>VFQP010003948.1_pt1 | contig 14401 bp, 9 predicted proteins | sample 3512351 | NCBI WGS metagenome assembly VFQP01 (sample SAMN10412372, study PRJNA504923) | tailings metagenome | isolation source: Relicate 1 Philex TSF1 revegetated site | place: Philippines: Tuba, Benguet | collected 2017-08-29 | reverse complement strand
TACAGGCCACGAGTGAGCACGCTCGCAGGTGGTGTACAAACCGCCAGAGGGAAAACCCAAAGACGGCCAGGGCAGTGGGCCCCGTTGGAGCACGCATGCCGCACACCACCGAGAACCTCAGAGACGGCTGAGGACTGCATGCGCCGTCTCTGACGGCCCGCTTGTCACGGCTAGCCAACGAACGAACGCCACCTGAGCAGCGCTATTCTGCCTCCCTGCAATGCCCCATGCGTTCTGGACTGGCCATGAACAAGGCACATCCTCACCCGGTAGTCGGCGAACATGGTGAGCGTGTGCAGGTCGGCGAAGGCGCCCAGGCCCTGACCACCCAGCGCGCCGTACACGTCGCCCACAAAGATTTGTGCACGCTTGTACAGGAACACCTGCACTCCAAACACACACGCATGCACGGAAGGCACGGCCGCTCCGCTTCCGCTTTCCCGTCAGCTGCACCCCAGCACCGGGCGACGCAGCACTCTGGCCCGGCGCTGCCGATCCTTGCTGCGACGCATGGTGCGGCGGGCGGCCCTCTCCGCGCGTGCGGGCGGACGCGTGCAAGCCCCCCGGAAGCATGTCGCGCTTGGTGCCTCCCTCACCTGCCGTCCCTTGTAGACGGCGTGGTCCCGGAAGCCAGGGAAGGCCTCGGCCACCAGCTGCACCAGCGCGGCCGCCGACCCGCCCGCCGCGCGGACCAGCTCCGCCGCGCTGCCGCCGTACCACCTCAGCAGCCCCTGGCCCACCTGGCGAGGCGGAGGCAGCGGGCGGTCTCTTCCCTTTCTCCCAAATCATCGCTTTACCTGGCACCTCTGCACGCCCCCGGACGCTCGCCTCACATCCCTCAGCAGCTGCACCCAGTGCGGCACGGCTTGCGGCCATGCCAGCAGTCCCTGCACACCAGCCACCCGCACCCCCACCAAAACCTTCGCCGCCCCTCACCTCTCTGAGCAGCCGTGCCCGCTCCTCCTGCAGTGGCACGGGCCGCGGCCACCCCAGCAGCGCCTGCACCCGCTCGCCCGTGCACTGTGCCAGCCGCTCGGCGTCGAGCGCCCTTGCGTCCGACTGGAGCGCCGCCTTGACGCCTCTGGCCAGGTGCTCGTACTCGAGGCCTTCCTCTGCGCGCCCACGAAGCGCCGCACGTGGCCGACGCCAGCGCGTGCCTGCCTCTGCGATTGCACTGCCTTGCTTTGCTCTGCTTGTGCAGAGAGGTTCGCAAGAGAGGAGATGAGCCGCGAGGTCGCACCTGGCCAGAAGCAAAAGTTGAGCGCGTCGACGACGAGGAGGTACTGCACCGTGCGCGCCTCGCCCTCGGGGGAGGAGCGGTCCACATAGTGCAGGTCTGCGCCGCGCGGCACGCATTTGCGGTGCGCTGGCGGTCAAGCTGAACGCTGGTGGCGCTGTGGCGCAGCACATTGATCTCTGATGCCGCGGCGGCTGCGCGCATGACGCCCCCCCCGCGCACCAGAGTCAAAGCTGGCGGGGGAGGTGATGCGCGCCAGGTCCTCCTGAGTCAATGACTGCGCCAGCCGCTGGATGCCTGCGTGTGTGCGCCGTGCCAGGGCGCCGTGATCATCTGTGCACGAACGACTGGCTGCAGACCTGCAGGCGCCGCATCGCCGCACCATCGTCGTCGATGTGGACGTGCGTCGCCTGCTCGCACACGCGCTGGCACGTCTCCAGCACCAGCGTGCTCGCCTGCGCCATCAGCACTCGGGGACTGGGCGCGTCCCAGAAGCGCAGGTCCACGATGGCTGAGCGTGCGTGTGTGGATGATGCAGCAAACACACAAAGCACGATCTCTTCCTCTGCTGCAATCGTGCACACAGCCACTGTGGCTACACGCCAGCGCCCGTAACCGATCCAGCACGCACAGCGCCCCGCGACGCGAAGGGGTGCGGAGGCGGTCGCGCAAAAGGAAGGCGGAGAAGGAGCACACGATGCCTGCAACGACGCGCCCCTGCCCCCTGCTGCTGGCCGTGTCACCAGGCGGCACCACCGACCGGCGCACCGCGCCACGCCGACGGCAGCCATGCAGCCAAGCATGGTCGAGCCAGAACGATGGCAGGCGGTGCAGCGCGCCCTGCAAGGCCTCCGGGCGCTGCTTGCACGGGCTCCGCCTGGGTGAGCAATGAGGGTCCGCGGCGCGCGGAGGCACGTCTGGCGCAAAGCGTCCATCCCAGCAACAACGATGACGCCGCAGGGTGCCCGAGCGGCGCGTGGACGGCTACGCCGACGCCATGTGCGGCCTGGGCGACGCGCTGGCCCGCTGCGGCGTCGCCCTCGCGCCGCTGTCCTTGGACGCCTACGAGGAGGGCCTGCAGGCGGACCCCGCGCACGCCGGCCTGCGTAGCGGCATGCAGGCGCTGCTGCTGTCGCACGCAGGCGCGAGCGGCAGCCCAGGTGCGAAGCGTGCGTCCCTCCTGCGACACGCCACCCTCCCTCGCCCTCCTCTTCAGCCGCCTCCTCACGAGCGTCTCTGCCTGCAGACGAGCACCCGCACTCGAGCAGCGCCAGCGTCCCGCCCGCTCCCGCGCCCGCCCCGTCCAGCTCCTCCCTGGTGGCCGCGCCACCCGGGGCCGCCCTGACGGCCAGCACCGGCCGCGCCGACGCCGACGCCGTCGCCCTCAAGCACGCCGCCCTCGCGCTGCCCTCGCTGCCCCTGGCGCCCGTGCCGCCGCTCACGCCCGCCCGCGCCACGGTCAGTCGCGCCGCGCCCGCGCAGTCCCGCCGTCCTTCCTCACCTCCCGCCCCATCTGAGCCTCCGCTGAGCAAAAGTGTGCCATTTTGTTGCTGGCCCCCGCTCCCACCCCACAGGTCGACGTCACCACGCGCGACACGCTGAACTACGTGAGTGAACTGCGCGGTGTACGCACAAGCGCCCCTGCAGCAGGGGATAGCTGCAGTGGCGGGTCCCCGCTCTCTGGGATGGGCGCTGCCCACTCGACCGTTCCTGCCGCCAGCATCACCATCCCTGGCCACGCGCACCGTGCACGTGCGGTGCTGCTCACCCGTGCTCCCTCTCTGCCTTGCAAACGTGCACGCTGAAAATACGTGCAGCTGACGATCCAGTGCGACGTGGCCGTGCCCCGGTGGCTGCTGGGCAGCTACCTGGCGGACGCGCCCCGCATGAGGGCCTTGCAGGCGGCGGTTTCGGCGGCGGTGCGCGACGTGACGGCGGGCCGGGGGCTCGAGTGCCACGCGCTGGCCGTGGGCGGCGCGATGGGCGTGCTGCCGCTGCTGCTGCTGCGGGCTGGGGCGCAGCACGTCACCGTCGTCGAGAGGTGCGGGCGGGTGGGCGGTGGGCGATGGGCGTGCTGCCGCTGCCGCTGCTGCGGGCCGGCGCGCAGGACGTCACCGTCGTCGAGAGGTGCGGGTGGGCGAGGCATGCTGAGCGTGCTGCCGCTGCTGCTGCTGCTGCGGGCCGGGGCGCAGCACGTCGCCTGCAGCGCTGGCATGCCCAAGTGCACCACGACCGCGTGCGCATGTGCCGCGTTGCGCCTGCGATGCTGCCCGCAGGTGGACGTACGCGGCGCTGGCGTGCCAGGAGCTGCTCCACCACCACCGCGTGCCCCCCGACCGCGTCACCGTGCTTCACGGCTCCCTCCTGGACCTGCGCCTGGCCGCGCACCGCCCGCCCGCCCCCGCGCCGCGCGCCGCCGCCAACGCCACCGCAGCGGGCGGCGGGCAGGAAGGCGGCGGCGGAGGAGGAGGCGTGGAGCAGGGCCTGCGGTCGTGCGCCAACCTGGTGGTGGCGGACGCGCTGCTTGATGACGGTGCGCGCCGTCCCCACCCGCAATGGCTTATCACAGCTGGCGAGGCGCTCGGACGCCGTGGCGAGGCGTGATTGGACGCTCCAAAGCACGCAGGAGGTGCGGCGCCGGTGCTTTGCGCGCGATGTGTGCTGCGGAGCGCGTCTGCGCATGTGCGCGCAGGGTTGATGGGGTCCGGGCTGCTGGCCTGCCTGCGCCACGCCGCCGCGCACCTCTGCACGCGCGACGCCGTCTTCGTCCCGCAGCGAGCGGACGTGTGGTGCGAGCCAGGGGAGCTGCTCCTTGCCCCGCCCGCGCCGCCCACGCCGGCAGAGCCCCTCCTCGCGTCGCCTGCCCTGCCGGCCGCTCCGGCGCCCGCCATCCACCCGCATGAGGACGTCCGCGCGCCGCCGCCCGCCTCCCCGCCGCCGCCGGCCCCGTCCCTCGCCGCCCTCGCCGCCGTGCGGAGCCCCTCCCTCCCTGACGCCCTCCCGCTGCCGCACGGCCTGTTCAGGCCGCTGGCGGCGCCCGTCCTGGCCTGGTCGTTCGAGAGCGGCGCCGGCCTGCCCGACACGCCGCAAGCCAGGTGCGCAGGCGCTTGCTGCTCTAGGCAGCAGCGATTGGCGCGGCGCACGCACGTTTGCTCGCGTGGGTTGCTTCTGCTCCGGCGATGATCTGCCTCCGCGGGCGGTTCCTGCTGCTGCTGCCGCACGTCCTCATCCTGCACTCTGCGCTCCACTCCGGCGCGTCGCGTGTATGTGTGACGCAGGCGCCTGCCGGAGGTGCGGGCCGAGCGCCCCGGCACGGCCAACGCCGTCCGCGCCTCGCTGAGGGTGCAACTCTACGGCGGCGTGCACATCGCCACCTCGCACCCAACGCGCCCCTCCGACGCCGGTGCGCCACTCGCCGCCCACGCCCCCCAAGCTGCGCACATTCTGCAGCATTTCGCGCCGGACTCGCGCACTCGCTCGCCGCTTTGCCGCGCCCGCCGCCGCGACACAGCGTCTGCCGGCGGCCCGCCCGCAGAGGCGCCCCCCGCCGCCGCCGCCGCCGCCGCCGTGGAGGTGCCGTCGCTGCGACCCTCGCTTCACTGGCTCCCCGAGCCCTGCACGGTGCGGCGGCGGGGGCAGCGGCTGCTCATGGTCGCCGCGCACACCACCAGCAGGTGCGGGAGGTCCGCGCTCCGCATTTCCGTCCTCTCCTCTGCTCCTAGCTACTCGACGTGAAAGCTGTTGCGCCAGCGTCGCAACGCTCCGCCCAGCGCTGTCATCCCACCGCCGCCCTTGCGCCGCCACGCCGCGCCGCGCGCTCGCAGCCTGGCGTTCTGCGTGGAGTCGGGCCCAGCCGCGGACGACGCCAGCGTGGACGACTGCCCGCCCTCCGCGCCCGCCCCCGGCGTCCCGGCGCCCTCCCTTCCCCCCGCCGAGGCGTTGCCGTGTCCTGCCGACCCCACCCAGCGCCCCTCGCACGCCGCCGGCGCCGCAGCGGCAGCAGCTGGCCTGCTGCGGGTGGCGTCGGGCCGGCAGATGGGCTACCACGGCGACGTCTCGGTGCCGGCGCGGCACCTCGAGAGCGCTTCTGACGGCCTTTGGCTGGCCCTGGCAGGGCACGCGATCGACGGCGCGGTCCGTGAGGCGGCGGCGCGAGCGATGGCCACGCCATTGGGTGCGCGCACATGCGAGTTCATCGGGCATGTGTGTGGGATTTTGCATCTGTTTGGGCACCTCGGCGGGGCCGGAGCCCAACTACCGGGCGTATCAGATGTCTCGCAGCACAAAGGCAAGCGAGCCAAAGACACACGCACGGGTGCAGAGACGCATCGCGGCTCAGTACCCAACAGGCATGTCCAAAAGGCCCCGCAGCACAGGGCTCAGAGCATGGCACGCCAAGCGTGCCCATGTGTGCGCCTGCGTGTGCGCTCGCCCTGCCCTCACGACGTGTGTGTGATGTGTGTCGCAGGTGGGCGGGCGGTTCAGGTGCTGGACGTGATGGGGGGCGGCGGCGGCGCCGTGGCCGTGCTGGCGGCGCGGGCGGCGCCCGGCGCGGCGGCCGTGGTGTGCTGCGAGGCGCACCCCACGCTGGCCGTGGTGGCGCGCCGGAGCGCGGCCGTCAACGGCGTCGCCGACCAGGTGATTGAATCGACTCGACTCTGCCTTTGGGCCTTGCGCAGTCAGGCTGGATCGCGGTCGCCGCACGGGCTGCTTCTTGCTGTGCGCGACGGCGATGTGGGCGCAGGTGAGCGTGGTGCACGGCGACGTGGTCGCGGCGTCGGCGAGGCGCTTGGTGGCGCCTCCCGGCGCGGACGTGGTCCTCGCGTTGGACAACTGGGACCCAGGTGCGCCGCTCGCGCACCTTAAGATTGTCCGCTCATCCTCAAGCTGACTGCGCTTAGCTCCGACGCTTCTCGTCTGGCAACTCGCACGCGCCGCAGCGCTGCTGGGGCTGGGCGCGCTCGCGCCGCTCGCCGCCGCCCTGCGCGAGGGCCTCGTGGCGCGCAGCGGGGCCAAGGTGCTGCCCGCAAAGGTGGTCGTCTGGTGCGCCGGCGTCGAGCTGTCGCTGCCGTGCGTCGCGCCAGGCGGAGGCGCTGACGAGGCGGGCCGCATCGACCTCGAGCCGCTGCGCAAGTACAGGTGCGGCGCTGGCGCCACTGGTCCGACTCTCGAGGCCGACTCTCGAGCGCGCCAGGCTCGTTGTGCGATTTCTGTTGCGCTCGCTCGCGCCGGGCGCTTCCGCAGGTGCACGGACGAGCCGCAGCCCGTGCACCTCTCCTCGCTGCCGCACAAGCGCCTCACTCGCCCCGCGCCGCTGTGGCAAGTCGACCTGCAAGCGCTGCTCGACGGCGCCTCCCTCGACGACGCCGTCACGCTCGCCACCTCGTCCTCGCCCGCGTCCTCCTCCGCCTCCTCCTCCTCCGACACCGCGGAGGAGTTTGTGCGTGAGGGCGCCGGCGGCGGCCTCATGATTCAGCAGTGCGCGCTCGCAGACGGGCGCCTCGACGCCACCATCCTCTGGCACGAGCTCCACCTCTCCTCCTCCACCACCTCTCCCTCCTCCACCGCCGCCACCGTCGTCATGGCGCCGCTCGGCGCTGCGTCGCTCCACGACGGCGCCGCCGCCATCGCGCCGGCCGCGGGCCCCTGGCGCACGCGCTCGTGTGGCGGGAAAGCAGAGGAGCAGGCGGTGGCGGTGGAGGTGCACGAGGTGCCGTCGCTGCCAGCGGTGCTGCTGCACACGGAGCGGGAGCTCTGCGTGCGGCGCAACGGGGCGGTGCAGCTGGTGGCGCAGCGGGCGGGCGGCCCGCGCGGCGCGATGCGGGTGGACGTGCGGCCGTCGAGGGGCGTCGCCGCGCCCCGGCCGCCCTGGAAGGTGCGCTCTGCCTGCGCTGCGCCCTGCCTGGCGCGCGCCCGCTTGCGCAGCACCGCACTTGGGTGGCGGCGTGGGCGTGCGGTCGTGACGCGGGCTCTGGTGCTGCCTGTTCCCTGGCGTGTTGCGGAATGCGCAGGAGGAGTGGGGCGGCGGCAGCTCGGTGGAGAACCCCCACGTGCAGGTGTGCGCGCGTGGGCCGTTGGCGTGCGCCGCGACCGGCGTTCGCCGCACTTTGGCAGCCTGCGCTGAGGCAGCAGGGCTTCAGGAGCGGGGAAGGTTTCGCGTGCCAGTCTGCTGCAAGCCGTGGGGCGCACGTTTTGCGGACTGGTGCGCGACGTTCCTTGCGGACGCGCCCGGTGGAGGGACGCCAGGTCGCCGTGCAAGCAGCACGCAAGCGCTGCGCTTTGGTGCCTGCAGAGGTTCAAGTACTGTCAGCTCCTGGAGGCCGACCTGATGCAGCGCCTGCCGTCGGGCCGAGGCCCCAGCGTCGAGGCCGACCTCCTGGTGAGGGCGCACGGCCCGCATGCCCGGCGGCGCTTAGGGCTTAGGGCTTGGACACGCCTCCCACGGGTGGTCCCGCTCTTGCTCTTCCCCGCCCGCCGCCCATGGGCCTCTGCCGTGCCTGCGGCCCGCCCCGCCCACCCCCGTCTCGCCCGCAGGACTTGGCGCAGCGCACCGGGCCGCTGCTGCTGCACCCGCCCGCTGTGCGTGCCGCGCTCGCCCGCCTCAGCCTCCAGGAGCGCCTCTACAGCCCCGGCGGCGGCGAACTCACCACGCCGGGCTTCTCGGCGTTTGGCCACATGGGCCACCTGCGCGTCGCCGGCGGCGGGCGCGGCGGCGGCGCTGCGCTGGCGGGGGGACAGGCCTGGCGGCTGACGCGGCAGCCCGCGGCGGAGCACTGGGCGGCGGCGGCGCTGCTTGCCCGCAGGCATGCGGGCGCGGGCGCGGGGAGCGGCGGGGACGGCGGCGGCGCGGCTGGCGTTGCAGTTGGCGGGGGCGGCGGGGGAGGGGCGGCGCTGTGGCGGATGCAGCTGCCGCCAGACGTGGCGCCGGCGACGGACTGGCGGCGGGTGCTTGGGCTATCGCAGGCGTGGTGATGGGCCCGGCTACGTGCCTGCCTGTCGGGGAGGACGTGTGTTTGCTGCCGGCGGTTGAAGTCGGGCTGTCGTGTGGTTTGGGGTTGGCGCCGCGCTGCGCAGTCCGTCCTCGTCTTGCAGTGCAGATCCAGAGCCACAAAGCTGGCAAGGTGTGCCTTATCGCAATTGCTTCCCGTCCCCCCGACCCACAACAAAGAGCGAGTGCAGCAGAAGCGGCAGTAGACTAAGAGTGGTTTTGCAAGGCGCGGCCCGCTCGCGCCCCAGCCTTTCTCAAGGAGTCTTTCTCCCTGCGCCAACAACCCCTGTGGAGACGCAAGCGTGCATCGATTGATTTGATCCCCTCAGGTCCGAGCCGCACGCGAGGAGACCTGGCGCCCGTCTGCCGCCCGACAACCACCCATCCGCCCGTATGTCCGCTCCCACGCAGCACGTGACTGGTCACCACAGGTCAGCTGCTAAGGTGGGGTCAAAACCAGGATGTCCACGGAACACCACAGCGCACCGCTCGCAGAACCAGCGCTGGCACCCAAAGGGACTCTCATCAGACCAATCTTACCCAAGCTTCTTCTTGAGCCACGTCACCACGGACTTGGCCGCGCGGGGCTTACCCCCGCCCGCGCTGCCAGGCGTGGATGACGCCTGGCTGTCCGACCTGACCAAACTTGGCGACGCTGCCTCGCCGGCCGACCGCGGCGTGGTGCCGCCCGCCGCCGCCGGACGGGCCGCGCCGCCCGGCGCGTCCTCAGACTTGGACCGGAGCTGCGAAACCAACGCCTGCTCGGCCAGCCGCACACCCTGCGTGGCGCCTGCCGCGTCGCCCTGTGCCGCCACTCCAACGCCCCCGGCAAGCCCCGCATGGGGGTCTGCGCCGGGCGCGGCGCCCAGGCGGCTCTTCTGCGACGCCGAGAGCGCCGGCCGGCTGCTGTCGGCGCCGCTGTTGCCGCCGCCTCCCGTCGCGCCGCTTCCGCTGCTCGCCGCCGGCAGGCTCCCAAGGCTCTGCTCCAGCGACGCCCGCCGCACGCCCTCCAAGTCCTGTCCGCCTGGCGCGGCCAGCGCCGCGCCCTCGAGCCACATCGCCACCGCCCCGCCCCCCGAGCTTGTGCCGTTACGCTGGGCCAGCAGTGGCGCCGCGCCCGCCGGCATCAAGCCCTCAGGCCCTAGGTTAGGGTCTGCGGCCGCGCCCGTTTGCTGCCGGCCCGGCGACGGCGAGTAGCCCGCCCCGCTCTTACCCGCGGCGGACCACGCCTCCAAGGCGCCGCTCGCGCTGCCCAGCAGCAGCAGCGGGTGCTGCTGCGCGCCGTGCGCAGCGTTGCCGCCTGCGCCGGAGGCGGCGGCCGCCGCCGCCGCCGCTGCAGCAGCGGCGGCGGCGGACGCCGCGTCCGCCTGGGAGTGCAGCGCCGTGTGCAGCGCGAGGTTTAGCATGGTGAGGGCGTCGCTGCTGGGCGCGGCGCTCGCCGACGCCGCATGCTGCTGCTGCAGCGCCGCCATTGCCGGCGGATGCAGAGCCGCCGATGCCGACGCCGACGCCGACGCGCCCCCGCCCTCGCGCTGCGGCTGCGGCTGCTCGCGGAGCATTGCGGCGGCGGCGGGCATCGACGCGCTGGGAGCCCGCGATAGGTTGCTTGCGTTGCTCTGGTGCGCCGCCGGCGCCGCTGCGCCGCCGCCGCCGCTCCCGCCACCGCCGCCGCTGCCTCCGCCGCCGCCGCCAGAGGTGCGGCGGCGCACGGTGCTCTGCCGGCTGGGCGTCTTTTGGGAGCTGGAGGAGCGGACGCTGGGCGCACCGGCGCCGGGGCCGGAGGCGGCGGCGGCGGGCGCCGGTTCAAGCGTGCCGTGAGCCGTGAGCCGGAAGCGCGGCGCGCCCAGCTGGTGGCTGCTGGTCGTCTCCAGCTGCCCGCTGCCGCTGCCGCCAGCCACTCCGCCCGACTGCGACCGCGCCGTGCCCAGCCTGCGCGACGCGCCGCGGCCCTCGCCGCCCTCGCCGTCCCCGTCGGACCCGTCGGCCCTGGCCAAGCCCTCGCTCATGCGGGGCGCGAACAACCCGCCCTCGCTGTGCTGCTGCAGCATGCTGCGGAGGTCGCTGCGGCTCATCACCATGCTCTTGGCACGCGACGCGTCGTGCAGCGGGTGGAGCGGCGCGTCGGCGCCGGAGACCGTGAGGCGTAGGCGCTCAAACGCGGCCGCGGCGCCGCCCACGCTCGCCGCTGGCGCCAGCGCGCCGCCGCCGCCTGCGGCGGCGGCCGGCGGCGGCAGCGGCGGCGGCAGCGCGCCCGCCTCCAGGCCGGGCAGGCAGCGCAGCGCCGCCGGCGCCGTGTGCGGCTGCGCCGCCGCCGCCGCCGCCGACCCCGCGCTCTGCACGCTGCGCGACGGCGACAGCGGCGAGGGCGCCGCCGGCGGCGACGCCAGGCCCAGCGTGCCGCTCGCCTTGCCCGACAGCAGCCTCGGGTGGTTCAGCAGCAGCGACGCAAGCAGACCCCGGCGCCGCCCGCCGCTGCCGCTCCCAGAATCACCACCATGGCCCGTCGTCGTCGCAACGCTGCCGCCCGGCGACAGCGGCGCCGCCTCGTCGCCGCTGCCAAGCAGCGCCGGCACGCGCTGCCGGGGCTGCGGCGCCGCTGAGAAGCTGTGGTGCTGCGCGTGCTGCGGCGGGAGGAGCGCCGCGTCGTGGTGAGCCGCCGACGAAGCCGAGCGAATGAAGCCCGACACGCTCGCGCTGCCCGCGCGGTACGCCGCCGCCGGCGGGCGCTGGTGGTGGTGGTGGTGGTGGCCCACGCTGGCCGTGGCGCTCTCTCCGCTGCGCGCCACGTGGCCGCCGGCGGCGTCGTCGTCGTCCGAGCCGGCCGCGCCACCGCCCACGCTGATGCCCACGCCCTTGGCCGCCGCCTTGATTAGGGCTTTGAGGTTGTGCATGCTCTTGGACTTGAGGGAGCGGCGCTTGGGCGCGCCGTCCGCCGACGCCCGCTTGGGCGCGTCCGCCGGCTGCGGCAAGGTGCCGGCGAAGGTGCGGCGGTGCATCGCCAGCACGCCGCCGGCGCCGGCAGACGCGTCCTCCGAGGGGACGCTGGCGGCGGCGGTGAGGCTGGCGGCGGCGGCGACGGCGTCGAAGGTGCTGCGCGACGCCGGCTGCGAGCCGCTGCCCGCCGAGCGCTCCACGCTGCGCAGCGTGACGAGGATGTTGTTGTGGATGACGAGCGTCTCGCCGGGCGTGATGACGCCGCCGCCGCCGCTGCCGCTGCCGCTGCTGCCGGCGGCGTGCGCGCGCGCGTCGAACTGCGGCGCCACGAGCGGCGAGTCTGGGTCATGCAGGCCCGAGCCGCGCGAGAGGATGGAGCTGAGCGCCGACGCGCGGCGGCGCAGTGTGCCGGGCTCCGGCGGGCCGTACACCTGCGCCGTGGTGCTGGCAAAGCGGACGCCCCGCGTGGCGCCGCCGCTGCCGCCGGAGGCGGCGAAGGCCGCCGGGTGGCGCTGGTGCGGGCGCTGCATGCCAGACGTGAAGGAGTACTGCGCGGGGCGAAGCAGCGGCGCGCCGCCGCCGACGTCGTCGCCGGTGTGCGGGTTGGAGACTGAGGCGAAGGCAGAGGCGTACGCCTGCGAAGCAGCACACGTGCGAGTCGTGATCGTGTTTGTGCGGACATTTCAAGTTGGGCGAGCCCTCCGGAAGAGATGGGAGAGGCGTCACAACGAGACTACGAGAGCTTCCTGAAACGTCAAGCTCACCTGAAGAGCCAGCACGTCGCGGTGGCTGCCTGCGCCGCTGCCATCACCGGCCGCCGCCGCCGCCGTAGCTGCCGCCGCCGCTGCGTTCGACCCAGCCCGGCTCTGCGTGGGCGTCGACGCGCCGCCGGTGAACACCTTGAACAGGCTGCCGAAGGCGCCCTGCCGGGCGCCGGGCAGCGGCGCCTGGCCCACCGTGTAGCTGCCGCTCCTCGACCTGGCGGCGGGCGGGAGCGGCAGCAGCGGCCGGTCGCCCGCCGTGGCGCTCTTTGGCGTGGCGGTCGGCGGCACCAGAGGAGAGTTGCCCTGCGCGGCGGAGCCCGGCGTACTGAAGGTCGTGCCGCTCGCTGTGGTGACGGACGGCACGCGCACGCGGAGGTCATTGAGCGGCAGGGCGGCGTGCGACGCGGAGGCGGAGCTGGCCTCGGGGGCGCTGCCTCCGCCAGGGCTCAGCGCGGGCGGGTGGCCCCTCGACGCGTGCTGCTGCTGCGCGCGCCTCGCCAGCAGGGCCGACCCGCCTGGTGCTGCGCCGCTGGAGAGGCGCTGCGCCGAGGGTGGGAAGAAGGGCAGGTCCTCGGGAGGGCCGCGCACGCCCGGCGGCAAGAAGCCGCCAGAGCCCGCCAGCGCGCTGCTGTGCTGCGTCGGCGTCATGCTGCCCGCCGAGCCGCGAGCGGGCGCGCCAGTCGACGGCGAGAGCGGCGAGGAGCGCTCGCCGACGGGCGCCGCCGCCTCGGCCGCGACCGCCCTCAGCTGATGCATGGCCCACATCACGACGGCCGCGCGGGTGCGATGGTCCATCTCGTCAGAGCCCATGACCTGCGGCCAGGGCGTGGGCACCATGCGACGCTCATGAGCCGGCTGACGCTCATGAGCCGGCTGTCTATCTCCGGCAAAGGCAGCTCCAGGATCGCGCAGTGGCCACGCACCTGCTGCAGGGACGCCTCGAGCTGCGCCGCGGTGCTGGCGCCCGCCGGGCTCATCACCGCGCCCGCCGGCGCCCCGTGCATCGGCAGGTGTGGGGGATACGGGTGCGGGTGTGGGTGCGGGTGTGGGTGCGGGTGTGGGTGCGGGTGTGGGTGCGGGTGCGTCACGCCGTAGTGGACCGCCGCCTTCGCAGCCGGGTCCATGCCCAGGGCGCTGGCGGTGCGGGACGCGGGCACGCCGCTGCTAGCCACCGACGGCGTCCTGGCGTTGTCGCGCATGTGTGCGAGCTGCGCCGGGTCCACCATCGCCGAGTGCGCAGGTAGGCCCGCGGCATAGGCGACGGCGAGAGCCACGCCAGCGTCGTGCTGCGCGTACTGGTGGTGCGTGGGCGTGGCGGTGGGGTGCGTGCTCGCCGAGCCCCACCGCGCGACAGCGGACGAGGGGCTTTCGCCAGGCTGCATCGAGTCCGACGTGCGGATGCTGAGCGGCGCGGTGTGGCGCGAGCTCTTGGTGGCGCTCGTGCTGGCTCCCTGCGCGACATCGCGCACAGCAAGCCATCCGCGTCGTGCGCGCCGAAGGGGCGCACAAGCAGGGAGCGCGCCATCGTCTCCCGAGAGAGGGGCGCGCACGCGCATGCACACGCACCTGCGAGCGCGACGAGTTGTGCTGCGAGGAGATGCGCGTGGCCTCGCCGTGCGCGCCGACGCCCCCGCTGCCGCCCACGCCCAGCGCCCCGAACCCGTACAGCGACTCGCGGCCCGTCGGCGTGTGCACGTCCACGCCCGTCGCAAAGCTGTCGCGATACTCGGCGCTCGAGCGGAAGTTGCTGGAGCGCCAGACGTCCGCGTCCAGAGGGTACGCGCCGCCGCTCGTCCGCAGGCTGCCCTGCCACATCGGCCGGCCGTCCAGGTCGCTGTGCAGCCCGCCGTGCGCCGTGGCGGCGCTGTGCCGCGCCGACGTCACCTCCGACCGGCTGAGCGGGCTGTGCGCGCTGCTCGCCGCCAGCACGTCCGCCAGCAGAGGCGCGGCCGCGCCCGCGGCCTGCGCGGCGCCCGCCGGCGGCTGCATGCGCCAGAGCCCCACCAGGTTGTGCGCCGGCGTCAGCCCGTGCACCATGCCCTCGGGCGAGAACATCATCATCTGACCGGCCGTCACGCTGTCTTCCGCCAGCGTGAGCGCCGGCGGGCGGCTGGCGACGGTCGTGGCGCTGGACAGCGGTGCAGGGGGGTCGCCGCCGGCGCCAGCGAGCGCCGCCGCGCCGCCGCCGCCGCCGCCGTCGTCCGACTCCTTGCGCAGCCGCATCTGCAGCGCGCGGATGCGCGCCATGGGGTCCTGCGCCGACGACGAGAGCTCGGGGCACGTGGCGTCGCTCGAGTGCGCGCCGTCCCCGTTGGTGCCCGCCGAAGTGTGCGCGTGCGTGCCCTCGACGCTGTGCGTGCGCGACGTCCGGCCGGGGATGACGGCGCCGCTGGCCGCCGCCGCCGCGCCGTAGAGCTGCTGCTGCAGGGCGAGCTGCGTGGCGGCCAGGTGCTTCTGCGCCGAGTAGGCCTCGTACGC
>VFQP010003947.1_pt1 | contig 14404 bp, 12 predicted proteins | sample 3512351 | NCBI WGS metagenome assembly VFQP01 (sample SAMN10412372, study PRJNA504923) | tailings metagenome | isolation source: Relicate 1 Philex TSF1 revegetated site | place: Philippines: Tuba, Benguet | collected 2017-08-29 | reverse complement strand
GTCCCAGTACTGCCTCGCGTTGTGCGCCTGCGTGGGAGCGTGGGGGCGGAGCGGGTGTTGTTTGCGGTGGGCGGTGGGCGCGGCGTGCAACCAGGCCAGCCTGTGCCTCCCACGTAATCTCACCCTGGCAAAGAGCAGGTGCTTGGGCTTCAGGCCACCATATCGGATCGCTGCGATGCGCTCGCCCTTGGCGCCCTCGCCGTCTTCCGATGAGGAGCGCGACAGCGGCCGGGCGCCCTGCGCAGGCGCGCCAGACGCAGCCAGCAGCGGCACGACTGAGGAGGCCATGCTGCAGCAACACGTCGCGCCTCCCTGAGGCTGCGCTGGCGGTCCGGCGGTGTGGTCTTCCTTGCCCCTGCGCTGCGGCTGCGGGTCGAGGTCGAATGCGTGCTCGCGGTACCTCGCGGTCAGCGTGGTGGGCCATCTTGACTCGCGTTGAACGCGCTGTGGGATGGCCTGCTCGGGACGCCGACTCGCGACGAGCGAGTTGTCTCCTTCCACTGCCCTGCGTGGTCCTCGGAGCGGGGCTGCTCGTGTGTGTTCAGCTCGCGCTGCTGCTCCACGGGTGACGAGAGAGTGTGAGCACGCAAAAGCTGTGTGTGTGTGGGACTGTGCGGCTTACGAGCTCGTTTGCTGCAAATTGCGGCGGGCCTGCGGGGTGCGCAAACCGCGCGGCCCCACCCTGGCCCTGCCCTCGGAAAACGGCCTCTGGGGTGGCTCTGCCGCAAAAGATGCCGAGTCGGTTGCACCCAACGTTGCCACCACCAGCCAGACACAGCCGCAGCGACCGCAAGAGCACCATCATGACTGCTGCTGCGCCTGGTACTCCTCCACCACGAACTCCACGTCCAGGCCCTGCGCAGGCGGCACGGGGCACGTGGTGGGACGACCGAGTCGGCGGGGCTGCGTGTGGTTGGTGGATGGACGGGCTTGCCAGCTGCCAGATGGGGCGGGCGCACGACAAGGCAGGGCAGGGAAGCCGTGCAGCATGCTGCCCACGTCGTGCTGCGCGTCTGCATCCACCCCCACCGCCCCGGCGAGCCCATTCGTCCGCGCGCCCACCTGTGAGTAGACTCTCTGCAAGAGGTCGATGTTGGGGAAGGAGCCCGGCTGCCGCTGCGCCTCGTCCACGTCGTCCCGGTCGTACATGCACAGCGCCGTGATGGCACTCTTGCGGTTGAGGCGCGACCTGCACGTGCGTGCACTCGTCGGTGTCGTGCCAGCAGCGATGGCCGTTGGGCAAACACGCCTGCAGCCGCCGCCCTGTGCACCGCCGCGCCCTCCCTGGCCCCCATCGCGTGCACAACAAGCTCCATGGGGCCAGCGCCCACCTGTACTGGTCGTCCTTGTGGATGTCGTAGAAGATGGCCAGGGACGCTAGGCGCAGGGGCTCGCAGCTCTTGTCCACGACCGTGTAGCCGAGCTGCGGCACGTGGATGCGCTGCACCGTCAGCGGCAAGGGCGGCATGTCCTTGTAGTCGTAGTACTCTTTGCTCTCGGCCCGGCACAGCAGCATTGAGCGCCGCCTGGGCGCGCGCCGAGCCACTGGCAGCGCCGGGGGCTGCGGCCGCACGCGCCAATGCACGCACGCGTGCGGCCGCGAGGGCGCCGTGTGCCAAGCGCTGCTGGACGTGGTGAAAGCGCTCATCGTCCTGAGTCCTCGCTCGATCGCTCGATCGCGAAGCGATGCTCACCAGCTTGCATGAGGGCTGCGCCTCACCTGTGTGCAGCGCAGGACTGCTCCACTTGCGCGGTCTTCATGCTGCTCCCCATACTCGTGGCCTACCCATTGCTGGCGCACGGCGTGGTTGGACCCACAGGGAGAGAGCACCTCGCCAGGTGGGCGCGCGATCGCCCAGGGTTTTTTTCTGCACAGCGGCACAGAGGGCCTGCTCCTCACCGTCGATGGTGATGATGGTCACCATGGACGGCCAGGCAGGCTGCTGGCACGCAGGCAGCGGGGCGGGCAGGGCTTCGCCGCACCCGTGTTGATGAGCTGCTCTCCACGCTCTGCAGCACGCAAGCAAATGCTGAAGCGCGCGTCGTTGATGCTGCTGCTGCTGCTGCAGGTTCTCGGCCACGGTCGCAGAGACATGCTACGGGGCGCGGCGGTGCCAGAGCACCGAGCGCTCGCATGACCCGCACCGTGTCGCGCGCATCCAGGTCAGTCCCTCTCGTCTTGGCCCCTTCTTGCCACGCTCAGCTTGTCAGATCGGCCACGCACGCGGCGCAGGCAGTAGCCCTTTGGTTTCGTCTGCTGGCACACGCCACTGCCGCCAATGCCATTGTGTGCACGCAGCACTACTCGTGGAAGCTGCAGCGCCACTACGAGAGCCAGTGGGCCTTCCGCTTCTGGGCGTCCGTGCACGACATGGTCTGCGCCTGGGTCAGGTAGGGGTCCGCCGGCGTCCTGCCTTGCTGCCTTGCTGGCGGGGCAACCTGCAGCGACGGGGAGCGCGCTCCCACGCTCCCGTGGCGGCAGCGGGTGACCCCGCGACGTAGGAGGAGCAAGCGCCTCCTTATGTGCCGACACTTGCTGCCCACGTGCGCAGGTTCTGGCAGGTCATGTACGTGGTGCGCATCGTGGCGTCGGCGCGGGGCGGCGCCAGCGCAGGCACCTTTCTCTGACGCATGCATGGCTGACTCTCTCCATCAGGTTCTCGGCAGCGCCCGCAGCGGGCCGCTCCCCCAGGTCACTCTGCTGGCCTCGTTCACCCCCCTGTTGTCGTTGAGTGTACGTTTGGCGCCTGTACACCAGAGCTAGTGTAGTTGTCCTGCTCCTGCACCTTGCTTCCCCCCTGGCAAAATGCGGCCTTGCCACGATCATGCGACGGATCATCATGCGATCGTGCCCCACACTCCGCGCAATCGTCAACATGCGTGGCAGCCCAGCGCTCGCCAGGCAGTTGCTGCTGCGCCTGCAGCAGCAGCAGCACGCTGGTCTGCAGCAGCTGGCGTCGGCGGCGGCGGCGGCGCAGGAGAGATCTTTCGCCGTCCCAGAGGCCCCTGGCAGCTGCTGCACCGGCGCCATCCACAGCGTGCTGCTGCCTCCGCTCACTGCTGCTGGGCCGATGGGCAGCAGGCGGCTGCACCTGGAGGCTGCCTCCTCCTCCACCTCGGGCCTCCTCCAGCAGCAGCCCGAGTCGGCCGAGGAGCACCCGTCCAGCGCCAGCGGCATGTTCACGGTGGAGGTGACGGTGCGGGCGTTCGAGCCGCGCTACCTGGAGCAGGCCAGCACGGTGATCAGCGACCTGATGTGGGTCTCGTTCGCGCCCAAGAGCGAGCAGCACTTCCCCAGCCCCAGCTCGCCGGCGCGCGCCCCGATGGCGCTGGCGCTGCCCAGGAACCTGCGGCGCGTGCTGGTCAACTGGAAGCGCACGCGCTTCTCCGTCGTCAAGGGCCCGCACATCGACAAGACGGGCCAGGAGCAGTTCGAGATGCGCAGCTACCAGGCCGTCGGCAGCATCAGCACGCCCAGCCTGCAGGAGCTCAACTGGTTCCTGGACAGCATCAAGCTCTACCAGTTCCCCGGCGTGCAGCTGCAGGTCAGCGTCACCAGCAGCACCTACCTCACGCCCACCGCGCAGCAGCCGCTACCCGATCCTGGGCAGGAGGGGCACGCGCACCACCTCGCGGGCGGCGCAGTGCTGGCGGACCACCGCAGGCGCATCGCGCGCTACCTGGGGGCGCCGGCGCAGCTGCCTGACACACCGCAGCCGCGGCCCGCCGACGATCTGCGCAGCACGCTCGGGGCGCTGCGCCAGGTGCTCTACGCCGGCCTGCAGGAGCAGCGGCAGCAGGTCGGCACCTCGCAGGCCTACCAGAACTGGCACGCCGCGCAAAAGCTGCGGGCCCCGCACTCGGTGCTCACGGCGCCCCCGCCCCCCGGCGTCGACCCGCACGGCCCCTCCTCCTCCTCCGCAGCAGCAGCAGCAGCACCACCAGACCCCCTCCAGCCGCCGTTCGCCGCCAGCGGCAACCCGCCAGCAGGGGCCGCCGCGTCGGAGCAGGCGCGGCACGCAGCGGCGCTCCTGGCGGCGGCAGAGGCCGTGGTGCTGGGCGTGGACGTTGAGGCGTGGGAGGGCTTCTGCCGCTACCCGCTGCACCTGGCCACCTTCCGCGTGGGCCAGACGCAGGTGCGCGCCCCTGCTCTGCAGCTGTCCTGCGTTCCTGAAAGAACGCCTGACCTGAGCGCCTGACCTGCGCTTGCGGCGCCCTCAGGGGCCACGCTGGCGCATCCCCCCACGACGTGTTGTGCGCCGCGTGCTGTCAAAGCGCCAGCAGTAGCGCTCACCTCCTCGTCACCTGGTGTCGTTGCCTGCGGCCGCGCAGGCGCCGGCGGGTGAGTGGATGCAGGCGGTGCTGGGCGCCAGCAGCGCGGCGGCGGCGCTCGAGGCGGCGCGGCACGAGCAGGAGCTGCGCGAGGCCTACGCCAGCTACGCGCTGGTGGCGCACGCGCTGCTGTCGGGCCTGGCGCGCGCGTGGACGCAGGGCGCCGCCGCGCAGCTCAGGCCGCACCTGGCGCTGCCGCCGCAGGACGTGCTGGCCAGCTTCATGGCGGCTTCCACGGCCGGCGCTGGCAGTAGCAGGCCCTCCGGCGCCTGACCTGGCCCGCCCGCGCCTGTGCTGTGCCTGGTGCCATGCAATCCCGTGCTCACTGGCGCAGTTTCGCTTGACAGATGGACTTTGGGAATGAAGAGATGGAAGCCACACGCAAGGACAGTGACTGGCAGCCCATCCCAATGCGCCACAGGCACGCGCCCGCCTTCACGCGGTGTCACCTAGGAGGTGTGTGGGCGATCGTGCACGATGCAGGGCCAGCTACTGGGCGGGGAAAGCCTCGCACACAACAGGAGCAATGGCTCCCTTGCCGCGCAACCGACGAACTGAAAGACCTCAATCAACAGGCAACGCTGCAGGCAACGCTGGAGCCCACGGCTCGCTTCTACTAAGTGCACATGCGTGGCGGTGGACGAAGGGGATCATACTCCAGGCGACAGGTCAGGCGGTCAGGCCAACGCAGCACGCAGGGACACAGCAAGTACACCAGGCGACTGCCTTCGCCACCCGCCACCTCCTCCACCTCTCACCCACCAGTCGCAACAAAGCCTTATAGCGCAGAGCAGCACGACCCTGCAACAGACCCTCCTCCCTGCTGCCTGCCCACCCCGTTGCCGCCAACGTTCAACGACTTGCCCTCGTCTCTTGTAACGCCCACTGTAGAGGTCCACGCTCCAAGCCACACTTAACGCAACGCGGCTGCGCCGCCTTGGTGCGGTGCACACGCCAGCACCGCTCAGACAAGCACCGGGCAGCGCCCCGAATACACGCACAAACGCGAAAGACACACACCACTCACGACATCAGCACGCACAAGATGGCGCGTCATGCAGCCACAGGCGCCCCGCGGCACACAGCACGCGGAGCGCAGCGTGCGCCAGGCACGTCTCCCACGGCGCCCCCCAGCGCCGCGCGCGCGCGCGTCTCTCACTCGCTCTTGCGCTTCTCCAGCTCGATGACGCGCGAGTTGAGGTGCTGGATCTCGGCCAGCAGCTGCGTCACGGCGCCGGGCACCTGCTCCAGCACCTCGTCCTTGGTCGCCGAAGGCGTGGCAAACACCTGCGAGCCGCGACGACGAGGACGCAGCAGCCGCGCTCGCGTGTGCGTCCAGGCGGCGCAGCGCCCTCGCTTGCGCCTCGGCGCCAAGCCGCCCGCTCGGCAGACACTGGGTGCGAGCCGCCGCCTCGCCCGCATCCCCCGCGCCCCGCCCGCCGCGGCTCCGCCACGCGCAAGCAAGCCTGCGCCCCTCGGCGCTTGCGGCTCACCTGGAACGAGGTGTAGTCGTGGTCGGCCATGTTTGGCGCCATTTTGTCGCGGCCGAAACCCTCGGTGATGATGTTGGACGTCCAGCTCTGCAGCTCCTCGCCCGGCTGCGCCGCGTCCACCTGCTCCTTGGTGACGCCCAGGCGCTGGGTCAGGTACTTGAGCGGCAGCTCCTTGAGCGTCCCTGCACGCCGGCACCGACGGGACTTGCGTCTTTTCGGGCAAGGGCGGCGAAAGGGTGCGGCCCCTGCTGACGCCTGGCGGCGCTCCTGCTCCGCCCCCGAGTCCCCCGCACTGACGCGCGCCCCCGCCGGCCCGCACCCGCGCTCGTCTTGCTGATCATGACCTCCTCCTCGTCCTTTTGCCGCATGAGCGACGCCTTGGCCATGAGCTGCAGCTGTCGCGGCGACAGCGCCGGCACCTTGGACAGGTCAATGTGCGTGCGCCGGCCGTTGACCACCACGTAGCACTTGGCCACCGCCACAAACTCGAGCGAGGGCACTCCGCTCTCGGGCGTCAGCTCCGTCGCCCAGTTGTGGATCTGTGCGGCAGGGACGGCAGGGCGACGGGCGCGACTAGCGCTAGGGTGGGCGCAAGGCCACGTGACACTCCGCTGGAGCGCACAGACTGCTCGCCAGAGATGGCTGCGCCAGACGCAAAGCACAAAGCTCAAAACACACGCCCAGCGGCTGAGCAACGTTGCGTGCTGCTGGCCAGGAGTCGCGATCCAAAGGCGCTGCGCGGCCCCGTACCTGCACGCCCGTGACGACGGCGTAGTTGGCGCGGCTGGGGTCCACGACCTTCTCCACCAGGAACTCCATGTCCTGCGGCAGCGAGGGCGGGGCGCACGCATCCGCAGGCTCAGCTTGGGGGGTGGGTCAGCGGCATGAGCCAGGTTGAGGGCGGGCCCCTCAGCGAGGCGACTAGCACCGCTCCACCTCTCACGTTGCTGATGGTGCGCTCGGCCAGCTTGGTGATGCCGACCAAATCCAGCTTGGCCAGGTCCGCCTGCGCCACGCGGTGGGCAAAGATGTGGCCGCCGAGGGCGTGGGTCAGGAAGGGCGCGAGAGGAGAGGAAGCAGAGGGCCCTCAGCGGCAGGGGAGCCGCCAGCCAGGGGCTCTCACCCTCTCGTAGCGTGCGCGGCGGGCCAGGCGCTGCTTGAGGATAGAGTACTCGGGGTCCAGCGGGTCGTGCACGCCAGGCACCTGCGCAGCCGCAGCACGTTTGCAGGGCACGCGGTGAGCAGCTGCAGCGGCGGCCACCGTCCTATGAGCGTCTTCAGGCGCAGCAGCAGGCGTTGCGCGCACCTTGCTGCTGTCGTCGTAGCCCTCGGTGCGGAGCTCCACCATGCACTTTTGCAGCGCGCCGCACGCGCACGAGCGCTTGGGCCGGCCGGGGCGCGTGATGGCGCCCACCTCGCCGGCCGAGTCGATGGCAATGTGCGGGAAGGCGAAGAAGACGTAGTGCTCCTTGCCGCCCTGCACACGCCAGGTCAACGTGGCAGGGCGACCAGGGCTGGGGGTGAGCTTCTGCGGCTTTTGCGGCTGAATCCTGCCAGGCTTGGGGACCGCCGCTTGGGCCCAGCTGCTGCGCCGTTGCCCAGTGAGCGCGGGCGGCTTGGCAAACTGCAGCGCTGCCTTTTTTTCCCCCGCCCGCCCGCCTGCACACTGACCGAGACAGGGGAGTGGCTGAGCCCGGCGCCAATGCCCGTCACGCCGCACGTGAGCACGCCGCCGAGGCCGTTGGTGTTGAACGAGCCGCCAAACACCGACTCGATCTTGTCCTTGAGCGGCACCGTCACCTCGTCACGGCACAGGTTGGTCATGGCTGCATGAGGGAGGGCAGGCGGGCCGTGCGCGTGAGACGCCGGCGTCGCACGTGCAGCAGAGATGCAGCGGGTGCGGTCGGCCGAGCGCGCAGCCTGTCACCCCAGGACTCACCGATGGAGTTGTCGCCGGTGAAGCCAAAGCCCGACAGCGCGACCTGCCAGGTGGCGGCAGCGCACATCGTACCGCCACGTAATGAGTACGGGATGACGGGGCCCCCCGCGTGCACGGCAGTGTTCCGGCAGTGTCCCGTGCAGCAGCAGAGCTGCTGCTGCGCACCTCCAGGCGCGCGATGAAGTCGTCGATGCCCAGGGCGCTGGGGAAGATGTCCAGGATGTGAGTGTGCCTGCGTGCAGGGCCGCGGGCGAGGCGCGGGAGCGGGAGGGGGCACCGCCTCAGGCGCATGAGATTCCTGAAGGCGCTGGAGGCCTGCATCCCTCTGCAGGATGATGTGCTGTGCTGCGCGCCCTGAAACCCGTTCTCCGCGTGGGCGTGCTGCACGTCGCGGGGGCGTTCCACCTCGCGCTAAACGCCCGCAGTCGACGCCGCGCTGAGCGGCGCATCAGCGAGCAGGCCGCGCGCTTGTAGCCGCGCACGACTCGGCGGCGCCGTTTTGGGGACCCACCAATGCTGCGCTTTGGGCGCTGGGCCGCCGGGACCCACCCACTGCCCACCAGCGCTCACCTGGCCACGAGGTCTGACTGCGCGTCCCTGATGTGCTTGGCGCCCGCGAAGCCGTTGCCGTTGGCGTGCCCGTTCGCGTGGCCATTGGCCAGGGGGGCGGCCGTGCTGGGGTCCATCTGGGCGGTGCGCGCGGGTGCTGCTACCGCTGCTGCGAGGGGGGCGAGGCGCGCTTTGCTCTTGAGCTGCTGAGGTGCGAGCGCGCCGGTCGTCTGTCTCCTCTGCGCCGCACTGCTGAGCATCCACGACCCCTAGAGGCGAAGAAGGGCTCTCAGGTCTTGGGGCGCTGTCTTTTTGGCCAGGTGGCTGCCCTGGACAAGCCTTTTGGTGTGGGCGCGACGAGTGGCGATCCGTGCTCGCCCCGCGCGGTCAAGGTGTGGTGGTGGCTGCGTGCGCTGCTCACGGAAGTGCAGCTTCGCAAAGCGTGCTCCCAGTACCTACTACCATGTGCACGGTGTGGTGTCCTGCACCGCGTTGACCTTTGACCACGGCAGGCAGAGAGGGAGACCCCGCGCAGAGGGGGCGCGCAGAGAGCCCGCCGGCTGCCAAGCGTGTGGCTGGGCGCTCTCGCGCCGCCGCATGCCGCGGCCAGGGACGCTGCCAGGTGGGACGGGGGCGGGGCGCGGGCGGCCGTCGCGGCACACGTCAACGCCTCGCGAGTAAAGGAGCAAGCGAGGCCCCCACCTCTTTGGAGCCCCCGCCTTGCCCCCCACCCACCCAATGGCGCTGACTTTGCCAGATCGGGCGTGATCTGCGAGTGCTGCGGGCCTCCCGTGCGTGTGCGCCTGCGTGGCCGCGGCCTCCTCCACCACCACCACCACCACCACCGCCCGCCTTAACGCCTTGCACACGTTATATTAACCCAAACACACCGCAGGGCGGTAGGGGCCACCGTCCTCACGCACACACACGCACACAACACAAACTGTCCGGCAGCCAACAGCCAAGCACGTCCGCACGGGCAGAATCTCTCGCTGCCAATGCCCAAAGGCAGCCCGACGGTGTGATCATGAAAGCGAGATGATCACCCGCAGGCACGCGCTCCTCCTTCCCCTCTCCCTCTGAAATGGCCGAGAGCGCACGTCGCGTCGCGGCGTCCCCATGAGCACAAAACAGTTGTCCCACCCCGAGGAAGCACACGCAAAACGCGAAAAGAAGAGCACGCTGCCGGCCACCGTCCGTCCGCGCAGAAGCGTGCGAAAAAACTCCGCTGCCTCACTCACGTCAAAAAAGCCCGACGACCCTGGAACTTCAGCTCTGCTGCGCTGCTGCTGCCAAACGCTGCTCCGCCACGCCGCCGCCGCCGCCGCCGCCGTCGCGACCCACGTGGAGGCGCAGCTGCAGCCGCACCGGCCGCCCGTCCACCAGCGCCGTCACGCCCACCAGCTTCTCGCCGGCTTCCGCCTCCCCGCCCGCCGCCGCCAGCAGCGCCGGCAGCACGTCCACGTCAATGTCCAACGTCTCGGCGGCGTCCCCGCCCGCCGCCGCCGCCGCCCCGCCGCCCTCCTCCACCGCCGCCGCCGCCCTCAGCGTCCCACCCGTCACGCCCACCACCCTCACCGCCCCGGCGCCACCGCGCGCCGGCCGCCACCGCCGCGCCTCCGCCGCCTCGCCCCCCGCCGCCGCCGCCGCCGCGCCGCCCAGCCGCCGCCCGTGCTGCGCGTGCTGCGCCGCCAGCCCCAGCGTCCCCGTCCCGCCCAACGCCCCGAGCGCCTGCTCCGGGTCCATGTGCAGCGGCCCAGCCACCGCCTCGGCCGCCGCCGCCAGCCCCTCCGCCGCCGCCTCCTCCACCAGCACGCCCTCGGCCTCCTGGGCCGCAGACGACGACGAGGGCGCCGCAGACAGCAGCTCCGAAACCCGCGCCGCCGCCGCCGCCGCGCCGTGCTGCCGCTGCGCCTCCAGCAAGGCGGCGTGGTGCCACTCGTCGCTGTACTGCCGGTCCTCGGCGTCGTGCCAATCCTCCTCCTCCTCCTCGTCCTCATTCTCCTCCCCGGCCTGCTCGTCCGTCGACGCCGCCGCCGTGCGCCGGTGCCGCCGCTGCTGCAGCGGCGTCGCCCACGGGCTCTCGCCGCCGTCGTCCGCCGCCACCGCCGCGCCGCCCAGGCGCAGGCGCGGAAGCGCCGCTCCTCCTGCCGCCGCCGCCGCCGCCGCCGCCGCGCCGCCCGCGGCGTCGCCGCCGTGGGTCGGCGTGAGCGCGAGCGGAGCGGCCCCGCCCACCACCTCCTCCTCCTCCTCCTTCTCCTCGCCCTCTTCGACGGCGGACGCCCACGAGGCGTGCTCCCGGTACGCGGCAAACGCCCGGCGCTGCTGCGGCTGCGGCTGCGCGACCGCTGTGGCAGGCGGGGTGGCCCCGGCAGCGGCGGCAGCGGCTGAGGCAGCGTAGCTAAACACAGACGCGCCAGTACCGGTTCCGCCCTTTGGACCGCCGGAGTGCGACGACGACGATGGCGGCGGCGGCGGCGTGGACGGCGGCGGCAGGCTGCCCGCCCGCGCGCCCAAGCCCTCGCGAGGGCTCGCGGCCACGGCGTGGCGCTTGGGCGTGGCGGAACGCGGCTCACCGTGGCCGACGGCGGCGACGGCGCTGCCCACCCGCAGGCTCTGGCCACGCGACGGCGCACCGGCGGCGGCTGCGTGCTGCTGCTGCTGCTGCTGCCAGGCGGCCGGCCCCGTGGCGGACGACGTGGCGCTGCCGGCGCCGCTGGCCAGGAGGAACGAGGCGGCGGGTGTGGCGGCGCTGGGCTGCGCGCTGAGCTGCAGCGTGGTGGCGGCCGAGGCCGCCGTGTGCATGGAGGGCGCCGCCGAGAGCGCGGCGGCGGTGGCTGGGTGAGGGCTCGGCATGGGCGGCGTGAGGGCGTAGCCGCGGGCCACGTGGGCGGTGAGCCCTACGGCGTTGGCCCACGCCAGGATGTCCTTCTTGCCCATGTCCACCATCTGCGAGCGAGCAAGGGGAGAGCGAACAAGAGAGGTGAGGAAAGTAGCAGTGCCTTTCCTGACTGCCCATTCGCATCGCAAGACCATCAGGAAAAGGAAAAGGAGGAGAGGATGGGCTGGCCACGGCGCGAGGTTGTGTGCGAGGCCCTCCCCCTCCACACTGAAACGCCCCTTCCGGGGCCCTCTCCAATGACATGGCGCCCACCTCACCTGCAGCAGCACGGGGTCTTCTGCCGGCGCCAGCACCAGCCCGCCCACCTCGTGCCACGAAAAGGGGAACGCGCCCCACATGTCAGGGGACACGCTGAGCGAGTGAAGCAGCTGCAGCCGCGAGACGCCGGGCAGCGACTCGAGGAATTTGAACGGCACGCACGAGATGCCCGCCACGTAGCTGGCGCCGGCGTCGGGCGGCAGCGCGGGGATGTGCCGCACCAGGCCGCCGTCCACCCACCACTGCGTGCGGGGAAAGGAGGGCGGCAAAGGGCGGCGGCGCAAGCGTGTGGGGCGGGGAGGGGAGAGCGCGGCGTGGTCGCATTAACCGGGCGCGATTGCTTGCGGAGGCCAGCCGCGGGTGAGGCGGTGCGAGGTGGTGAGATGCGTGGCGCTTCCTCAACGTGCAGTCTGGCCATGCGACAACTCTGCGGGTGCGGCGTGAAGAGGCTGGAGCTGGTCTCCCTCCGTCCTGTGAGAAGGACCGACCATCTGTGGCGCACCTGTCCGCGGAAGCGCGCGAGGAAGGAGCCGTCGTTGTAGGCGGGGATGTGGCACGAGGTGGCAATGCCCTGCACCAGGTCCTCCTTGCTACGCCAGTCCGACAGGATGATGGGTCGCAGGTACGGGAACACCTATGGGGCCGACGGCAAACGGGCCGCGCCGTGGCGGAGGCTGTGTCAAGTCTCGGTCAACTGAGAGGCGCCGAGGCATCGGCTTGAGCAGGGCGCGGCCGCCACCTCGCCGGCGAACGTTTTGGTCCCGCTGCGGTGCAGGCGAAACGCGAGAAGGCGACGCCGTGGCGGCGGCGCACGCGCCGCCTTCCTCTCCTCTCTCACCTTGGTGAGGGAGATGAAGCAGCGGTCGCGGCAGCGGAGGTGCGCGTCGGGCGGCAGGTTGGCCGTCATGAACTTTTCAATCACATGGCGCAGGCGCCCGGGCGTGCCGTACGTCCTACACAGGCGGGCGCCACGAACAGGGGGCGCACGTGGGGCGCGCGGGGTGCGCAGGTGTTGGCGGCGCGCGTGCTTGCATGGAGCGCGCACGAGCGGCCAGTCACCAAGCGCGTCGTGCTGGGATGCGCGCGGCGCGTGCGCTGGCCACCGTACTGAGCGCGCCCCGCGTGCCACGGCATTGCCGACGCAGGAGCATCACCGTGCTCTCGCGCGCACCACACGCACGCACCTGCAGTCCGAGGCAAAGTCCAGCAGCTTGCCCACCAGGCCGTGCAGGTCCAGGCCGCTGCTCACGCACGCCGCGATGATGGACCCGCACGAGGCGCCCGCCAGCCGCGTGGTGGCCGGGTTCAGGATGCCCATGTCGCGCAGCTGGATCACGGCGCCCAGGTGGTACCTGCAGCGGCAGTTGCAGAACAGTTGGTGGGCGGTTGGGCGGCAGGGAGGCAGCGAGCCAGCAACAAATTGGCCGCGCACCGCCGGCCGCGACGTTCATCCCGCGGCCGCGTGGGGAGTGAGCCCGGCGAGCAACGGCCGCGCTGCTCCTGGCCGGGGGGGCGAGGCGCCCCGCCACGGCCACAGGGAGCGCCACGTCGAGGCTGCTGAACCCGCGGCACCCCAATCAACGACTCACGGGAAGAAGAAGCCGCCGCCGGAGAAGGCAAAGCCCAGAGAGCCCTGCTTGAAGGCCGCCACGGCCGGGTGCAGGTCGTCGGGGCGGCTGCCCGGGTGCGCCAGGTCCTCGGCCGCAACGCTCGCCTGCACGTGCGCGGCACGAGGAGGCCGTGAGCGCAGCACGCGCGCAGCACGCGAGCGGGCCGTGAGCGCCGCTCGATCCCACGCTGTCCTGTCCCATCCTGGCCGTTCCCTTCACCACCACCCCTGCCGCTCCGCTGTCGACACATCAAGGCGTCCCTGTCCTCGTCCGCAGATCAGTTGAGGCATGCGCGCACCACCGCCTCCAAACCACCACAACACCACCCACCTGCGCCAGGTGCACGCTCGCCGTCCACGCCTTGCTGCCCGGCCGGCTAGGGTTCACGCCGGCGGGGCCAGGGCTCGGGCCGCCGCCCGCCGGCCCATCCCCACCGCCCAAGTGGTGCTGCTGGTGCGGAGGCTGCGGCGGCCGCAGCGACCCCGCCCGGCTCCCAGGCTGGCTGTGGTGCGCCGCCCGCGCGCCGCCGCCGCCGGCGCCGCTGCCGCGCGGCGCCGCCACGCCCGCCCCCGGCGCCGGCGGCCCGCTCAGCGCGCCGTGCAGCGTGCCCCCTCCGGCCAGCGGCGGCGAGGCGGCGCCCGCGCCGCTGCCGCCGCCGTGCGGGCCGTGCGGCGTGCCGCCTCCGCCGCTGCCGCCCAGCGCAGTCAGGCCGAGCGCCGGCGGCCCGCAGGACGGCGCCTGGTGGTGCGCAGGGTGGTGGTGGCGGAGGACGCTGGCCGGCGGCGACTGCGCCGTGAGAAAGCTCGTGGCGTCGTCGTTGTCGTCTCCCTCCTCTTCCTCGTCCTCCTCGTCGTCGTCGTCGCCATCGGAGAGAGCGCCCGCCCAGTCTTCGAGTGCTGCGCTGAAGTGCGGCGAGCCCAGCGCCGCGGCGGCGCCGGCCGGCCATGGGTGAGGGCTTGCGTTGGGGTTGAGGTCGGGCGGGGGCAGGCTGCGGGCCGAGGTGGTGGCGAGGTGCGGCGGCGGCGGGCTGCGGGCGCGGGGTCCGGCGGGGCCCCAGCTGGCGGGGCCGGCGTGCGCGGCGGCGCTGGCGGCCCGGTCGTTGCTGGTGAGGGGAGGCTGCGCGACCGCCGCCGCCGCCGCTGCTGTTGCCACAGCGTCCGCGTGTGAGCCGGCGGGGAGCGGCGTTGCGTCGGCGCTGGGAGGCAGCGTGGCAGAAGACGCCGAGGGGCCACCCTGCTGCGCCACGCCAGGGCTTGCGGCGGGCGGCTGCATGTCGGCAAAGGCAGAGAAGGCGCGGCCGCGGGAGGGAGCGCTGCCGCCG
>VFQP010003946.1_pt1 | contig 14405 bp, 14 predicted proteins | sample 3512351 | NCBI WGS metagenome assembly VFQP01 (sample SAMN10412372, study PRJNA504923) | tailings metagenome | isolation source: Relicate 1 Philex TSF1 revegetated site | place: Philippines: Tuba, Benguet | collected 2017-08-29 | reverse complement strand
TGTGTGTGTGTGTGTGTGTGTGTGTGTGTGTGTGTGTGTGTGTGTGTGTATGTGTGTATATGTAGGTGTGTGTATATATCTGTGATATATACTTGTGAATGTGTGTACTGAATTTGTAAAACACACACAAGAATAAAGCACACCACCCACATCCACCCACCTGCATGAGGGTCTCCTCACCACCATTGAACAACACCACCAAGGGGGCTTCCAACTCCAGCGACGCATTGGTAGCAATCACCCTCAGCACCTCCAAGCATATACCAACACACGATGCACAATCCGAGGCCCCCGCAGTGCCCATGGTAGAGTCAAAGTGGGCATTGACCAACAGCGCCTTGGGCACAGCGTGCCCAGCGTGCTGCGCAGCACGTGCGACGTCCTGCGTGCGTGGTGTCTCAACGCGAACCACGATGTTTGTGAGGTTGGTGTAGACATTGGTGACGTTGATGCCGAGGAAATTGAAGTTGACGGCCCCACTGGCGGTCTCTCGAACAACGTCAAAGACCATGTCGGTGCGAAAGGCTGGATGGTGCTCAATTGCCTGCAGCTGGTCTAGGATGTAGGCAGCTGCGGTTTGTATTTGAGGGGTGCTCACTTGACGCTCACCAATGACGTGGGCGAGGTGATGGACGTGGGCGAGGGCACGCTGCTCTGAAAATACGGTCGGTGGGGCGGTGTCGGGGATGATTGGTGGTGTCCAAAGAATTGCATAGATGGCAAGAACAACCAGGCTGGCGTAAACAAGGGCGATTGTGGCTGCTTGGGCAGTGGTGAAGAGGGATGATCGGGCGTGATGTCGGGGATGCGTGGTGGTGGTGTCTGCTGCTCTGGTGTGTCCGTTGCGTTGGTGTCGAGTGGATTGTTTGGGCATGGTGGTGGGTGCTGTTGGGGTCAAGTTGATATGGGGAAGAGTTTTTGTTTTCGCTTATTTACATACGTGCTACATACTTGCTACATATTTGCTACATGTTTGTTACATGTTTGTTACACTAATTGCTATAACATGCATTGAGAGTGATTGGTTTTGATTAGTAATGAATGGCGGCAAGCACAGGATCTGCTGATCAAATCATCAAGTTTGACTCCCACTGCCACATACACCTCATCCCAAACTATGTACGTAAATATTTCCCGATAAATCAGAGTTTGTCGACATGACCACCACCAATATCAACCAACACAGCCCATTGACGCACACACATGCTATGCTGTCAACGGCACGCAACCTGGTGACTGGGGCGATGTATTAACCTTGGCACAACGCCACCCGCACATTGTTTTCCCCAGCATTGGTCTGCATCCATGGCATGCCCATTTGTGGGACAGCACAGTGCAAGAAACACTCCAACGCATGCTGTGTGATCACCCTCATGTCGGTGTTGGTGAGGTACGCATGGGTGATGCACACATGGTGATGCACGCATGGTACATTTCTCACCCATGCACCCACTTAATACAGAGCGGCTTGGACAAGGTACATGCACGTCGACAAGCCAACACGACCCTTGCCCACGAGCAACAACTCGATGCCCTCCATGCCCACATGACCCTGGCTGCACACTACCAACGCCCTCTCTCACTCCATTGCGTGCAATCATATGGACCACTCGTGGACATGCTTACACATGCACCAACAAACACCACAATTCTCCGCAGCAACGACATGTCGCCACATGCCAACACCGCAGCATCCCCACCCGCAGTGGTGTTGCACTCCTACACGGGTAGTGCAGACACCACCACGCGGCTGCTCCATGCCACGGCACATTCCCAGCATATGCGGGTGCTGTTTTCCCTGTCAGGGGGGACCCTCCGTCGGCTGGCCCCTGAAAAGCAAAGGGCCCTCCTAGGGGCCATCCCCCTTGACCATGTGCTCCTGGAGACAGATGCGGATGGCAAGGGAGAGGTTGTAGGGCTGCAGGAGACGTGTAGGATGGTTGCGCCGTGGATTGGTGGTGGGGTGGTGGAGGGGGAATTGATGCGGGCCAGTGTGAAGAATGCTACGAGTGTGTTTGGTTGATGTTGCTTATTCTTGTTGCCTGCATTGCTGCTAGGAATGTGATGGTTACTTGATACATTTTGGTGGTGTGATGAAAACACAAAATAAGGTGGTCGGTCATAAAAAATACACATTGCCAGTCGCTGTAACAACACACAATAACACCACGCAGTACCTGCAACACATGCGCAACAAGCATACATTTTTTTCTCAATAATACATTTATGTCATACAGACTGACAACGATCAACACAGATGACAAACACAAACCCCTCTCCACACACCCCTCTCCACACACACCCCTCTACGCATCCCCACCACCGCTCATGTGTTCCCTCCACCGTGCATGGAGCCACCCCACTTGCAGCATGACCTGATGATACGTGCGCCTCGTGTCCCCAAACTGCACACAATACATCCCCCACACAGCATGACACACTGCGGCATCCAACACAGGCACATGGGCCACTTGCTCCATAAGCAGCCTGTTTTCCTCCATTGTCCAGTTACCTGCATGATGTGGCATGACAAGCGGGGGGGGAGGGGGGTCGATAGGTGCGAGTGTGTGCAGTGGTTGTTGTTGGGATGGTTGTACGGCAGTTGGGTGGTGCATGACTGGGAGTTGGTGTGTGTTTTGGAGTGTGTTTTGGAGTGTGTTTTGGAGTGTGCGGGGTGGAGAGGCAAGCTGGTGCATGGCTTCCACTGCAACTGCTTCTCGTGTGGGTACATGCATAGAAAGTGATGTAGATGTGATGGGCTGCTGATTGATGGGTTGGTGGTTGTCCAAGGGTTGTGTGTATTGCAGTGGTGGCTGCTGGTGGTGGTGTGGCGGTGGTCCTGCAGTGCATGATGTCCATTGCTGTTGGTGTGAACGCCCATGTGGATCATGTGCAACAGCAGCAGCACCACTACCATCTGCAACAGGACTGCTTTGTGCAACACCACCACCATTGCTATGCAAACGTGGCATGTGTCCACCAGTTGCTGTGCCGAGGGGATCCGCCGGGCCCCCCACAGGGCCCTGCACCACATCGGGGTCCCTCGATGGTGCGCTGCACAATGGCGCGAGGGGCACCGCGGGGGGTGTGCGGCGGTGGCGGCGGCGGCCGGTGGAGGGTGTTGTCGCAGCGGGTGTGTCGAGGAAGATGGGGGGAGATGGTACGTGGGGCAGCGTGTGGGGTGCGCTTGGGAGTGACACTGGGATGTGTGGTCCTGTTGTGGCTCCTGCTGCTGCGTTGTTTTCATCATGGAGCGCGTTGGCTTCATGATTGTGTGCTGAAATATGATGATTGGTGTTGTTTTGCATCATGCCATGCCGGTGATGCGGATCACATCCACCCCCCATCATCATCATCATGTCACCCGCTGTTGTATTCTCACTCTGCACCCCTCCCGCATGGTGTTGTAATGGCACTGCTGCACCTTGTTGTACCGGCACATCACCATCCACTGCATCCACCACAACACCATCGTTCCCTGCTGCTTGCGCTGCTTGTTTCCCACCACCGCTGTTCCTGCGCTGCTTACCACCACCGCTCTTCCCATAACCACCACTCCCACTGCTTGTACGTGCACGTTTTTGAGGGCCCCCCTCGCTACTCCCACTACTCCCCCTCTTGCCACCCCCCGGCGTGCGCTTTTTCTTTCCCCCTTGCTCGTCCCCCTCATACTGCACATGAAATGTACGGGCCCGGGGTTCAAAGGGGTAGAGGTCATTCCAGTTGTCGGGGATGACCGGGGCCCCCTCCGGAGGCCCCTGGACATCCGCGAGGATGGCGAGCTGAGGGTTGATTCGGCGTGCTGCTGCCCATTGACGGGTGATGGTGACGAGGGTGCGATGAGGTAAAAGGAGTTGTTGGATGAGGTGAAAGTGGTCGGGGCGGCCGGCAAAGGTTTTGAGTCCATAACGTAACAGTGCGATTTCATGTGGATCGAGCGCTTTGGTCAAACTATAGATTTGTGGGGGGGGGGGGAGGGGGGATGTGTGTGGTGGTGGTGGTGGATGTGTGAAGGGTGTGGGTAGAAAAAGACAAGCGACGGACAAGTACCATGCAGACCCAACAGACCATACTACACGCGCATCATGATACCCCCCTCCAGAGAAAAAGACAACATACCGTGTCTGCACCATTTTAATCACATTCATATCTGTAGACCGCTTGCTCGACATGTTTTTCACCCGTATCCGAATCTGCTCTGGTTTGTATGGCGCCATGAGCGACACTTGGATTGCCCTCCACTTCATACCAAATTTATTCAAACCCCATGCAATCAACGCATCCTCCCCTGGCTCAAACATGCTGGGGTTGTTTTCCAGGTCTTTTGGGTCGTGGACGAGTGGGAGCACCAGGGGATCCACCACCATATCGAGGGGTGTCATGGCGAGTGCAAGTCGGTGCACGTCAATGGGGAGGTCGACGGTGTATTGGGCACGCAGGTCTCGTCCACGTATGCCTGCTGCCATAGTCAACAGGGATTTGACTGCGGGGGGGAGGGCTTGGGCGAGGCCGACATGGGCATCTTGGGATCGGATGGCATGCCATGGGAGCATGGTGGCGGTGGAGTGGTGGGTGGTGGGGTGGGTGGGGAGTGGGGGCTGTGCTTCTTCTGCTGCGATCACTTGCACAACCACTGGTTCTGTTTGTGGTGGTGGCAATACTGCATGGTGGACGACCGCTGTCGTTGTGTGATACGCCTCCCCTGGCATTGCATGTTCTGGTACTGTATGCTCATTACGGCCCATCACCATCACACCCTCTGCTGCAAGCTGTTGCTGCTGCCGTACGTATTCCTCACCCCCATCACCACCGCCCATCATCATCCCATCCCCCACCGCCATCCTCCCCAACGGCCCCCCCAAATGATACGGCAGCGGTGGCGGTGGCATGTTGCCCACACACAGCTCTATAGCACGCAACACAGGCGGCAAATGTGCAAAAATGGACAGTTGCAACACACTGTGCATCCATTGGACGGGGGGGGGTGGGGGTACCCATATACCCTGGTGCTCGTCCTGTGCAGCGGAAAATACATACGCAGTGGGTTGCCACTCATCTTGGCTGCGCATGCGTTCCCCTGCTGTGCTTGTGATTGCAAAGAGGAGGGTTCGTATGGTGTTGATGACAGTGCGGGGGTAGGATGCTGCTACTGCGAGTGCAAAGGCCTGTTGTTGTTTTGTGGTGTGTTTTTGGTGTGTTGTGCTGTTTTTTTGGTGTGTGTGTGTGTGAGTGCGCGAGAATGTGTGTGTGTGTGTGTGTGAAAATACATACATGGTGTGGGTGAACCACACCTGCCCACCACACCCACACCTGCACAAGAAGTTGTACGTGATGGTGCAGCATTGTGTGCAATTGCAAGAGTTGTGCAGGTGTGAAAGCCCCCGGTGCAAGACGAATAGCACCCGGTGGGGGTTGTGCTGTACGACGGGGACGTGGACGGGGTGGCAGGGGGGGACGCTCTGGGAGGGGCCCCTTGGGGAGCAATGGTTTAAGGAGCCCTGTGTTGAGGGTTGAGGGTTGTTGGGTTGTCGGCAAGAAAAAAAACTGTTTTCAAAAGTGTTGTGTGTGAACAGCACCCATCTCCACACACATCATCACAATACGCACCGTGATGCAGCAGTGCCACGCTCTCCACAACACGCTCGCCATTGTGAAACAGAAACAGTGATCGACGTGTCATGCGCATCACCCCCTCTGGTGGTGGATCGTGTAGGTAATCTAACAAATCGTCATCCTCATCATCCACATCGATACAAAAGTCGTCATCCTCCTCATCCTCCTCCCAGCCCAACATGGCCCCCCATGGCGACGCATGGTTGTCTGTGCTGCCATCCTGTGCAATAGCTGTGGCTGGTACTGCAGCATCCCCATCCATCCCAGGGATCCCCCCCATGTGCTGATCACCACAACGAATGGCTGCCAAAAACGCCAAGTAGTCACGGTCTGTTGTCCAATCCACGTGCCCCTCACTTGGCACATCCACACGGTCATCCAGAGCAGCCTCCAACTGCTCAAGCTCCATGAGTGACAGATCCACACGCGCTCTTGTGCGGCGCCCCACAGCGTCGGCAGTCGGTGGCGGGTGGGGTGTGGGGCCACCTGGTGCGGGCTGGTTGGGTACAAAATGCATTGTGGTGGGGGTGGCGTCTGCAGTGTGGCGGTGGCGTGTGCGCAGGGCATTGGAGGGCGTTGCCACTGAGGTGGATTGCATGCCGCTGTCATCCACGGTGACGAGCTCCTCGTCGTCATCATCGGTGCTGTCTGTCGCATCGGTGGAAATGCTATCATCGTCACTAAACTGTGTTATGTTTTTGGAGGGGGGTTGGAGTTGTTGTTGTGCGCACGTCATTGCTCCTCAGGGGGGCAACACCCACCCACCCACCAACCTCAAAGAGTGGTTCATCGAGCAACACGTCTGCGTCCCCGCCGAGCAACTCCACCAACGTGAGGTGTTGTAAGTGGTCTGCTTGTAGCGGCGGTGAACTGGCCATTGTGAGCGCAAACAAGACGGGGGGCTGATGTCATCAACTGATTTGATCTGCAAAACAAGCCACCCTGTGCTTGCGAGCAAATGGGGTTTGTTTTACTGTTGCCCAACGACATACAGTCGAGACACAAAACCATTTGCGCGTGCTGTAAAGCACACAAATATGTATATAACAAAAATCTCATTGATCCCACCCCATTTGAGCATCAGCCACCGCATACAGTTTTGATTGTTACCTAATGTGCAAACACCACTGTGAAACAATCTGTACAAAACTATTGACAATAAAAAGAAACACCACAGTGGCTTGTCATGCTCGCCGCGAAGCATCGTGGCGGCACCTCCCCCAGCAGACGACGGGACCGCGTGCGGCGTCCGTGCCTATTGACACAGCAGCATACATATGTCATAGCTAATCACGGCATGTAAACCATACAAATATGTCAAAAAAAATGGGATAAAAATCCACATTGAAAAAACACACACATACAAATGTATGTAAAATACGAGTACCCAGTGCGGCAAGTGTAGTCCAACACTCATGTGTATCATTCATGGCTGGGTGTTTCCAACGTTGTCATGGGCAATATGGGCGCCTCCCACGCAGATTTCAACATGGCACGCAAATCCTTGATCAGAGGGTAGCGTGGGTTGGCGCCCGTGCACTGATCATCAAATGCTGCCTCTGCCACGGCATCCAGCTGTGACATAAACTCCTGCTCACGGGACGCCCCCAGGACATCCTTGATGGTGGCAGGAATGTCAAGCTTGGCCTTGAGGTCTTCCACGGCTTGAATGAGCGCAATCACTTTGGCATCCTCAGATGCATCAAATGGTGTCAAATTCAGTGCATCTGCCAACTCGGCATAGCGAGCCTTGGCAGCAGGGTAGGCATACTGGGGAAAGATGGCTTGCTTGAATGGTGCATCCGTCGCATTGTAGCGGATCACGTGGCTGATGAGCAGTGCATTGGCAATGCCATGGGGAATGTGAAATGAGGATCCCAACTTGTGTGCCATTGAGTGGCAAATGCCCAAAAATGCATTGGCAAACGCCATGCCAGCAATGGTTGCAGCATAGTGCACCTTTTCACGTGCCACCAGGTCATTGGCACCCTTGGTGTAGGCAGATGGGAGATGGCGGAACAGAAGTGTGAGGGCTTCTTTGGATAGCCCCTGGGTGTACTCTGTGGCACACACTGACACATACGACTCCAGTGCATGCGTCACCGCATCAATACCACCAGCAGCAGTGAGGCCCTTGGGCATGCGATCCACGAGATCGGGATCCACAATGGCCATGGTGGGCGTGAGTGCGTAATCAGCCAAAGGGTACTTCATGCCGGTGTGTTGGTCAGTCACCACTGAAAAGGGGGTGACCTCAGACCCCGTGCCACTGGTGGTGGGGACCGCAACCATCCATGCCTTGCTGCCCAGGGTGGGTATGTCATACACACGCTTGCGGATATCCATAAAACGCATTGCGAGGCCCTCAAACTTGGTTTCAGGGTATTCATACATGAGCCACATGACCTTGGCAGCATCCATGGGTGAACTGTGTGTTTTTGATAGGTGTTGGGTGGATGGTGTATGTACCATGCGGTTGTGGTCATTGCGTGTGGTGCCACACAGAGTACATAGTACGGGGGGATGTGCACACATACAAGCAGGGTTACATTGTCCACAACAGCAACACGCCATGGCCAGCAACACACCATACCCCCCCCCAAAAGAATAGACATACCCGCCACCCAATGCCAAGATGACATCGGGATTAAACGCCCACAGCTGTGCCAACCCAGCCTCCACAGTAGCCAACGTAGGATCAGGTTCCACATTGAAAAACACTTGTGTTGCCATACCCAAGTCTTCTAATACATGGGTGACATTGTCGCACAATCCCATTTCGTACAGGGGCTTGTCGGTGACCACAAAGGCACGTTTCTTGCCCATGAGATCACGCAGGGCAAACTCAAGGCAACCACGCTTGAAGTAGATCTGCGGTGATGGGTTGAGGGATGGTTGCGAGGGGATGGTTGCGAGATGGGATGATGAACGAGATGATCCATGGATGCACACCACCACCCACCACTTGTGTACCATACCTTGGGTGGCACGCGAAACCACAGCATGTTTTCACGACGAGAGGTGATGGTCTTGATGTTGAGCAGGTGTTGAGGCCCCACATTGGCCGACACAGATGTCTTGCCCCATGTCCCACATCCCAATGTCAGTGATGGGTCAAGGTGGAAATTGTACAAGTCACCAATACCACCCTGGCTACTTGGTGTGTTACTGTGGGTGTGCGGGTTGAGAGAATGATTCCATGCACACATGATGATGATGACCATGCTGACGATCAGACATCGTGTTGAGACACAAACACATCATACACACACAAACACATACATGAGCACACGGGCGGTCTTGACCACACTCTCAAACTGTGCAATGCGGCTGCGATTGTCCGGGTGTGTATACAGCACCGACGTGTGCCCTGGCCCCCCCCATTCCACAAGCTGCTCGGCCAACGTCACAGCCTCATCGAATGTGCTCACGCGGTACATTGCCAGCACGGGGCAGAGCTTTTCATTGCTAAAGGGCTCATTGGAACCTACTTCAGAAGCTTCTCCAATCAGGAGCTTGGGGTGGTTGTGTAATGAGAGGCCTGCAAATTCCGCGAGGCGAGGGACTGATTGGCCCACCACATCGGGGTTGATGTGGCCATCCTTGAGGAGGATGCCTGCAATGGCTTGCTTTTCAGTGGAGTTGAGGAAATGAGCACCACGGCGTGCAAATTCCTGTTTGACCTGTTGTTGTGCACCGTAAATAATGATAATGTTCAAGGATGGACATGATAATGATGGGATTATGTGCTCCCCAGTATGTATACACTCTCTCATGCACACTCCCACTCATATAATACCTGTTCGTACACAGAGTCGAGCACAATGACACTCTGCTCACTTGCGCAAATAACACCATTGTCAAAGGTTTTGGACAGCACAATCGACGACACAGCCAATCGCACATCAGCAGTGTCGTCAATCACTGCTGGGGTGTTGCCTGCACCCACACCCAATGCAGGGTGGCCAGAAGAGTAGGCAGCAGTCACCATGCCGGGACCACCTGTCGCCAGGATCAGATTGACTTCCGGGGCCTTCATGAGGGCAGCGGAGATTGCAGATGTGGGCTTTTCCACCCAGCCGATGATGTCAGCAGGTGCACCTGCAGCAACGGCAGCATCACGGACAATCCTTGCGGCTTCGATGGTGCACTTGGCGGCACGGGGGTGGGGGGAGAGGACGATGCCATTGCGGGTTTTCAGGGCGATGAGGGTTTTGAAAATGGCGGTGGAGGTGGGGTTGGTGGTGGGGACAATGCCACACACCACACCCACTGGCTCAGCAAATCGCTGGATGCCACCTATGGGTGGGGGGTGTCATGATGATGTGCGCCATCACGTGGCCATCATCACACAATGTGTGCCATCAGCCACATACCTGTCACTGATTCGTCGATTATGCCGCATGTACGCATGCTCTTGTACTTGTTGTAAATATACTCGGATGCAAAGTGGTTTTTAATCACCTTGTCCTCCAGCAACCCCATGCGGGTTTCCTCCACGGCCATCTTGGCCAATGGAATGCGCGCACTGTTGGCAGCAGAGGCAGCCGCCTTGAAGATGGCGTCCACCTGCTCTTGGGAAAAGTGAGAATACTCTTCCTGGGCACGCTTGACACGGGCCAGCATGTCATGCAGGGTCTTGTCTTCCTCCTCAGTGAGTTGCCCGGGGGCCACTGTGGGCTTGGTAGTAGGCTTGGGTACGATGTTGTTGTTGACGATGGTCATTGCACGGCCGCATTCAGAGATGATTTGCTGCTTGGGCGCGTCTGCAGGGTTGGGGGCAGTGGGCTGCGCAATAGCCTGGATCAGGGATCAGGGAATAATGCGGCAACATATCTCTTTTCGGGGAACCACTGAGGGCACCGTCAACCCCTCATACCTTGATTGCTGCAGATCCACGGCGACGCAGAAACACGCGCTTGGGAGGGCTGTGCTTGATGGTAAACCTAATCGACGACGTGATGCACCGTGAAGGCGTTGCTCGCAGTTGATTGCCGTTAAAAAGTAACCATCCCATTATCAGCGATATCGGGCACACCTTGAGGACTTGTTGCAACGTGCGGGGTGCATGGTCGTGGCGCTACGATGCCGCATCGCCACGCCCACGCCCACGCAAGGAGCTTTGCGTGTCGTGCAGAGCATCAAATCAAGTGTGTGATGCAATGAACCAGGGTGATGGAGCAATGTGTAATGTGCCTGATGGAGCTGCTTCCTTCGATGGGTGACGTGCACGAAACGATAACGAAAGCGAATAGGTGCGAGATATACTGCTATATAAATGTAGTTTGTATTATGTGACAGTTTTCATGTATGTGATCTGAAACCAAAATGAAAATCGTACAAACAACTTTTCATATGCGCGTTGCAAAGTCAACCCTGCATCTTCTGCTCCCACTCCCTCAGCTTATCACCCACAATGCCTGCCAGCTCCTCCAATGTTCCTGTGTGGACCACAGCATTCATGGTGTACAATGCAGACACATGGGACCTCAGACACTCCTCGTTCCCACATACCAATGGTCTTGACACCAGCTCCACGGTCTTCCACAGCACGTTGCACCTCACCAAAACGCTCGTCTGGCAGCACCTGCAGCTTGAGCGGGCGCTGTGCTAGCTGTGAAAACGTCGGTTGCAGCTCAAAGCAGTTGTTGAACAACTCAAAGCGTCCAAACACGTACAGGCCCAATCGTGCACGGGACATTGCCACCACCAAACGTCGCACATCCTGTGGTGATGGAGCGAACAAAAAGCATGAGAACATATGTGTTGGTGAAAACATGAGAGAACAAGAGCAGGGTTTGTTGGCACATAGGTTAAAAGGGCAACAACCACATACGCGTACATACACCTAATGCAACATCATCACCCATCATCACCATCATCATCACCATCATCATACCCTCAAGTGCCCCACAATGCGGGTGCGCACAAGTGAGAGCAGCACGTATTCATTCTGCTGACCCTGAAACTTGTCCACTGTTGTAATCTGTGTGTGTTTGTTTGTTTGTGTATATGTGGGTGTTGTGGTTAATGGTGAGGGGGAGGAAAGGCACAAAAAGTTGCACCCTCTATGTGTATGGGGCAGCACCCTCTATTTGTATAGGGTAGTACCCTCTATGTGTATGGGATAGCCCATGTCATACATACTTCTTTTTAGGGGGTCGGTGTATTACCCCCCATCACACACTCACACACATGCACACACACTACATACAAACACACATATTGTACACCCCCACCCCACCCCCACAACACACCTTGCTTGGCCGGCCGAAGGCAGGGTGTGCTGCACATCGGCGCTCAAAGACATCCTTCAATAGTGCCTTTTGTCCGTTGTAGGTAGTGAGTACACTGATGCTTGATGCCGGGTAACCCAACAAACGCATGTACTGTGAGGGTGTGTGTGTGTGTAAGTGTGTATATAGTGTGTACATAGTGTGTATATAGTGTGTAAATAATGTGTATATAGTGTGTACATAGTGTGTACATAGTGTGTATATAGTGTGTACATAGTGTGTACATAGTGTGTACATAGTGTGTATATAGTGTGCGTATATAAACAGGGGGGATGTAGGGATGGGGGTCATTGGGGTATGAATGAGGGAAAAGGAGGAAAGTGATGCGTGCGGCAGGTGGAGTACATGTATGTATATGACGCAACGCACAAGCACACAGCATGCAACACACAAATCTGGCCACATCATACACATCACCATGCACATCATATACATCATCATCATACATCACCATACACATCACCATACACATCATTATGTGCATATTATATACATGTATTACATATTTTATATACACACACCATCATCATCATACCTGATACACAGTCACCAAATACTCTGCCTCACCCAAATTTTGAGTGAAATGAGGCAATGGCTCAAATTCACCCCGGCCATTGTAATCCGGAACATTCACAAACTGCACCTCATGACTGAAGCCTGCATTGGCAAGTAGAAACTCCTGCTGTTGCTGTACAAGGGGGAGATCTCCTAGGGACTTGTACCGCCAGTTGTATAGCTTGGCAAGGGAGGGGCGAGCACGACCCTGTGTGGGTGGGGGGGATGGGGGGGTGGAGCGTGTGTGTGTGTGAGAGCGTGTGTGAGGAGGGGGGGGTGTTTGTGTTGTGTTTGTGGGTATTTGCATTATTTGTGTAGCTAGCGCTCTTGTGTAGATGGTGTGTTGCTTTGCCCCGAACACACGCTTCAACTATCCAAAATCACACCATGTTCTCAACCTGCATACACCCAAAACAACCACACACCACACCCACCCCTCTTCACCCACACTACAAACACACACCTGTGCATTCAGTTCCACATACGGCGTCCCCAACCGCACAAACCGAGTAAACAAAGACTGATCCAAATGGCTAAATTTTTGAAACGCCATGTTTTTCACCACAGGTGGAAGCTGATGATGGTCCCCTATCATGATCACCCGCTTGAGTCGACTATGACCATCTACCTGCTTTTGCAACATCATGGGTATAAACGTTTCCACCTCTAGTATCTGTGCGCTTTCTTCCATGAGCAGGTTGTCGTATTGGAAGGCGAGTTGCATGAATTCCCGACGTTTGAGGGCTGCATGGGTGCATGTCATGGCTACGATTTTGGCTTGTTTTGTCATGAGGTAGTTGACACGATCTGCCTGACCCTGTTGTTGTGGGGGGGGGAGGGGGGGGGGGTGTTGGGAGGGGGGGGGGGGTTGATGTGGGAGGGAAAACGGGGTTGAGTGTGTGTTGACGAGCACAGTGGGTGGGTGAAGAGCTATGCATACATGCAACCAGCAACATTGTACACAACATCCACCAACATTGTACACAAGCACCAGCATCATTGTACAATACAGCAACATACTACAGCAACATACACGCAATAATTCAAATGCATGGCACTCTTCCAGTTCCTGAAACATGGTCTTCAAGTGTCTGAAACAACCCAATGCAACCTCCCAATCCTCTTCATACGACTCCCCCTGTGTGGGAACGTGAGTGCATGATGGGTATGTGCGTGTATATGCACTGGTCAACACTGGTCAACACTGCACAACAACAACAACAAAATAATAACAAAAACAACAAAACAACAAAAACACACCTTGAATAGGGGTTGAGGTGCATCCGCAAAATAGGCAGCAAAAGGAAACAAGTCCTTGACTGCCCCCACATCCTTCCCCCGCTGCCCCACCGCACTAGTGTATTTCTCCCACCGCGACAGCACATGCAACAGCCAAAAATGTGCTGCCGTTTCACATGTATACGCAACATCCTCTGACACAGAAAACTGCCTGGCCATTTTTTCCACCTCCGCCAACAACTCCAGGCGACGTGCCAGCATAGCATTGACCCTGCCCACCCGACTAAAGCTGGCCTCACTGTCCAGCTCTGCTTCACCCATGCCCAAGCGGAGCAAGTAGCGGGCGGGGACGTCTCGTTGAAGGATTTTAGAAAAGAGGTCGTTCAGTGCTTGGTTGGAGTGTGTGATGAGGAGGGTGCGCTGGGTGGGGTGGTTGTGGTAGAGGACGTTCATGATTTGTACTGCGGTGTCGGTTTTACCAGTGCCTGTGTGTTGGGTGTGTGGGGGGGGGCGGGTGTATGTATGTTGAAGCAGTTCATAGTAGAGGGTAGAAGTAGCAGAGCACACCCTTGCTCCCCTTTCTCCACATAAAGCATTCCCACTGCACAACCCCTCAACAACACCAAGCCAAAAACACACACCCATGTACACACACCCATGTACACACACCCATGTACACACACCCATGTACACACACCCATG
>VFQP010003945.1_pt1 | contig 14405 bp, 22 predicted proteins | sample 3512351 | NCBI WGS metagenome assembly VFQP01 (sample SAMN10412372, study PRJNA504923) | tailings metagenome | isolation source: Relicate 1 Philex TSF1 revegetated site | place: Philippines: Tuba, Benguet | collected 2017-08-29 | reverse complement strand
ATGTATGTATGTATGTATGTATGTATGTATGTATGTATGTATGTATGTATGTAGGTATGTATGTATGTATGTATGTATGTATGTATGTATGTATGTATGTATGTATGTATGTCCATGCAAGTGTACTTGTACAAACAGGGCAAGGTGTGAATGCTTCTGTTATTTTTTGTTAATCATGTATTTCAACAGCACACGGGTACACATGCACGTCAACACACAACCACAGCACACATCGCACACATAGTCACCCACCCACCCACACCCACCCACCCACCCATCGCACCTGTAAGAGTGTGCGTAGTGTCACCACCACACCAATAGTACCAAGCTGTTGCAATGTTTTCAGCACACTTTCTGATGTCAGCGCACCAAGCACATGTTGCCATCGACGTGCAGTGGACCAGTGTTGGGGCTTGAGTGCAAGACGAGGAACCCAATCTGAATAGTGTGTGTGTATATGTGTGTGTTTTGAATGTATTGTGTGTGTGTATGTGTTCTGAATGTTTGTGTGTTTTATGTGTATATGTGTGTTTTGATTGTGTGTATACAATGTGTGATGTATTGCCAGTGCTTTGCATGTGTTTGTACGCTTATACATGCCCTTGTGCACACAGGTGTTGCACAGGTGTACACATACACACACACACACACACACACACACACACACACACACACACACACACACACACACCTGTGGCATGTCTGTTGGGGCAGTAGGGTGGTGCACGTGCCACTATAGCTTCCTCATACCCACCCTCCTCTCCCTGTGACCCATTTTCCTCACCACCACCACCACCACCACCACCAACAGCAGTCTCATCAATGTGTGTGTCACTGTTGTTTTCAGTAACTGCATTCCTTGATGCTGTATATTTCCCAGCACCCCTGTTGTGTTTCCTGCTCCCCTTGCTTTTCCTTGGTGTATTCGCATCACCACCAGTACCACCACCACCACCAGTACCGCCACCAGTTGTCAATCTGCGCATGTTGTCATTGCATGTTGTTGCATCCACACGCCGTGCACCAGTCCCCTCCACACCCTTGTTGCTGCCATACTCTGTGTGTTGTTGTGTGGTGTATGGTGTATGTGATGTATGTGTAGGCACACACGTGTGGTGTAGGCATTGCAACACCAGCTGATTGCACACACCCACACATACACCGACCCTCCCAACCCCCACCTACCCACCCACACATACAGACGAACACCGCCGCCACCCCCTATGTATATTGTTCCCCTTACCTGCAGCCCATGCTTCAGCCCTGCCCTTGTCCTCCAATGCCCTCTTCCCAGCATGCACCCTCCACCCACCATCTCCATCCAGAGCCAACACCACATCATGAAACGCAACCAGTGCTGGCCTATGACTTATTGTAATACACGTGCACCCCATCTCCTTGACCATGTTGCAAAAACGCTGCTCCATCTCCACCGTCACACCACTGGTGCACTCGTCAAGGATGGCAAAACGGGGCTTGTGGTAGAAGAGACGAGCCATGCCCAAGCGCTGTTGCTCCCCCAGGGACAGCACGTCACCCCAGTTGATGTCTGCGTCATCGGGGGTGGTGTGGGGGGTGCGGTCAAGGAGGTATTCGAGGTCAACGGTGTGGAGGAGGGACCGTAACGTGGCATCATCCACAATGTCCTGGTGTATTTGTTTTTCGGGGGGGGTGCATGGGGGGGGGGTTGTGGGGGAGAAAAAATGTCAAATGGGTACATGTGTGTGTGATGTGTTGTACTGTGTATGTTGGTAGTCCTCTGCATTTCACATATTCCTTTGCATTTCATTATGCATGTATATACACATATCAGCCCCCCCTCCCCAAGACAGACACAATCCAGAAACACACCCACAGAAACACACCCAACAAACCTTTTTGGGACAGTTGTCCATTGTCAACGGATACATAATCTGTTCCCGGAGGCTCCCAACAGTCACATATGGTCGTTGAGGCACGTAAAAGATTTCCTGTGCAAGACCAGCATCACCCCCTCCCCCACCTGGCTTGAATATGCGACCATCAGCGAGGGGCCACAAGCCACCCAACACACTGTGGAAGGAGTGTGGGATGTGGATGTGTGTGTGGATGTGTGTGCATGTGGATGTGTGTGGATATGTGTGGATGTGCATGTGTCAACACCCCTCCATACCGAAACAAACTTGATTTCCCAGCACCATTAGGGCCAGTCACCAGCAGATTGGTCCCCCGGGGCACCCTCAGTGTGAGGTCCCTCACCAGCGTGGCATTCCCTGGTGTCACCACTGTTGCCCTATCAAATGCAATCTCCTCTTCACTGGGCAACACATCACCCAGGGACTTCATGGAGGAGACACGACCTGGGGGGGATGTGGGTGTGGTGTACGATGTGGGTGTGGTCCGTGTACACATGGGTTACTGTGAATCATACACATTGCATACACACATCACTGCATTGCAACACTACACACTCAATCTCTGCACACATCATTACATACACCCACATCACAATCTTCCCCACACAATCTCTCTCCCCCCCCCATGCGCACCTGTGAGGCTCTGCATCTTTGCCCTCAACTCCACCACACGATCAGCATACCCACCCAACTTCAACGCCTTGCGAGACGCAGCCCCCAGTGTACCCAACGCACTGAACAATGATATAACAACACTTGTGTGGTATCGCATGTTGCTCAGCATGGCGGCACGTCCCTGCAGGGAATCATCTGGGCGCAGGTGGCCCCCGAAAAAGGGGCCAATGATGAGGGCAACAGCAACAGTGGCACCGAGGTACTTTAGGAAGAAATCCTGGGAAAAGAGGGGGGGTGAAAGGGATGTGTGGGTGTGAAAGGGATGTGGGGGTGTGAAAGGGATGTGGGGGTGTGAAAGGGATGTCAATGTGAAAGGAAAGGGTTTTGTATATTCTGCAAGCACACTCAACATTCATTCCTGTCAAATCACCCACCCTCAAAACTCTCTACCTACAAAACACCCATACAAACACCACCATCACACAACAACCTTCACCAACCAACCAAACGCACACCTGCACCACCCCAAATCGCCACTGTGTTGCCAACAAGCGCCCCCTATGTTTGACCAACTCCGCAAACTTGCTTTTGATCAACCGCCCCTCCTTGTCAATCCCACCATAAAACGCCACACTCTCTGCATTCCCCCGCAGCCGGCCCTGCAGCCCACGATACTCCCCCTCCAGTGTCGCCTGCTTTTTCACCAATTTACCAAAATTGGGTGCGAGCAGCGTCATGGCGGCCCCAGCACCAAACACATACGCCAGAATAGCAGCCGTGTATCGATTTGTGCGGGAGTAGCGACGCAGCACGACGCTGTAGAATGCAGCATCCACAGTGGCGTTGATCACCTCTGTGGTGAGGTCAGAGAGGCCGTGACAGAGTTTGGGGAGGTCTTCACAGAGGCGCTGCTCGGGGGCATCAATGGCACGATCCACATAGGAGAGGCGGTAGTATACCTTTTGTTTGTTTGGGGGGTTTAGGGGGATGATTGGTGTGTGTGTGTGTTTCTTTCTTTTTCACTTTTCACCCTATGACCTAACACAACCCACACATCCCACACATCCCACACATCCCACACATCCCACACATCCCACACATCCCTGTAAATCCCCATCCCCAAAACACACCATGTTGTCAAAGTAGAGGCCATGCATGCGTTTGGTCAACACAGCCCTCCAGTCAATGGCCATGGTTGAGGCAAAACGCTTGGCGGTAGATTCTATAGAAGATGCCACCAGACACAGCAGCAGGTTTTCCAACAGGTTGCGTACAAAGAGAGGCACACGACGAAGGAATGCTGCTCGAAACAGATGTCCCTGTGTTTTATATGGGTGTTGTGGTAGTTGTTGGATGTGTACGTGCACAGCAGCAGACTCACACGTATAACAGAACAAAGTATGCTCCATCATTTTGTACGCATATGCATTTCCCCCAATGTATCCCCCCCGCCAAACATACTCATTGTCCCAACACACACACATCACCACCTGCAAGCGTGCAAGGCGATTGGACAGACCCGTGCGCACGATGGCGAGTGCCACAAGCACCAGAATTTTCCGACCCGCCAATGGCAGGAGATAGGCCACCAGCGAGTTGAGTGACGCCTGTGGTGACCGGCGACGTGCTCCACCTTGCCCACCTGGGGCAGGCATGCCAGCTGCTTTGGCGCGCTTTGCACGACGAGCCTCAGCAATTGCGTTGGCACGCTTGTTGTATGCATAGGCGCCCCCTGCAAGCAGCAACGCTGCAAGGGCGGCGGCCGTTTTCTTGCGGTGTTCTTTGGCTGTGATTGTTGCAATGGCTTGCGTGACCAGTGCAGCTGCGGTGGGCCGCTTGGTGGTGGTCTCCATGATGTGAGGATGTCTACGTGTATGGTTGGACAAGTGTTTTGTCTCAACAGTGCGTGTATGTGCAGTCAACAATCACGCTGTATGTACTGCACATGCACTGCACACGCAGCTGGGCATGCACACGGGCAAAGCAGTGCACATGCGTTGACAATGTGGTTGTGCGATCTGCAAGTCTCTTCTAAGATGCTGCACCAATACACGCGTGTGCTGCACTGGCTATTGCAATTGCGCTCCCACTGATCATGATATTGTGTGGTGGGTGTTTCTTGGCGTTTGCATTTTTCGTTGCATTTAAGGAAATTGCGTTTGTACTTGTTTTCCACACAATCACCCCAGCTCCTCACCCCAGCTCCTCACGCAGCCATTGGCCATTACAGCACACCACAACATACACATCGCTACACCGTCACGCACAGATCACACCACCATGCTCACCAGCAAGGCCCTGCCTCTCGTATTGACCATTGCGTGCACAACATACATCCTCACTACACATGCCTATGACAGCGGTGTACGTGAAAAGTCACTAGCAACTGGTCAGATCAACGTATATGGATTGGATGCTGGGGTTTGTTCAGTCACGTACAACCTGGTGTGCCAACGACCATGCTACGGCTCTGTTATGGGCATCAACCAAATGCAATCATTTTCAGACGGATTGTTCAAGCCGTTGACGGGCGTCTTGTGCACCAACAATGGACGGGCTCGAGCAGGTGCAGTCACCAATTGCAGCGACACAGTGCCTCTTAACTATGGGCAAAACTGTGGCAACTTTCAGGGATACCAGCTGGCTGTGTACTTTAATGCATCTGCACCAGATGGCTCCACGTTGGACACAGATTACACATTGACGTGGACAAGTATGTGTTTGGGATGGGTGTACATTGTGGTACATGTGTTTCATTTATTGTGTTTTTTTTCCACACACACAGCGTCGCCCTGCCCAACAAATGTCTGCCCCAACCCCTCTGCTACAAGCTAAGCGTGCGTGGGGACGACGCATTGCTGTTTATTGCCGTCTGCAGTGTGAAGCGAAATAGTTTGTGGCGTTCATGTTTTCTTTTTCATGCTGTTGCCCTCTACATACGTACCTATATATATATAACTCTGCATGCAACTTTTATTTGCAACCAATGCTAGACGTTGTATTGCATGTGGTATCGTCATTGGTGAATATGATGGCTTGATGTGTACTGTACACGTGACAGTGCACACACTGGTAACGTTTAAACAAGTTGGAACAGGCACACTCACATGTGCTAATGAATAGGGCGTCATTGGTGTGCCCCCCCCAAAAACATCACCACACACAACAAACGCATCAAAATTCGCATCAGCACCCCCACACGCTTGCCTCTGCCCTCTTTCAAAAAGAAAAACACCTACTGGGAGGATGATCCCGCCTGTGCAGCTGCAGCAGCCTTGTTTTCATTTGAAAAGTGTTCATTGAGCCTCCGTTGCAGGTTGGGGCGACTAGTGAAGGGTTCCAGAAAGGCCATGGCAGCATCTAGGATCAGTCTTTTGGCCTTTTGATTTTTGCGTCCCTCTCTGTATTTGGGTTGATGGTTGTGTAGTTGCACACATACAAGTTGTGTGTGACTGGGTGTGCTTGTATACACCCACATACACAGCATCACCCCTCACACCCCAGCACCGCACATTCTTCACATGCATTCCACCCACAAAACACACACCCAAGTCAACGTCCCTCCTGATCAACACACCCACACCCACTCATAAACACACCCACTCATAAACACACCAACAACACGCGTAAACACCCTCACCTTGTATACAGGTCTATGAGTTGAGGGAGCACTGCCTTGACATCAGCAGGGATCATTCGCTTGGCCTTGTCATCCTTGGGTGGGGAGTGTTTTAATGCCAGTTGTTGCATGTGCGATAAGACATGCTCTACATCGGGGGGGAGGGCGTAGTCACCTGAACCTGAGTGTACAGAGGGGTGTGAATAACGAGCCAAGTGGAATACACAAGAATGATACACCAATGTTCACGCAGTACACAACGATCACCCCCCCATACACGCACCTTGTGCAGGTGCAGCGAGGGGTTTGACAGCAGCCTTGGGGGGTGAGGTGTGCTGACTAGACACCCCCCCATCCTGTACACTGGTCTGTTGTCCTGGCACACCTGCTGCATGTCCTGCTGGGGGTGCATTTTCACGACCACTTGGTGCTGCAGCTACGCGTTGGGGTGTGGGGTGTGCACTTGGCTGATGTGGGGAGGCTGCACCTGTGTTGTTTGTATAGGGTGTATAGAAAATGTGGAGCTGGTGTGAGAGGGTGTGTATTGTGAGGGGAAAGGGAGAAAACGTATAACATAGATGCACAATGTTTGTGTCATACTGAAATGTGAATGATCAATATATCACCAAATGTGTTTCCCAGCACACCTGCGTTGTTGTTATTGGCATCATGAACTGCAGCAGGTGGTCGTGCAGGTGTTGCTGCAGCACTGGGGGCTCCTTCCACACCTGCTGCGGCACCTGCTGCGGCACCTGCTGCCTTTTTCACCACTTTCTTCTGTGAGTGGGGGGGTGACATGAAATATGTATGCTATTTCTTTATATCTCTTGCAAAGCTATGGATGTGTATTTTCCACCCCTCTGGTACCAACCACACATCCATATTCCCATACCAAACCCATACACCCACACCCACACCCACACCATACACCCATACCAACACCATACACCCATACCAACACCATACACCCATACCAACACCATACACCCATATCGACCACAATCCCCCTCCACATGCCTTTTTCACCTGTGGCGTCTCTGGTGGTGCGTTTGCTTGTGCACTACCCTCACCCCCAGCATCCCCCCCAGGCTCCTTGCGTCGTCGCTTGCGTCCCGCCCCACCAGCACCACCAGCTTGTGGGGAGGCTTTGGGCGGCCCATCCTCTCGTTCTATATCACCCCTGTTGATGAAAAACCCCTTGTGCTTTGCACGTCGCTGATCGCCCCCAAAATATTCGATGAGCTCACTGTCATCAATCCACTCATCATCATAATCATACAAGTCTGCAATTGCTTTGCGCTTGGCTGGCTGTGGTGCTGCTGGTGCACCCTGTGGTGATGTGGGATACTCGTGATCATGTTGTTGTACCAGCATGTATTTCCCACACCGGCAACAACATACCGCTGGTGCTCCATCAATCACAGTTTCTCCATCACCAGCTGCTGCTGCTGCATCACCGCCCTGTGTTGCTGTTACCACTGCTGCTGCACCATCCCCACCACTTGCCCCTTGTTGCTGTGTTGCTTGTTCTTGCTCTCCCCCTTGTGCAGCTTGTCCATCTTCTTCTACTTCTGCCTCTTCCATACCACTGCTATGGCCACTGGTGCTACTGCTCTCAGTGTCAGACGCTGCTTGCTGTAGGTGTTGTTGTGTATGTGTGGTGATGCGAGTGTGGTGGGAGTCTGGACGCATGTGTCAGGAATACTGCGACCGGAATGTTTGCTTTACAGACCCTGCGCAGAACAACACCCAATTCTAATACCTGGTATTGCTGTTCGAGGCGTTGGATGACGCTGATGAGAGGGTTGATGCCGCGGGGCTGCCCGATGCCCTGTGGATGAGGTTGGTGATGATGATGAATGAGCAGTGACTGCCTTGTTAACGGGTACACTTGCTCCCAAGTGTACAGCCGATACACCATGCGTACCCGTGGAGAGCCCGGTGGTTCATGTGATTTGTGCTTGGAGCGAGGGTCAACACCAACGTTGCGGAGCACCTGCGGATCAGCAGAGGTGCCCACGTATGTATGCACAGGAGTTTACCCTTGCTCACACCACACCCTACAGACACCCCAACATGCCTTGCGGTAGTTGACAATGCCATCTTGAGGAATGTCGACATACACACGTCGTCCAGGGTCGAGGCAACGTTCTGCGATGGCAGCCTGCTCCTTGAGCTTGTCGTGCACAAGCACTGCCTTGCGTCGTGGCGTGACGACAGGGGACGTCGGGTGTTGCGTTGGAAGCACTTGCTGGGGTTGTACCCTGCGTTTCTGAGGCTTGGACTTGGCCGTTGCTGATGCCATCTGATTCAATAGTGTTGTCACAGGGTGGTTGTTTTCTATAGAGATCCTATGCACATGAGGTAGGGTGAATATGTGGCGTGTCGATGGTGTTTTGATGGGCTCGTTTCGTTCGTGTTTATGTTTGTGCGTTTTTGATGGTGCATTTTTTGCTCTGTCATACTTGTCACAATATTGTATTCACGATTATTTTGTATGGCTTATGATGCTCCGTGAACAGTGTTGAAAACAATCAGAAAACATTCGCGTGTAGCAACAAACGAGATGGATGCCAAAGAACACCCCCCCCTGCCTCCAGAACCATCAAGCAGTGCTCCACCATTGCCACCAGACGGTGAAGCACAAGCCAATACGTCCCCTCCACCACCAGGGGATGACGTACAACCACCACAACCACCACAAGATTTGGGAGAAACCATCAATTACGCCAACGCAGATGAACTGTTGAAGGTGCTGAGGTGTTTGCTGTGACCTTTGTTATGACCTTTGTGTTGCCAAACCTTTTGCGCACCCAAACCCTCCTGCACACCCACCAACCCCTACACCCCCTCCTCCAACAGGAGTTTTTTGCCGAAGTGCGTGAGGTCGATCGAGACAACGAGGTCAACCGTATCCTCTCTGCGTTCAAACTCAACCCCTTTGAGCAGCTAGGCGTCCCCTTTCATGCAGACCTGGAGCTCATCAACCGCACCTATCGTAAAACGTCGCTCTTGGTCCATCCAGATAAATGCAAGCACCCCAAGGCCAAGGATGCATTTGACGCCCTCAAGCAAGCCCAGCAGGCCCTGCTGCAAGATGAAACCAGGGCAGAGCTCGTCAGGCAGCTTGAGGTTGCACGACAGCTTGTGCGCCAGCAGCGCGCCAAGGACACCAAGCGCGATCAGTCGGTGCGGCTGGCATCCATGATCCATGAGGAGGGCCGACAAGGGGTGGAAGCTGCGTGGGAAGCAAGCCCCGAGTTTCATCATCTCTGGAAGCTGCAAGCACGTGACACCCTGGCCAAAATGGCCTGGCGTAAACGTAAGCTGACGCTGCGGCTGGAAGCAGACAAGGAGCGCCTTACCAAGGAGGAAAAGGAAGAGGGGCAGCGTATGAAAAAGTTGCGGGATCATGAAAAGGGGTGGGAAAAGACGCGTGAAAATAGAGTGGGGTCGTGGCGGGACTTTGTCAAGGGCAGTAAAGACAAGAAAAAGGTATTGTGAGAGTGTGTGAGCATATGTGCACCCCGCATGTACCAACACCCCCCGCTCGCACACACCATCTCAGGTTGGAGGTATCAAGCCACCAAAGGCAAAAACGTTTGACGAGGAAAAGATTTACATGCAACGTGCCACCACTGAACAATTTCGCCCACCCCCCATGGCAGTCCCTAAACCCAACCGCGAGTGATGTTGTTTTCTTTGTGGCATGTGCCCTCGCATGGGTATTGGGCAAACTGCTTGGTTGTGTGACTAGAGGAGCACATGTTGTGCATAACAAGCATGCGTTTTTACAAGGGTGTGTAACAACAACAACAACACGTCTACCATACATGATACCAGCTGTATTTGCCATGTGTACTGCAACACATCCTATGTACATCAATGCAGCACATACATAGCACATAGCAATCACGACGACACGCTGCATAGAAACATTGCTATACCCACAATAACTAGCGCCATACCCACAACACTCCTATCCACAATCCGCGGCCTGCTTCAACTGTCCAAAATCAACCCACGTTCAATCATCCATTTGTTGCCGCGTTTCACTACATCATACTGGATGCTGTATTTATTCTGGTAGCTCTCCTGTACCTGCCCAGCCTCCACAATGCTTGCCACTTCATCAAAGGAAGCAGACACCTTGACAGCACCAGGCGCAACATCCCGTACACTGTCCACTGTCATCTTGTTGAGTGTATACTCCCAATGCCTGTGTGTGGATGAGTTGGTCTGCATGCCTGCCCACCATGCCCACACACTGACCACAAGCACCATACCATCCACATGCACGGACATCTGCCGCACGCTGCTGCCACTGTTTGAGCATGCTCCCTGTCAATATGCCATCCAGCTTGCGTGTATTGTGTGCCTTGCCCAGCGCCTGCGCTTTGGTGCGCTGCCACTCAGACACCACTTGCGCTGCATGCTGCCGGGTGAGCTGGCTACTGGTGGAAACGGTTGCAGGGGTGGGCACGAGGCCCCTGCGCTGGGCAATGGCACGTGCCTGTGCAGAGACGTCGTCCAGCCAGCCATGCACACGTTGCCCTGCAGCTGCCAGGTCAGGGCGTGGGAGAGTGGGTGGGTTTGGGAGCGATGGAAGGGTGGGTTTTGGGAGCGACACAGATGGGACACGCTGCAAGGCATTCTTGAGTGCATCGGGGGGCAGGCGCTGATTAATTGCAGTGGCCTAGATTGTGGGCGTGGGGGTGTGTTGTTATCGGCTGCTTGCATATACTCTACTACTATTCCACCACCCATCATCCATACCACCAGTAGCACAGCAGTGGCAGCGGCCAGCGCAGGCAGCAATGCCCCAGGTTGTGCCTTGCTCAACACGTTGCTCAAAACCCCCCGCCCTGTTGCCATGCTATTGTGCACCTGTACACTGCCCTGCTGCAGCCACCGCTCGACCGAAAAAGGGCCCTCTGGTGCAGCATCACGGCATGTGTTGAATGCAATGTCAGAGAGCCAGCGGTTGGCAAGGAGGCGCAGTGTGGCTTTGGGATCTTCATTTGCCTCCTATTTTGATTGGGTGTGTTGATGACAGTGAGGGGTGTGACGTGCCATTGTGTGATGCAACCACTCCCTACCTCAAAAAATGTCATAATGGCAGGATCTGCTGGCTGGCCATATGTACCAGTCATGCCCAACACTGAAAGTGCCTCTTCATCCCTACCCAGGAGCTGCAGGCATGAGGCAAGACCCACTTGAATGTCAAGTTTCAGGGGACTACGATCTGGTTCCTGTGTGTACCATGGTGTGTGTGGGCTTTGTTCTTCTCTGCACAACGAAAAACCCTCACACTAGGTATACCAACCTTGACTATGCATTGTGAAAGCAATCGTGCAGCATCCTCCACGAGCTCTGGCTTGAAACTGCGACACCCTTGTGCTACGTAATACAATGCCACTTCATACACCTCACGTACATCACTGCGGCTGTCCACACGCAGCAGGTTTAGGACTTGTGCCTAGGGGGATATGTGGCAGTGTGATACATGGCACCTTGTGACCAACATGCACAGAAAAAATCCACCCCACCTCTTCTGACGATGTCAACTGCTTGCGAACATTTTGCAAAAACATTGCAAAGGATCCTGCCTGTCCCACATCCTTTTTCGTGCTGCCAACCAACCATTCCTTGAGCAGGGCAAGCCCCCGTTGCCGCTCGGCTGCGTGCTTGACGCCCAGGGGAAGAGAGAGGAGCGCAAGTGCAACACTGGGTGTGATTGCCTGTGGGGATTGTATAGCATCCAATTTGGGATCGGACAATCATGTGTGATACACACGTGTGCATACCTGCTGTGCATTGCGAAAGCTTGTGAGGAGTTGGGTGCTGTTAGGGTGGGAATGTTGGAGCAGCAGCTTTTCACCATCCTGCAATGCATCATATGCTGCTGTCAAATCCTGGCTCTGTGTGTAATATACAAAGTATATCAACATAGCAGCCACACTGGCCACTGCTATCCTCCACCACACACGTACCATCCCTGGCTGTGACAATTCCTCGGCTAATGTAAACAATGCTGATGCTGTCAACACTGCAGCATCCTCCACTGCTTCCTTATTCACAGGAATACCCGTTGCGTTGAGAAACTTGAGCCCAGCATCCACAAGCACTTGAAGTTCTGTTGCTTCATACAGCAAGCACAAGGCACCAGGGACGTCCTTTAGCAGTACCTCCACATAGGCAGATGGAACCTGATGTTGCATGTATGAAACACATATTGTGCTACAGCAAGAGAAACCCACACGTGCCCAGCAGGCAATCCTATTACCACCTGTAGCTGGTCGTACATTTCCCTTGATTTGGGATCCACCACATTGAGCTTGGCTTGCTTCAACACAGCATCACGGCTCTCAAGTGTCTTGCTATGGAGGCGCAGTTGTGTGGGGCGGCGGCGTGTGAGGCTATTGAGTGCAAATTCATATTCCTGCTGCTCCAACCCTGTGTTTTGTTTGTATTGTGTGTGCATAGCAAGATGAATTGTGGTGTCCCACACAAACTGCAACAAGCACCTGGCGTGACGCGCAACAATGTGTACCAACTGACGGGCAAGGTTGCAATGCTGGTTGCATCTGCTTTTGTGGGAATGGTGGCTTCTGCACTGACAGCTTTGATGTGCACCACACGCGCCTGACGGCAACGCAAGGGGTTGATCAATAGGATAGAATTGTGCAGATGTGCAGGTGCCTTGTTGAGCAATGCACGATGGGGAAAATGAACAGTAGTATTGCAGAATATACATGCATGTGAAGCCTTGGATCGCAACATGGTGCATGCAATAAAAACAACGGCCTTCACGGCGAGATGATGAACACGATGGATAAGGTACCAAGTGGGTATGCTTGTCGGGCTTATGTGTATCAACGTGCTTAGACCATGTAGCTAGCCGTTGGCTTTTCTTGTGTTTTTATGTATAAAAAAAAAACACTTTGTGCGCACGTATGTTACAGCCAAATAAATGTTGTGAAAAGCGTTGTGAGACTGGATCATTCCATTATCACATGCACACATGTCACTGTTGGTCACGCTACGCTGTGGCGACGTCGAGGAGCAACGAACAGTAAATGCTGCATCGCTGGAAAAACTGCGCAAACGTAGGTGTTTGACGTGTATTTGGCCAATAAATCTATATATGACAAAGCAGCCAATTAGTTTCATCGAGTGGAACTTGGTTCCAACACAATTACACAATCATCTTGTCATCTAGAACCTGCCTTCCAATTCCAGGGCACCACACAAGAGGGGATGGCACATTGGTCGACACACCCACGAGCACAACTAGCACATCGTCGTCGCAGAGCACATGTTGTGATACTATGACACCAACTTGCTTATGGCCATCCCCCATAACACTGAGCATGGTGGAAGCTTGTGGTATGAATGAGTGCTTGATACGATGATACTATTCCTCCATAGATTGTTGCATACCATCTCCATACACATACACTCGACACACAACACACAGGGTCGCCACAGTCTGCAAGCACACCACCACCACTGTTGTATGTGCGACCAACCAAGCAGCGCAAGCTGTCCCGGTTTGCTCAAGCTTGACCAGCCATTAATATTTGATTGTTGTTGCTGTTGAAAATACACACCATGACATAACCGCACTTTGTTAACGAGTCAGGATTCCAGGGCAAGATCCGCAAAACGTCAAAGATTTTTTCCGGGCCACAAAGATTACACAAAATATGAAGTGTCATACTACTCGCCTTGAAATACAAGAACCGCAACAACCACATATCGTATATATTCCCGCATATAACGTATACATACGCGCGTATAACGTGAGATGGTCAAAGTTCCCACCAACTCGCAATCACTTTCCATCATGTTCCGGCATGCCTGCAGAGTCGCCGTGCTCTTGTTCATCATGAGCACCGTGCACGTAACCGCAGCCGACCATGAAAGCCAGACCCGCAAGATCCTACAAGTTACCCCCGGGAAGAAAGTGTCGACATCTCAGGTAGATATTTTTTAGGACAGCATCCCATAACCCAACGTCAACTACTCAAGATGACATTGAGACCCTTAAAGATGAGTATTACCTGACATCATTACTCACAGGCAGTCCCTCCCCCCCCTCCTGTTGTGGATTATGCTGCAGAAGTGAACGCAATGAAAATGAAGGGCAGTGCGCCACCTGCCAAGGTGAACGCAGTCCCGGCCAACATGCAGCAGTCGGTCAACATTCCACAGGCCACAGATTGCTGCCCTGACCTACCAGTCGTCCGCAATGGAACCCAATTGACACTGAA
>VFQP010003944.1_pt1 | contig 14411 bp, 9 predicted proteins | sample 3512351 | NCBI WGS metagenome assembly VFQP01 (sample SAMN10412372, study PRJNA504923) | tailings metagenome | isolation source: Relicate 1 Philex TSF1 revegetated site | place: Philippines: Tuba, Benguet | collected 2017-08-29 | reverse complement strand
TCTGCGAGCGCATCAGGGCCGATGGCGTCGAGGACATGGTGAGCGAGCGCACGGGTCTCGTGCTCGATCCATATTTCTCTGCGACGAAGATTGCCTGGCTGCTCGATCATGTCGAAGGCGCGCGCGCGGCCGCCGAAGCGGGCCACCTGCTCGCCGGCACGGTCGACAGCTTTCTCATCTGGCGGCTTACCGACGGCAAGGCGCATTTCACTGACGCGACCAATGCCTCGCGCACATCTCTCTTCGATATCCGCCGGAACGCGTGGGATGATGACCTCTGCCGCATTTTCCGCGTGCCACGCGCAATGCTGCCCGAAGTACGAGATTGCGCCGCTGACTTCGGCACGACGGACCCGGCGTTGCTCGGGGCAGCGATGCCGATCCGAGGTGTTGCTGGCGACCAGCAGTCGGCGCTGATTGGCCAAGGCTGCTTCTCGCCCGGCATGATGAAGTCCACCTATGGCACCGGTTGCTTCGCCGTGCTCAACACGGGCGCCGAACTCGTGCGCTCGAAGAACCGTCTGCTCTCGACAATCGGTTTCCGCCTCGATGGCACGACGTCGTACGCGCTCGAAGGCTCGATATTTGTTGCCGGCGCCGCCGTGCAGTGGCTGCGTGACGGCCTCAAGGTGCTCAAATCAGCGGCCGATACGGGGCCCATGGCCGCCGCGGCGGATAGCGAGCAGGAAATTTACATGGTGCCGGGCTTCGTCGGCCTCGGCGCGCCGCACTGGGAGCCGCGCGCCCGCGGCGCATTGTTCGGGATGACCCGCGCAACGGGGCCTGCCGAGCTCGCCCGTGCCGCGCTCGAGGCCGTCTGCTACCAGACGCGCGATCTACTCGAAGCCATGCGCGGGGATTGGCCGGCCTGTGCCGATGTGGTGTTGCGTGTCGATGGCGGCATGGTCGCGAGCGACTGGACCATGCAATTTCTCGCCGACGTGCTCGCGGCACGCGTCGATCGCCCGACCATGCTCGAGACGACCGCACTCGGCGCCGCCTGGCTCGCCGGGCACAAGGCCGGCGTGCTCCCCGACCGCGAAGGCTTTCAGAAATCCTGGCAGCTCGACCGCAGTTTCTTGCCGGCGATGGCGGCTGACGAGCGCGCCCGACGCTACGCAGGTTGGCGCAGTGCCGTCTCAGCGACACTTGCACATGCGACAAGCGGAACTGGGCGCGACTAACCACAGTTGCATTGCTCACGCAGGGTGACGCGCGTTCAACTGTGCTTGACTGCCACTGTAATCGACGGATTTCGCCGTATCTTCGCGCATAAGGGTTGGCGCAAGGGGTGCAGCAATATTTTTGCCGCCGTATAGCGGAGCAATCGGAATGTCAGGCCCGTCCCGAATAGAGAACGATCCCAAGGGGGCGGCTTGCGGTGCTGTGACGGATCGTGTGCATCGCCGCCATTGGCTCACGATCGCGGTGCTGATAGTCGTCCCATGCGCAATATTCGCATTCGGCGGCCATAAGTTCCTGACGCTCAAGACCATCGGACTCAACTACGAAACCCTGCGTGCCTTCATCTCGGAAAATATCTCCTCCGCGATTGCGCTTTATGTAGCGGTCTACATTTCAGTCGTTGCCTTCTCTCTGCCGTGCGCGACCGTGCTGACGCTCGCCGGCGGCCTCCTGTTCGGCTGGAAGGTCGCAACACCGGCGGCCGTTCTTGCCGCGACAACGGGCGCAACGGTCATTTTTCTCGTCGCCCGATCGTCACTCGGCACGGTGATGGCATCGCGTGTCGGACCATGGCTCGAGAGGCTGCGCGGAGGTTTCGCCGAGAATGCGCTGAGCTATCTGCTCTTCCTGCGACTCGTGCCGGCCTTTCCCTTCGTGGTCGTCAATCTGGCTGCCGCGGTGCTCGGCGTGCGTTTGCGCACCTATGTGCTCGGCACGTTTCTCGGTATCATCCCTGGCACCACCGCGTTCACGGTTGCCGGGGCGGGGCTCGGCAGCGTGATCAAGGCGCAGAACCGCAGCCATCATGCGTGCCTCGCCACCATGCCGGTCGATCCGGACGTGGCGTGCCCGTACAGGATCGACACCAGCGCCCTTGTCACCAAGGAGCTGATCGTCGCTTTGATACTGCTGGGGCTCGTGGCGCTGATCCCGGTGGCGCTGAAGATGTGGAGGGCGCGGGATGCAGCGGTCTAAGACGGAAGCAGAGGAAGCGGGGCGCACGCTCGGCCACGGCGGCACCATCAACGCAGACATCTGCATCATCGGCGCAGGCTCGGGAGGACTCGCGGTCGCGGCATCGACCGTGCTGCTCGGGATGAAGGTCGTCCTGATCGAGAAGCACCTCATGGGCGGCGACTGCCTCAATACAGGCTGCGTCCCCTCGAAGGCGCTCATCGCAGCGGCGCGACGCGCCCACAATATGCGGACCGCCGGACAGTTCGGCATCCTGCCTGTCGAGCCGCAGGTCGATGCGGCAGCAGTCAACGACCACATCAAGTCGGTCATCGCCGGGATCGCGCGCAACGATTCCGTCGAGCGCTTTACGGGAATGGGCGTCGAGGTCATCCAGGCGCCTGCCCGCTTCCGCGACAAGAATACCGTCGAGGCCGGCGACACGCTCATCAAAGCCTTCCGCTTCGTGATCGCGACGGGCTCGTCGCCCGATGTGCCGGTGATCCCGGGTCTCGATAAAATCCCCTATCTCACAAACGAGAGCTTGTTCGACCTCCGTCAGCCGATCGGCCATCTCGTCGTCATAGGCGGGGGCTCGGTCGGGATGGAACTCGCGCAGGCTTACCTCCGGCTCGGCTCCCAGGTCACGGTGCTGGAAGGGCTGAAAGCACTCGGCCGCGACGACCCGGAACTTTCAGATGTCGTGCTGAAGCACGTACGCGCGGAAGGCCTCGTCGTTCGCGAGGGGGCGCGGGTCGAGCGCGTCTCCGGCTGGCCGGGTGCCGTTCAGGTGACGATTGCGACGCCCGAGGGCCCGGAGACGATCGAAGGCACGCACCTCCTCATTGCCGCAGGCCGCAAGCCCAATGTGCAGGACCTCAATCTGGAAGCATCCGGCATCAAATACGACAAGCGCGGCATCATGGTCAGCCCGGGTCTCGCGACATCCAACCGCAGGGTCTTCGCCATCGGCGATGTCATAGGCGGCCAGCAGTTCACCCACGTGGCCAACTATCACGCCGGCATCGTCTTCCGCCGTGCCCTGTTTCGCCTGCCCGCCAAGGTCCGCACCGAGCTGATCCCCTGGGTGACATTCACCGATCCCGAACTCGCCCAGGTCGGGCTCACCGAGGATCAGGCCCGCCAGAAGCATGGTGCGGTCCAGATTTTCCGCTGGCCGTACCACGAGAACGACCGCGCCCACGCGGAGCGGGCTACGGGCGGCTTCGTCAAGGTCGTGACCGACCGCAAGGGGACCATTCTCGGCGCCGGCATCGCCGGTGCGGAAGCCGGTGAGCTGATCCAGATCTGGTCCCTGGCCATCTCCCAGGGGCTCAAGATCACGGCCATGACCCAGTGGGTTGCCCCCTACCCGACGCTCGGGGAGATCAGCAAAAGGGCGGCCATGGGGACTTATGCCCTTTCAGCCGGAAAGCCTATTGTGCGGAAGGTAGTTGGGCTCCTGCGCAAGCTCGGGTAGAATGTCCTGGGATTTCCTGCCTGTGGAGGAGGGAATTCGGACCGGGAGACCGCTGCGGGGCGGCTTCGCGGGGTGGCACGCTGCCTAGGTCAGCGCGCAGCATGGCACCCGAAGCGCCAGACGGGTTGGCACCGGCCTGATTGAACGACCAGCCAAAGGCTACAAGCCTGGTCTTCCACGCGCACGACAGCGTGCGCCGGCACACGGTCCAAGAAGGGACGTGAGGTTTGGACCAGAAGGTCGAGCATCCTGTGGACGTGGACATCCCGGTTTCCAGCAGGGGCCGTGCTGCTGCCGCGCGCGTCGGGTCTCGCCTTCAGAAGCTCGGTCTGGCGGGCAAGCTGCTCATCCTCACGATCCTCTTCGTGATGCTGACCGAAGTTCTCATCTTCCTGCCCTCAGTTGCGAACTATCGCGTCAACTGGCTGACCGACCGGCTCCGCTCCGCCCAGCTTGCCTCACTTGCGGCGGAGGCATCGCCCCAGGGTGCCGTACCACAGGCGCTGCGCGACGAGCTGCTTCGCACGGCGCAGGTGCGCGCCGTCGCGCTCAAGCGCAACGACCAGCGCCAGCTCATTCTCGCGTCCGACCCGATGCCCGCAGTCGATGCGACCTACGATCTCTCCCCGCCAGGGCCGGACGAAATGATCTCAGCCTTCAGCCGGCGCATGACCCAGGTCTGGGATGCGCTCACGGTGCTCTTCTCCGACGGCAACCGCACGCTGCGAGTCATCGGCCTCCCGCACGAAGGCGCGGGCGCTCTGATCGAGATTGTGTTGCCTGAGGCGCCGCTCAGGGCGGCAATGCTCAAGTTTGGCCTCAACATCCTCGTTCTGTCGATCATCATCTCCGTCACCACGGCGGCGCTCGTCTATTTCGCGCTCAGCACGCTGCTGGTCCGTCCAATGCTGCGTCTCGCCTCGAACATGCAGCACTTCACGGAACGTCCCGAGGATGCGAGCCGCATCATCTCGCCCTCCGAGCGCAAGGACGAGATCGGCACGGCGGAGCGCGAGCTCGCCCATATGCAGTCCGAGTTGCATCATCTGCTCAATCAGAGGAGCCGCCTCGCGGCGCTCGGCCTCGCGGTGAGCAAGATCAATCACGATCTGCGCAACCTGCTCGCCAACACGCAGCTTCTCTCCGACCGCTTGATGTCGAGCCCTGACCCAACCGTGCAGAGCTTCGCACCCAAGCTCATCGCATCCCTCGACCGTGCCATCGCCTTCTGCAACGACACCCTCCGCTTCGGCCGCGCCGAGGAGCCGTCCCCGCGCCGCGAGCTGATTGCGCTACGCACGCTTGCCGAGGAGGTGGGCGAAGGGCTCGGTCTCTCGCCCTCGACGCGTGTCATGCTCGCGATCGCCGTCGAAGACAGTCTCATCGTCGACGCGGACCGCGACCAGCTCTATCGCGTGCTGTCGAACCTCGTGCGCAACTCGCTCCAGGCCATCGAGTCCCATCGCGGCGACGGCCCCGGCACGATCACCATCGCCGCGTGGCGCGCCCCGCGCACGACGCATATCCGCTTGAGCGACAGCGGCCCTGGCGTGCCGGAGCGGGCGCGCGCCCACCTCTTCCAGGCCTTTCAGGGCTCGGCGCGCAAGGGCGGCACCGGCCTCGGCCTCACCATTGCGCGCGAGCTCGTGGTCGCGCATGGCGGCGAACTCCGCCTTTCCGAGACGACCGCCGGTCGTGGCGCCATTTTCGAGATCGACATTCCGGATCGCGGGCCGGCTGCCTGAGCATGGCCGCGTGCTGCCGCATCCGGACGGCGCGGCAACCATGTTGCGAGTACATGCCTCGCTTCCGCCACCCACCCCCGCTAGTGTCCCGTTTCCGAAGTTCGCCAGATCTCGCGGCTGGGCTGGGAGCGAACTTCGGAAACAAGAGGAACACCAGCTTCATGGGTTGCTAGTGCGATTCAGATCGATAAATTCGCTCAGACGCCCACCCTGAGCACCGGCGAATTTATCGATCATCGCACTAGATCGACCCTGATTGCGGACGAGCGGCGCGGCGCCCGTCCGCCGGCGGGGATAGAACGGGGAGCAGGTTGTGGCCGACAAACGCCGCGACGCCCTTATTCAGGGCGACACCATCATCAAGGGTACGATTCTCAACGCGGGCGCGATCGACGTATTTGGATACGTCGAGGGCAACGTCGCAGCGCAGAGCCTGCGCGTGCATGAGGGCGGCCGCATAGCCGGAAAGCTCAAAGTCGACACGGCAGAAGTGCGCGGCACGCTGCAGGGCGAGGCCGTGGTAAAGAAGCTTATAAAGATCACGAGCACCGGCGTCGTCGAGGGCGACATCCGCTACGGCAGCATCTCGCTCGAGGCCGGCGGCGACCTCTCGGCAGAGCTCCGCAATATCCCGCCCGAAATTGCGGGCGACCTCGAGCTCGTCGTCTCGCGCGGGCAGTCCGTCGTCGTGACGGTGATGGACCTCATGGCCATCGACCCGGACCACGGCGCCGAAGCCCTGACGTTCACGGCATCGAACCCGATCGGCGGCTGGATTGCCATGGCCGACGGACCGCGCGAGGCTGTGACATCCTTCAAGCAAGCCGACATCGAGGCGGGGCGCGTCCTGTTCGTGCACGACGGCTCGGCCGGGCAGCGGGCGAGCTTCGACGTGGTGGTGGTGGACGGCGCCGGCGCGGCTTCCGGCGCTGCCCAGACCGTCAAAGTGGCCGTTCTCGCCAAGTAGTGCTTGGGTGCTGGACAGCGTCCCGCCCAGCACCTATAAGGTCGCGTCTTGCGTGGGGCTCCGAGAGCTGCTGCGTTACGCCCAGGTAGCTCAGTTGGTAGAGCATGCGACTGAAAATCGCAGTGTCGCTGGTTCGATTCCGGCCCTGGGCACCATGCCAATTTCCCCCCGACATCAACGATATGAATCTTCGGCTGCGGTGCCGTCAGTTAACCTGCGGCGTGGCTGGTCGTCCTCGGCACGCATGGGAGGCGGCACCGATCATCCAGCTGAGAACCAGAGATAGCGCGCGGCCTCCGCGCGAAGTGACAGGACGATGACCCAGCCGCAGTTGACCCAGGCCAAGCCAGCGGCTCGGGGCAATCGGAGTGGACAACCGTCGACCAGGAATGGAAGCACAGTTGCTTACACGACACGTGAGCCGATCAAGTGCAGCCGATGAGCCTCAGAATGCGTAGCCCTTCAGCAAGGCGCGCCCCTTGACCCCGAGAATGGCTCGATTGTCACCCAAGTATCGAGATGAAAAGGCCTGCTCAGCGCGGCGCTCGGCATCGTGCACGAATACGCATCCGCCTGGCGCCACAAGCTGTGACGCTGCGTAAATGCTCTTCATTCGTCCGGGCTGTTCATCGTCGTACCCGGCAGGTCCGTCGACCAGGATCACGTCCCATTGGCGCGCTCTGATTTCCTCCGGCAGGTCAAGACCGAGCTTCGAGGGTGCATCTATCAATTGGTTCCATTCAGACAGCTTCGTGCCGTAGCCCACATCGTAGACATTCGCCAAGGTGAGCGCGGCCCTCGCCTCGGCGGCCCATTGTGGGTTATCCTCCAAGAATACGGTCGTGCCATCTCGATTGACCCTCTCCCAGAAGCGAGAGTCCTTGCCGCATCCGAACACGAGCAGTGAGCAGTTCGGGCGTTCCTTGATGGCCGCGACAATTGGACGAATCTCGGCCGCCTCCAGTTGAACGCCATCGAGCGTCTCGGCCTCGAGGTCGAGCTCCAGGCTCAGCTCTGTCCGAAGCCGGTGGGCGAAATCCTCGAGATGCTCGCTGAAGTAACGCCATGTGACGCCACTCACGTCGCCGAAAGGCCAGTCGCCACCGCTATAGCGGCGCTTGCCTCCGAGATCCTCGATGAGGTCGTCGACAACTGCCAAAAAGCGGTCGCGCTCCGGCTGGATCCTCGCAAGCGTTCGAGCCCGAATGACATCTCGCGGGATATTGCGGTCACGAAGTGCGGCAACTGCGTCGCGGACCGCGGCAGGGTTAGGGTCGCAAACTATGCAGAACTCCGGATCGAAGAAGACGTCGCGGCCGCCCTTCGAGGGCGTGCTGACCACGGGAAGTCCCGCCAGAAGATACTCCATGGAAGCGTAGCTCGACCCTTCTACCTCGGAGAGGATCAGGCCAACCGCAGCGCGGCTGAGTTCGGCATTCACTTGCTCGTGCGACATGGCCATCGGAAGGCCGTCGGCTATCCCATTCAGCAGCGCGTGGGCAGGATTCTGGGCCAGCAGTGATTTATGCAGCTCTCGGAACTGATCGCGCCGTTCCTGCTCCTGCCGTGCGTGTCGCGTGAATTCCATATAGGCAACATAACCGACGCGCGGGATGGCGGCGGCTAGTTCATGACGCTTTTCGGGGACCAGACGAGCGACATAAATGGCGTCGAATTCCGAGTTTGCGCCTTCCAATGGCCGGAACATCCGGTCGGAAACCGTGAAGTTCTTATTGAGGAACTCTGCCGGGATGTCGACGCTTTGCAGCATTTCCGCTTCTGCGCGCGTATTGCAGATGAACCGGAATTTGTGCCTCGGATAGTTTTTCTGGTGCTCCTGCAGGCGCCTTTTGATGCCCTCCGCTAGACCGGGAGTTTCAATCGACCAAGTCGGAAAAATTATGAACCCGGCGTCGATATTTCCATATTGTCGGCCAAGAGGCCCGGCGAATCCCACGAACGCATCATATGGAATGCCCGATAGAAAGACAGGCGGCACCATCGAAAGCACCCGCACCGGCCCGAAATCGATCAGCCCCGCCGGGGCTACAGGTTCTGGCGAGCCAGCGAATGGCACAGAGCTATGTTCTATGAGCGGATGGAGAGGTGCCGGCGTCTGCGCAGACGAGGTGCCACGCAAGGAGATTTGCTTTACGGCCCTTCTTATGACCCCCGGTATGAGCTTCCTTACCTGCAAGATAGTCCCCCGCTGATTCGCATCTTTTTTAAGGTGGCCTTAGCGCGTAGCGCGTAGCGCGCCCCTTCACTATCGGCGCTTCTTTTTCAAACGCCTCAGCAGTTTCAGTATTTTCGACCTCCCGACCGCACTTTGAAGAAGAAGACTTCCGCGCATTCTCAAAGGGACCCTTGCCCTCAATCCCCGAGACATCAAGCGCGCGCCTTTTCTGTAGCCGAATCTCCGGGCTATTTCACTTCCGAGCTTTGCTTCGCCGTGAGCAGCAATCAATGACTCCATATGGCGCGCAAACATCTCTCGCACTTCACGCTGCCGAAAGATGCGCTGCGAACCGTCCGATCCAGCACCGGCGCATTGGTCGAAAACTCTCCAGTAACTCACTCCAAGCAGCCAACTAAACTTCTCCGGCTCTCGAAGAAGGATCTCTGCGGAAATAAGTCGATCGCGCCTGGATTTCTCCGCGTACTCTTTTGTTCCTTTGCTAAGCGGATCGAGGGTTTCTTGCTGGGCGAAGTAGTTGCTGCCGTGTACTCGATACGCGGACAGCGGCAGATCGATCACAGCCGAACCCGCGAATGCGTGGCACATGTAGTTGAAGTGGGTATCTGCCGCCCGCATGTAATCCTGATTTCCATCGCCCAATTTCACGAGATCGAGCATTGATCTCCGAAACATGTTCGCGGTACCGGGCCCCCAATGCCAACCCGACACGTCGGGGGGAACCGCCCCCGTGACAGAAGCGATGATCTCATAGAGCTCGTCTGAAATCGTCGGGAGCCGGAGGACATTGTGCGAGGGACGCAGTCCTCTCACGACAAATGTCCGATCAATCTTGATGTGAGAGTAGCGGGACGTCAGAATCCTCCCCTCGGCGTCGACTTCCGTGACGCTGCTGCTCGTCAGAGGCACGCTTTGGGGGAGCGCCATGTGCACCTGAAGATGCGTGGATGCATAATTCTTGAAAAGAAAATCGTCCGCGTCGACGAATACGACGAAGCTGCCGCGAATGCGCCCGAGAGACCAGATGGCAGCGCCGAGCTGCCCCATGTTCCGATCGAGGCGCTCAATCCAGAAGCGCGCATCCCCCGCAATTGCGGCCTGAATTACCGAGGCACTGTCATCGCTGGAGCCGTTGTCGATCACCAAACACTCGAAATGCGGATAGTCCTGATCCCTGATCGACCGGATCGCTTGAGCGACGTATCTCGCGTAGTTCCAGCAGATGACCACAAATGACACGAAGGGCGGCTGAATATCGCCGGATGCCAATTCGCCGAGGGGACGTCCAGCAACCGAGAGATCTGCCATTGCTCCCGTCCCCATGTCGGTTGGCAGATCCAGCAATCTCGTGGCTTTCATTGGATGTCGTCCCCCTGTCAGTCCGTGCAATACAGAAAAATCAGAAAAGCATCGAACCAGACCGTGGCGGCGCCTCCAACCCCCACGGAGCTTGCCTGCAAATCAAGACATCGGCGATTTCATCACCCCCGCCGGCTCCTGTCACCGACAACGGCCGACCACAAAACCTGAACACCTGACTGCTGCCGGCTACCGACATTAGCTTCGGTAGCTGAGGCAAGGCTTTACTCACCCGCCTCCAAGTGCTCGAACTGGAGGCGGTGCAGCCGCGCGTAACGGCCGTCCCTGCGGAGCAGCTCGGCTTGCGAGCCACTTTCCACGACGCGGCCGTGATCGAGAACGTGAATGACGTCGGCCCGCGCGACCGTGGCGAGACGGTGGGCAATCACGATAGTCGTTCGCCCACGCGTCAAGGACTGGAGTGCGGTCTGGATGATGCGCTCTGTCTCGCTGTCGAGTGCCGACGTCGGTTCGTCGAGCAGAATGATCGGCGCATCCTTCAGCACGGCACGCGCGATGGAAAGCCGCTGGCGTTGCCCGCCCGAGAGCCGCCCGCCAAGCTCGCCGACCTGCGTATCGTAGCCCTCGGGAAGGCGGCTGATGAATTCGTCTGCATGCGCGACCCGCGCCGCCGCCCTGACGGTCTCATCCGAACAGTTCTTGAGGTCGCCGACGAGGTTCTCCCGAACCGTTCCATCGAAAAGAAATACGTCCTGGCTCACCAGGGCTAGCTGACTGCGCAGGGAAGCCAGAGAGACGTCGGAAAGCTCCTGACCGTCGATCACGATAGTGCCGCCCGCTGGCCGCCAGAGCCCCTGAAGCAGATTGAATACGGTCGTCTTGCCGCTGCCGGAGAGTCCGACGAGGGCGGTCGTCGATCCAGCCGGAGCAGTAAAGCTCAACCCGTTCAAAACAGGCGTCCCCGCGGTGTACGCGAAGGACACGTCGTCGAAGCGGACGTCGCCCTTCGCGACGACAAGCGGGATCTTGTCGGCGCTTTCCGCCTCGACAGCCGGGGTATCGAGAATGCCGTAGACAAGCCGCAACTGCACCGCGGAGCTGACGAGCTGTAGCTGAAGCCGGGAGAGGCGGCGCAGCGGTTCACCTGCCATCAACAGCGCGGCGATGAATGCGAAGAATTCACCGGGCGAGCGGCCGTGGGACAACGTGCGCCAGCCTGCATAGGCGACGGCCGCGGCAATGGCCAATCCCGCAGCGGTCTCCAGGAGCGGGTTCACGCGCGCCTTGACGGCAACGATCTTGTTGTTGAGACGCTGAACCGCTTCGATGGACAAGGCCATCTGGCGGCGCATCGCATCCTCGAGCTGGAAGGACTTGATGACACGGATGCCTTGGGCCGTCTCGCGCATGGCCGAGACGAGCTTCGAAATCGAGTGCGTCTCGCTGCCAGCGACATCTTTGACTCTGCGGCTGAGCTGCTTCATCCCGATAGCCACGGCGGGCCCGACGATGATGAGCACGCACGACAGGAGCGGATCCTGAATCACCATGACGATGGCCAGACCGATGACGGTGAGGAGATCCCTGCCAAGGCCAACCGCCAGGAGATGCATCATTTCCCGGGCGGCATTGGCATTGGTGGATATTCGCGTGATCAGCTCCCCAGAATTGCGTTCGTGATAGAACGGCATCCCCATGCGCAGCATGTGGTCGTAGAGCCGTTTCTGCATCCGGGCAACGATATCGTTGCCGATGCGGCTGAGCATGACTTCCTGGATGTACGCCGCAAAGCCCTTGACGATGAACAGGCCGGCGATCGCCAGCGGGAGCCATGCCAGGGCCTGCCGATCCTGCTTCACGAAGACGTCGTTGATGACGTCGCGCATCAACCACGCCGTGAGAGCCGTCGAGCCGGCGACGAGAGCCATGAACACGAATGCCACGGCATATCGGGACGCGTAGTCGCGGGCGTGCTCTCTGAACAGCCGCTTGATTATCGGCCAGGTCGAGTCGTCAACGCTCATGCTGCTTTCTGCTCTTCGGCGTCCCCGGACTGTCGCGTGAGACTTCTGATCGTCGCTGGTGCAGCGATCAAGTCACCATCGCCTCACTCAGTGCATGTCAAGGGGACAATACTGTGGATATCAAGCCAGAATTCGCTGCTGCGCACTATTCGACACCCCCCATGGTCCCTAGGCTGATTTTTACAATCCTAGTCAGGATGCCAACACGGCTCAAGCTTCGCGCCAGAACAATGTGCTCATCTTGCGTAACATTGCAAACCGAACCGTTATGGCACCACAGAAAAGCCATTTGACCGATTTGGGTGGCATTGAGAAGCGATCGGCCAGCGTGTCCGCCCCGTCGATCAGCATCGTGATGCCCACATTCAACAGGGGCTCGATCCTTCGAGGGTCCCTGGAGAGCGCGTTCGCTCTCGACGAAGAGACTTTCGAGATCATCGTTGTTGACGATGGTTCAACCGACTCGACGAGAACCGAGTTGGAGAGCATTCGCGATCCTCGGCTTTCAGTCATGCACCTGCCCGGGAACTCCGGCGCGAATGCTGCCCGCAACGTCGGCATCTCGCAGGCGCGCGCCCCTTATGTCGCCTTCCTCGACTCCGACGACATATATCTGCCCGGTCGTCTTCGACAGCCGCTCTCGATCCTCCGGCAGCATCCAAACATCGGCATCGTCCTGTCCGCGTTCACGACCGAAAAGGGATCCAAGCGGACCCTCTTGCGGATGCCGCAGCGCATTTACGAAGGCGCGGAGATCGCGCGCCTCGCTGCGCGATACGTCCTTCAGCCGACGACATCGGGCCTGACCGTACGGAAGGATGCGCTGACCCTGGTCGGAGGTTTCGATCTCGCTCTCAGGTGGGCAGAGGACCGCGATCTCGTGATGCGGGTGGCACGGCACACTAAGGGGGCGACCATTGCGACCCCGCTATGGCACAAGCGCTGGCAGGCCGACGGCATTTCATCCGATCGCGGCACTTACTTCCCAGCTCTGCTGACCTTCATTGCCCGCCATCCGATCTATCAGCGCGAGGAGTTGAGGTTCCGCGACTACCTGATTGCGCGCCACCTGATGGCCCTGGCGAAAGCGATGAAATTTCGCCAGCTCCAGGCAGACTATGACTTGGCATTGCAGGAGCTCTCACCGCCGCCACCACCTTTGTCTCGTCTCATCCCGAAGTATCTGAGCGGCCGTCGGGAACGGTATCGGCTCCAGCGACGACTGCTTTCCGGCAAGCCCATGACGGGTTTCGGCAAGGTGCAGCCCACGCTCTCTGGACCATGACATCACACAACTCACAACCCGTCCCTGACATCGCGCCTGTGAAAGTCGCTATCGCCCTCTGCACGCGGGAGCGACCGCATTTGCTGCGCCGCTGCCTGATGTCGCTCATGGCGCTCGACCTCCCGGCAGGCGTTCAAGCGGCTGCGGTCGTCGTGGAGAACAGCGAGGTGCCGTCCTGCCGGAGCCTCGTCGAGGAGATTGCGCTGAGCGCGACGCCGGCTTGGCAGATCATCTATGTCCATGAGCCGCGGCTCGGCATCCCGATCGCGCGCAATCGTTCAGTTGACGTCGCGCTCGATCTCGATCCCGACTGGATTGCCTTCATCGATGACGATGAAGAGGCGGAGCCCGGCTGGCTCACTGCCATGCTGAACAGCGGCAGTCAGCACAACGCCGATGTGGTGCAAGGCCCGGTGGACTATAGATACGGCCCTGAGACGCCCGATTGGATCACAGCGAAAAAAATCAAGCGGCGCGCTTCTGGCACGCGGCTGCAGACCGCCTTCACGAACAACGTCATGATGAAGGCAGCGATCGCACGAAGCGGATTGCGCTTCGACGAAACCTTGCGGTTCTCGGGCGGCGAGGATTCGGATTTCTTCCATCGGGTCGCGGAGGCAGGCTGGGTCCTATGCTGGGCCAGCGATGCGATCGTCAGCGAGGTCATCTTGCCAAGTCGCCTCACAATGCGCTGGCAGCTCCAGCGCGCGATGCGCGAGGCAGCCAATGCGGCCCAGAGCCATATCAATCGCAAGGGGCGGCGTTCGGCCATCCTGATCTACGGTCCGAAGGGCATTCGGCGTATGCTGCGCGGTTCAGCCGTTGGCCTTGCCGGCGTGGCTCTGCTCCCTTTTTCGCGACGGCTCGGCAAGCGGACGGGCTTTATCGGGTTGCGCGATATCTGGTCTGGCGCGGGGGGCCTCATCGCCTTTCTCGGGCTCACGCCCCAGCCGTACACCAGGATCGACGGGATGTGATCCGTCGCGTGTAGGCGTGTCGCGAGTACAAGTCACCGCGTGCAGCAATGCTCATCTGCGACCGAAGGCCGCGGAAAATGCCGTTTCCCCTTCCGTGCCGGCCTCACGGTAGACGTTTCTCCCGCCATTTTGTCCCATTACAGCCGCGTTCAGCTCGTCTGCGTTCGGTGTTATGGTCCCTGCCGAGGGAAAAGCCGCTTCGGCTGCCGTGGCAACGGACCTAGGCGCGATTCCCATAACGCGGTGTCCCAATGGCCCGTCGCATTTCCGTCTCGCC
>VFQP010003943.1_pt1 | contig 14417 bp, 13 predicted proteins | sample 3512351 | NCBI WGS metagenome assembly VFQP01 (sample SAMN10412372, study PRJNA504923) | tailings metagenome | isolation source: Relicate 1 Philex TSF1 revegetated site | place: Philippines: Tuba, Benguet | collected 2017-08-29 | reverse complement strand
CGTCCATGATGGCCAGCGTGAGCGGCAGGCGCACCGAGACGCGCATGCCGTAGCCTTCGGCCGAATCGATCTCCACCGTGCCGTTGAGCGCGGTGATGTTCTTTTTCACCACATCCATGCCCACTCCGCGGCCGGAGACGTCGGTGACGGTGTCGGCGGTGGAGAAGCCGGGCGCGAAGATCAGGTTCCAGACCTCGGCGTCGGTCATGGAATCGGGGGCCTCGATGCCTTTCTCGCGCGCCTTCTTCAGCAGTTTCTCGCGCGAGAGGCCCTTGCCGTCGTCGCGCACCTCGATGAGGATCGAGCCGCCCTCGTGGGTGGCCGAGAGCGTGATGGTGCCGTGCTCGCTCTTGCCCTTGGCGCGGCGTTCCTCCGGCATCTCGATGCCGTGGTCGCAGCTGTTGCGGATCAGGTGCGTCAGCGGGTCGGTGATCTTTTCCACCAGGCCCTTGTCGAGCTCGGTCGATTCGCCCTGCGTGACGAGCTCCACTTTCTTGCCCAGCTTGCTCGCCAGGTCGCGCAGCATGCGCGGGAAACGGTTGAACACCACCGACATCGGGATCATGCGGATCGACATCACCGCTTCCTGCAGGTCGCGGGTGTTGCGGTCCAGGTCGGCCAGGCCGGCCAGCAGCGGCTGGTTGGCGCCGTCGTCAAGTTCGCGGCTCTTCTGGGCCAGCATGGCCTGGGTGATGACGAGCTCGCCCACCAGGTTGATGAGCTGGTCGACCTTGCTCACCGACACGCGCAGCGTGCTCGATTCCAGGCCGGCGCCGGCCGGTGCGCGCGCTTCGGCTTTCGGTGCGGCGCGGGATGCGGCAGAGGAAGCCTCGGCCGCAGCGGCACGCGCCGGCACGCCGGGGGCGCCCTCGAAGAAACCGTAGTCGCGGCCTTCGGTGGTGGGGTTCGGGTGGCCGGTGCCCATGGGCTCGCCGTCCTCGCCGATGGTGACATTGGGGGCGGCGGCCTGCTCGACGATGCGGATGTCGTCCTTGCCCACGTGGAAGGTGAACAGATCCATCAGGTCGCTGTCGCTGGCCGTGGTGCGGGCGCGCCAGGCGCGGTGCTTGCTCAGGTCGCAGGGCAGGGGTTCCACCGTGCCCAGGCCGGGAATGTCGCGGAACAGTTCGGCAATGCCGTCGGCCGAGGCCGGATTGTCCAGCGGGCCGATGTGGATTTCCAGGTCGCGCTCGGCCTTGGCGGCCTTGCGCGCGGGAGCCGGTGCCGGGGCGGGTGCGGCCACCGGCGCGGCGACCACCACGGGGGCGGGTGCAGCGGCTTCGGCCGCGTCCTCGCTGTTCGCCAGCACGCTGATGCGGGCGACCAGATCACCTGTTGCGGGAGGCTCGCCGCCGCGGCCCTGGTGGGCGCCCAGCAGGCCGCGCAGCGCGTCGGAGGATTCGAGCAGCACGTCCACCATCGCGGCGGTGGGCGTCAGTTCGTGGCGGCGCAGCTTGTCCAGCAGCGACTCCATCTGGTGCGTGAGCTCGGCCACGTCGGCAAAGCCGAAGGTGGCGGCGCCGCCCTTGATCGAATGCGCGCAGCGGAAGATGGCGTTGAGCTCCTCGTCGTCGGCCTTCTCCAGGTCGAGCGCGAGCAGCATCTGCTCCATCGAATCGAGGTTCTCGCCAGCTTCCTCGAAGAAGATCGAATAGAACTGGCTCAGGTCGATGTCGTTGCCGAGGTTCTGGCCTTCGTTCATCATTTCACCCATCGGGGTTCTCCTTGGCCGCCTTGTGGGCAGCGCGTTTCTTTGTTAGCGGATGACTTTCTGGATGACTTCGATGAGGCGACCCGGATCGAAAGGCTTGACCAGCCAGCCCGTGGCGCCCGCGGCGCGGCCGAGCTGCTTCATCTGGTCGCTGGACTCGGTGGTCAGGATCAGGATGGGGATGGTCTTGAACTTCGCCTGCTCGCGCAGCTTGCGCGTGAGGCCGAGCCCGTCGAGGTTGGGCATGTTCTGGTCGGTCAGCACCAGGTCGATGCGGTGGGTCTGCGCCTTGTCGAAGGCATCCAGACCGTCCACCGCCTCCACGACGTGGTAACCCGCCCCCGTGAGGGTGAAGGACACCATCTTTCGCATGGAAGCCGAGTCATCTACGGCAAGAATCGATTGCATGGCGTGCTCCGTGTTGGGTCGAATATCGACCGCTCCGGGGTCGACTTGAGTGGCTGGGTCATGGGGGCGTGGGGTTCAGAAGAGCTCGACGGAGCCGGCGTCCATCTCGCTCTGGGTGACCGGGCTGGGGCGCTCGGGCATGGCGTCCAGCGCCATGGGTTGCTCGTCTTCCTCCGGCTCCATGGCGGCTTCGGCCAGGCGCCAGGCGCAGCTTTGCAGCACCTGGCCGGTGTGTCCGATGAGCTGGGTGGCCATGTCGTGGAACTGCAACTCGGTCACCGCCTGGTGCAGCGCCTGGCGCACCGGCGCCAGCGCCGCGGCGTGTTCGCCCTGGAGCCGGCCCAGGGTGTCGTTGGCCGTGCCGAAGCGCTCCAGCAGGTTGGCCGTGGCGTGGTCGAGCAGGCCTTCGAGCCGCTGCAGGTCGGTCATGGCCATGAGCAGCGCGTCCTGCAGACCCGCGACCAGGTGCACCGGCAGCGAGACGGACGGTGAGGGTGACGGCAGCGTCTGTGATGACATGGCAGGGCGGGACAGGCCGGGTAGAGGGGTGGGTATTACAATTTTCGACATCTGTCCCTCCCTGTATCGACAGATAACGGCCCGAATTCAGGATCAGTTTTCCGCACTCGAGTCCCCCAGGGGACTTGGCGCGGCTGCCGGTCCCTCCCATCCCGACCATGAGCGCAACGCCAGACAAGACGGAAAAACGCCCGGTCCGCATCCTGCATCTGGAAGATTCCCGGGTGGACCACGCCCTGGTGAAGTTCGCCCTCCAGCGCAGCCAGCTCGCCAGCGACGTGGTGCTGGTGGACACGGTGGACGACTTCCGCCGGGAGCTGCTGACGGGCCACTACGACATCGTGCTGGCCGACTACCACCTGCCCGGCTTCACCGGCATGGACGCCTGGGACGTGGTGCGCGAACTCGGACTCGACGTGCCCTTTGTCATCCTCTCCGGCGCCATCGGCGAGGCGGCCGCGGTCGACGTCATGCACCGTGGGGTGAGTGATTACTTGCTCAAGGACAGCATGCACCGGCTCTCGCACGTGATCGAACGGGCGATCGAGGTGCGGGAGACGCGGCATGCCAGGGCGCTCGCCGACGCCGAACTGGCCGAATCGCGCCAGCGCCTGGCCGAACTGGCCGAACACTTGCAGACCGGCATCGAGCAGGAGCGCGCCGACATCGCGCGCGAGATCCACGACGACATCGGTGGCGCGCTCGCCGCCGTGAAGCTCGACCTGGCCTGGGTCGGCCGCCGCGCCGCCGACGACGAGATGCGCCGCCACGTGGGCTCCGCGCTGGAGATGCTGCAGCACGCCCTGGGCGCGAGCCAGCGCATCATGATGAACCTGCGCCCGCCCATCCTCGACCAGGGCCTGGTGGCGGCGGTGCAGTGGCTGGCCTCCGGGTTCGAGCGGCGCACCGGCTTGCGCGCGACCGTGCGCCGGTCTTCGGAGCAGCTCGATGTGCCGCGCGAAGTGCAGCTGGTGGCCTACCGCACCGCCCAGGAGGCGCTGACCAACATCACCAAACACGCGCAGGCCAGCGCGGTCGAGATCGACCTGAGCGACCGCGAAGGCGTGCTCACGCTGGAAGTGACCGACAACGGCCGTGGGCTGGACGCACAGGCCCTGCGCAAGGCCAACTCGTTCGGCCTGCTGGGCCTGCGCGAGCGGGCCGCCAAGGTCGACGGGTGGCTCGACGTGAGCTCGTCGCCCAAGGGCACCTCGGTCATCCTGTCGGTGCCGCTGCAGCTTTCCACGAACCCGGACAACGCGGCCCAGGCCGATGAGGAACCCCATGATCAAGGTGATTTTGTGTGACGACCACGCCGTCGTGAGGCGTGGGATTCGCGACACGATCTCGGAAGCCACCGACATCCAGGTGGTCGGCGAAGCCGGCAGCTACCCCGAGCTGCGTGAGCTGATGCGCAAGGTGGAATGCGATGTGCTGGTGCTCGATCTCAACATGCCCGGGCGTGGTGGGCTGGAGGTGCTGGCGGCGCTGAAGGAAGAGGGCTCCGCCGTCAAGGCGCTGGTGGTCTCCATGTACCCGGAAGACCAGTACGCCATCCGCTGCCTGCGCGCCGGCGCGCGCGGCTACGTGAACAAGGCCGGTGAGCCCGCCGAGCTGGTGGGCGCCATCCGCACCGTGCAGCAGGGCCGCAAGTACGTCACGCCCGAAGTGGCGCAGATGCTGGTGGACACGCTGAGTGCGCCCGAGAGCGAGGAACTGCACGCCAGCCTGTCCGAGCGCGAACTGCAGACCCTGCAGAAGATCGCATCGGGCAAGAAGCTCTCCGACATCGCCGAAGAACTCATGCTCAGCCCCAAGACCGTGAGCGTGTACCGCGCCCGCGTGCTGGAAAAGCTGCACCTGGCCAACAACGCCGAGCTCACGGTCTATGCCATTCGCAACGGGATCGTCTAGCGCGAGCAAGGCCTGATGTCCACCTCGATCTGGAGCCCGCTCAGACAGCCCGCCTTTCGCGGGCTGTGGTTTTGCGGTGCCGTGTTCTTCATCGGCAGCGGCATGCAGTCGATGGCGGCCGCGTGGCTGATGATCGAACTCACCGGCTCGTCGTTCCTGGCCGCGCTGGTGCAGACGGCGGTGTTCATGCCGATGTTCCTGCTGGCCCTGCCTGCCGGTGTGCTCGCCGACACCACCGACCGCCGGCGCCTGATCTCCGGCGCACTGCTGGCGCAGGTGGCCGCGTGCGCGGTGCTGGCGCTGCTGGTGCTCAGCGGGAAAGGCGGCGCGGCTTCGGTGCTGTTCCTGGTGTTCGTCTGCGGCTGCTGCACGGCGGTGCTCACGCCAGCCTGGAATTCCTCGGTGATCGATCCCGTGCCGCGCGCCGAATGGCCGCTGGCCATCACCGCCATCAGCATCGCCTACAACGCGGCGCGCGCCATCGGCCCCACGCTGGCCGGCCTGCTGTTCGCGTGGGCGGGGGCGGGCTGGGTGTTCGCCATCACCGTGTTCACCACGCTCGTCATGTGGGCGTCCATCCGCCGCTGGCCACCGCGCGCGCACCCGCCGTCCAACCTGCCGCCCGAGCGCCTGTGGGGCGGCACCTTGAGCGGTCTGCGCTTCGCCTGGCACTCGCGCATCATCCTCGCGCAGCTGGTGCGCGTGATGGCCTACAGCGCGGCCGGCTCGGCGCTGTGGGCGCTGCTGCCCGTGATCGCGCAGCGCCAGCTCGGTGCCGGCGCCGAAGGCTTCGGTCTGCTCATGGGCTGCCTGGGAACGGGCGCGGTCATTTCAGGGCTGATGATTGGCCGCCTGCGCGCGCGCCTCAGCCTGGACCGCATCGTGGCCGTGGCCTGCGTGGTGTTCGCCGTCGTCATGCTGGTGGCGGCCCTGGTGCGTGTGCCGGCGCTGGTGTACCTGGCCATGGCCGTGGGCGGCGGGGCGTGGATGTCGGCCATGTCCACGCTGAACGCCGCCACCCAGGGCAGCGCACCCCCCTGGGTGCGCTCGCGCGCGGTGGCCATGCACATCGTGGCCGCGCTCGGTGCTTTTGCCATGGGCTCGGCGTTCTGGGGCGCGGTCTCCGACATCGCCGGCCTCACCAGCGCCCTGGTGGCGGCCAGCGTGCTTATGGCTGCCGGCCTGCTGCTGGTGCGCCCCTTCCCGTTGCGCGTCGGTGGCGATCAGGACGTGACCCAGGGCACCCCCTGGGACGAACTGTTCGTGGAAGCCGAGCCCGCGCCCGAGGCCGGCCCGGTGGCGGTGGAAGTGGGTTACCGCATCCGCCCCAACGAAGACCGTGCCTTCCTCGATGCCATCAGCAAGATGAAGGCCCCGCGGCGGCGCGACGGCGCGACGTTCTGGCGCGTCTACCGCGACCTGGGTGAACCCTCACGCTACGTCGAGCGCTTCATCGTCGAGTCGTGGGCCGACTACCTGCACCAGCGCGCCCGCGCCACGGTGGCCGACCGCACCATCGAGACCGAGGTGCGAGCGTATCTGGCCGAAGGCGAGAGCGCGAAGATGTCGCACTACATCGCGGAGCGCTGACGCCCGGCGGCGTTAGGACTTCGATGCGGTGGCCGCTTCCGGGGGCGTCGTCACCACCTGGCCATCCTTGACAGGCAGCGTGGCGCCCGGCCTGAAGCTCGTGCGCACCGTTCCGTCCTTGCCTTCCAGGCGGTAGGTCACATCGTAGCCCTTGAGCTTCTGCGACTTCTCGTTCACGGTCCGGCAGCGCTGTTCGGTCGAAGCGACCGTGTCCTTCTGCTGCATGTTCTTTTGCACCTGGTTACCGGCATAACCTCCGGCAACAGCGCCGGCCACGGTGGCGACGGTGTTGCCGCTGCCCTTGCCGATGGTGCTGCCCAGCAGGCCGCCGGCGATGCCGCCGATGGCGGTGCCCGCGATGCGGTGTTGGTCCTTCACCGGTGCCTGCCGCTGCACCTGCACCATTTCACAGTGTTCGCGCGGCGTCACCACGGTCTCCATGACCTCTTTCACTGCCACCACGTCGGCCTCTTTGGGCTGCATCAGCGTCTTGTAGCCGGTCACGCCGCTGGCGCCCAGCACCACCATGGCCAGACCGCCGACGGCGATCCCTTTGATCATTGACTTGTCCATCTGCTCACTCCTGTTCAGTTTGTGTGCATCAATTTAGCTTGGCCGTCCATCCGGACGGTGACAAACCGTTTCTTGCGGATGAAGCTTCGCAACAGAAAGCAACTTGCGCAGCAAAAAGGCCTCAGAACCGAAGTTCTGAGGCCTTTTGTATCTGTCGACGCGGGCCTGCGGTCGCAGGCCCATGTCCGGATCAGTAGTTGCCGCGGCCACCGCCGTAGCCGCCGCCACCCGAACGGTCACCACCGCCGTAGCCACCGGTGCGGGGAGGGCGGGCTTCCATCGGACGGGCTTCGTTCACCGTGACGCTGCGGCCGCCGAGTGACTGGCCATTCATGCCGCTGATGGCGGCTTGCGCGTCGGCATCGCTGCCCATCTCGACAAAACCGAAACCCTTGGAACGGCCGGTGTCGCGTTCCATCATGACCTTGGCGCTCGTGACCGAGCCGAATTCGCTGAACGATTGCTCGAGGTCGGCATCGCGAACGGTGTAAGGCAGGTTGCCGACATAAAGTTTGTTGCCCATGGGGGACTCCTCAAAAGAACATAGAAACAAAAGCGATGGGGTCCCGAAAGCACAACAAACTCGAAAGTGCACCGTGGCGCGCGAAACTGACCGATCACCGAAACTGTGCAGCCGCAGGGCGACGTGCACCCGCGTATTGTGCGCCTTTGGCTGGCAAACTCCGCAAATGCGCTTTCTCCGCCTTGAAACCACATGACGCCCGAACTCTGGTTGCTGGTGGTGGGGGCGGCGGTGGCGGGCTTCGTGCAGGGGCTTTCCGGCTTTGCGTTCGGCATGGTGGCGATGTCGTTCTGGGTCTGGGGGATCGAGCCGCGCGTGGCGGCGGTGATGGCCGTGTTCGGTTCGCTCACCGGACAGGTGGTGGCGGCGGTCTCCAGCCGACGCGGGTTGCGCCTGGCCGCGCTCGCGCCGTTCCTCGCGGGTGGTGCGGTGGGCATTCCGCTGGGCATCGCGGTGCTGCCGCACCTGAACCCCGACCTGTTCAAGCTGGCGCTGGGCAGCGTGCTGGTGGTGTTCTGCCCGATCATGCTGTTCTCGTCCCGCCTGCCCCGCGTGACGCGCGGTGGGCGCATCGCCGACGGTGTGGCCGGTGCCATCGGCGGCTTCATGGGCGGCATCGGTGGTTTCACCGGCGTGGTGCCCACGCTGTGGTGCACGCTGCGCGGTCTGGCCAAGGACGAGCAGCGCGCCATCATCCAGAACTTCAATCTGGCAGCGCTGGCCTTCACCATGGCGGGCTACCTCGCCAGCGGCCTGGTGACGCGCGACATGTGGCCGCTGCTGCCGCTGGTGCCGGTAGCGCTGCTGGTGCCTTCGTTGATCGGCGCGCGCATCTACGTCGGCCTGAGCGAGCTGGCCTTTCGCCGCCTGGTGCTTTCGCTGCTCAGCCTGTCGGGTCTGGCCATGCTGGTGGCGGCGGTGCCACGGCTGCTGGCCTGAAGACGCCGTATGCTGGCCGGGACGCAACAACGGGACGGAGTCTGAACATGCCAGGTTTGCCAACCGCCGCGCCGGCCGATGTGGGGCTGTGCCCCGAACGCATGCAGCGCATCGTGCAGGCGCTGCAGCGCGATGTGGACCGTGGCCGCCTGCCCGGTGCCACGGTGCTGATCGCGCGGCGTGGCCGCGTGGTGCTCGATGCCGCCGTGGGCCGGCTCGACCCGGCGCGCGACGCGCCCATGCGCACCGATGCGATCTTCCGCATCTACTCCATGACCAAGCCCATCGTCTCGGTGGCCGCGATGATGCTGGTGGAGCAGGGCCGGCTGCTGCTGAGCGACCCGGTGGGGCAATACATTCCGCGTTTCATGCGGCAGCGGGTGGCCGTGCCCGTGCCACACGGCATCACGCTGGTGCCCGCCGCACGGCCCAGCACCGTGCAGGACCTGCTGCGCCACACCGCCGGCCTCACTTACGAATTCACCGGCAACGGGCACGTGAACCAGCTCTATGCGCAGGCCGGGCTCGACAACCGGCAGCAGACCAACGCCGAACTGTGTGAACGCCTGGCCGCGCTGCCGCTGGCGCACCATCCTGCCACCACCTGGGCCTACAGCCGCGCCACCGACGTGCTGGGCCGCGTGATCGAAGTCGTGACCGGCCAGGCGCTCGGCGCCTTCCTGCGCGAGGCCATCCTGCAACCCCTGGGCATGCATGAGACTGGCTTCCACGTGACGCCCGAACAGCACCACCGCATCGCCGAAGCGTTCGAGCGCGACCCCGACGGCGGCGTGCAGATGGCCATGCTCGACCCGCGCGAAGTGCCCGCGATGGAAATGGGCGGTGGCGGCCTCATGTCCACCGCGCACGACTACGCGCGCTTCCTGCTGTGCATGAGCAACGGCGGTGAACTCGATGGCCAGCGCCTGCTGTCCCCGCAGACCCTGGCCTGGATGACCGCCGATCACCTGGGCAGCGCCATCGCCCACACCGACAACCCCTTGCTGCCCCCCGGCCACGGCTTCGGCCTGGGCGTGGCCGTGCGCACGGAAGCGGGCGTGGCGCCCGTGCCCGGCTCGGTGGGCACCTGGCACTGGAGCGGCATCGGCGGCACGCACTTCTTCGTCGACCCGGCACAGGAACTCTTCGCCATCTTCATGGCGCAGGCGCCGAACCAGCGCGTGCATTACCGGTCGGTGATGCGGGGGTTGGTGTATGGGGCGGTGGTGGGGTGAGCGCGTCTGGTCCACATCGTGGATCACTGATAAGGCGCGGAAAAAAACCGGGATGGTCGCGTTTCTCGTCTCAGCAAACATCCATTGGTGCCGATATGGGGTGAATGGCGCACGGACACCAGTGGCACACATAGGTGGGCTGGCGTGCTGCCGATGAACACCATGGATATGAAACTCAAGTACAAGGCCTGGCTTTTGGTCATCGTGACCATCGGGGTGCTGACGCTGGCTTCGGTGCTGGTGTCGCGGCATTCGATCACCGCGTCTTTCGAGGACCTGGAAGCGGAACAGTTCCGGGTCGAGGGTGAGCGCGCAGGAAGATTGCTCAATCAGCAGCTTCAAGGCTTGACGGCGACTCTCATGGACTACGCCTACTGGACTGACACGGTGGAGTTCACGCAGGGTACGCGCCCCGGCTACTTCACGGAGAACTTCGGCACCGACAACCTGAAGTACCTTGGGATCGACCATGTGCTGGTACTCGATCTGCTCGGGCGGCCCCTGGCCAGCGCAGAACTCACGTCCGAGCCGGCGTTGCAGCCGGTGTCCGAGCGCATGGCGCAAATGCTGCGCAGTCTTGCGGTGTCGGTGCTTTCCGACCCAACCAGCGATACGGTGATGCGCACCTACCGGCGGATGGACGGGAACCTGTATCTGGTGTCGATCGCAGCCGTGCGCAGCCAGTTTGAGCCGGGCAGCGCACCCAAAGGGGCATTGGCCATGGTTCGGCGTTTCGATGCCAAGGAACTGGCGCGCTTCAGTGACATCCTCATGCATCCGGTTCGCTTGAGTTTTTCCGATTCCCAGCCAAACGGTTGGGTGAGCGATCGGGACCCCGTCCATCCCGTCAAGGCCGAATCCAAGGCCGCCGTGCTTGACCACGAGGGAAGGCCTGTGGCCTTCCTGGTGCTTGAACTCGACCGACACCTGCATCAGGCAGGCCGTTCCCTCGCCCTGGTTGCCGCATTGCAGGTCGCCCTGGCTGGCCTGGTGGTGGGCGCGTTGCTGGTCCTGTTGCTCAATCACCTGGTTCTGCGGCGATTGCAGCGGACGCACAAAGAGTTGTCAGACGTGACGCGGACGGGTATCGACAGTGACCGAACGTTGTCGGTCACAGGCAACGACGAGCTGGCCGATCTGGCCATCGGCATCAACGACCTCTTGCGCAAGACAAGGGAGGATGCCGCGCAACAAAGGCAGGCGCACGAGCAGCAGGAAGCGCTTCACCTTCAATTGGCGCAGAGCCAGAAGACGGAAGCACTCGGGCGCTTCACCGGCGGCATTGCGCACGATTTCAACAACTCCCTGGCTGCCATCTCGGGCTGGGTTCGCCTGGCGCATGAAGACCTGGCCGCAGGTCATCCGAGCGCCGCTTCGCTGGACCAGGCATTCAAGTCCATTCAGCATGCATCGGGCCTCATGAAGCAATTGCTGACCTTCAGCCGTCAGTCCACTCCCCGAATGGAGCGGCTGCGTCTGAGCACGCTCATCGATGAAGCTCGTTCGCTGGTGGGACTCGGCCTCATGGGACGTTGTGCGCTTGAAGTGCAGAGCGGGAACCAGGATGACTGGATACAAGCCGATGCAACGCAGATGAAGCAGGTGATCGTCAACCTGCTGATCAACGCCTGCGATGCGATGAATGGCGCAGGAACGATCTCTGTGGTGGTGGCATCCCAGGATTCCACGATGTTCGCCGGTGGCTCCGGAAGTGCCATGCTGACTTCCCTGCCTCCAGGTCGCTACGTCACGCTGTGCGTCCGCGACGAGGGGCCGGGCATTGCGCCCGAACACCTTGACCGCATCTTTGACCCATTCTTCACCACCAAACCCGCTGGCAAGGGGACAGGCCTGGGGTTGTCCGTGGTGCACGGCATCATGGCCCGACACGGGGGTGGTGTGGGGGCCTCCAGCGAGCCCGGCAAGGGGGCCTGCTTCATGCTGGCCCTTCCGGCTCGGGAGGAAGCCCGACCTGCCGGTCAGCCCTCCATCTCACCAGGGCCGGAAGGCTCCAGAAAGTTGCTGTATGCCGAGGACGACGCGCGAGTGCGCGATGCCTGGAGCAGCCTGCTGGAAAGGCAAGGGTGGGTGGTCATTCGTTCAAGGGACGGCGATGAAGCCTGGGATCGGTTTCAGGCCGACCCCGGCGGCTGGGATGCCGTGCTGACCGATCTGTCCATGCCGGGAATGACGGGGTTGCAGCTGGCTCGTCGCATTGCGTCCACGGCTGCGCCACCGCCCGTTGTCCTCATGAGCGGGCAGATTTCCGATGAGGATGGGGCTCAGTTGAACGAGGCAGGCTTCAGTGCTGTCCTCCACAAGCCGGTGGAGCAGGATGAGCTGCTTCGGGTGCTGAATGAGGCGGTTGCATGTTGAAGCGGGAATACCCGCTATGAAAAGACCGGTGATTCTTTTGCAATGGCGAAAAAGCCGATGGATGCCATTGATGGACGCCTCGCGATGAAGCCGCCAGCCAGAGATCAACTGCTCAAGACGCTGAAAAGCCGTTTCGAATCGAACATGCACCGCCATCCGGGCATCGCCTGGTCGGCCGTGCAGGAGCGGCTGCAGGGCAAGGCCGCGGCGCTGGGTGCGCTTCAGGAGATGGAAGCCACGGGTGGCGAGCCCGATGTGGTGGGGCACGACGCAGCGGCCGGCACCTACGTCTTCTGCGATTGCTCTGCGGAAAGCCCGGCCGGTCGAAGAAGCGTGTGTTACGACCGCGAGGGCCTGGAGTCGCGCAAGGAGCACCGGCCGGAGAACAGCGCGGTCGAGATGGCGGCGGCGATGGGCATCGAGCTGCTGACGGAGACGCAGTACCGGGCGCTGCAGGCCCTGGGCGACTTCGACACCAAGACCTCGAGCTGGGTGCAGACCCCGCCAGAGGTCAGAAAGCTCGGCGGCGCGCTGTTCTGCGATCGCCGCTACGGCATGGTGTTCGTGTACCACAACGGGGCGCAGTCCTACTACGCGGTCCGGGGCTTCCGTGGTTCATTGACGGTCTGAACCGGGGCGGACCTTTCGAGCCCGCAGGTGCAGCAGTGTCAGGTGACCTTGTCTTTCGCGGGCGGCTGCCAGCGGAAGAACATGGGATAGATCTTTTCCACCGTCGGTCCGTTGAAATCCCAGCCGATGCATTGCCCCAGGTGCGCGGGCGGGCGGCCGTCGCTGGGGGGCGCGAACACGCCGGTGCGCGTCTGGAAGGCGGCGGTGGCCAGGTTGAACAGCAGTTCGCGCAGGTGGGTGCAGCCCTGCACGCCGCCCAGGTGGCGCTGGATGGTGTGGCGCCAGCCACGGCCCAGTACCTCGCCCACCATGCCCTGCATCGGCGGCATCGCCTGCGGGCAGGGTTCGTGGGGAAAGGCGTCCATGGCCACGGCGATGTCGCGGATCACCATGGCGTCGTCGAAGGTGACGCGCAGGCGCATGTGGTGCACCGGATCGCCGGCGGCGATGAAGTGGCCGCCCTTGAGGTCGATGTCGTGCGGCTTGCTGTCGTGCAGCTCGCCCTCGATGTCCCACAGGCCATCGTCGCGGCGGAAACCACGGTATTCCACGCGGCGGGTGTGCATGGGCGTGCGGGCTTGGGGCGGGGGCAACGGCAAGGTGGAACTCCGGGGAAATCTGGGCAGGGCAGGGTATTTTCAGGGATGCCTGGCGCAGCGGGTGGCACACTGGCCAATCCCCTTCATTCCACCTCAAGGCCCGATCCGCCATGACGAACCACACCCACGATCACGATCATTCCCATGACCCGGCCTGGAAGCACGACGGCGTGCGCGTGATCCCCGGCAACCAGCTCGATGGCAACGTGCCGTCCACGCCGGGCATGGACCGCAAGGCGGCGATCAACTTCGCGCGCGTGGGCGCGCAGAAGCTCTGGGCCGGCACCGTCACCATCCACCCCGACGCCAAGACCGGCGCCCACCACCACGGTCACCTGGAAAGCGTGATCTACGTGGTCAAGGGCCGCGCGCGCATGCGCTGGGGCGAGCACCTGGAGTTCACCGCCGAGGCCGGCCCGGGCGATTTCATCTACGTGCCGCCCTACGTGCCGCACCAGGAGATCAACGCCAGCCCGACCGAGGTGCTGGAATGCGTGCTGTGCCGCAGCGACGGCCAGGCGGTGGCGGTCAACCTGGACATCGAGCCGGTGGAGAAACCCGAGCAGGTGCTCTGGGTGGACCCCACGCACCCCACCGGCGGCGTCTGAACCGGAGCCCGGTCAGGCGCGCGCTGCGCGCCAGCGGATGGCCAGCCCCACCAGGCCCGAGCCCGTGGCCAGCGCGGCCACACCCATCCAGCCCGCGTGGGCAAACAGCGTGCTGCCCAGCGCCGCGCCCAGGCCCATGCCGGTGAACATGGCCACGAACAACAGGGCATTGAGGCGGCTGCGCGCGGCCGGATCGGCGGCGTAGATGATGGTCTGGTGCGACACCAGGGCGCCCTGGAAGCCGAGGTCGAAACCGACGATGGCCACGGCGAGCCAGGCCAGTTGCCAGGTTGGCGGCAGCCAGGGGATGGGCACCAGCGCCGCGAACCAGAACGCCGCCAGGCCCGCCGCGACCAGCGAGGTGCGCAGGGCGCCGCGCCGGTCGGCCAGGCGACCGAACACTGGCGCGGCCAGTGCGCCCACTGCGCCCGCCAGGCCGAAGGTGCCGGCGGCGGCGCTGCCCAGGTGGTGGGGCGCGCCGTGCAGCCACAGCGCCAGCGTGGACCACACCGCGCTGAAGCCCACCGCCAGCGAGGCCTGCGCCAGCGCCGCCCGCCGCACCGCGCTGTGCTGGCGCCACAGGCCGCCCATCGAACGGAGCAGCGCGCCATAGGCCAGCTGCGTGGTGGGTTGGAAGTTCGGCAGGAAACGCCACAGCGCCACGCCGAGCAGCGCACTGGCCACCGCGGCGCTCAGGAACATGGCGCGCCAGCCGAGGTGCTCGGCGGTGAAACCACTCACCACGCGCGACAGCAGGATGCCCAGCAGCAGGCCGGTCATCACCGTGCCCAC
>VFQP010003942.1_pt1 | contig 14418 bp, 10 predicted proteins | sample 3512351 | NCBI WGS metagenome assembly VFQP01 (sample SAMN10412372, study PRJNA504923) | tailings metagenome | isolation source: Relicate 1 Philex TSF1 revegetated site | place: Philippines: Tuba, Benguet | collected 2017-08-29 | reverse complement strand
CGCGTTGAATCGACTTGAGCAGGCGCAGGATCTGCTTTTGTACGGTCACGTCGAGCGCGGTCGTCGGTTCATCGGCAATCAGCAATCTTGGTCTACAGGCGATCGCCATCGCGATCATGACGCGCTGGCGCATACCGCCGGACATTTGGTGAGGATAGGCCCGCGCGCGTTCCTCCGGTGCTGGAATGCCGACGGCACGCAATAGCTCGACCACGCGCACCCATGCTTGCTGACGCGACAGGCCCTCGTGACGCCGAAGGACCTCGGTGATCTGCGAAGCGACCGTCAAGACCGGATTTAGAGAGTTCATCGGTTCTTGAAAGATCATCGAGATACGTGCGCCACGCGTGGCTTGCATCATCCTTGGCGACAGGCCTGAGAGATCCTGTCCTTCAAGAAGAATCCGACCCTTTGAGATGCGGCCCGGATGCGGGATGAGGCCGAGCGCTGCGAGCGCGGTCATGCTCTTGCCCGATCCTGACTCTCCCACGATGCAAACCGTTTCGCCCGCGGCGACGTCGAAATTTACGTCCCTCAGCACCTCGACCGTTCGCGACTTCGAAGCGAATTCGACGTGAAGGCCTTCGACGCGAAGTAGCGGCTCGTTCACCATTGGCGAAGGCTCGGGTTCAGCGCGTCGTTCAACCCATCACCGATCAGCGAGATGCTCAGAACGGCGAGAAAGATCGCTGCGCCCGGTATGGTCGTGGCCCACCATGCCTCGAGCATGTAGCCGCGATTGGCGCCGATCATGAGACCCCAGCTCATGACGTTCGGGTCGCCGAGGCCGAGAAAGCTCAGCCCGCCCTCGAACAGTATGGCGATCCCGATCGTGAGCGTCGCGGCTACGATCAGGGGCGGCATGGCATTGGGGAGGATCACTTTCCAGATCAAACGTGCGTCCGTAGCGCCCGCAGAGCGCGACGCACGAACAAAGTCGAGTTCCCGGATGCGGAGAAACTCCGCGCGGGTCAGGCGCGCGACGCTGGTCCAACTCACGACACCGACGACGATGGTGATCGTCGTCAGGGATGGCGAGAAGAGCGTGACCAATGCCATCGCGAAGACGAGAGCAGGCAAAACCTGGAAGAATTCAGTGATGCTCATGAGCACGCGCTCGACAAGGCCGCCGTAGTATCCGGCGAGCGCCCCGATCATGATGCCGAGACTGGTGCTGATTACGGCGGCCAACACGCCGACCATCAGGCTGACGCGGCCACCCTGAAGGACACCGGCAAAGATATCTCGGCCAATGTAGTCCGTGCCGAAGATCAGTCCATCCTCGCCGGGCGGGAGCAGCGGCGCATTCACGACGTCGAAGGGATCCACGCCATAGAGCGTCGGCCCGATAGCCGTCGAGATGATGATCAGGACCAGAATCGCTAGCCCGGCCAGACCGGACCAGTGCTGCAGGAAGTGCTTTGCATACTCTCGCGCTGGGCTTGGTGGCGCGGAAGGCTGGTCCGGCTTTGTGGACGTCGTCATCGCTGCGTCCTCACTCTCGGATCGGCGAGACGATAGGCCACGTCGGTGAGCAGATTGACCACAACGACCAGCATTGTCGAAAAGATCAGAATGCCAAGAATGGTCGGATGGTCTCGCCGCAGGATCGAGTCATAAGCAAGCCGGCCAAGTCCTGGCCAATCATAAACCGTTTCGACGAGGACGGCACCGGATACGACGTGGCTGAGCTGCAGACCCGCGATCGTGATGACGGGCAACATGCCATTGCGCAATCCGTGCTTCCAGATGATGACCCATTCGGGAAGTCCCTTGGCACGTGCGGTTCGGATGTAGTCGGCGGAAAACACACTGATCATGCTGGCACGCGAGATTCGCGCGAACTGAGCCAGATAGATGAGTCCAAGGCTGATGGCCGGCAAAACGAGGTGATGCAGAACGTCCAAGATGTAAGCCGTCACCGATGTGTGCACGGCGCTGTGGTCGATCATTCCGGATACGGGGAAGATCGGCAGTTTCGATGCAAACGCGATCAGAAAGAGCAAGCCGATCCAGAAAACCGGCGCTGAGTAGCCGACAACTGCGAGAACGTTGATCGAATGGCTAAGCAGACCGTCCGGCTTGCGTGCTGAGAGTACGCCGAGCGCCGTTCCGAGCAGCATCGACCATATCAGCGCCGAGATCACGAGCAGGGCCGTCGCGGGCATTCGCTCGAGCACGAGGCTGACGACCGGGGCGTTGAAGTAGAACGATTGACCGAGGTCCCCCGTCAGAACACGCTGCAGATAAATCCCGAACTGCTCGAGAAAGCTGCGGTCTAGCCCATAAATCTTACGCAGCTCTTCAAGCACGTGCGGCTGACTGCCGCCGGCTTCTCCGGCAATCGTGAAAAGTGGATCTCCGGGCGCGAGATGAATCAGGAGGAAGTTCAGCAGCACGACAGCAGTCAGGAGAAGAACTGCGCGCCCGAGCTGACCTGCGAAAGCTCCGAGAAACGCCATGTATCCTCACACGAGATCGCGCGGGAATTCAAACGTCCATGTGCGATCACTCACCGGCGAACCATTCTCCGTTGCCGTCAGGATCAGCTCGCAATGAAAAGCTTCCTTCGTGCAGCGCAGGCTGGACTTGGTTTCGGTGACGATCGTCAAATCGCCGCGCTTGAAGCGCCAACCAAATGTGGCACTCGCGCGGGCTGTCAGCGGATCGTTTTCAGTGATGCCGTAGATTTCCTCTGCCGACGAGGAGACTTCCCAATCGATATCGTTCAGGCGATAGGTGCCGTTGTCGTCGTTCACCGTCAAGACCGTCTCTCCGGTGACTTCGTCGTGGGAAACCCACCGCTTGCGGACGGGCGGGGCGAGGTCGGAGCGGTTGAGCGAAGCGCCGATGGCGATGTCGTGGCCGAGCGTTACAGGCGCCGTCTGCGCACCGGCCTTTTGTATTGGCAGCGAGATGCGGCTTTCGCCACGGTAGATCGTCAGCGTCACGGGCTCGGCCGACGGCCAGACCATCGGCCAGTAGGTTGTGGAGATGGCGACGCGGATCCGGTGGCCGGCCTTGAATGCGTAGCCCTTGAAATCGAGCGGCAGTTTGAACCGGTAGCGCCGTCCCGGCGTCAGAGGCGTCGGATTGCGGTCATCCTCCAAGCGGGTCAGATTGTGCAGGCCGAGATTGACGCGCACGGAAGTCCCGTCCGGTTTCACGTCGCAGATGCGTATCGCAAGGAAAGCTGCCGGCCGATCAACCGAGAACTCTAGATCGAGGTCGGGCACCCCGAGGGTCACGAGGCGCTCGGCCAACGGCTCCGAATCGAAGCAGACGGATTGACCATCGTCGCGCCGTTGGTCGCCGGGAAGTTCCGGTCCGGGCGCATACGCGAACCACGGCATCAGCTCACCAGAACACAGTCCCACCGTTTGCGGCGACGTATAGGATAATTGAGAGGGCGCGGGCGCGGTTGCTGCAAGTTTCCCGTCGCCGAGATACAGCGTTTTGGTGTCGTGCGGGATCGGCCACTGCGCTTCTGCGGCCCACTGGCCGGGTGCTTCCGCGTAGAAGGTCTTCGCGGGTACGTCCTCCGAGATGAACGCCTGGACGATCGGCTCCTTCTCGATGCCGTTCTGCTCGTCGCGCAACCACCGACCGAACCAGCGCACGGCCTCGCCGAGATAGTCGAAGCCCGGTCCAGGAACGGCAAAATGTGGATAGCGATGACCCCAGGGACCGAATACCGCGCGCATCGGTGCCTTGGCCTGATCGAGGAGCTTCGGCAGCGTCTGCGTATAATTGCTGTCCGCCCATCCGCCGGTCATGAAGATTGGGCACGTGATGTCGCTTGCGTGCTCGATGCTGTGCTTATCCCAGTACGAATCGCGACGTTGATGCCCGAGGTAGCTGGTGATCTCCGGATGCATGTTCTCGAGTCGTTGCTTCCAAAGTTCGCGCCACGCGTCCCCAACTACAGCAGGATCGGGTGGGCGGCTGCACAGACCGACGACGCCCGTGGCCCAGACGAAGTTGCGATTCAGCACGCACGCGTTCTTCCACAGCATGCCGTCGCTGTAGCGATCGGTGCTGAAGGACGACACCATCAGGGCCTTCAATCCCGGAGCATGGCGGTCAGCGGCCATGATGCCGTTGATGCCGCCCCACGAGAGCCCCATCATCCCGAGATTGCCGCTGCACCATGGTTGCCTGGCGAGCCACTGAAGAACCTCGACGATATCGGCATAGGTTTGATGCGCGTCGAAGAGCCCTTCCGAGTCGCCGGCACCGCGCATGTCGACGCGGCAGCCAGCGAAGCCCTTGGCGGCGAGATAGGAGTGGCTTTGATAATCGCGCGTGGCGGTGAGATCCCGCTTTCGATATGGAAGCACTTCGAGCACCGCTGGAACCTTCTTGGCTTCCGACGCATCGGCCGGCAGCCAGAGCGTGGCCGCAAGGCGGATGCCATCGGAGAGCTGTATCCAGCAGTTCTCGATGTAGCGGAAATCGTCGTTGCCAACCGCGGATTTCATTGCACCCTCACTTCGTGAAGTAGACTTTGTCCAACGGCTGCAGGTCGCTGAAGGCATTGACCGGAACGCCTTTCAGTTTCGTCGTATAAACCGAATAAAACTCCTCGGTGGTCGTGAAGGCGAACGGCAGATCATCGCTGATGACCTTCTGCCAATCGGCGTAGAGCTTGGCTCTCTTGGCGACATCGATTTCGCTGGTCGCGGCAGTGAGAAGTGCGTCGGCCTTCTCGTTGCAGTAACCCTGCGTGTTGGACCAGATCACGCCTTTGATCTGGTTGTCGCAGCGGTAAAGGCGGTGCACGCCGATGAGCGGATCGGGGTAGTTCCACGCCGAGTTCATCGAGAAGTCGTATTCGTAGTTGCTGATCCGCTTGGCCCAGGTCGCGAAGTCCGGCGTGGGGCGGCGCTCCACATCGACGCCAATGCGGGCGAGCTGGGGCTTCAGGAAGTCGGCAACCAGCGCCAGGCCATCCGGGTAGAACGGCGGCGCATCGAGCGTCACAGTGAAGCGCTTGCCGTCTGCTTTGGCCGGAAATCCGGCTTCATCCAGCAGCTTCTTGGCCTTCTCCAGATCGTACTCGTAGACCGTCACGTCCTTTGTGAAGTGAAGCGTGTCCGGGTGGATCGGTCCGTTAGCAAGCTTGGACAACCCGCGGTGAAGGTTTTTGACGATGGTCGGTTTGTCGATCGCATGTGCGATCGCGCGGCGCACGCGCACGTCGTTGAACGGCGGCTTGCGCAGGTTGAACTCCATGTAGTTGACGGCACCAATACCGATGCGGGTAAGCGCAACGACGAGACCGTCGTTCTTCTTCAGGCGCTCGAGATCGCGGTAGCGGACGCCCGCAGGGACAAGATCGAGCTCGCCCTTTTCGAGCTGGAGAACAAGGCTGGCGGGATCGGTGGTGACGCGCGACACGATCCGATCGAGATACGGGAGCCCTTTGCGAAAGAAATCCTTGTTGCGCTCGAGGATCACCATCTCGCCCGGCTTGACGTCGACGACGCGGAACGGGCCCGATCCAACGGGTTTCAAGTTGGCCGGATGGGTGAGAATCGGCTCGGTCGTGTAGACGTGCTTCGGAATGATCGGCAGGAGCTGCGGCGCGACCGACATGAGAAGTGCGGGATGCGGCGAGCTGAGTACGAATACGGCGGTATGGGCGTCCGGCGTCTCGACGCGCTCGACCGGTCCCATCGTCGTCTTGCCGAAGGTGTGATACTGCTTCACGACCTCGACCGAGTAAGCGACATCGGCGCTGGTGATCGGTGCGTCATCGTGAAAGCGCGCGTTCTTCACGAGATTGAACGTGTAGCGGAGGCCGTCCTCGGAGATCTTCCAGCTTTCGGCGAGATAAGGTTGCGGCTGATTCTTCTCATCGACCTCGACGAGACCCGCAAAAATCTGCGCTCCGGGAAGCCCTGTTCCGCCGCCTGATTGAATGGCGGGATTGAGGTGGCGGAAGCCAGTTTGCGCAATCCGCAGTGTGCCACCCTGCTGCGGCGTCTCCTGCGCGGCAATCTCAACGGGAGCGGCGAGCAGCAACGCCGCCAGCCAGATGAACGACTTCAGCACACGCTTGGAACGTGCAGGTGTCATTTGCCAACTCCTCTCGCCGACCAACTTCAATCACGGGCGCCGGGGTGACAACGAACCCGCATCCTTGCACGTGTGGGGCGGTACTTGAGTAAGCCGTACAACACCGCCTCAGCGGTGATCCGGGCTTCATGAGTGACCGCGCGCAGGGAGTTCGGCTCGTTCGAGCATCACGCCATTGCAAAAAACTTCATGACATATTTTCACGGAGGAATTAATTTCACAAGAGGAAAAAAACAGGCACAAATTTCACGCGCGATGATCTCACAGATGTTCGAGGAGAGTTCCGTGGCCAGCATCCCGAAGAGGGCACAGGTCGTTATCGTCGGCGGGGGCATCGTCGGCTGCAGCATCGCCTATCATTTGACGCTGCGCGGCTGGAAGGATGTGGTCCTTCTGGAGCGCAAGCAGCTCACATCGGGGACGACGTGGCATGCTGCGGGGCTCGTCGGCCAGCTCAGGGCAACCCACAATCTCACGCGTTTGGCGCAGTACACGACGGAGCTCTACACGACGCTGGAGATAGAGACCGGGCAGGCCACGGGCTTTCGCCAGATCGGTTCTCTGGCCTTGGCTGCAAGCGAGGGCCGGTTCGAGGAACTGAAGCGCGGTGCCTCGATGGCGCGTTGCTTCGGCCTCGAAGCCAATGTCCTCACCGCGCAGCAGGCCAAGGAACTCTGGCCGCTCATGAGTACGGATGGCCTGCTCGGCGCCGTACACTTGCCGAGGGATGGCCAGACCAATCCCATCGACACGACGCAAGCGCTGGCCAAGGGTGCGCGAAGCCGCGGTGCGCGGATCTACGAGAACGTGAAGGTTTCGGAGATCCTCGTCACGCGTGGTCGCGCCACGGGTGTCCGCACGCCGGATGGCGATATTGAAGCGGAGTACGTGGTCAATTGCGCCGGCATGTGGGCGCACGAACTCGGCGCTCGCGCGGGGGCTGCGATACCGCTGCACGCTGCCGAGCATTTCTATGTCGTCACCGACGCCATCCCTGGGCTGCCGCGCCATCTTCCGGTGCTCCGCGACGCGGATGCGTTCACCTACGTCAAGGAGGATGCGGGCAAGCTGCTCGTCGGGTGGTTCGAGCCGAAGGCCAAGCCGTGGGGCATGGAGGGCATCCCGGAAAGCTTTGCCTTCGACTCTTTGCCCGACGATCTCGAGCACATCGAGCCTCTGCTCGAGGCGGCCATCAAACGCGTACCGGCGCTATCCGGTGCCGGCATCCAACTGTTCTTCAACGGGCCTGAGAGCTTTACGCCCGACAACAGGTATCTGCTCGGCGAGACGCCGGAGGTTCGCGGCCTCTTCGTCGCAGCCGGCTTCAACTCGATCGGCATTCAATCGGCAGGCGGCGCGGGCAAGGTGCTGGCCGACTGGATCATCGACGGTCATCCGCCGATGGATCTGTCCGACGTCGACGTACGCCGCATGATGCCATTCCAGCGCAACCGGCAGTATCTCAAGGATCGAACCGTCGAGGTTCTCGGGCTGCTCTACGCGATGCACTGGCCCTTCCGGCAGCCAGACAGCGCACGCGGTGTTCGCAAATCCGCGCTGCACGATCGGCTGGCCGCGCGCGGGGCGTGCTTTGGTGAGACGGCTGGCTGGGAGCGCGCAAACTGGTTTGCGCCGCAAGGCGTGTCGCCGGTTTATGAGTACAGCTATGGCCGGCAGAACTGGTTCGCCCACTCGGCCGAGGAGCACAAGGCCGTGCGCGAGTGCGCAGGGCTCTTCGACCAATCCTCATTCGGAAAGTACGTTCTCGAAGGTGCGGATGCCGAAGCGATTCTCAACCGCATCTGCGCAAATGACGTTGCGGTTCCGTCGGGGCGCGTCGTCTACACCCAGTGGCTCAACGACCGGGGCGGCATAGAGGCGGATCTCACTGTGACGCGCGAAAGCGAGACGCGCTTCCTCGTCGTGACTGCGGCAGCGGCATCGACGCGCGACTTGGCGTGGCTCCAGAGAAACATACCGAGCGATGCGCGAGCCATCGCCTTCGACGCTACGTCGGGCTACGCGGTTCTCGGCCTCATGGGGCCGCGGTCGCGGGAGATCCTGTCCCAGCTCACCGACGCCGACGTGTCCAACGAGGCGTTTCCTTTTGCAACCTCGCAGGTCATCGATCTTGGCTATGCGCGCGTGCGTGCGAGCCGCATCACATACGTCGGCGAGCTCGGCTGGGAGCTGTACATCCCGACGGAGTTTGCTCAGAGCGTGTTCGACGCGCTCATGGAGGTTGGCGCGCCGGCGGGTTTGTCGCTGGCGGGCTACCATGCCATGAACTCTCTCAGAATGGAGAAGGGTTATCGCCACTGGGGGCACGACATAACCGACGAGGACACGCCACTGGAGGCCGGTCTCGGCTTTGCTGTGGCATGGAACAAGAAGGCAGCGTTCATTGGGCGCGAGGCACTTCTGCGCCAGAAAGAGCATGGGCTGCGGCGTCGTCTTGTGCAAGTCGCGCTCAAGGAGCCGAGCGCCCTTCTCTATCACAACGAACCGATCTGGCGTGATGGACAGCTTGTCGGGCGCATCACTTCCGGCATGTTCGGCCATGCGGTGGGCCGGTCCCTCGGCATGGGATATATAGAGCGCCCCGATGGGCTGGCGGATGCTGATTTTGTGCGTAGCGGACGGTATGAGATAGAGGTGGCCGGAGAGCGCTTTGCCGCGGATGTGCAACTCGGCAGCTTCTACGATCCAAGCAATTTGCGGGTGAAGGCCTGATCATCGTGCCTGATCCCAGCGTCTCACGAAGGCAGGCATGACTGTTCGAACCATGCAAAAGACGAAAGCACGCAACGCATCATCGCGATCGGAGAGCGTCGACGCCGAGACCGATATCGGCGGCCAGATTCGCGAGCTGCGAAAGATCAAGGGGTTTACCCTGCAGCATGTGGCGAATGAGGCTGGGATATCGGTCGGCTATTTGAGCCAGATCGAGCGTGAGCGCTCGAAGCTTCCGATCGGCGTGCTCAAGCGCATCAGCGACGTCCTCGGCGTGCATATGAACTGGTTCTTCCAGATCCGTGCCGGTGGCCCGCCGGAGGAGCGGGATATTGTCGTGCGCAAGCAGCATCGGCGGACGCTGACGTTTACAGGGCTAGGAATTGTCGAGGAACTGCTCTCTCCCAATCTCTCGGGTCCGCTCGAGATGTTGCTGAGTACCATCGAGCCGGGCTCTGATAGCGGCGACTACAGTCACGATGGCGTGGAGGCTGGTCTCGTCCTTTCGGGCACGCTCGATCTGTGGGTCGCCGGCAAGTTTTTCAGGTTGGAGGAAGGCGACAGCTTTTCGTTCAAGAGCACAAATGTGCATCGCTGCGCCAATCCCTCCGATGTCCCGACCAAGGTCGTGTGGATCATCACGCCTCCTCACTATTGAGGCCATGCCGTCATTGGAGAATCCGCAAGCTCGAACTCATCGCTTTGGTGGCCTATTATGCGCTATCTGATGGCCGAGACGGCTGGAGATTGCCGCGGCAGATTCCTTGACCAACGGCGTGCATCGCTCAACGAGACGTCGATCCATCCGAAAAATTGGAATGGCCAATCCGCAGGCGGCTATAACGTCTCCATTCTGATCGCGGATCGGGGCCGCAATGCCTCCAATCTCTAGGTTGTTCTCGCCGCGCGCGATCGCTATTCCCTTGCGGGCCACCTCCCTAAGGACGTCGCGGACGCGAACCGGATCGACAGTGCTGAGTGGCGTGCTGGGCTCGAGCGGCCGCGATAGGACCTTTGCCGCCAAGTCTTCCCGAAAGGCGAGGATGGCGCGGCCCGTGGCCGTCAGGAACGAGGGATTGAGCTTGCCGAGCTGCGTCCGCACATGAATCGAGCGCGGGCTCTCGACCTTCGTAACATAGATGACATTGCCCATGTCATCCGGCATCGATAGATGCACTGTCTCTTCGGCAGTCGTCATCAGCTGTAAAAGCTCGGGACGCGCGACCTCCACGATGTCAAGATTTGCAAGAGCGGCGACGCCGATGCGCCAGAGTTTGAGCGTCAATTGATAAAGTGACGTTCGCGCGTCCTGCTCGATGACGCCAATGCTGACCAATGTTGCCAGAGCGCGATGGACGCTGCTCTTCGGCCTTCCCACGGTCGTCGCCAGAAATGTCACGGAGAGCGGCCCCGAGTGTCTGCCGAAGACCTCGAGCAGCTCGAATGTCGCCGCTGCCGATGCAATGAAGCGCGTCCGGTCGACCATCGCGACACCCCTTATTCTACATTGTGGAACGCGACTCCAAAGAGGGATCACTGCCCAGCTGCCCTGCACCGGCCAATTCCCCACCCTGACGCGTCAGCAATACATGATCTTTGGGAGCAGCTCCCGCGCAGGACGCACAAGCCACCACTGGTTCTACCATGCGGAACAGGAGTCGGTTAGCGATTTACATGGTGGCGATGCCCTACGTAAATCGCCGTTCAGGGCACAGAGGAGACGCTCATGAAGCGGCCGTTGCATCTCAATCTTTTCATCTACGGACGCGGCCATCATGAAGCGGCTTGGCGTCATTCGCGGTCCTCGACGCGTTCGATGATGGACATAGACCTCTACATCGAATGCGCTCGTAAGGCCGAGGCAGCCCATTTCGATTCAGTGTTTCTGGCCGACGTGCTGAATTTGCCGCCGGACGCCGACAGCTCTGCACGCATCTGGCTGGAGCCCATGACGGCGCTCGGAGCCATCGCTCAGGCCACTAGCCGCATCGGCCTGATTGCAACAGCGTCCACAACACATACGGAACCTTTCAACCTGGCGCGCCAGTTCTGCTCGCTCGACCACATCAGCCGGGGGCGCGCCGGCTGGAACGTCGTGACTTCGTTCAGCATCGACGGAAGCCGAAACTACGGCGGTGGTGGGCGGCTCTCACACGCCGATCGCTATGATATCGGCGAGGAGTTCGTGCAGCTGACCAAAGCGCTCTGGAACAGCTGGAACGACGACGCGGTCGCCGATGATCGCGAAGCCGGCATCTATTTCCGGAAGGACCGCGTAAAGGAAGTCGGCCACAGGGGAAGTCACTTCGACGTGGCGGGGCCGCTCAATCTGCCGCGCAGCCCGCAAGGTTGGCCGGTTCTGGTGCAGGCCGGCTCCTCGGATACAGGCAAGGCATTCGCCGCTCGGCATGCCGAAGCCGTGTTCACGGCGCACATCCAGAAGGACACCGCCCAGGCGTTCTATCGCGATCTGAAGTCAGGGGTGGTCGCCGCCGGACGCTCGCCGGATCAGCTCCTGATACTTCCCGGGATCAGCGCCACCATCGGCGGCACCGAGGCCGAAGCCTTGCGCTTCCAGAAGGAACTCAACGAGCTTTCAGACACCAAGGTTGGCTTGAAGCGCCTGTCGGATCGCTTCGATGGCCACGATTTTACACACATCAAGCTCGACCAGATCTTGCGTGCAGAGGACTTTCCGAGCCCCGATGACAGTCAGGGCGCGCGGGGACGCAGTGAGCTTATCGTCGGCGTGGTCCGTCGAGAGAAGCTGACGATGCGCCAGCTGCTGGCCAAGCTTGCCGGGGCGCGCGGGCATTTTGTCATCGCCGGTACCCCGGAGCAGATTGCCAACGCGATGGAAGACTGGATCGATAGCGGTGCAGCGGACGGCTTCAACGTCATGCCGCCCGTCATGCCGTGGATGCTCGACGCTTTTGCCGACGAAGTCGTCCCCATACTCAAGCGCAGAGGCCGCTTTCGTACTGAGTACGAGGGCGCGACTCTGCGGGAGCACTACGGGCTCAGGCGCCCCTGAGCCGCGCACAGCGCCTCAAGACTGCTCCGCGGCGGCCTTGCGGATATCTTCCGAGATGCCGTTCGCAATGGCCCCGATGATGTGAACAGTACCCATGTCGCCGTGATTGGCGCGCGCGAGATAGCCCAATCCATAGAAGGCACCGCGGACCTGCGGTAGACAATCCAGCAGGCGGCCGCGATCATCGACCGCAATGCCCTCGCGGGCCACTTTACCGACATCGAGACCGGTACTTTCGAGTAGCCCCGACAGGGGTGCGAGAGCGGTTTGATAGGTCGTATCAAAGCCAGAGGCGTTGACGACGACATCAGCCGGAACATCGCGCAAACCGTCGATCGCTTGAATGCGCACGCCTCCTGCTACGATCCCACGCACGCGCCCTTTGAGATGCAGAAGACGCTTGCTGGCAATCAGAGCTTCGATGCGTCGGAATGCTACAGGAGGCATCTTGTAGCGGTGGATCTCCCACAACGAGCGGACATGACGTCGTAAGCGCGACCGCTCCTCTGGAGACAGTGCACGCCACAATGCCGGTGTCTCCCGGATCACGTAGTCGACGCACGGAATCCAATGTCCGGTCCGCTCGATCGATTCGGCCGCCCACCTGCGGACGTTGCGCACGAGCTGGCGCGCGGTGGTGGGTATGTCGAGCGGGCTCGATGGCGTGAATTCCGGACGGTAGCCAAGGGAATCATGCGGCCGGCGGCCGCTACGAGATATGCACACGATCGGACCACGAAACCCGCGCGCGTCCAATTCAGCGACGACATCCGCCATGGTCAACCCGCTGCCGACAATCGCGACACGTGCTGACGCTGGAATGTCGCTGGCGTCAAACGCCCAAGCTGACTGCGCGACGATCGGCATCGTGCCGCTCCCGAACACACGAAGGGGGGAGATCGGGCCGTTGCCGACGGCCAGTACGACGCGCTCGAAGGTGCGCTCGCCGTCGGGTGCGCGAACAATGAATCGTCCATTGCTGTGTCGGATCGACTGCGCAGCCTGACGCACATGAGTAAGCTCAACACCCTTGTTCGAGGCGGCCGCCGCTGCCACGAGTTCGCGCATGTAGGTCCCGAACCAAGCACGCGGGAAGTAGTAGGCGCCATCGGCCGCGCGGTAGTCTTCCACCTCAGAAAACCGCCGCCGTACCCAGTCGCAGAAACTTTCCTCGTGCTCCGGCACCACTGCGATGGTGTGGGCGGCAATGTTCAGGAGATGGTGATCGGGACCGTTGGCATAGGCAATTCCACGACCGAGATCAGCGCAGGGCTCGTAGATCGCTATCGAATGCCCCGATGGGAGCGCTCGTAACAATGCAATGGCGACAGCGGCACCGGCGAACCCGCCGCCTATGATTGCGCACCGCATATTTGGATTGTCACTCTAGCTGATCAGAAAACAAGGAAGCATCGGACACGAACGCATATTGCGCCGGTCCGATGCCACCCCCCCAAATAGAACTACGACGCCTCTGTGCCCCAACGCTGTGTCGTCAAGCGCTGGAGTGCGATGAACAAGCTTTCTGTCAAAAGGCCGATGATGATCACCAGCATGATGCCGGCGAAGCCATCCGCGACGTTCATGAACAGGCGACTGTTGTTTATGAACCAGCCGATACCACCACCACCGCCCGTCGCGCCGAAGACCAGCTCAGCGGCGACGATCGTTCGCCAGCCAAAGCCCCAACCGACCTTCAAGCCCGCGATCATCATCGGCAGCGCCGACGGCACCAGAACAGTGGTTACGAGACTGAAGCGGCTCAGCTCATAGTTCTGTCCCAGCCGGATAAGCGTCGGTGAGACAGTAGCAAAGCCGACCGTGAGCGATGAAGCGATCGGCCACAACATCGACATGACGACAACGAAGATCAGCGACTCTTGAGAAAAGCCGAACCAAAGAATTGCCATGGGCAACAACGCGATGGATGGAAGTGGCTGGAAGATGCCGGTCATCACACTCAGGACTTCACGTGCCCATCGGTTGCCAACCGCGAGCCCGGTCATGACGATCGCCAATACGACGCTGATCGCATACGCCTGCAGTAGAACGCGAAGCGTGTCCCAGATGTACCCCCAAAGCTCTCCAGAGCCGCCCATCCCGAGGCCGGCCACCAAATGGCTCACCACGTCGCTGAATGCGGGAAACAGCAGCGGGTTCACCTGAAGGCCGCGAACGATCAGCTCCCATGCCAAGCACAGACCGGCGACGACGATCGGCTTGCGTAGCCTCTCTATGAGATCGGAGAATCCACTTTGGCCTTCGGCGACTGCCTTCATGACACCTTGGCCTCCGTATCTTTGAGCAGTTCGCGCAATTCACTTGCGAGAGGCATGGTATCCACGTGGAACAGCGGCAGGCCGACATGCGGATTGTCGATCAATGCCCGCACGCGCCCGGGACCGCGCGACATCACCATGATGCGGTCGCCGAGATGAACAGCCTCGTTGACATCATGCGTGACGAAGATCACCGTCATGTCTCTCGCGCCATCCGTAAGCATGCGATTGAGTTCGGCCTGCATACGCTCGCGGTTGATCGCATCAAGGGCACCGAAGGGCGCGTCCATG
>VFQP010003941.1_pt1 | contig 14424 bp, 12 predicted proteins | sample 3512351 | NCBI WGS metagenome assembly VFQP01 (sample SAMN10412372, study PRJNA504923) | tailings metagenome | isolation source: Relicate 1 Philex TSF1 revegetated site | place: Philippines: Tuba, Benguet | collected 2017-08-29 | reverse complement strand
GCCCATGAGGATCAGCCCCATCAGGATGAAGCCGAACCAGAGTTCCTTGCGAAGCTTCATGGCTGGGCACCTTCTTTTGCGTGGACCATTTCCTTGAGCTTGTCGACATCCACCTCTTCCACGTCCTGCTCGCGCGAAGGCCATTCGCCGTCGCGCAGGCAGATCACGCACCGGATGATCTCGACCAGCCCTTGCAGCAGCAGGAAGGCCCCGGCCACCGGCATCACGAACTTGAAGGGGTAGATCGGCAGCGGGTCGGCGTTGAAGGTCTGCTCGCGGATGGCGAGCGATTCGTTGGCGAAGGTCCAGCCGGCCCAGGTCATGGCGATGACGCCGGGCAGGAAGAACACGATGTAGAGCAGCAGGTCGACGCTGGCCTGCGTGCGCGGCTTGAAGAAGCCGTAGAGCACGTCGCCGCGCACATGGCCATTCTTGGCCAGCGTGTAGGCACCCGCCGTCATGAAGAGCAGGCCGTAGAGCATGATCTGCGCGTCCAGCACCCAGGCGTGGGGCTTGTTGAGCACGTAGCGCGAAAACACCTCCCAGCTGATCAGCAGGGTCAGCCCCACCACCGACCAGGCGCAGGCTTTGCCGAACCAGGTCGACAGGCGGTCGACCGCCAGAAGCATCTTTTGCATGGATTCTCCCAACAGAAAGGGGCGCCCACGGCGCCCCCCATACGTCTCACACCATCAGCCCTTCTTGCCCTTGCTGAAGTAGTGGTTGTAGGCCATCTTGTAGTCGACCGTGTAGTCGTTCTGCCACTGGCCGGCGCGCTCGGCAAAGACCTTCTGGGAGTCCAGCACCTTCTTGAACAGCGCGTTTTCCTTGGCTTTCTTGTCGATGGTCTTGTCCCAGGCGGCGAGCTGTGCGCGCAGGATGGCGTCGGGCGTCTTGTAAAACTTGACGCCAGCCTTCTTGAGTTCGATGTAGTCCTGCGAGTTGCGCTGGATGGCCTTCCAGCTCATGTCGGCGCTGGCGGCCTGCACGGCGTAGTCGATGATGGACTTGAGCTCGGTCGGCAGCGCGTCGTATTTGCCCTTGTTGAACAGGATCTCGAACTGCTCGCCGCTCTGGTGGAAGCTTTGCAGCATGCAGTTCTTGGTCACGTCGGGGAAGCCCAGCACGCGGTCGCTGGAGGCGTTGTTGAATTCGGCCGCGTCGATCAGGCCGCGGTCCAGCGCGGGCACGATCTCGCCGCCGGGCAGCGGGTTCACGGCGGTGCCGAGTTCGGTGAACACGTCCACCGCCAGGCCCACGGTGCGGAACTTCAGGCCCTTCATGTCGGCGACCTTGGCCACCGGTTTCTTGAACCAGCCCAGGGGCTGTGTGGGCATGGGGCCGTAGAGGTAGGACACCACCTCCATGCCGATGCTCTTGTAGATCTCTTCGAGCAGGGCCTTGCCACCGCCGTAGTTGTGCCAGGCCAGCACCATGTTCGGGTCCATGCCGTAGGCCGGGCCCGAGCCCCACAGGGCGAGCGCCGAGTTCTTGCCGTAGTGGTAGGCCACCACGCCATGGCCACCGTCGAGCGTGCCCTTGTTGACGGCTTCCAGCAGCTGGAAGGCGGGCACCACGGCGCCGGAGGGCAGCACCTCGATCTTGAGGCGGCCACCCGCCATGTCGTTCACCTTTTTGGCGAAGTCGTTGGCGTACTCATGGAAGATGTCTTTCGCGGGCCAGGTGCTCTGGAAGCGCAGGGTGGTGGTCTGTGCGTTGGCCACCATGGGGGCGGACATCGCGCCGACGGCGACCGCCGCCCCTTTCAGCAGGTTGCGACGACCGGACGAAGCTTTCTCGACGGACATGGCGTTGTCTCCTAGTGGTTGTAAGCATGCTTATCATGCGACCACACCCGGACAACGGCGGCAGGGTTTTCACGAATGAAACCCCACTTTCGATGCTGCGGCGCAGCGTCGCTGCGCCATCCCAGCCCGCCGTGTCAGAACGAGCGGAACACCTCGCGCGCGGCCTGCAGCGTCTGTGCGATCTCGTCATCGCCGTGGGCCGCGCTGACAAAACCGGCCTCGTACAGCGCCGGTGCGAAGTACACACCACGCTCCAGCATGCCGTGGAAGAAGCGGTTGAAGCGCGGGCCGTCGGTGGTCATCACCGTGGCGTAGTTCTGCGGCAGCGTGTCCATCAGGAAGAAGCCGAACATGCCCCCTTCACTGTCCACGCTGAAGGGCACACCGGCGGCATCGGCCTCGGCCTTGAGGCCTTGCACCAGTGCACGGGTGCGCGCGCCCAGTGCCTCGTAGAAGCCGGGCTGGCGGATCTCGTTGAGCGTGGCCAGGCCGCAAGCCGTGGCGATGGGGTTGCCCGAGAGCGTGCCGGCCTGGTAGACGCCGCCCAGCGGCGCGAGCTGCTCCATCACCGCGCGTTTGGCGCCAAAGGCCGCCAGCGGCATGCCACCGCCGATCACCTTGCCCAGCACCGTCATGTCGGGCTCGAAGCCGGGGATCAGTTTCGCGTACAGGCTTTGCGCGCTGCCGAGCGCGACGCGAAAACCCGTCATCACCTCGTCCAGCGCCAGCAGTGCGCCGTGCTGCGTGCACAGCTCGCGGCAGCGCGTCATGAAGGGCACGCTGGCGCGCACGAAGTTCATGTTGCCGGCAATGGGCTCGATGATCAGGCAGGCGATGTCGGCACCGTGCGCGTCGAACGCGGCCTCCAGGGCGGCCACGTCGTTGTAGGGCAGCACCAGCGTGTGCTGCACCACCTCGGGCGGCACGCCGGCGCTGGTGGGGTTGCCAAACGTGGCCAGGCCCGAGCCGGCCTTGACCAGCAACGCATCGGCATGGCCGTGGTAGCAGCCTTCGAACTTGATGATGGTCTTGCGGCCGGTGGCGCCGCGCGCCAGGCGTATGGTGCTCATGCCGGCCTCGGTGCCCGAGCTGACCAGGCGCACCATGTCCATGCTGGGCATGAGCTGCAGGATGGCTTCGGCCAGGTCCACCTCGCGTTCGGTGGGGGCTCCGAACGAGAAACCGTCCAGCGCGGCCTTTTGCACCGCTTCCAGCACGGCGGGGTGGCCATGGCCCAGGATCATGGGCCCCCAGGAGCCGATGTAGTCGATGTAGCGCTGGCCGTTGGCGTCCCAGAAATGGGGGCCTTGAGCACGCTGCACGAATCGGGGTGTTCCACCCACGGCCTTGAAGGCGCGCACGGGCGAGTTCACGCCACCGGGAATCACGGCCTTGGCGCGGTCGAAAAGGGCTTGGTTGCGGTCCATGTCAGTGTTTGGTGTCATCCAGCGGGAAATCGGTCAGGGTGGGCTGCCCGTCGTCGTCGTTCTCCGCGTCGTCGGCTTCGTGTGCCCAGAACAGGCGGTCGGGCATGGCGTGTCCCATGCCGGGCTGAAAGCCCGCGTCCAGGCACTGGTCCAGGTAGGTCAGGGCTTCGGCACAGGCGGTCTGCAGGTCGGCGCCGGCGGCAATCAGGGCCGTGAGCGCCGCCGACAGCGTGTCGCCCGCGCCGGTGAACGTGGCCTCGAAGCGCTCGTAGCGTGCGGTGGCCAGCACCATCTCGGGCGAGGCCAGGTGGCTTTCCAGGTACTGGTCGGCCGCGTTGAAGCCGGTCACCAGCGTGTAGGGCACCCCGTGTTCGGCGGCGGCACGCGCCACGTCGCGCGGGCCAGGCGGTTTCTCGTCGGCCCAGTCGGGCAGCAGCCAGCGGCACAGCGTGCTGTGGTTGCCCACCAGCACCGTGGTCTGCGGCAGCAGCAGCTCGGCGTGGGCGTCCAGGTAGTTCTCCAGCTCGATCTCGCTCCACCAGGCCAGGCTGGGCATGTAGGCGATCAGCGGCACGTCGGGGTAGTCGGAGGCGATCTCGGCGATGGCGCTGAGGTTTTCGGGGCTGCCCACGAAGCCGACCTTGATGGCCTGCACCGTGATGTCCTCCAGGGCGCAGCGCGCCTGGTCGGCCACTGCCTCCTCGTCGAAGGCGATGTGGTCGTGGATCTCGCTGCTGTCGCGCACGTAGGCACCGGTCACCACCGGCAGCACGTGGGTCGAGGCGCTGGACATGGCGGTGACGTCGGCGCCCAGGCCACCAGCGCCGCTGGGGTCGTTGGCGTTGAAGGCCATGACACAGGGCAGGGAGGCGGGGGCTTCGGGAGCGGGGGAGGTGGGCGTGTCGCTGGAACTCATGCGGCGGGGCAGCCAGCGCCTGGCAAGGTAAGCCGGCTGCAGGACTCGGTTGTGAGTGGGGGGCTGGCTACAATGAAACCATTCTATGACAATGATTTCTGCCCCGACATGAGCGAACCCCAAACCGAAGCGCAAACCTGGATGTGCCTGATCTGTGGCTGGATCTACGACGAGGAGGCCGGAGCGCCCGATCACGGCATTGCGCCGGGCACCCGGTGGGCCGACGTGCCGATGAACTGGACCTGCCCGGAATGTGGTGCCCGCAAGGAAGACTTCGAGATGGTGCAAATATGATCCACCCCCGTCGCTTGCCCACTTCGTGTGGCCGCATCCCCCCTCAAGGGGGCAACGCCGACAGCCCGGCAAAGCCGGCTCTGTGGCGTTTCACGGTCTGAGCCACCGATACCGGAGACCTGTTTTGCAAAACTCCACCGCGCCTGCCCTGAAAGTGCTGGTGGTGGACGACAGCAACACCATTCGGCGCAGCGCGGAGATTTTCCTGCGGCAGGGCGGGCATGAGGTGCTGCTGGCCGACGACGGTTTCGATGCCCTGGCCAAAATCAACGATTTCCGGCCCGATCTCGTGTTCTGCGACATCCTCATGCCCCGGCTCGACGGTTACCAGACTTGCGCCATCATCCGGCGCAACGAACGTTTTGCCCGCACCCCGGTGGTGATGCTGTCCTCCAAGGACGGCCTGTTCGACAAGGCGCGTGGGCGTCTGGTGGGTTCGCAGGACCACCTGACCAAACCCTTCACCAAGGACCAGCTGCTGCAGGCGGTGTCGCGTTTCGGCGAAGCCGCGACGGGAGGGACGGCCTGATGCCGGTCAAGCACATCCTGGTGGTCGACGACTCCAAGACCGAACTCCTGTTCCTCAAGGAGCTGCTGAGCCGCAACGGCTACCAGGTCCGCACCGCCGAGAACGCCGAACAGGCCTTTGCCCACATAGGCCAGGCGCTGCCCGACCTGATCCTGCTCGACGTGGTGATGCCCGGCCAGAACGGCTTCCAGCTCACCCGCACCATCACCCGCCACCCTGAATACGGCAAGGTGCCGGTGTTCCTGTGCACCAGCAAGAGCCAGGAGACCGACCGCGTGTGGGGCATGCGCCAGGGCGCGCGCGACTACATCACCAAACCGGTCAACCCGGCCCAGCTGCTGGCCAAGATCGAGGCGGTCGGATGACACACCCCGCGACGCTGCACGGAAGGAGCACACCCCCATGACGGAACGGGTCGACCTCAACACCTTCCAGCAGCAGCTCGCGCGGCGGCTGGCCGATGCTGGCAGCCAGGCCCGCTCGGCCCACTGGCTGGCGGTGGCTGAGGGTGGCCACCGGCTGCTGCTCCCGCTCACCCACGCGGGTGAGGTGTTTCCCGCCGCGCCGGTGCAGCCCCTGCCGTGGGTGAAACCCTGGGTGCGTGGCGTGTCCACCTGGCGCAGCGGCCTCTACACCGTGGTCGACCTGCTGGAGCACCTGGGCCTGCCCCGCGAGGGTGCGGCGCAGGCGCCGCGGCATTTCGTCTCTTTCAACCCGGCGCTGGGCGTCAGCGCCGTGTGGCCGGTGGCGCAGATGCTGGGCCTCAAGGGGGCGCACGAGTTTTCCCCCGACCCGGCGGCCCGCTTGCCGGTGGATACGCCGGTGCTGCGCCAGAGCCTGCAGGATGCTGACGGCCAGGTTTGGCTGGAGCTGGACCTGCGGCCGCTGGTCGCTTCGCCCGATTTCCTCGACCTCCACCTGCGTGGCGCCGCCACGGCAAGCTGACACACCCATGGCGCTGATCCATTTGTTGCAAGGCTGGCTGAAACGCCGCCGACCGGGCACGGACGATACCTCCGGTCACTCCCTCATGGCGGCCGACTCGCAGGTGCTGGACCCGGTGTCGGGCCTGAGCAGCTCCAGCTTCGGAGGCGAGTCCACCTTGTCTTTGCCGGGCGACGGTCCGATGCCGCCCGCCATGGGGCCGGCCACCGCCTCGGCCCCGCTGGAAATGCCCAGCGCCGAGGTGCAGGCGCTGGACCGTCGCCAGCGCTGGCTGGTGTCTGCGCTGGCGGTGCTGCTGGTGGCCACCGGCGCCTGGGGCGTGTGGCGCTGGAGCCAGGTCACCGGTGGGGCTGGCGATGCCGCTGCGGCGCCTGCCCTGGCGGCATCGGCCCGGCTGGCCGATGCTGCGGCCCGGGTGTCGGCCAGCGATGCAGCGGCCACGCAGGCGCAGGCCCGTGCCGATGCGCTGCGCCAGCGCACCGACGAACTGATGGAACCCGCCGAGGCCCTGCTGGCGCTGCGGCTGCAGCAGGGCGGTGGTCCGGCCGAGGTGAACGCTGCCGTGCAAGGCGTGCGGCTGCTGTCGCGCATGGCCCAGCTGGGCCAGGAGGCTCTGGCGCCGGCCAGCGGCGACGCCGCTGCCCAGGCCCTGCCGCGCGAGCTGGGGGTATGGAAGGAAATCGTGACAGGGCAGCTCAACGGCAGCGGGCCGCTGCGCCTGCCCGCCGCGCGTGACCCACGCCAGCGCGAACTGCTGGAGCGCCTTTCTCAGGGCGCCACACCGCTGGAATCCGCCGTGTCGGCTCTGCTGCAGGCGCGTGGGGCGGCGGCCGAGGCCCGTGCCGCGCGCGACGCCCTGCGCGCACCGGCCGAAGCCACGCGCACCGCGCTGGCCGAGTCGCAGGCCCGTGCCTCTGGCGCCGGCGCCGCCGCCGACTGGCTGCTGCCCGCCGCCGCCGCCGTGCTGGTGCTGCTGTGCGCCTGGGCGCTGGTGCGACTGCAGACCCGCAGCGGCCGCGAGCGTGCGGCTTTGGCCGAACGCCAGCGCGCCGAGGCGCGCCAGCAGGAGCGCGAGGCCCGCCGCGTCAACGATGCCACCCAGGCCGCCATCCTGCGCCTCATGAACGAGCTGCAGGACGTGGCCGAGGGCGACCTCACGCGCCAGATCGCCGTCACCGAGGACATCACCGGTGCCATCGCCGACTCCATCAACTACACGGTGGAAGAGCTGCGCGCCCTGGTGGTGCAGGTGCAGGACACCTCGCAACAGGTGACCCAGACCACCGGCAACATGGAAAACAGCGCCATCGAATTGCTGGCCGCTTCCACCGAACAGCTGCGGGAAATCCGCGAAACCGGCCAGGCCGTGCTCGAAATGGCGCGTCGCATCCAGGAGGTGTCGGGCCAGGCCCAGGCTTCGGCCGCTGCCGCCGACCGCGCCCGCGTTGCTGCCGGGGGTGGCCGCCAGGCCATGCAGGACGCCATGGACGGCATGAACCAGATCCGCGACCAGATCCAGGACACGGCCAAGCGCATCAAGCGCCTGGGCGAGTCCTCGCAGGAGATCGGCGAGATCACGGAGCTGATCTCCGACATCACCGGCCAGACCAACGTGCTCGCGCTCAACGCCGCCATCCAGGCCGCAGGGGCGGGCGAGGCGGGGCGCGGCTTCGCCATCGTGGCAGAAGAGGTGCAGCGCCTGGCCGAACGATCGGCCGATGCCACGCGCCAGATCGCGCAACTGGTGCGCACCATCCAGGCCGACACCCAGGACGCCGTCGCCGCCATGGAAGCGTCCACGCGCGGCGTGGTCGAAGGCGCGCGCCTGTCGGACAACGCCGGTGACGCGCTGACCGAGATCGACCAGCTGTCGCGCCAGGTGGCCGAGCTGGTGGAGCAGATCGCCCAGTCCGCCGCGCGCGAGGCCGAACTGGCCAGCGGCACCGCCGGCAACATCCAGCACATCTTCGCCGTCACCGAACAGACCGGCGAAGGCACCCGCACCACCGTGCAGCAGGTGCGCGAGCTCACCGGCATGGCCGACGCGCTGCGCCAGTCCGTGGCGCGCTTCAAGCTATGAGCGGCCAAGACCTGAGCCCCCTGGCCTGGGTGTTCGACGAGTTGCGCAGCAGCCTGCGCGACGCGCAGCAGGCCTGGCAGCGTTTTGCCGAGGCGCTGGAACACGCGCGCACCACCGACCCCGGCAGCGTGGACGCGGGTGACCTGCGCATGGCGCGCCAGCAGTTGCACCAGGCCGTGGGCGCGCTGGAGATGGTGGGGTTGGCCAGCGCCGCGCGTGTGCTGCGCGCCATGGAAGCCGCCGTCGAGCGTTTCATTGCCAAACCCGAGACCTGCACGCCCGACGCCGCGCAGCGGCTGGCGCGCGTGGGTTTTGCGCTCACCGAACACCTGCAGCGCCTGCTGCGCCAGCGGCCGCTGCCCGATCTGGCGCTGTACCCGGCCTACCGCGAAGCCCAGGCACTGGCCGGGGCCGAGCGCGCCCACCCGGCCGACCTGTGGCCGCTGCCGCCACGCCGTTTCGCCGTGGCACTGCCCGAAGGCACGCAGCCGCTGGTGCCTTCGGCCGAACTGCGCGCGCGGCTGGACCGCGCCGTGCTGCCGGTGGTCAAGTCGCTCGATGCGGGTGCCGCCCAGGCGCTGGCGCAACTGTGCGCCGGGCTCTCGGCCGGTGCCGGGCAGGCCGCCGATGCCGGCTTCTGGGCCGTTGCCGCCGGGTACTGCGATGCAGTGGCCAACGGCCTGCTCCCCGCCGATGTTCAGGTGAAGCGTGCCGCCTCGCGTGTGCTGCTGCACTACACGGGCTGGTCCCAGGGCAAGGCGCCCGCGCAGGAGCCGCTGCTGACCGACCTGCTGTTCCTGTGCGCCCAGGCCCAGCCGGGTGACACGGCCAGCCCCTGGCTGCGCGCCGTGCGTGAGGCGCACGGCCTGGCCGATGAGACCCCGTTCGACTACGACACCCCGCGTCTGGGGCTGTACGACCCCGCCGACCTCGACCGTGCCCGCGAGGCCGTGCAGGCCGCGAGCCAGGCCTGGGCCCGAGCCAACGATGGCGGTGATCACACGGCGCTGGGCGCCCGTTTTGCGCCACTGGTTGACGCCTGGAAGGTGCTGTTGCCAGATGCGGCCGGGTTGCCGCAGGCGCTGGCCCGCGCGGCTGCGCAGGCAGCGGCCAGCGGTGTGGCGCCGCAACTGGCCATGGAGACCGCCACCGCCCTGCTGTTTGCCGAAGCCGCGCTGGACGATTTCGATCCGCTGGACGCCAGCCTGGTGGAGCGTGCCAACCGGCAGGCCGCACGGCTGGATGCGGTGCTGGCCGGTGAAGACCCGGCGCCGCTGGAGCCCTGGATGGAGCCGCTCTACCGCCGCGCCAGCGAACGCCGCCACCTGGGCGCCGTGGTGGACGAAGCCCGCCGCAGCCTGGCCGACATCGAAAAGGCGCTGGAGCCGTGTTCGCGCGGCGAGGCCCCGGGTTTGCCGCTGGCCGATGTGGCCGCGCGCGCGCGCCGCCTGCGCGGCGTGCTGGAGGTGCTGGGCGTACCGCCTGCCGCCCAGGCCGCGCAGACACTGGCCGACGATGTGGACCAGCTGGCCGCGCAGACCGGCCAACCTTGGCCGCGTCTGGCCCACAACCTGGGCGCGCTGGGTTTCCTGGCCGATGCGCTGGCCCACCACCCGGCACTGGCGCAGAGCGGTTTCGAGTTCGACGCCGCCACCGGCCTGCTGCACCCGATGGCGGACGGCCAGCCCGTGGCAGCGCCCACAGCGCTGCCGGATGCCCCCGCCGATGTCGCGCCGCCCGCCGAACCGTTGCCCGCCGCCGGTGCGCAACCCGAGGCCGAAGACGACCTGCTGGCCATCTTCACCGACGAGGCCCGCGACGTTGTGGCCCAGGCCCGCCGTGCGGCCGATGCTTTGCGCGACGCCCCCGGCAGCCTGCCCGACCTGACGGCGCTGCGCCGCGCCTTCCACACCCTCAAGGGCAGTGCGCGCATGGTGGATCAGCGCGACTTCGGCGAAGCCGCCTGGGCCATGGAGCAGGTGCTCAACGCCCGGCTGGCCGACGGTGCCCCGGCCGATGCCGCGCTGTTCGCGGCGGTCGACGAGGTGCTGCCGGTGTTCGCCAGCGGCATCGAGGCGCTCACACAGGGCGAGCCCCTGCCGTGGACGCCCGACGCCATACAGCGCAGCGCCCTGGCCCTGCGCGAGACGGGCCAGTGGCCGCCTCTGGCCGGCGAGCCCGTGCCTGCGCCGGAGCCGATGTCCGCCCCGGAGCAGCAGCCCGTCGCCCCACCCGAAAGCACCTTCGAGAGCTTCGACGAACAGGTCAAGGTGGTCGGCCCCCTGCGTATCGGCCTCAACCTGTTCAACGTCTACCTCAACGAGGCCGACGAGTGGTCGCGCCAGCTCTGCAACAGCCTGGCCGAGTGGGCGCTGGAACGCCGGACGCCGCCGCCAGCCGAGGCCGTGGCATGGGCGCACTCGCTGGGGGGCAGCTCGGCCACCGTGGGCTTTGAGGCCTTGTCCGGTCTGGCCCGTGCGCTGGAGCACGCGCTGGAGCGCACGCCCGCCCACATCGGCGCCGACGACGCACCGGTGCTGGTGCGCGCGGCCGAAGACATCCGTGCCCTGCTGCACCAGTTTGCCGCCGGCTTCCTGAAAGAGGCGCCACCCGAAACCCTGGCCCAGCTGCGCGACTGGCCGCCGCAGCCGGTGGTGGCTCCCGTGGCCGCGCCGGAGCCTGTACCCGTGCGGGAGGAGACAACCGCTGCGCAGGCCGAAGGGGATGACGACCTCGATGCGGTCGACACCGTCGACCCCGACCTGTTCCCCGTGTTTGCCGACGAGGCCCAGGACCTGCTGCCCCGCCTGGGCGCTGCGCTGCGCCAGTGGGTGGCGCGGCCCGACAACACCAGCGCGCGGGCCGAGGTGTTGCGCAACCTGCACACCCTCAAGGGCAGCGCGCGGCTGGCCGGTGCCATGCGGCTGGGCGAAATGGCCCACCGGCTGGAATCGCAGGCCGAACAGCTGGAGCCGGCCCAGGGGCTGGGCGAGCTGCAACACGCCTTCGACGCCCTGGTGGGGCGTTTTGATCGGCTGCGCGTGGCCGGTGCGCCGGTGCCTGACCTGGGCCTGGCGGCGGTACACGCGCCCCCACCGCCCGCTGCCGCCATGCCGGTGCCCGATGCCGGCGCGCGCACCCCCACCGGTGTGCGTCTGCCCGAAGCCCCGCAGGCCCCGGCCCAGCGCGCCGCTGCCGTGGCGGTGCGGGTGCGCCCCGAGCTGCTGGACCGCCTGATGGGCCACACCGGCGAGATCATGCTGAGCCGTGCCCGCATGGAGGGCGAGCTCGACACCCTGCGCGGGGCGTTGCAGGACATGACCGCCAACCTCGCGCGCCTGCGCCAGCAGTTGCGCGACCTCGAGCTGCAGGCCGAGACCCAGCTGCAGGCGCGCCAGCCCGAGAGCGGCATGGCCCGCCCCGGTGCCGACTTCGACCCGCTGGAATTTGACCGCTTCACCCGCATGCAGGAGCTCACCCGCATGATGGCCGAGAGCGTGAACGACATCGCCACCGTGCAGCGCACGCTGCAGCGCGCGCTGGACGTGACCGAGGACGGCCTGGCGGCCCAGGGCCGCCAGAGCCGCGAGCTGCAGCGCGACCTGCTCGACACCCGCATGGTCGAATTCGACGCGCTGGCCGAGCGGCTGTACCGCGTGGTGCGCCAGGTGGCCAAGGAAACCGGCAAGCCGGTGCGGCTGGACCTGCAGGGCGGCCAGGTGGAGATGGACCGCAGCGTGCTGGAGCGCATGGCGCCGGCGTTCGAGCACCTGCTGCGCAACGCCGTGGTGCACGGCATCGAACCGCCCGAGCGCCGCGCCGCCGCCGGCAAGCCGGCCGAGGGCGAGATCGTGGTGGCGCTCAGCCACGAAGGCAACGATGTGACCCTGAGCGTGAGCGACGATGGCGCCGGGCTGGACCTGGAGCGCGTGTTGGCCCGCGCCCGTGCGCTGGGTCTGGTGCCGCCGGGCGTGCAGCCGGCCGACGACGTGTTGCAGGCGCTGGTGTTCGAGCCCGGCCTCAGCACCGCCGGGGTGGTGACCGAACTCGCCGGCCGCGGCATAGGCCTGGACGTGGTGCGCAGCGACGTGCTGGCGCTCGGCGGCCGCATAGAGCTGCAGACCCGGCCGGGTCGGGGCACCCGCTTCACGCTGGTGCTGCCGCTCACCACGGCCGTCACGCAGGTGGTGCTGGTGCGCGCCGGCGGGCTGACCTTTGGGGTGCCGGCCAGCCTGATCGAGCGGGTGCTGCGGTTGCCGGCTGCGGCCTTGCCCGCAAGCGCCGCCGGTGTCGAGCTGAGTCTGGATGACGACCGGCTGCCCTATGCCGATGCGGCCGCCTTGCTGCAGCGCGTGCGCGCCACGTCTGACGACGGACCCACCGTGCCGGTGCTGCAGCTGCGCAGCGCCACGCGCCGGCTGGCGCTGCGGGTGGACGAGGTGCTGGGCAACCAGGAGGTGGTGGTCAAGCACCTGGGGGCGCAACTGGCCCGCCTGCCCGGCGTGGCCGGCATGACGGTGCTGGCCTCGGGGGCGGTGGCGGTGATCTACAACCCGGTGGCGCTGGCCAGCGTCTACGGCGCACAGGCGCTGGACTGGCTGCAACACCAGACGGGCACGGGCGCGTTCGCCAGCCCGCGCGAGGGACGGCGCGAGCCGCTGGTGCTGGTGGTGGACGATTCGGTGACGGTACGCCGTGTGACGCAGCGCCTGCTGCAGCGCGAGGGCTACCGCGTGGCCTTGGCCATAGACGGTGAACAGGCGCTGGAGCGGCTGCGCGAGGAGCGGCCGGTGGCGGTGCTGACCGACATCGAGATGCCGCGCATGGACGGGTTTGACCTGGTGCGCCAGATGCGGGCCGATCTCTCCCTGGCCGACCTGCCGGTGGTGATGATCACCTCGCGCATCGCCGACAAGCACCGCCAGCTCGCGCGCGAGCTGGGCGTGGACCATTACCTCGGCAAACCCTATTCGGAAGAGCAGCTGCTGTCGCTGGTGGCGGGTTACGCCAGGGCCAGCGCGGCTGCGTGAGCGGCAGGGTCTGCGGGGGGCTCAGTAGGGCCGCTTCACGCCGGTGAACATGGCGCGGATCAGCCGCACCCGCTCCAGCCGGCTCAGGGCGATGGCGGCCAGCGCATGCAGCCCGGCGGCCAGCATCAGCGTGTTGGCCAGCACCTCGTGCACCTCTTCCAGCCACTCTTCGCCCCAGAAGGCGTCGGTGGTCTGCAGCCAGCCCGTGGCACCCAGCGCCAGCACCAGGGTCATCAGTGCCAGCATCATCAGCGCACCCAGCGGGCTGTGGCCCAGGTAATGCGGCGTTTCGCCGCGCATCAACGCCCCCACATGGGCGCGCAGGCGCGCGGGTGTGGGAAACCAGTCGGCAAAACGCGCGTGGCGGGTGCCCACCACCGCCCACAGCAGCCGGGCCAGCACCAGGGCCGTGGCGGTGTAGCCGGCCCAGCGGTGCGCCAGCTTGCCGTCATCCAGCACGAACTGGTTGAGCAGCACGCAGCTCACCAGCGACCAGTGGAAGACCCGCACGAACGGATCCCACACACGCACGGGCTCGCTCAGAGGCCCACGCAAAGGGGTGGTGTCGGGTGTCAATGCCGCTCCAGTTCGGCGCCGGTGGCCGGGTTGAAGTAGATCTCGACTTTCTTGCCGGCCTTGTCCTGCCCATAGATCTCGTAGCAGTTGCCCTTGGTGACCTTGAAGGTCTTGATCTGGTAGCCCTGTTTTTCCAGGCCGGCCTTGAAGTCGGATTCTTTCATCCACTGCTCCTTGGGCACGTTGCACGAGGGGCCGGCCATGGCGGCAGAGGCAGCAATCAGGGCGAGGGCGGCGGTCATCAGTTGGCGTTTCATGGGGTGTTGTCCTTCAATGAACCGTCACCGGCTGGTGACGTGCCGCCATTGGGCCGGGGCCAGATTAAGCGCGCCTGAAATGCTGTTTGTATACCGCTTCAGTCACTCTTTTTTACAACCGCGTAGCGTTCCAGCGTGCGCTCGCGGGCCACGGCGTGGTCCACCAGCGGCGCCGGGTAGTTTTCGCCCAGCGTCACGCCAGCGGCCTGCAGTTCGATGGGCTGCGCTTTCCACGGCGCGTGGATGGCGCGGTCGGGCAGTTTGGCGAGCTGGGGCAGGTAGCGGCGGATGAACTTGCCTTCGGGGTCGAACTTCTCGCTCTGCGTCACCGGGTTGAAGATGCGGAACCAGGGCTGGGCGTCGCAGCCGGTGGAGGCCGCCCACTGCCAGCCGCCGCTGTTGGCCGCCAGGTCGTAGTCGATCAGCTTCTCGGCAAAGTAGCGCTCGCCGCGTTGCCAGGCGATGCCGAGGTCTTTGGTGAGGAAGCTGGCCACCACCATGCGCAGGCGGTTGTGCATGTAGCCGGTCTGGTTGATCTGCGCCATGGCCGCGTCCACCAGCG
>VFQP010003940.1_pt1 | contig 14431 bp, 13 predicted proteins | sample 3512351 | NCBI WGS metagenome assembly VFQP01 (sample SAMN10412372, study PRJNA504923) | tailings metagenome | isolation source: Relicate 1 Philex TSF1 revegetated site | place: Philippines: Tuba, Benguet | collected 2017-08-29 | reverse complement strand
GGGATCGATGCCTTCGTGCGTGCGGCGGCCATCGAGCTGCCGCGCGGAGTGAGGATCAATTCCGTGAGCCCGACCGTTCTCGAGGAATCCATGTCGGTCTATGGTCCGTACTTTCGGGGCTTCGATCCGGTGTCTGCCAAGAAGACAGCGCTTGCTTACGCCAAGAGCGTCGAAGGCGCGCAGTCAGGACAGGTCTATCGAGTTGGATGGGCGCGCCAGGGCTGACACACGCCTGAGGGTTCGGGTGCCACTGAAACGTCGGAGGGGATGATCCCTTGAGTTTGCGTGATGTCCCTTCGCCCGAAGTCGTGGCGTTTCTCGATGCATGGAATCTGACGCCCGACGGCGCGCTCACGACGACCCATTCGAGCTGGATTCTTCCGGTCCGCCAGGATGGCGCCCGCGCGATGCTGAAGGTTGCGCGAAATGCTGACGAGCGTCGCGGATATGAGTTGATGCGCTGGTGGCAAGGAGAAGGCGCCGCGAAAGTCCTCGCGTTTCACGACGGGGCTCTGCTGCTGGAGCGGGCGATGGGCGCGCGCCACCTGGCGGATATGGCGCGCTCGGGGCACGATGACGAAGCCTGTCGGATCCTCTGCCGGACTGCAGAACGCTTGCACACGACGCGGCGCGAGCCTGCGCCCGATCTCAATCCGCTTGATGTGTGGTTTCAGCCGCTGTTCGATCTCGCTGGTCAACACGCCAGTCTTGCAAATGCGGCGGTCACCGCCCGTCGGCTGCTGTCGAAGCCGCAAAGCGTCTCGGTGCTCCACGGCGATCTCCACCACGAAAACGTCCTCGACTTTGGCGAGCGGGGCTGGCTGGCGATAGATCCGCATGGCCTACTGGGCGAGAGGGCCTTCGACTTCGCCAACATCTTCACGAACCCGGATTTGAGCGATCCGAGCCGGCCAGTCGGCGTTCTACCGGGCCGTTTGCAGTCCCGCCTCAAAATCGTGGCGGAGACGGCGCAAGTCGAGCCGGTCCGAATGCTCGAGTGGATCGTAGCCTGGACAGGCCTTTCCACTGCGTGGTTCATCGGCGACGATGACGACAAGAATGCCGAGATCGACCTCGCGATCAACGGCATCGCGAGCGCGCTTCTCGCGCTGTGAGGCGCGGAGAAGCCGCCAAACACGCAGCCCCGTTTACGCAAGCTTTCTAGCCCAAGACCCCTCCGCCGCCGAGTGAGAGGACGCGCTTGCCCACGAGCGGGGGCCCAACGGGCTGAACCATTTTCGCCGTCGCACGTTGCGCTATGAGGCGAGTGGCTTGGCCATTCACGAGGCATGAATGATGAGCCTTTCCATCATCGATCGAGCCAGGAGCGGAAAAAATCTGCCGCTGTCGAACCTGCCATCGCAACCGCGTCGCGAACCACGATGCGTCGAACCGCTCGGAGGCTGAATGATGGCGTTTTTCCTCTCCCCGCGTAATCTGTTCAGGGTTTGGGCTGTCTGCGCCATCGCCGCAGGGGCAGGCTGGTCGGTGTCCGCGGGCGAAACGCGCAACCGGCAATCTCTGAAACCTGTCTCGGCCTTCGATCATCTGAAAGATCCGTCCGTGCGTTCTATTGCGCTGTTCGAGGAGGCAGGTCGCGTAATCCAGCATCCTCGCTGTACGAATTGCCATCCGCCCGGCAACCGGCCGGCACAAGGCGAGGACCACCATCCCCATCAGCCTTTGGTAACGCGCGGAGAGGACGGCATGGGCGCCATCGGGATGCGTTGCAACGCGTGCCACGGTCAGGCGAACTTTGATCCGGCTGGCGTGCGTTTCGGAGTGCCGGGTCACCCGCAATGGCATATTGCGCCGGTAGAGATGGCGTGGCTCGGCAAGACGCTCGGCGAGATCTGCCAGCAGATCAAGGATCCGCAACGCAACGGCGGAAAGTCCATGCAGGAACTGATCCACCACATGGCCGAGGATTCGCTGGTCGGCTGGGGTTGGGCTCCAGGGAAAGGCCGCGAGCCCGCACCAGGAACTCAGAAAGAGTTCGGCGCCCTGATCCAGGCATGGGCCGATGCCGGAGCCGCGTGTCCTAAGTCCTAAGCCAAAGTCGCGGTATCGAACGACGGCGCGGCGCGCACGGGAGCGCCGGTTCGCCCGCGCAGGGTAGACTGCTCAGGAGCAGGCATCAGTCCATGTGCGTCGCCAGCTTGAGCCGCTCCATGCCGGAGGGCTGTTTGCTCGCACCGAATGTGAACGTTACGGATTCGATCTGGCCCGTGAATGGGAAGACGCCCTTGTCCTCATAGTCGGCGCAGACCGGCGACACCGAGTCCATTCCGACATCCATACACTCGGTTCCGCAGCGTTGCGGCACCTGCTCGGCAATGCGGCCGTTGGCGACTTTCTTGCCGTCGATCGACATCACCACGTTTGCTGGTGCGCCCGGCTTCTTCGAGTCCGGCGTGAACGCGATTTCGACCACGTGCTTACCGGGTACAAGTTTGTCCGGCGAGACCACATCGTAGCGGCGGATACCGAAGAAATTGTAGTGGAAGCGCAGCTTGCCCTCCCACAGGAATAAGCACCAACCAGCCGCATCGCCGCCGAGCGCGAAGATAACGCCTTCGGCACCGTTCTTCGGGATCTCGATCGGCGCTTTCATTTTGAAGGGAACGCCAACGAGTTTCGGTCCGCTGCCTTCAGGCAGCCTCGTCATGCCTGGATAGAACGTGACCACGTCGCGGCCGGCGAAGAAGCTTGGCCTTAGCGTAACGTCGAGGCGTTCGGCGAAGCTGTCGTCCAGCGGCAGCACGTTGTACTTCGCGGCCTCGGCCATGAAGAGGTCCTGTAACTCGCGCAGTTTCGCAGGCTCTTTCCTGGCCAGATCGGTTGCTTGGGTGAAGTCCTGGTCGAGATTGTAGAGCTCCCATTTGTCGTCGTCCCAGCTCGCCGATCCCGAGGTTTCCCACGGCAGGCGGCCATGGCGGCAGCACGCGATCCAGCCATTGCTGTAGATGGCGCGGTTGCCCAGCATCTCGAAGTACTGGACCGTGCGCGTGCTGGGCGCGTCGGCGTTCTTGGCGTCGAACGTATACGCGAAGCTCGTGCCCTCGATCGGCCGCTGGATGTAGCCGTTGACCTCCTTGGGCTCTTTGATGCCAACCACCTCCATGATTGTCGGCATGACGTCGATGCAGTGGTGGAACTGCGAGCGCACCTTGCCCTTGTCTTTGATCCGCTCGGGCCAGGAGACGATCATGCTGTTGCGCGTGCCGCCGAAGTGGGAAGCGACCTGCTTGGTCCACTGGAAGGGCGTATCGCCCGCCCAGGCCCAGCCGACGGCGTAGTGGGGCGAGGTGCCGGGCAGGCCCCACTTGTCCATGAAGCCGATGGCTTCCTCCATGGAGGGCTGGCGTCCGTTGAGGCTCATGATCTCGTTAGGCGTGCCGACGAGCGAGCCTTCCGCGCTCGAGCCATTGTCGCCGATGATGTAGATGATCAGCGTGTTGTCGCCCTGACCCATCGCCTCGATGGCATCGACGACGCGGCCGACCTCGTAATCCGTGTGCTCGAGGAAGTCGGCGTAGTTTTCCGCCTGCACCGCGAACAATTTCTGGTGCTCTTTCGGCTGGCTGGCCCATGACGGGATCTGCTTGGGACGCGGCGTAAGCTTGCCGTCCTTGGGAATGATGCCGGCCTTGATTTGGTTCTTGTGGACGATTTCGCGATACTTGTCCCAGCCCATATCGAAGCGGCCTTTGTTCCTGCCGCGCCAATCGAGCGGCGGCTGGTGCGGGGCGTGGGCGGCGCCGGTTGAGAAGTAGGCCATGAAGGGACGCTCGGGCGCGATGGCCTTTTGCTTCCTGATCCAGCCGATGCATTCATCCGCAAGATCGCGGGTGAGCTGGTAGCCGTCCTCGGGCCGCTTTGGCGGCTCGATGGGATCGGTGTTGCGGATCAGCGAGGGATAGAACTGGTCTGTCTCACCTGAAATGAAGCCGTAGAAATAATCGAAGCCTTGGTTCGTGGGCCAGTTGTCGAACGGGCCTGCCGGGCTGGTCTGGTTGTCGGGCACGTTGTGGTTCTTGCCGAACCACGAGCAGGTATAGCCCGACTGCTTGAGCAACTCGGCAAAGGTCGCGCAGCTCTTCGGGATGATGCCACAATAGCCGGGATAGCCGGTCGCCATTTCGGCGATCACCCCGGTGGCGACGGAATGGTGGTTGCGTCCCGTCAACATGGCCGCGCGCGTCGGCGAGCACAGCGCCGTGGTGTGGAACTGATTGTAGAACAGGCCGCGTTTGGCGAGCCGTTCGGCGGTGGGCATGCGCACAAGGCCGCCATTCACACTCGGCCAGCCGAAGCCAACATCGTCCAGCAGCACGAGGAGGATATTGGGCGAGCCTTCTGGCGCCTGCTTGTTCGGCGGAAAATCGGGCTTTGATTCCGTCGCGTGCATCTCGATGTGCGCGTTCGGAAACTCCCAGGGCGGCTCGGGCAGATGGTTGCGGTTGAGGTGGAGGGGAAAAGAGCTGTTGTTGGCGCCGTTTTTCTTCCTGCCATTCCCAGTGGCCGACTTTTTCATGTGTCACTCCTATACGCAAACAAACGCCCCGTGCTGTTGGCAGCGCGAGTCATTGGCGAGATTTGAAATAAGAGAGGACGACTGGGTGGAGCGCGGCGCGGAAGCGCCGCGCAGCCGCATATGCGGCGGAAACCGACGCCGTATCAGGAGATGGCGTGCAACAGATCCGGACCATTGGCTTCGTCTCCCGAAGCCCCCCGTCCGTCTCGTCAACCGTACACGCGATGTCGAATTTGGGATAGGGCCAAAGGGGACTAGGTTAATGTCCGCTCATGGCCCTAAGCAGACAGGCGAAGTCCGCCGTTGAGCGATCGCGAATACGACGGCTCTCCGCAACGGACGTCCGTCAGGATTGCAAACGCCGGCTTTTGAACCTTAAACCTCGCCAGCCATGTACGTCGGCAGCCACGCTTCGTTGATCGCGGCCAGCTCCTTGAGCGTCAGCGGCTCCTCGCCCTTGAGCGTGATCGCATCGCCACCCGTGCGCCCGACGATGCGCGCAGGCAGTGCAAGCAGACGCGCCCGTTCGACGACCTCTTCGGCGCGTTCGGGATCGACGGCCAGCACATAGCGGCCCTGGTCCTCGCCGAACCAGATCGCGTGCACCGGCAGCTTGCCCTCGTAGGCGAACAGCTCGACGCCGAGCCCGCTGCCCTTTTCGCCGGAGGCCAGCGCCATCTCGGCAACCGCAACCAGAAGCCCGCCGTCGGAGATGTCGTGCACGGCCGACACCTTCCCCTCACGGATCAGGGCGCGCACGAGCCGGCCGGCTTTGATCTCTTCGTTGAGATCGACCGGCGGCGGGGCGCCTTCGAGTTTCTCGCAGATGATCTGCTGGTAGAGCGACTGGCCGAGCCAGCCCTGCTCGCGGCCGAGCACGATCAGAAGATCGCCCTCGCGCTTCAAGCGGATGTCGGCCATGTAGGCGACGTCGGGAATGAGCCCCACGGCGCCGATCGCAGGCGTGGGCGGGATGCCGACGCCGTTGGTTTCGTTGTAGAGCGAGACGTTGCCGGACACGACGGGGTAGTCGAGGGCGAGGCAGGCTTCCGCCATGCCTTTCACCGAGCCCACGAACTGCCCCATGATCTCGGGTCGCTCGGGATTGCCGAAATTCATGTTGTCGGTGATCGCGATCGGATCGGCGCCGACGGCAGTGAGGTTGCGCCACGTTTCGACGACGGCCTGCTTGGTGCCCATCTCGGGGTCTGCGGCCACATAGCGAGGCGTGACATCGCAAGTGACCGCCAGGCCCTTCTGCGTGCCGTGAATACGCACGACGCCCGCGTCGCCGCCGGGGCGACCGATGGTGTCGCCCATCACCATGTGATCGTACTGCTCGTAGATCCAGCGGCGCGAGCAAAGCGCAGGCGCGCCGAACATCGTCTTCAAGGCGTCGAGATTGCCGTTCGGTGCCTTCACCCATTGCGGCAGCACCGGCTGCGGCGGAACCGTCGGAACCCACGGGCGCTCATAGACCGGCGCCGAGTTCGCGAGCACAGGCACCGGCAGGTCCGCTTCAATGACGCCCTTGTGCTTCACCACCATGCGGCCGGTGTCGGTCGTGACGCCGATGACCGCGAAGTCGAGCCCCCACTTGTGGAACACCGCCTCGGCCTCGGCCTCGCGGCCGGGCTTCAGGATCATCAGCATGCGCTCCTGGCTTTCCGAGAGCATCATCTCGTAGGCCGTCATGTTCGCTTCGCGCTGGGGCACGTGGTCGAGGTCGAGTTCGATGCCGACGCCGCCCTTGTCGGCCATCTCGGAGGTCGAGGAGGTGAGGCCGGCTGCACCCATGTCCTGGATCGCGATGATCGCGTCCGAAGCCATGAGCTCGAGGCACGCTTCGATCAGGAGCTTCTCGGTGAAGGGATCGCCGACCTGTACGGTGGGGCGCTTCTCCTCGCTCTTGTCATCGAACTCGGCCGACGCCATCGTCGCGCCATGGATGCCGTCGCGTCCGGTCTTGGAGCCGACGTAGACCACCGGCAGCCCGACGCCCTTGGCAGCCGAGTAGAAGATCTTGTCGGTCTTGGCGAGGCCGACGCACATGGCGTTGACCAGGATGTTGCCGTTGTAGCCGGCATCGAAGTTCACTTCGCCGCCGACGGTCGGCACGCCGACGCAGTTGCCGTAGCCGCCGATGCCCGATACGACGCCGGAAACGAGATGGCGGGTCTTGGGATGGCTGGGATCGCCGAAGCGGAGTGCATTGAGGTTCGCCACCGGCCGCGCGCCCATAGTGAACACGTCGCGCATGATGCCGCCGACGCCGGTCGCTGCGCCCTGGTAGGGCTCGATGTAGGAGGGGTGGTTGTGGCTCTCCATCTTGAAGATGGCCGCGTCGCCGTCGCCTAGGTCGACGACGCCTGCGTTCTCGCCCGGGCCCTGGATCACCTTGGCGCCGGTGGTCGGCAGCGTGCGAAGCCAGACGCGCGACGACTTATAGGAGCAGTGCTCGCTCCACATCACCGAGAAGATGCCGAGTTCCGTGATCCGCGGTTCGCGTCCGAGGATCTCGAGAAGCCGCTCGTATTCGTCGGGTTTCAACCCATGCTGAGCGACGATCTCGGGCGTGATTTTGGCGGTCGGCGTGTCGGTCACGGTGTCCTGCATCAAAAGAGGCTTTCGGGAGCTCGCGAGCAAGCAAAGGCGTCAAAGCGCAGCTTTATAGCGAGTGCTTCGGCCCTTGTCGCTCCTGCGAGATGCCCTCTCCCGCATCCAGGTCGCCGCATCGGGCCACCCCAGACTGAACCATGGCCAATTTGAGTTTGAACAAGCTTGGTGCGACATCGGAACGATTGCGACATTGCCGCGCTGCACAAAGCTGGCCACTGCTATGCAGCAATCGGTATTTTGCGTGACGAGTCATGGTGTTAGAAAATGCCCAAGCCGGATTGCAGGACATAGTTTCGTCCCGCCGCGGCGATCTTGGAGCAACCTGAAAGAAAGGGATCCACCATGTCGAAGGCGATCAAGCGTCTCGCAGCAGTGGGAGTGATGGGTGTTCTGGCTGCAGGAGCGGTTTTTGCCGGTTCTCTTGCAAAGGTCGACCTGGGCAGTTCGCATGAGATCATGGTCCCAGGTCGCGGATTGAGCCTGGACATCGGCGGCAAGCACGCCATCGGCTACTTCGAGACCAAGGACCAGTCCTGCCACCTGACCGTCGTCGTGGCCGATGCTACGGGCGGTGAGAGCGGTCTCGACAGCCCCGGCACGCGCTTCGTCGTTCCGGTCGTCCCCGGCAAGGGTGTCCAGGTGGACGCCAGCGCCGGCCAGTCGGCCGAGTTCTTCTGCGGACCGGGCGCCACCCGCATGAACGCACGCGTCTTTGATCGTGCGCCCTACAAGTCGTAAGGGCAACCGACCAAAGCCTGACTAAGAAGGAGGCAGATCCAGGATCTGCCTCCTTTTTTATTGTTATGTTTCAATGGGCGGCACGCCGCCGCAGCCGCAAATGCATTGCTGACGAGCAAGTGCCGCAGTTCTTTTGTGCATCTGACTCAGCTATATTGCATCGCAAGATAGACACGATACAGAGAGAACTCCGATGAAAGCCGTGTTGCTCGCGCTCCTTCAGTCCATGTCGCCCGAAACGGGCCGTGGCAAGCGGCGCTGAGTTCGGCCCTCCCGGTGCGATGCCGGGAACCCGATACTCGATGGGGACGAACCGCAAGGTTCGTCCCCATTTGCTTATGAGCGTCTGATTTTAGCCGCCGACGCAAACTTCGTAGCGCGACCACCAGTATCGGCTACCGGTCGCGATAGCCTTGCGGTGAAGCCAGCCGCAACCGCCGCCGTAGTAATAGTCGCCGCCGTAAAACGCCGGATAAGCGGCAAAGCCCCACCCGCGATGCCAATGCCCGTGTCCATGCCAATGCCCCGGGCCGGGGCCGTGCACGTGCATGTGAGCGACAGCAGGACCGCCGGGTGCGTGCCCACCGTGCATGGGTGCTGCGTTGGCGAAAGTTGCGGCGCCGGCCGTGGCGATCGAAGCCGCGAAGGCGAGAGCGATAATCTGCTTTCTGGATGTCATGACTGTTCCCTTTTCACTGAACACGCGGTTCCGCTTGCGGGTTTCAGCCCGCAGTAGGTCGCAACATCTTCTCCGTGTGAACTATCCTGACAGATCGGGTCGCCGAGGCAGCGGATCAATCGGCTGGCGCGAGTTTGTCGAAAAAGTAAAGGAAGGCGGGCGCGTTCCGGTGCGCATGAGGGTGCGTGCGGATGCGCGTCATCCGCGGCTGGTTCGCCGCCGCAGTGCGCAGGTTTTGGAGGAAGGCCGACTTGGCGGCTAGCTCATCGCTGCGACGGCGCTTAGCAGCGCGCTTTCAAAAATCCGCCGTCCGTCGGTGCCGCCGAGCATTTTCTCATAGAGCCGCTCCGGATGCGGCATCATCCCCAGAATGCGGCCCTTGGCATCGGTGATGCCCGCGATGTTGCGCTGGGCGCCGTTGGGGCTCGTCTCCGCCGAAACATTGCCCTCGCCATCCGAATAGCGGAACACCACCTGGCCTTCGCCTTCGAGGCGATCCAGTGTCTCGGCGTCGGCGAAGTAGTTGCCCTCGGCGTGCGCGATGGGCACGCGAATGACCTCGCCCTTGCGGTAGCAGCTCGTGAAGAAGGTTTTGTCGTTCTCGACCTTGAGATGCACATCGCGGCAGATGAAGCGCAGCGAAGCGTTGCGCATCAATACGCCGGGCAGCAGCCCCGACTCGCAAAGGATCTGGAAGCCGTTGCAGATGCCGAGCACCGGCGTTCCGGCCTTTGCCTTGGCAATGACGTCGCGCATGATCGGCGAATGCGCGGCCATCGCACCGCAACGCAGATAGTCGCCGTAGGAAAACCCGCCCGGCAGCACGATGAGATCGGAGGCCGGCACGCTGGCGTCGCCGTGCCAGACCATTTTCACTGGAAATCCCGTGATGGCCTCGAGCGCCGTCTTCACGTCGCGGTCGCAGTTCGATCCTGGGAAAACGATGACGGATGCGCGGAGCATGGACGTGGCTCTCCTGGTTTCTTATGCGTCGGTCAGTTCGCGGGCGCGAGAGGCGATTGGCCCCGCTTCTTCTGCTCGACGTCGTAGCGTGACGCGTTTGTGAGTTCGGTGTCGCCGGACTTCATATCTGCCATGAGGATGGCGAACTGCCCCTGGTCACCGTAGCCGCACCCTTTGCTGTCGGCGGTCCACACCTCCGTCACCTGCTTGCGCCGGGTTCTGAGGGTAACGGCCGGATGCGCCGGATGACCGGGAGTGGTGAACGCGATCTCGACGCGCCAGACCTCCGGCACCGACAGCGTGGCGATATCGTAACCGCCCGCTTGTGTCCACTGAACGCCAGCAAGGCTCTCGGCCGACGTCCGCAATCCACCGAACCCGAGCGTGCAATCGATCGTCGGCGGCGCCTGATCTCCGGCCGCTGCGGCGATTGGAGCGGCGAGCGCGGCGGCGGTAAGCACAACTGCCGGCAACCGCACCATGTCAGGGGGCCAGCTCGTAGCTGTAGTTCTCGATGACGGTGTTGGCGAGCAGGTCGCGGCACATGCGATCGACTTCGGCGCGGGCTTTTTCCTCGCTCATGCCGGCAACATCGACTTCGATGTACTTGCCTTGGCGGACGTCGTTGACGCCTTCGAAGCCGAGCGCGCCGAGCGCGTTCTGAATGGCCTTGCCTTGCGGATCGAGCACACCGGCTTTGAGCGTGATTTTAATGCGGGCTTTCATTGTGTCCTCGGCAAACGGCAACAGGCATTCGGCCATAGCATCGGAAACCAGCCGATTGCCCAGTGCCGAATGCCGCATGCCGATCTTTAGTTCGGTTTTCCCGTCGGATTCGACGCAACCAGCACCGGCCCGACGCCCTTCGGCGGACGGTTTTCGGTCAGCACGCCAAGACGGCGCGCGACTTCCTGATAGGCCTCGAGCACGCCACCGAGATCGCGGCGGAAGCGATCCTTGTCGAGCTTGTCGCCCGAGGAAATATCCCAAAGGCGGCAGCAATCGGGGCTGATCTCGTCCGCGAGGACGATGCGCATCTGCTCGTTGTCCCACAGGCGTCCGAACTCGACCTTGAAGTCGACGAGGCGGATGCCGATGCCGAGGAACAAGCCGACGAGGAAATCATTGACGCGCAGCGCGAGCTGCATGATCTCGTCGATCTCCTGCGGCGTCGCCCATCCAAACGCCGTGATGTGCTCTTCCGAGACCATCGGGTCGTTCAGATTGTCGGCCTTGTAGTAGAACTCGATGATCGAGCGCGGCAGCTGCATGCCTTCTTCGAGACCGAGACGCGTTGCGAGCGAGCCGGCAGCCACATTGCGCACGACGACTTCGAGCGGAATGATCTCGACTTCGCGGATCAGCTGCTCGCGCATGTTGAGGCGCTTGAGGAAGTGCGTCGGCACGCCGATCTCACCGAGCCGCTGGAAGATATATTCGGAGATGCGGTTGTTGAGCACGCCCTTGCCTTCGATCAGCGCGTGCTTCTTCGCGTTGAACGCAGTCGCGTCGTCTTTGAAATGCTGAATGAGAGTTCCCGGCTCCGGTCCTTCGTAGAGAACCTTTGCTTTTCCCTCGTAGATCCGACGCCGCTTGTTCATCGATCCTGGTCCCTTGACGATCACGCTCATGTTCAATCTTGTCTCTGAGGAAGCACGGCCTGCCCCACGCAGTGAGCCCTTGATCTTGCAGCGAGATTTTAGGACTTCTCGTCTTGGTGGGGGGCGGCCGGACGCACAAAAATCATGTTCTGGACACTAGCTGAAGCAGGGGGCAGAAACAATCTAAACGAGGGGGCCGAAACCCCTGTTGGCCATGCGGCGGACAAGCCGTTGATTTGTCTGCCACGTCGGGTTACGGCTCCCGGGTGAGAGCGTAATTGTGCGACCCATACAACACACTTTTCGCCCAGAACAAAGCCGGAACAGACCCGGTCGGAACACCCCAGTTGGAGACGGTCATGACGACGTTCGATGAGCGTGAAAAGGCATACGAGAAGAAGTTTGCTCTCGACCAGGATCTGCGCTTCAAGGCCGAGAGCCGGCGCAACAAGATGCTGGCCGAGTGGGCTGCGGACAAGCTCGGCATCACTGGGCCTGCGCTCGAAGAGTACATCAAGGCGGTGCGCAAGGCCGACCTCGCCGAGAAGGGCGATGACGACGTGCTGCGCAAGGTGAAGCAGGACTTCGCCGACAAGGGCCTCACGGTTGATGACGCCGAGATCCGCAGCAAGCTTGGCGAGTTCCTGGCCAAGGCCGTTGCGGACGTCGAAGCGTCGAGCAAGTAACGCCTGAGCGGAAATCAAAACGAAGAGGGCGGCGCGTGGGTCTCTCCATGCGCCGCCCTTTTTGTGTGTGCAGTGCAAACGTGTGCTGTCTGCTTCAGTCTGTCAGCGTCGACAGAAACGTGCCGAAGCGCAGCACGCCCTCGGGCCACGGGCCATGACCGGACTCGCTGTTGACGTGTCCGACGTCGCCCGCTTCGACCAGGGTCGAGCCCCACGCGTTGGCAAACGCCTTGGCGCGATCCAGGCTGCAATACTGATCGTTCGAAGACGCGATCAGCACCGACGGGAACGGCAGCGGGGCGAGCGGCAGCGGCGCAAATCCGCTGTTGATGCCGTCCAGCTGGAAGCCGTCGGTCTCCGGCCATCCGGGTGCCGCATCGACGTCGGCAGGCGCGACAAGGAACGCTCCCGAAAGGAAGCCCTTCGGAATGCGGGACGCGACATGCGCGACCGCCGCCACGCCGAGACTGTGCGCGACCAGCACGACCGGGCGTGTGCTCTGCGTCGCGGCCTCGATGATGCGGCTCACCCACGCTTCGCACTCGGGTTCTTCCCAGTTTTCCTGCTCGACGCGCCGCGCGGTTTTGAGCGTACGCGCCCATCGCGACTGCCAGTGATCGGGACCGGAGCCCGACCTGCCGGGGACGATCAGGATGTCGACATCAGACGTACGCATGGGGCCTCGCTCGACAAGCAATGCACGAAGATGGGGGAGAAATAAGGGTGATGGCGCATGGTGCTTACGATCCATGCGGATTGTCAAATGGGGTCGCTGCGCCGGTTTTGAAGTCCTACGCAGCTGCCGATGAATGTCGCAGGCCGAGTGTCTCGATAAGCGCCAACGCGAAGACCACGAGGATGGCGACGTTTTTCCCATCGAAGGCGAGAGGCGCGGGCAGCAGGAAGATGACAAGCTCCGAGACGAAGACGGCGAGCACGACGAGAAGCGCCGGCAGCCATCGCACGGCCTCATCCGGCGTCGACCCTGCCTGCGCCAACGACCGGGCGCGCAGGACATAGAATACCAGCGTCAGCGCGGGCAGGATCACGAGGCGCCAGGGTTGGCCGGGCTTCAGGCCCTCGATCGCCTTCAGGAAAATTTCCGGCGGATAGAGCAGCAGCAGCGTCATCAAAAGCCACGGCGCCAGCGTGTAGGCGATCAGCACCGGCCAGAGCAACTGTCCCGCCCCGAGAAGCTTGGGAGACAGGCGGTCGGCCAGCGCCAGCAACGAGGCGGCGGCAAAAAAAGCAGCGATCGTCAGCGGCAGGCCGAACTCGCTTCCGCCATCCAACGCGTAGGCCCGAGACAGAACAACTGAGGGAACCGTCATCAGCAAGGGCGCCGCAAGCAGCAGAAGAAATCCCGAGCCGAGCCCGTAACGCGTGACCACCGAGCTCAACCAGACGAGAAAGGCAGTGGCGCCAACCAAAGTCACGATGACGCCGCCGCGGAACGCAAGCCCGGGCGTGGGCACGAGCGACTCCAGGCCCTCAAGCGCGACCGCGACGCCGTTGGCCTGGTAGCCGGCGATAGCGAGCGAAAGCAGGACGACCCAGCCATTGAGCGAGGTTTCGTTAGCGGGTGTCGAGGCCGCCCACCGGCGCAGTGGCGGAAAAGCCATCTGCACGATCTCGACCAGGACAAGGGCCGAAAGGATCGGCACCACGCCGAGCGAGAGGATCGAGATGCGGCCGATTGGATTGAACAGCGCGCTGGGCACGACACCGGGCAGCACGATCCATGAGCCGATGCAATAGACCACCAGTACGGCCAGTGTAATGACGCCGCGCCGCGCGAGCGATCCTTGGGCGAACGACAAATCAAACTTCTGAGGCATCGGGTATGTCCGGTACATATCGGAGCGGCACGTCACCAAGACATGCAACGCTGGGGCCTACGTGGGCCACAGTCCGAGAGGTAGCCCCGATTGGCAACGACGACGTGTTCCGTGCGGCACACGCGTTCCGGGGCTGGACGAACCCGCGCTCAGGGCTCGGAAGCCCGAGCCGGACCCGGAAGGATTTCGGCGGGAGCAATCTCGTCCGCCTGCGATACGACCCGTGCCGGCCGCGACCGGCTATCGCCGAAGGTAAAAAGCCCGACACCCAGCAGCACGAGTGCGGAGCCGATCGCATCCACGGTCGTGAACGGCTCGCCGAGGATTTGGATCGCAAGGCCGATCGTCACGATTGGCGACACGGTCGAGATCATCGAGACAGCCTGCGGCGAGACCCGTGCGAGCCCGGCGTTGATCAGGAAGGTCGGCAGCACCGTCGCCACCATTGCGCAGCCGAACGACAACCACAGGAAACGGGGCGAGGCCGCAAAGCTGCCGCTGCCGAACACCACCTGATGCAGCACGCAGAAAACCCCGGCCGACGTCAGCGCAACGCTTGTGAACAGCGCGGTACCGAGCGGCGGGATGAAGCGTTTGGCGAGGATCTGATACCAGGCAAAGGAGATCGCCGCGCCGAGAACGAGGGCAGTACCGATCGTCGTACTCCGCCCTCCGGTCGGCAGATCGACGGTGAAGACGATGGCAAGGCCGATATAGGTGACGGCCGCCGCCGCGATGCCGAAGCGCGTGAGCGGTTCGCCGTAGAAGGC
>VFQP010003939.1_pt1 | contig 14447 bp, 14 predicted proteins | sample 3512351 | NCBI WGS metagenome assembly VFQP01 (sample SAMN10412372, study PRJNA504923) | tailings metagenome | isolation source: Relicate 1 Philex TSF1 revegetated site | place: Philippines: Tuba, Benguet | collected 2017-08-29 | reverse complement strand
GCAGCACAGCTCGCGTCTCACTTGCCTCCCCCGCACTCACGCCGCACGTGTCAACCCCCGCGGGCCTCGAGGGCACGGCACGCACCTCCGCATGGTGACAAACTCCTCGGCAGCGCTGGGGTGGATGCCCACCACGCTGTCGAGCTGCTCCTTGGTCACGCCCACCTTGACGGCCACGGCGATGCCCTGCGTGATGCGCTCCAAGCGAGCACCTCAGGCACCGCTGCATTCTCTTCCGGGACCCACACGCGCCATCACCACATGCGAGACAGCCTGCTTTCCTCGCGCATGGATCACCTGCATGATTTCAGCAGCGTGGTCGCCGACCATGTGCGCGCCCAGCAGCTTGCGGGTGTGCGCGTCCACCACCACCTGAGGGCAGGCCAGCGAGCACAGCGCGGGCGCGCGACGTGATGGGTTGCCGCCCCTGCGTTGCTTCATGTGCATCCGCCTGAACAGAGGTCGGCGCCGCCGCACCTTCATGAAGGTGCGGATGGGCGAGCCGCTGAGCGTGTTGCGCATGGGCCGGAACGACGTGGTGTAGATGTCCAGGTCCTTGTGCCCCGACGCCAGCGCGCCCTCCTCCGTCAAGCCCTGCGCAGCCGCAGCAGCGCACAGTGCATGGCGACCCCTCGCCACCCTGAGCTCCCTCGCTTGGCAGTGCTGGCTGGCAAGCACGCCGCACGGGCATGCGCGGAAATGAGCTGGTGGCCGCCGCTAGAACAGAGCCACAGAAAGCAACGGAGGAGAGGGCGCCGCCGTCACGCACCACGGTGCCGATCTCTGGGTTGGAGAAGACGGCCGAGGGGATGGCCCAGTAGTCGGGCTTGGTGGGCTCGTTGAGCACCATGGTCTTGGCCAGCGCCATGCCCTCCATGAGGGCCACGGGCGTGAGCTGCACCCGGTCCGTCACGTCGCCAATGGCCCAGATGGACGGCACGTTGGTGCGGCTAAACTCGTCCACCACCACCTCGCCGCGCTTGCCCAGCTTGACGCCGACCTCCTGCAGGCCCAGCCCGCCCGTGTTGGGCACGCGGCCTGCGGCCACACCACGCGCGCAGCCGGGCGCCGTCGACGACCACAGCGCATGAACTTGCGCCGCGATCGTGGGGAAGGCGCATACAGGGCCCTGAGCCGCGCGACGCACGCACCTGTCGCCATGAGCACCTGGTCGTTGCCCTTGAGCTCGGTGGTCTGCCCATCCTTGCCCGCCACCACCACGGTCAGCGTGCCGTCCGCCTCCTTGCGCACCTGAATAGGCAGCAGCGCCAACCGCGCGCGGACCGCGCGCCGCAATCCTCAGCACGCAGCATGCACCTCACACGGCAGAACGAGCGCAGCAAGCATGCGCACCCATTTCTCACCTCCTTGGGCGTGTGCCCGGGGTGTAGCTGCAGCCCCGCCTGCACGTACTGGTCCGTGACAAACTTGCGCACCTGCGGCCCCACGCCGCGGCGCGCCAACACGCGCGTCAAGAAAAAACCAGGGCGGCGAGGGCGCGCCTGCCTCTACAACCACGGGCGCTTGCGACCGCATACTGTAGCACAAAGCGGCCGAGGGCGCACCTCTTGGTCAAAGCCCCGCAGCGGCAGGTCTTGCCGGTACACCAGGTGCACCTCGCTGCCAAACCGCCGGAAGATGCTGGCAAACTCCACGGCGATGTAGCCGCCGCCCAGCACGGCAATCTTCCTGCGGCAGCCGGGCACGCACGTTGTCGTCGACGCGTCAGCGGCGCCTCAAGCTCACGACTCTTGTGCACGCTCCCTCCCAGGAGAGCGCCAGCTGAGCTCAGGGCGGTGCACTCACTTGGGTCTCTGCTGCAGCTCGAGCGCGTCGTCGCTGGTGATGGTGAGCTCGGCGCCGGGGATGCTGAGCTTGCTGGGCCGGTTGCCCACGGCCACCACAATGTTGCGCGCCGTGTAGCGCTTGCCGTCCACCTCGACCGTGTGCGCGTCCAGCACCTTGCCGCGACCCTCCAGCACCGTCACCTGCGGGCACACACGCGCGCACGTGCGTTGCGCAGCAGGGCAATGCGGGTCAGCGCCGCCCTGAGCAGCAGCAGTGCTAGCGTGCGCGGCGCGTCGTTGACGCGTGCTGCGTGCCTTGGCGTTGTTGAGCGTGTTCTTGTACGCGCCGTTGAGCCGCTGCAGCTCCTTGCGCTTGGCCTCGAGCATGCGCTGCCAGTCGTGGCCCGGCAGGCCCTTGTCCTCCCACCTGAGCAGACGTAAACCAGGGGCGCGCGTGCTGAGGAGGCGAGCCTGCCACACGAAGACCAGGTGGGTGCGCTGTGGCCCAGAGCGGAAGGGGTCCTCACCCGTAGCCCACGCTGCCGTGGAAGGACTCGGCGTACTCGCTGGCGTACACGAGCAGCTTCTTGGGCACGCAGCCGCGCAGCACGCACCTGCGCGCCAGGACCAGGACCCGCAAGAGCAGGTGCACTATCAAGTGAGGCGCTGGCAGTGTGTGCAAGACGGGAGGGGTGGCTGGCCTTGCTGGGCGAGCCGCGCGCGCTCACGTGCCGCCGACGCCGCCCTTGGTCTCCGAGCTCTTGTAGTCAAAGGGCAGCTCGCACACTGCCACCTTGGCGCCTGCGGGAGGGTGCTCACGGCGGCGGGGGGTCACTGCGAGCACTCGCGTGCCTCACTTCAGAGGGATGCAGACGAGTGCGTGCTCGTGTGGTGATGCCGGTGGATGACGATGGTTCCCCTCGGTCAATAAGCGGAGTAGCGTGAAGCCGTCATGCGAGCAGTCAGGCCGCTGAACAAGTCGTCACCGGGGCCTGGGAGGTGCGTGGTGAGGTGCGTGCGTGCCACGTGAGGTGCTTCCCCCTTCCCCACCCTCGTAGTCCCCTCGGTCAATAAGCGGAGTAGCGTGAAGCCGTCATGCGAGCAGTCAGGCCGCTGAACAAGTCGTCACCGGGGCCTGGGAGGTGCGTGGTGAGGTGCGTGCGTGCCACGTGAGGTGCTTCCCCCTTCCCCACCCTCGTAGTCCCCTCGGTCAATAAGCGGAGTAGCGTGAAGCCGTCATGCGAGCAGTCAGGCCGCTGAACAAGTCGTCACCGGGGCTCCCCTGATCGTGCGTGTGGTCGTGCGTGTGATCGTGCATGTGTGTGCGCGCGTAAGGCCGCGGTCCACCCACCGTATGAGGAGGCAAAGCGCGAGGAGCGCACACCGCCGCTGCCTGCACCGATGGTGAACACGTCGTAGTCGTAGCTGCCTGCTGCGCTGCCATTCGCGCTGCTGCTCCCGTTCCCTGCGCTCGCCGTGATGGTCAAGCCTGCAGGCGTGCCAGCCACTCAATTCACGACAGCGATACCATCAGCTCACGCTGCGTGCACGGTCCTGCTCGCACAGCGTGTGCGCGTGCGCCGCGCGAGCCGCCATCGGCGCTGCGCCGTGCCCAACGCCCCTCGCTCACCCCGACGGCTGAGCACCATCAAGGCCCCTGCGAGCAGCACGATGCGGCGAGCAGGGTGAGTTGGCCGTGATGGCGCGGCACGATGAGGCGCCAGGGCAGACCAGGAGCGAGCACTTACGCGACGCCAGGAGCGCCTGCTGCCGCCCATGGGCACCCAGAGCGCGCATGGAGGCTGCGTGGGTCTGCCGTGCGTGCATTCCAAGCGAGTCCGTGAGCTACTCGCTGCGGGCCGCCGAAGACGAGGGCATGGCGGGGGCTTGAGCGCTGGACAAGACACGCGGAACGCGCTGCAGATGCGCTGATGGCGTCGCTGTGGGGCCCATGCCCCTCCCCCTGCCTGCCGGCCTGCCATGGCCAGCATCAAGCAACGCAGCGGCGCACGCCGAGCTTGCACGTGGCGCCACGGTCGGGGATTGCGCTAGCCAGCACTGGAGCAGCAGATACAGCAGCAGCAGGCTCGCCAGGTGGTGGCAGCACCCACCGCCTGCGCAAGTGGCATCGCTGCGAACCGCTGCGGCGGCGTCCACGCGTGCACGCAGCAGCCGCGTCGGCCCTGCCGCAGACCAGCTCGTCACCGTCGCCACAGCAGGAGGAGCCTGGAGTGGCCAGTGACGGCGACGACGGCGGCCCGCTGCTCCCAGAGGCGCTGCAGCGCATCTGCGGCGACCTGCCCATCCGGCGCGTGGTGCTCGACGTGCTCGCTGCCCTGAACGGCTGCAGCGGCGCCGTCTTGCAGGCGCCGCCTGGCGCGGGCAAAACCACCACCGTGCCGCTGGCGCTGCTGCAGCACAACCCCGCCTGGCTCAGGGCGAGCAGCGGCGGCGGCGGCGACGGCCGCCCGCCCACCATCCTGGTGCTTGAGCCGCGGCGGGTGGCGGCCAAGGCGGCGGCGCGGCGCATGGCGGCCATCCTGGGGGAAAAGGTGAGTGCAGCGCCTGGGCGCCTGGTGCGCCTCGTTGTTCGAGGTGCAGTTGAGGGGCGGGCGCCACGCTCCACAGCGCCTCTGCACACACGCGCGCAGGTGGGGGCGACGGTGGGCTACCGGGTGAGGCTGGAGACGTGCGTGAGCAAGCGCACGCGCATCGAGGTCGTCACCGAGGGTGAGCGCGCCTCAGCGGCCCGCCCGGCCTGCGCTGCTCGCCTGGTGAGCTCACCTGTGCGCGTCACCCACCGGGGGCGTGCGTGTCGCGCCTGCGCCGCCGCAGGCGTGCTGCTGCGGCGCCTGCAGAACGACCCCGAGCTGACCGGTGCGTGCTGATCGGTCACTACGCCATGACATGGCGAGGCACGCACAGGGCTTCCAGACTGCATCAGGAGGGCGTGGCCCTGGCGCCTGAACCGTGCTTCCTACGCATCCCCTGGCAGGCGTGGCCGCCATTCTCTTTGACGAGTTCCACGAGCGCAACCTGGACGCCGACCTGGCCCTGGCCCTCACCTGCGACCTGCAGGTGTGGCCACACAGCCCCTGCGGTGCCAGCCGAGCGCACGCAGCATGGCCGCAACGAGGGCCGTTCGTGCGAGCGGTGCCTCGCTTTGCGTTCCGGCGTGCCGCAGGCGGTGGCGCGCCCGGAGCTGCGCGTGCTGGTCATGAGCGCCACGCTGGGCGGCGGGCTGGCCGAGCGCTGCGCCGCGCTCATGGGCCCGTCGGCCGGCGCGGGCGGGCAGCCCGTGCCCGTCGTGGTCAGCCAGGGGCGCAGCTTCCCTGTCCGCACCGTCTACTTGGGTGAGACGCAAGCAAGCAAGCTAGCGAGCAGGCGAGCGAGCGAGCGCTCCATGGCGATTAACCGCGACCGCGCCACGACGTGCGCCCGCGGGTGCAGGCGCGCCTGGGCAGGAGCGGGGTGCGCTGGAGGAGGCGGTGGCCGAGGCGGTGGTGGCGGCGCTGGACGCGCAGGCAAAGCGCAAGGCGCCGCCCGGGGACGTGCTGTGCTTCCTGCCGGGCGTGGCCGAGATCAACAAGTGAGCCGTGTTGCGGGACGGAGGGCGGTGAGGGAGAGAGAGCCCTTAGGTGCTGGGCGGGGCGTTTTTGACGCGCAGTTGGTGTGGCGGTCGTCTCCGTGGACGGCACACCCGATGCACTGCCGCGTGTGCTGCCCACCGCGAGACGGGTGTCATGGTGGGGCGCTGATGTGTGCCGTCGTGCGCCGCAGCGCGGAGCGCCTGCTGCTGAGGCGGCTGGGCGGCAGGCTGGACGTGGTGCAGCTGCACGGAGGCATGGCGCCGCGCGACCAGGACAGGGTCGTCATGCACAAGGCCCCGCAGGGCTCGCCCGCCAGGTGCGCCCTGCCTTCCCATGACGTGCCGGGAGGCGCGGTGCGTGCACACAACACCAGCGCGCACAGCAGCGGCACAGGGACAAAGCGGTGCCCCCGGCGTGCGCAGGCGGGTGATCCTGGCGACGCCCATCGCCGAGAGCAGCCTGACGCTCAACAACGTGTCGGCTGTCGTGGACACGGGCCTGAGGCGCAGCCCCGCGTACGACGCGTCCACCGGTGTCAACCGCCTGCGCGTGAGTGGCACGGCGGCCGTGCTGCACTGCCAGCCAACACGCACTGGCTGCAGCCCGTGGCCAAGCACACAGGCAGCTGCTCCGTGGCTGGCAGCGGCTCACCGCACGACGCAGTGCAGCGGGGCGCGGCCCAGCGTGGTGAGGTGTCCCTGTGGAACCCATTGCCCGTGCCGCAGACGGAGCGCGTGAGCGCGGCCAGCGCCGAGCAGCGAGCGGGGCGCGCCGGCCGGCAGGGCCCCGGCGTGGCCTACCGCCTGTGGGAGGCGCAGGACGTGCTGGCGGCCTCGTCGCCGCCAGAGATTGAGCAGGCGAGTGACGGTGTGCTGCCCATCTCGCCCGCCCCACCTCAACACTCGCTTGCATGCGTCACGCCATAGCTCGATGCAGCAGAGCGAAGGTGGGGCGCGCACCCTCGGACCTGTGACGCTGCGCAGGCGGACCTGGCCCCGATGGCGCTGCAGCTGTCGTGCTGGGGCGTGGCGGTGGCCGGCGGGGCCGCCGGCGCGCCCGCGGCGCGGGTGCCGGTGCGGGACACGCTGCCCTGGCTGGACCCGCCCCCTGAGGGCAGGCTGGCCGACGCGGCCGAGCTGCTCACAGAGCTGGGCGCACTCAGCACCACCACGGTCAGTGAGCCTCTTCTCCGATGCTGCGTCCCCGAGTTAGTAGTCAGAGCTGTTCCCCACGACCTTCAAGTGAGCTGCGAGCTGGAGAAACAGGAGCGAGGAAGGCACATTGACCCGACACGTGTGCAGGGCGCCGTCACTGCGCAAGGCCGGGCCATGGCGGGCATGGGCGTGCACCCGCGCCTGGCCGCCATGGTGCAGCGCGGCAGCGCGCCGCCGCTGAGCGCGCCCGAGCTGTCGTGCGTCATGGCCTCGCTGCTGAGCGAGCGCGACGTGATGCCCCGCGGCGGCGCGTCCTCGGGGGGCCTGGGGGGGTCGCGGGGGGGAACGGCCAGCGTGGCGCTGCGCCTGGCGGTGCTGGCGGCGGTGGCCGGGGCGGGCAACCCTAGGGACGTGGCGGGCGTGGAGGGCCTGCTGGCGTCGCTGCGCGTGGGCGTGGAGGAGGTGGTGCGGGCGGCGGACGTGGGCACGGCGCGGCGGGTGCTGCTGGGCGCGAGGTCGGTGGCGGCGGCGCTGCAACGGAGCGAGGGCGGCGGCAGCGGCGCGACCACGGATGAGGAGGGTGTGGAGGAAGAGGAGGACGAGGCGGGGGACGCGAGCGACGTGGACATGGAGAGGACGGGGACGGACTCGGATGGCGAGTGGAGCGGCGCCAGCGCGAGTGCGAATGGAGGGCCGACGGCGGCGGCGACGGCGGCGGCGTGGACGGCGCAGTGGCTGCAGCAGGCGGGGCGGGAGGGCCTGGCAGGCGCGCTGGTTGCTCTCGGTGAGTGGCCAGCGCTGGCGACGCCGTGCGCGCGGGGCCAGATGTTCGCTTTGCGGGGCGGGCGCTGCCGTGCGACAGCTGCTGTGTGCTGGCTGCGTGCTGTGTGTGTGTCGTGTGCAGCGTACCCCGACAGGCTGGCGGTGCGCGCCGAACGGTCCAACGCCCGGGCCAGCTTTGCGCTGTCGGGCGGTGGCACGGTGCGCCTAGCCTCGGAGGACGACCCCCTGAGCCAGGTGCGCCGCCCTCACGTCCAACTCGCTTTCCCTTCGAGCACCTCCTCTTGTGGCAGCAGCCACGCATGACGTGTTGGTTGGGCGTGCCATCATCGTGGGCCGCAGTCTGCCGAGCTGCTGGCGGTGGCGGTGCTGGGCGGCGCGCGCGAGCGCTCGGGGCAGAACGACACGGTGCGCCTGGCCGGCTCGCTCAGCCGCAACGCCGTCGAGCGGTACCTGTCGGGCTTTGTGGCCGAGCGTAGCGTGGTGTTTTGGGCCAGCGGCAGCAAGGCCGTGCTGGCGCGGCGGCAGCGGCGGCTGGGGCGGCTGGTGCTGGACGAGAAGAGCATTCCCGTGTCGGACGAGCAGGCGCTGCCGGCGCTGCTGCAGGCGAGTCGCGCAGTCCCCGCTGGAGAGCGGCCGTCCTCTCCCACAGGGTCGCTTCGCAGGTGTAGAGCATGCGCACTGTGCGCTGTGGCCCACAACAGGGCTTCAAGGAGTTGGGCGGCGTGCGCGGCGTGGGCCTGGCCAAGGACGTGGAGGCGTGGAGGCAGCGCGTGCTGTGGCTCCGGTGCGCGCTAGAGGGAAGGGGCGGGGCGGTGCCGCTGGCCACACCAGGCATTGCGGCGTGCCGGCCGACCTGACGCCCTGCTGCGCCTCGGTCGCGCCTGCGCAGGCGGGCGGAGCTGTCCACCAGCGACCCGCCGCAGTCCTCGCTGCCCGACCTGTCTGACGAGGCGCTCCTGGCCAGGTGAGGGGGTGCCGCGACTGCGTTTACTGCCGGGCGAGGCGAATGACGGGCGGCGCCCTGACCACCACTGCTGCGTGACGTGCGTTGGCGTGTGTGCGCCTGCAGCGCCGCGGCGTGGCTGCCCCCGTACCTCCTGGGCGCCCGCAGCAAGGCCGACATGGTCAAGCTGCCCTGGCAGACCATCCTGCAGGTGCGGCGGTCGCTTGGGCGGTGGTGCTGCCCTGGGCGTCGCCTGCCTTCCTCAAAGTCACGTGCGTTGCTCGCCATGCACGTCGCAGTCCATGATGAGCCGGGAGGACCGGGCGCGCGTGGAGGCCCAGGTGCCGTCCTTTGTGCTGCTGCCGACGGGCACGCGGGCGGCCATCGACTACGGGCGGGACCCTCCGGCGGCGCGCGCGCGCATCCAGGTGAGGATGCGCAACTGGGCAGGCCTGGGTGGCGAGCGGCACAGAGGGTGCTCCTGGGTGGCGCGTGACCTCCTGTGTGGCACACGCCTGCGTGCTGATGATGGGCGTGGCGCAGGAGGTGTTTGGGCTGTCAGAGACGCCGCGCGTGGCCGGCGGGCGCGTGCCCGTGGTGCTGGAGCTGCTGTCGCCCTCGCAGCAGCCGCTGCAGGTGAGCAGGAGCCTCTAAGGGGGAGGTTCGCACCTGGGTGGTGTGGTGCACGCGTCTGCCGACCTGTGTGTGGGCCACCTGACCGCGCAGATCACGGCGGACCTGGCTGCTTTCTGGGCCAACTCTTACCAGGCTGTGCGGCGGGAGATGAAGGGACGATACCCTAAGCACCTTTGGCCCGACAACCCGCTCGAGGTGGAGGCCACGCGCATGACCAAGAAGGCCATGGACCGGGCGTCGGCGGCGGCCGCAGAGCAGCAGGCGCCAGCCGCGCAGGGCAAGGCGGCGGGAGGCAAGGGACCTGGCGGCAAGGGAGGAGCGTCCAAGCGGAGCTGACACATTCAAACTTGAATGCCCCGCGGCGGGTGCCAGCTGAGAGCATTGAGGAGGACACGCCGTGTGAAGCTTGCCCCACAACACAGCAGCCTGCTTGACCAACGTCCAGCGTGCAGACCTCCCCAGAGCTCTCAGTGCACCCAGCGCGACCTCAGAGCCGAGTCCACAGCGGAGATGCTGCAGCAAGCCGGCCTCTGCACGGCGCCAGCAATGGGGTGTCGCGCGCGTCTCGCGCCCCTGCGGCCGCTGAGCGGACCTGCAGCTTTCGGTGGGCGCGTCCAGCAGTCTCGCGCCAGGTCCACCCCGCCCGGCCACCGCCTCTCCTCAGGCCCACGCCAGCTGCTGGCCGTCGTGGCCAAGAGCGCGCTGCACCTGCCTGACCGCTCACCTACTGGAGCACTAACCAAGGAGGTGAGCGGCTGCAGCGGCGTCGAGGTGGCGCAACCAGGGTTCCCGCGAGCGCACCCGGCCGGCTGTGCAGAAGAGCCCGCGTGGCACCCGCGCCGTTCTGCGCCACAGCAGGAGGTCCAGGCCTTCATGCGCATGGCGCGCCTGCACAACACGCTCCCGGCGCTGCTCCTTGTGCTGGTGGGCGCCTGGTCCGGCGTCGGGCGCAGCCCCAGCGTGCTCGTCAACGGGAGCGTGTGGCTCATGGCGCTCATCTCTGCCGGTGGGTGATGAGCAGCACGCACGCTGACGTCGGGGAGCCCACCCGGCATGCAGAGACGTGCACACCTGACGCCGCCAATGGCGTGCCCACATCTGCGCACGGCAGGCGTTGCAGCTGGATCGTGTCTAATCAACGATTACTTCGACTTTGCCTCGGGCACGGACCAGCTCAACGCGCCGCACAAGCCGCTGCCCAGCGGGACCGTCAAGCCCGACGTGGCGGTCCTGGTGGCCGGCGGCCTGTGAGTGGTGCTCACCGCCGTGCGCACCAAGTGTGATGCGGCTGGCGCAGCGTAGCGATTGGGAGGCGCCAACCTCCCCGCTGCGTGTTCCTGGCGCATACTGGGGTGTCGGGGCATGCAGGTACGTGCTGGTGCTCATGGCGGCGTGCCTCATGGACCACCCGGGCGTCCGCGCCATCGTCGCCTTCTCAGCCGGTGCGTGGCGCGGCGCCGCACACATTGTGTGTGTGGGGAAAGCACCAAGGAGCAACACGGCTGTCGGATGGCGTGCCGCGCCCACACGCCTCCTCCCCCCACGCCATGGATGGTGCCGGCCCCCTTACCCCCCTCGTTTGGCAGGTGCCACGCTGCTCTACACGCCCATCTTCAAGCGCGTCACGCTGCTCAAGAACGCGCTGGTGGCCAGCGTCATCGCGCTGGCGCCTCTCAGCGGCGCACTGGCCGCCGGAGCGGTGAGGTGGTCCTTCACGGCTGTGTGGATCGGTCTCCAGGCACGAGCACCTGCATTGTCACCTGCCTTGCGCATGGCGACGCCTCCCCCCCTTGGCACCTGACCGCGCAGGACGCCGCCATGCTGCAGCGCCTGGCCGTGCCCTCCCTCTTCTCCTTCACCGCCATCATCTTCCGTGAGGTGCTGATGGACTGCGCCGACGAGCAAGGTGAGGCCCTTGGTCCCCCCGCACAAACAAGCGGCATGGTTCGCGGCGCTCGATCAAGCGCTCCCTCTCGCGCCTACTCGGCGTTGCCTGCCACCGGTGCCACTGGTGCGGCAGGCGACCGTCAGTCGGGTGTGGTGACGCTGCCTGTGCTCATGGGCCCCGCCGCCGCGCTGCTGCTGGCCACGGTGCTGCTGCTTGGCGGCGCGCTGGCCGCCATCAGCGGGCTGCTCACCTCCAACATCCCGCTCGCCGCCTCCAGCACCGCCGACGCGGCCGCCACCACGGCGGTGCAGGTGGCGGGCGCGGCGGTGGCGCAGCACGCGCTGCCGCTGTCGGTGGCGTGGCCGCACCTGGCGTGCGCCGGGCTCATCGGGCTGTGCGTGCTCAAGCTGGTCGGCCAGGTGCGGGCGGCGCATGTTTGTCTTTGTGCACATGTGTGGCGGTGTCTGCTTCGCTGCAGGTGGGCCGAGCGCAGGCATGCGCGTGTGGCGCGCTCACGTGCTGTTGCGCAGGTCGTGCACGTGTACGCGAGCGGCATGAGCGAGGCCGCCATCAGCAGCGCCGTGGACGACTGCATCAAGCCCGTGGGGCTCGCCATCGTCATGCTCGCCGCCATGGCCTGAGGATGGCTGGACTTTGCGTTTCATTTCTGCTATGATTTGCTTGTGGGAGTAGTGAGCGCAGCAATTCGCGCGGTGGCGTGCGGCAGGAGCGTGCACCACTTTTGGCTTGGTGGGTTTGCTGAGTGCGACGAGGTTGGTGAGCCTGGGATGGTCTTGGGAGCGTGCCCTCTAGCGCCTGTATCAGTCTCCGCTACATCCGTGCGCGGCGCGTGTACGACCAGTGATTGCGCGGCTTGGATCGCGATTGAGAGCACGTGTGGCTCTGTGCATGCGTGGCACGTGCTGTGGTTGTGGGCCGCGTCAACGCACGCCACCCACCCACCCGTGCTCACACCCTCGTGTGGTTTTCCACGTGTGGTTCGGTTTGCGCGCGGCGCACGCATCGTCGGGATCATCATGGGAAGCTGTTGCGAGAGAGCGTCCACTGAGGGAGGAGGGACGTTTTGCCGGTCATCGTCACGGAAATTTTGCGTGGTCCGGATCACACGTTTTGCAGGGTGACGGGCAGGTGATGAATTGCGAGGCTGGGGGAGCTGAGCTCACTCATCATCATGAGCGTCATGCCCCAACACGCTGTCTGCTGCTACTCTGTTTTTGGCTCTGGGGCTCTCACAAGAGCCTCAAGTGCCCGGTGATCTTGTCGATCGCGCTCTTGGGCGCTGGGCCGATGGCAAGCACGGTCTGGGAGCCCGCCGGTATCTGCGTGCGACCGGCGTCGCACACGATGTAGGTGGGCAGCCCCGCCGCCGACGCTTGGCTCGCCAGCTCGTCCTGCGCACGTGTGACGCAGAGCAGCACACGCCATGGTCGTCAGGCCAACTGGCGCGCGTGGCCCGCAGCACGCGTATTTGTGGCGAAAGCAGGACGAGCAAAGGAGACCAAGGGCTGAGAGCGCACCATCTCGTCGTCGTCCTGGATCTTGAGCGCGATCTTGGCCTGCCCGCACCACTCCCACTGCTTGAAGAGCACCTCGTGCTTGCTCTTGTACTTTTGGACCACGCCGCACGCCGCGTGCGCGCACTGCGGGGGGCGCACCCGCAAACCAGAGGGCCGCGCTCGATCATCCGCGTGCCCATTGACGCGCCTGTGGCCAGCTGCACGCCAGGCTGCCCTCCAGCCATGTTACCTGCGCGCCTATCTTGCCCTTGCCCATCTTGAGCGCCTCGTTCACGCACAGCACCTGCGCAGACGGCAAGCACGCTCCGCACCATTCCGGCGGCTGTGTGTACGTGTGTACGTGTGCAGGCTGTGCCTGCTCCAACTGCAAACGAGAGCAGTGCTGCGCACCATCTTGAGCTCCTCTCTCGGTCTGGGGATGGCCTGCGCGGGCCGCTTGTGGCCGGCCGCCTTGCCCTTGGAGGACGCCTGCGGCACACCGCGCCACAGTGCAAGGTCAGCCGCACCAGGTGGCACCTGCAGCACACACACTCAGCCCCTGAACAACGTCAGGCACACACGATCGCGTGCACGGCTGACCTGGCCCTGCTGCCGCTGCGCCACAAAGCCGCGCGCCACAAAGCCCAACGTGAAGCCGCTGAGGACCTTGAGCAGCGTGTCCACCACCACCACCACAGCAGCAGCAGTAGGCATCTTGACAGGCTGTGGAGCGCGTCGTTCCTGGCCGTGATCGTGCAACATGGTGGCGGCTCGAGGGTGTCGCTGGCAGGTGCGGGCCAAGCAGCGAGGATCCAGCAGCGCGATGCAGCTACAGAGGCACGCCGGGTCGCAGCACCAGCACCAGCAGCCAGTGCATCAGCAGCGGCGGCTGCTGCACGGCGCGCAGACAGGTGAGCCAGTGCGGGTGGCGATCCACGAGGATTGGCGCTGCGCGGCTCGCACGGCGGAAGCCACGCTCTGCCAAGCGTCTCGGTCGTGCGCGAGCCCTCGCTCGCCTCTGCACTCGGCCGCCACCCTGGTCTTCGTTCCACCTCATCACCGCTGCGCGCACACGCACAGGAGCTCCATGGGCGCGGCCTGCTCGCGTGCTGGGGCGCGTGGCACCTGGCTGCACCAGCAGCAGTGACAGCCGGGCATGCGTGGGGCACTGGCGGTGTCGAGCGGTGGCGGCGCGCGCTGGCAACCTGACCATCGGCGACCTGGCCGCGGCGTCGCAGCAGGCCGCCAGGCAGCAGCAACAAGGTGGGTGTGCTGCACGACAAGAAGAGGGCGCACGTGGGCGGCATGCGCCGCGATGGGGCGCAGCCACGACGCGACACGGATCCAGTCGCCCCGGTGCGTCGCACCGTGCGTGCGCAGTGGTGTACGAGGACGAGGATGAAGACGAGGACGAGGAAGAGGAAGAGGAGGAGGACGGCGGAGAGGAGGCGGACGCCCAGCAGCAGCAGCAGCAGCAACAGGACGACAAGCAGCAGCAGGAGGACGAGAAGCAGCAGCAACAGCAACAGCAGCAGCAAGCACCGGCGGCGCAACAGCAGCAGCAGCAGCAGCAGTCGGGCAAGGCCGCCAGCAGCAACGCGGCGGCGGCGGCGACAGCGGCCGCCTCATCAGAGGCCGCCCTCACGGCGGCGGCGCGAGGCGCCGCCAAGCCAGTGGCGCCAGAGGACGACCTGGTGACGCAGGAGTACACGGAGGAGGTGGAGATCACCATCAAGGTAGGGACTGCCATGCTGCACCCCAGCGCCAGGTGGCACGGGCGCAACACACGTGGCGCCCTTGACCCCGACCCTCCTGCACCCACCTGCGTGCAGCCCTTCACCGTGCGCGGCGCGTACGAGGACTCTGTGGCGTGGGTGCGCGGCACCAACCTGGGCCGCGCCTTCCTGGTGCTGGTGGGCGGCGTGCTGCTGGGCACGCTGGGCCTGGCGCTGCACCGCTATTGGCAAAAGTACCAGTCGCCCACCAGCCAGCGCAAGCGCCAGGTGAGCCCAGCGCCCCACCACCTCCCTGCCAGCAACGCGACAAGCCCAACCCCTCACCCCTCGCACACATGTGGCAGGAGGGAGCAGGGTGGACAGTACCACACACGACCTTCCAAGCGCACCAGAGGGACGAGGGGGCAGAGGGT
>VFQP010001532.1_pt1 | contig 14449 bp, 20 predicted proteins | sample 3512351 | NCBI WGS metagenome assembly VFQP01 (sample SAMN10412372, study PRJNA504923) | tailings metagenome | isolation source: Relicate 1 Philex TSF1 revegetated site | place: Philippines: Tuba, Benguet | collected 2017-08-29 | reverse complement strand
GGAACTGGGTGCTGATGAGGCACTGGATTACAGGCAACAGGATGTAGAGGAGGTGTACAAGAACAACAAATTTGACATTGTGGTGGACTGCGTTGGTGGTATGTGGGTGTGGTGGGTGGCGTGGGTGGGTCTATGTACTTTTGGTGTTGTTGGTTTGGGCTACTTTTGGTGTGTGTGGGAATGCGGGAGTGTGTTTGTGGTGTGATGTATGGAGGGTGTGTACAAAACGTAGTGGTGATGTTTGCATGCAATGAGAAAGTGGAATGAGAAAGGATACACTGGTTGTGGTGCTGATGCACACCTCCTCCCACACACCTCCGCACCACACCCACCACACCACACCCTTCACATCACACCCACAACACCCACAACTTCACACCAGGTGCGGACAACATGAAAAAGCTCTTTGCAGTGGTCAAACCAGGGGGCACATACTCGCACATTTTCAATCGTGGTACCGATAATGATGTGCTGGGGGAGCTGCAAAAAGCATCTGATGATGTGCATGTCCACACTGTACTCGTACAACCAAGCGGTGTGCAATTGCAAAAGGTGAGGGAGGTGTAGGTGTATGGGGAGGTGTAGGTGTATGGTGGTGCTGTGAGTACAGGGCGGTGTGCATGGTGTGTGCATGGTGTGTGTATGCTTGAAAACACTATGCCCTGCACAATGGAACAAACCCACAACACACCCCATGCATGGTTCTCCATTGTTGTCCACTTTATGGTTGTCCTCATCACCGCAGGTGGCTGATCTGATTGCAGCAGGCAAGGTCAAGCAGGTGGTTGCTGCCTCATTCCCACTGGAGCAGGTGGAGGAGGCACACAAGCTGAGTGAGGGGGGGCGCACCAGAGGCAAGATTGTGCTGACAGTGTAGCCATAATGTGCTCATAATGTCGCCATGGTGTCGTCATAACGCTTTCGGTTTCCGGGGAGTGTACATTGAGATGTGTCGCCTCGGTTCCCAGGGGGCATGTACATTGAGATGTATCGGCGAGTGGGAGGGTGTGTGTGCGAAATGGAGCGTGTGCAACAATGGCCACCCGCATCTGTGGTGCAGTTGAACACAGACAATGGACAGCCCCTTTTTCGGAGGACAAAGACAAGCTTTGTCCGTTTGGCACTTGTCCGTGCATGTGAATTGGATACTACAACACTATTGTGCTGCATCACTTGTAAAACTGTGAAATTGTGGCTGCGCTACCCCTTCCACCACCAAGCACTGAACATTGAGTACTGAACGCTGGGAGAGCACCAGTGACCAGTTGACAATTGGCAGGTTCCACTCGTGTTACATGGGAGGGTTCTTGAATAAACAGCACTGTACACAGCACACAGCACAAAAAATAAACAGAAAATGCAATGTCAGCACAACACTGCATACACAATCACAAGCCAACACAGCACGTGTTGGAACAACATGAATTCCCTGGTTTGTAGTACCAAGCACACACAGACACAGTAACAACAAAAAGGACCAACACAAAAAAAGTGTCACAAAACAATCTCATTCGTGAAAATTGCCGCTTGTGGGCACAATCCATCTAAGGGCCGCAGCAGGGGCACATCAGGTTGCGGGAGCTGCAGAGGCCGACGGTATTGTCAGGGAAGATGCACACTGCGCCCTGGGCTGAGGGAGTCTTGCTGGGCTCATAGAAGAGTTGGGTGCCCTGTGGGGTGTAGACCTTCATGTCCACATACATCTGTGCATGGGGGAGGGAGGGGGTGTTGATAATGGGAGACATAGCAGGGCATTGATGTAATTGAGTATCTATGAACACTCCCAATACAAAACACTCCCAATACAAAACACTCCCAATACAAAACACCCCCAATACAAACGTACAAAGCGGCCTGGGGCAAGCTGTGTGCACTCTCCTGGCTTGACAACCTCACGCATCTGGTAGCGTGCACCCCTGTGTTGTTGGGGGGAAGGAAAGCACGTGTTGACATAAACTCACAGTCTACCTACACCCGTCACCCGTCAAGCACCCCACAGCAACGTACTGGCTGATCTCTGCAATGAGGGACTGGGTGCCCAAGTTCCACACTGGGAATGCCAGGGCGGTGGTGACAGCAATCTTGGCGGGATTGCCCTCTTGCAGACGACGGCCCTTGGCGGGAGTGTTGACGGGGTCCACACCGATGGCAGGCTGGTTGACAGCAATCTTGGAAGGATCCACGGCAATGGTGGGGTCGGTGGACAGGGCCTGGCCAACCTGGAGGGGGTCCACACCGATGGCGGGCTGGTTGACGGCAATCTTGGAAGGATCCACACCGCTGGGGTCCACACCGATGGCGGGCTGGTTGACGGCAATCTTGGAAGGATCCACGGCAATGGTGGGGTCAGTGGACAGGGCCTGACCTGCAGGGCCCCATTGCAACAGCTTGCGTCCCTTGGCGGGGGTGTTGACGGGGTCCACACCGATGGCGGGCTGGTTGACAGCAATCTTGGTGGGGTCGACGCCAATGGTGGGGTCGGTGCTCAGGGCCTGGCCAAGCTGGAGGGGGTCGACGCCAATGGCAGGCTGGTTGACAGCAATCTTGGAAGGATCCACGTTGACGGGGTCCACGCTGAGGGAGCCTACGTTGGCTGTGGCGCTGAGCACCAAACAAGCCAGCATGGCGATGGTAAGTGTTGGACGATGGCGTTTGACCATGGTGATGGAGGGTATTGGTTGTATAGGTTTGTTGAAATCGGTTTATGATGATGTTTATGACTGCGAGCGTACAAATAAATTGTTTTTTTCCGACAAAACAGAGGAGGACGGGAAGACGGGTTGCACTTCCGAGCGTCAAACCAGAGAGCGATGTCGGGCCTGCAGCGCACTTGCAACTTTGTCCTGCTCACCGATCGTCCACTTCATAGCATGCATGGTGTTGAAGTTTTGCTCAAACGGTGGGAATGGGGATCAGTGAACAAATACATGGATGCGTTGATACACGACGATGCATTGATGCAATGATGCGAAGATGACATCGTGCAAGAATGTTATTATGATATCAAAAAGCAACGTGTGTTACGGTGAGTAGCTACAGCAGCAACCAGTGGTTTTGAGGTCATTTTGTAGGGACCAACACGGTGAACATCTTGTTATATGTTACTTGACGTATATAGTGTAGCATAAACAACGTGCTACAGCACACACAAAAAACACCAAAAACACACATCAACATTATCCAGTGGGTGCGCATGTGCAATTCATAGCGTTGTGTGAGTGATCGGGGGGGTTGCACCAGTCCACGTTGTTGTCCCCGAACAGACACAGGTTGCTGGGTGTCCCGGGCATTGCACACAAATGCTCAAACACCTGGCTGCCGTTGATGTAGACAAAAACGTCTGCCATCCACCCGTAATCAGGGAGCAGATCTACACAATCACCTGGCGCAAACGTGTGATTGGCGAGTTCCGCGAACCTGTGCACGTGGGGGTGGGGTGTTTTTATTGGTGGCATCTGAGGGCATGTGTTGCAGGGATACCGTACCATGCCTTGAGCACCACTGTGGCACTCACGGTGCCACCATTTTGAAAGGCAAACCCCTTGTCCCACACGGCATCACATGGTTGGGGAATTGCAGCAGCAAGCACTAAAACGGTGGTGAGAAATGCACGCAACTTCATGGTTGTGGTGTCTTATGGTTACCCTATACGCTCCCCCATGTTTGAGGTTGATGTGGGAGAAACTATCGCTTCTGGTTTAGGAAACGACAATGATCTTCATGCGGAAACCGCACTGCAATACCATTCTCACACACGTATTCCGCGAGCATTCGATCTGATGACACTCGACATGCATCAATCAGCCTTCACGATCACTGCGCACGTCGCATGTGCCCTTCTTCTACTCACCTCCTTGAATTACATCCATGCAGACAAGGGCCATGCCATCAACAACTTGAGCAATAATAACTACACAGTGTTGATAAAAACGTGGGGTTGGACGACTGCCGGGCCAACGACAGTATTGCCAATGACATGTCTCGTCATGGCCCCGGAAGACGTTGTATGTGTTATATGATGGTGTGCTGGTCATGGTGTACAACGATGGTCCCACCATCCGAGCACACACACAAACACAAACCACAGTGGTGGGCAGACTATTTGGTGTACGATACTGCTGGGCATCTTGCATACCAGCATGATTGTGTCGAAGCAGGGTATTATGGCTGCATTTGCATCACTGATGGGTGGATTGGCTTCTGCAACGACCCCATACATGGACCAGGTAGGGTTTTGTACATGTGTAATGGTATTATGGTGGTGTTTCTTACCATGCCCCCCCTCGCATGCACAGGAGAATGTCCATGTGCGTCTTGAACCTGCAGGGACATCGTTGCGCATGCCCAATTGGAAATGCAAGGGGGGGGTTGAGTTTTGCCTATATTTACAAGCTATGCAATGTAACTATCAATTGGTCGGAAATCTCTTGTGTCATTGGGGACCATCCCTATTGCATATCGTTACATGATGTTGCAATATACAATACCTACACAAAAATCAGCAGCATGTGCAGGGGTTGCTGTTATCGAGTACAATACCACCGTTTGAAGGGTCGAGATCTATGCAGGGCACAACGGTCTTGTTCGTTACACAGATCGCATTGCCCGGGCCCGGTGCCGCTGAGCCGTGGAAATAGAGCTCAACACCTTGGGGGTCACGTATGCTGACGTCAGCAAACCACTGTGAGGTGGTGTAGGGTGTAGGGTGTGAGGGGGGGGGTGTAGGGTACACAGGAAATGCTGTTGTTTGTGCACACCATCACATTATATACACATGGAATGGCGTATACCAACAACCAATGATATTGCGGGACTGTAGGGTACACAGAAAGGCAAGTGCGCACACCATCACATTATATACACATGTGTGATGGCGCAAACCGGTGATTTCATAGGCACCTTTCAGAAACATCCAACACACTTAACATACCCAGCGATCAGGGCAAATGTTTTTGCATTCGTTGGGCTTGAGTGTGGCAGTCCCTTCGATCTGTCCCCAAGATTTCAAAGTGACGGTCACGTTCTCATTACCTGCATTGTTCACATAAAAGCCCGTATCTGAATGCACACGGGGAACGTTTGCAGACAGCAATGTCATGACTGTCAAAAGACATGCAAGGCGCATTGTGGTGGTGTATGGCTGGGCAGTGCTGATGGGCGGTTGAGATGGGTGGTAGTGTTGACAGGTTGTTGTCAGCAGGGTTGTGTATGTACTAGTATTGCGTGTGTTGAATGTTGCAACCATACCAGAGTGCCCCGAGGAACTTATCTGTGGATACTCATGGCAAGTGCAACGCAAATGCTAGAAGCAAGCTGGTAGGTTGCATGTACCATGGTTGTGCGGGAGTGTGTGAGGTACTATGCTTCGTACCAGCTTCTTATGGCGCCACACGAGATGGTAAAGGTGGAAAATTTTGGAAGATGATGCGAGCGTCGTGCCTCCCGACATTGCAGGTCCCTCGCACTTGGGATCGTCACCCGCAACGTCCTGAATGCATGCTGCTGCCTGAACACCAGTGTGTTGAATGCTGTTGCGTGTGTTTCGGTATCCAGTGCGTTGTGGTGCAACTGAATGCGCAGCACAACCCAATATGTGTAGCACAACACCTTTACTGTGTTCCCAGTTTGTGGCAAGCAAGAGTTGTCCCATACATAGTGTATACGGGATGATGTACGAGTATGAAAACAACGTTACAAACATAATATTCAACACAGGGAACGCAACAAGTAATACCCAGCAAAAACGGTACCCATCACAGGGGCACCACAGTGACACCAGCAACACAGGGGCCAACACCCCCCCTCTGTGCGCGTACACTACAGCAATCAATTCTGGCAGGTGGGCACGTAGCCCATGGAGCTGCAAAGACCCGTGCCTTTTGTTTCATCCACACAAATGGCATCCTTCGAGCCTGACGCAAGGCTGGGAGAAAAACCAAGCTCTGTCCCGTTGACATTGTAAATGGACACATCTGCATAACCCTGTGATAGATGTGTGTGTGGCCAAATGTGTATTGGAATATATGTGTTGGGTATATTAAGGTAAGGTGTTCACTGTTGAACAAGGAATGGGGGGTAGAACATACACAATGGTAAACAAATGGTAATGCAGCACTCCCCCGGCATACCAAACGGTCTGGCAAAAACACCTGGCAATCTCCAGGTACCACTGTCCCTTGAGTGAGCTCTGTGTGCAGAGGGATTAAAGATGAGACAACCATCGGTGCAAAACAACATACACCCCGCACACCAACCCCCCCCAACACGTGGCCCCATCTCCACATGCCCCATCCTCATACCGGTGCCCCACGAGTAAAATTTGGCAGTGACATTGGAGCCAAGCAAGTTGTAAACGATGAATCCATCCCTGCTGTCTCCAATAACACGTGCACCTGCCACCATGGGTGACAGTGCAGCCAGGGCAGCAAGGACGATGGCAAGGATGGCACGCATGGCAAGGACTGATGGGTGGTGGTTGACGGGTGGTGGTGGATGGGTACTGGTTGGTGGTTGGTATGATATGTATGAATGTGAACATATTTATTGTATATGTATGAACAAAGCAGAGCTTGGAGATCCAGAGAAGACGAGGGGAAGCGTCGTGCATCCCAATTATGCAGGTGCATGGCACTTGGGGATCCTGTCCACCATTGGGACCGTTGTGCTACATGCTGATGCAATCGACAATCTCACCACCAGTATACATGCTGTGTTGGGTGCAGATGTGTGTGTGGGGGACATGCTGAGTCAGACACCAGAACTTGCCCTGCCTGGGTGCCTGCAGCGGTATGGGGGGGGTATGTGGGGGGAGGAGAATGTGGGGGGAGGGGAGTGTGGGGGGGGGGGGGGGGGGGAGGAGAGGGATGTGGTTGTGGATGTGTTGGTATTGACCATCATGTGGGCATGTTGACCATAGTAGACAGCAAATATGCATATACACCAACACTATACATACCAACAATATACACACCAACACTACACACCAACACTATACACACTGTACACCAAACCACATCCCTCTCACCTACAGGCAAGCACTTGTATTGGAACGATGTATGCCTGGACACTGCACACTGAGACTAGCACGTAAAGAGCCCCTGTTGCTGGTGGTTGATGTTGTAGAGGTGTGTCGGTGTGATGGGGTTGGTTGATGTTGTAGAGGTGTGATGGTGGGTGGTGTTGTGGAGGTGTGGAGGTGTGATGGAACGCGTATGTGGCCATAATACAATACCACAATACAATACCACAATACAATGCCACAATACAACACCACAATACAATACCACAATACAACACCACAATACAATACCACAATACAATACCACAATACAATACCACAATACAATGCCACAATACAATACCACAATACAATGCCACAATACAATACCACAATACAATATCATGGCACGGGGAAAGCAAACAATTAAAGTCACCATAATATCAAATGACCAATCACCACCCCACACACAAGCACAACTTCACACAAACATGCACCACCCCACAAACATGCACCACCCCACACACAAGCACTACCACTCAATATTCGCACAGGTGTTGGGTCACATTCAGCTTGCACTCCCATGCAGTAACCCAGTCAGCATACTCGCCAGGTGGCCTGAGCTTGTCAGGTGGGATACAGGGGACATTGTACGACGCCTCGCTGTGTGGGTGTGAGGGGTGTGAGGGGTGTGCGGTATACATGGGTGTGCGAGGCATTTGATGTTTGTGGCTGAATCAACGTGTCTGCAGTGAGTGCATTTGATGAGTGGCGTACAATTGCATGATCAAACATTGTACATGTGTGTATGTGTATGCATGCGTGGTTTTGTATGCATGGTCTATTTGTATGTGTGTATGTATGCTATTTCATGCTAAGAGAGAGAAAGAAAGAGGGAAACCATATGCTATGCAGAGAGCATGTATGATGAGATATATATACTGTATAGAGCTGGGAGGTGTTTTTCATTGTGAAAACTGCGAGTGCGCCTTTTTGAGTGCTGCTTGCGAGTGCTGCTTGTTGAGTGCTGCTTTCCCTTTATCAACTTGCATGATCAGCTTTTCATTTCTCTACATGTGCTTGTTGTTGTTTTGTTGTTACTTTGTTGTTGTTTGTTTTTGCTTTGCTTTAAAAAAAAAAACCTTTGTTTACTTTACCAAATATGACACCTGCAAAACACCACACATATGCGGTGGACCAATTTTGTAATGTACACTATATACACCAGGTACACCGAGTACATACCACACAAGAAACAACGCGAATGAGCACTTTCCTATCCCCTCACGAGCCCCTCCCCTCCCCTCCCTCCCCCCTGATGGGTTCCACCAACAGCATCACCTGCCCCCCCCCCCCCCCAAACACCTCGCCCAACAACGCCCTCCCACGCTCCTGCGCATCATACACCACCCTTGGAAACGCAGTCACCAGTGTATACGTCCCTGGTACCTGGCCCCCACCCCCAGACGCATCCACAAAGTCAAACACCACTGACAGGGGATCTGTTGGTAGGAATCGTCGAGCCACTCGTTGCCCATTGGGAAGACGTATAGCACAGGTGATGGCGTCGTGGGTGTTGGCGGGGGGTTCAGGTGGCAGGGAGGCTGCTTTTGCCTGGCGAAGGGTTTGTGTGGCAATGTCTGCTGCGGCTTTCTGTGCTGCGGCGTGTGCATCCCTGCTGGGGGGAGGGAGGGCGTGATGGGATGTGTTGAGGGGGGGTATTGAGGGGGTGTATGGAGGGGGTGTTGAGGGAGAGGGGTTGTGTTGGTGGGTACATTTGTTGTACATTTTGTCGTACACAAAGTCATCATACAACTATATCCACACTGATTAGGTCACACCATACACCATCTCCATACACCTTAGACCATAGACCATACACCTCCCACCTACCGTTGCGCCTTTTCAGCAGCAGCACATGCCTCGGCATCTTCCGCCTCTCTTCTCAATGCCTCCACTGCCTCGAAATGCCTCCTCGCAGCCTCCTCCTCTGCCTGAATACGCTCCTCAGTCTCCACTGAGGGATCCAACTGTGCCTCCAAGTCGGTGTCTATTAAACTGACTTGCTTCTCAGGCAGGAGCTCCTTTACTTTGAGGGACCAGGGGGCCCCTGTGGGGCCATGTACGGTGAGCCAGTCGCCCTCGGTTAAAGTGCAGTGGAGGTGGAGGGCGGCTTCTAGAATGTCTTTTATGTGGTCGCCGGCGTCAGATTGGAAGTGGGCAGAGCGTGGCTGCAGGCGGGCATAGGTACTGTGTTTGTGGGGTGGATGGGGGGGGAGGGGTGGGGGGGGGGTGTTGCAGGGGAGGTATAATGGGTGGTGTGTGTGCTACAATGGATGGGTGTGTGTGCAACAAAACAATGTGTGTATGTATGTGTGCATGTGTTTGTGTGTGTGCATGTTGCACACCACCAGCACCAAAAACAACACCATCATACCCCTTGTGCAATCGTCGATACTTGACCTCAAGCACACCACTGCAATCCCCCACCGGATCACAATCCACACCAAACAAACACCGCACCACTTTCTCAGGCACCCCCACCGTCCCCTCCTCCCCCGAGAAATCCAACACCGCTGCATGGGTGTGCCGACCATTGGGGTGGACGAGTTCAAATTGCATGGCCCCGTTTTTGTATGCCTTTTGATTCATGAGGGTGGTCTCAGCAGAACGGGGGAGTATGATTTTATCTGCGGCACGTTTGATACCTCGGGATGCTGCAGTGTCGGGTGTGATGGGGATGGCTGCGAGTTGGGCGTGGTAGAGGACGCCGTTGTTGCGTTCGAGGTTCTGCTGCGTGGCGTTCTTCAGCCTTGTTTGTGTGTGTACAGGGGGGGGGGGTGGAGCGTAAAGGGGGGGGGGGATATTGGTGGGTGTGGCGCGCATGGGACAACAACAACAACAATAAGGGAGCGCGTGTACGACAATGCATGGGTTACGACAATGCATCGGGTAGTCAGTATTTGTTTGGGAATACACTATCACAAAGAAGAAGAATATCCACAAAAAGGTGGACACAGAGGTGAACCGACATACCTCTTCTTGCGCTTTCAGTTGTTCTGCACGTAGCCGGGCCTTTTCTTCTTCTATCGCTTGCTTATGTTGACGTACTCGTGCTTGTGCCATTCGTTCTGCATCAAGCTTTGCCTTGGCCTTGGTGCTGCGGGCCTGCTGCTCACGCTGGAGCTTGGAGGCACGGGCAAGCAGCTCAGCATTGCTGAGCACCATGCTGATGGATGTTCTAGAGTAGTTGTTGATTATGTGTTGCTCAGTGTCTTAAACGGTGGTGGTATAGTAGTTACGTGTAGGTGCGGGGGTCAATAGCTTTGAAGAGCACGCGTAAGGAGAGCATGTGTTGTAGTGGATGATGGCATCTCAAGTGTTGGGAGAGCAGATATGGTGGATGATATGGTGGATGATATGGTCTTGATAATAATGGTGGTGGTTGATGATGCTGTCGAACAACACAATGATGATACTCAGTGTATTGTACAAACACCCCACTCAAAAAAGGACTTGGAAAAAATCCAGCACCACCATCAAATTTGCCTGGCGGCTGTACATACGATTCATTCACATCGAAGAGCCTCCAGCTCCCCGTAACCACACAGCCTGGTTTAGCGCAATCACACTTGCTACGCAGGCAAGATGGTGCGCGTATCAGTGCTCGCAGACGCACTCAAGACAATGTACAATGCAGAGAAACGAGGCAAGAGGCAGGTGTTGGTTCGACCAGCCTCCAAGGTGGTGATCAAGTTTCTGGAGGTGATGCAGAAGAATGGTACGTCGTTGTGGTGTGTACAGGGGTCGACAGGGCAGCTTTTAGTTGCAGCAACATCGGCAGCCAACACTGTATACACACGACACAGGCTATATTGGGGAGTTTGAGTTTGTGGATGACCATAGGGCCGGCAAGATTGTAGTGGAGCTCAATGGACGGTATGAGGGGGTGTTGGTGTTGGATTGATGCCGGCTGCTGGTGGTGGTGTACCTGGTGTGTTGCTGTTATACATGCAATTTCAACATGTATTTATACACAACAGATTGAACAAGTGCGGTGCCATCTCTCCCCGATACAACGTTGCACACGAGGCTATTGAGGATTGGGTGTCACGTTTGCTTCCTTCTCGTTTGGTATGGGTGGATGGGAAATCATCAGCACAAGTTGAGATGGTTGTTGAGATGGTCGCCAGCATGAGGGATGATACACACATGCCATGATATGTCGTGCCATCACGCATGCCATCACACAACACCACATAAACACACCCTCCGAATATTCTCCCCCCCCCTTGTACAGTTTGGTGTGGTGGTTTTGACAACATCTATGGGCATCATGAGCCATGAGGAGGCACGCAGGAAGAAGCTGGGAGGCAAGGTGCTGGGCTTTTTCTATTGAGCAGCATCTTGAAGATTGGAAGTGGATGGGAGGATTGGGGAGAAGAGGCACACCATGAGTAGTGTGTGTTTTTGGTGTGTCGTGTATGATGAGTGTTGGACATGCGTGGGGAATGTGGAGGGGCATGTCTATAGTAGGATTATGGTGATGTGTGTAACATCAACGTCCCATTGCGGCTGGTGTTGCACGGTTGTGTGGTGGGAGGAGGTGAACTTCAGAAAAGGGAGGGGAATTACTTGTGAGGGGAATTACTTGTCACCAGACTCAATGTCCATATGCCAATAGAAACACATCAGCAGCAAATATGCATCACAAACAAACACGCTGCCCATTGGGCTTGCTTTTCCTCCTCTCAAAACACACCCACCCTCAAAACACACCCTATCTCCCCATGCACGCACTCCCCATCCCTGTCATCATCCCCGACTCACTCCCCCCCCCCTCAAAATCATCATCCCCGACTCACTCGCCCCCCATCCCCACTTGCAAAGCTCGCCATGCTCCCCCCCCCCCGTCCCCCCGTATCCCCCCTCCACTGGGCAAGTGTGCTTGGATAGGTGGACGCCTTGACCCGGGCAGAGTAGGGTTTGAGCAACCGTGAAAAGTTTGCCCAAGAGACACCAGAGTCCGGGTGCAGTGGGGTACGGGGTCGCATGGGTAGGGTGTGGTCGTTGGCGAGGGGAACCAGTTCAAAGGGGTTGTGACTGGCACCGGGAGAGAACCAGAGTTCCACACGGAAACGGTCGGGGTGATCCACAGAAACACTGGTGGGTTGTTGGGGTTGGGGGGGGGGGTATATGTGTGTATACAAGTAGGCATGGATATATGTGAATATGTACACATGGACACATGTGTCCATGTACATATACATGTCTGTACACAAGTACATACGCATACACATGTACACACATACATACACATGTACACACATGGCAACACACATACCGTTTATTCTCAAACATGCGAAACACAATCTGGGTTTGATAATCCAGTTCTGCTGTCAAGTCCAACATCCTCTGTGAGACACAATTGATTTTGTGTGAGGGGGGAAAGTATGTACATGCGTATGTGCACAGGTATGTGAGTGGGTGTGTGCTTGGGTATGTGTGTGTATAGAGGGGTTTGTGAGAGTAAGCAAAGACATGCAAACACACACACAAAACAAAACAAAACAAAACAAAAACAAGGAAATGCACAAATAAACACCATACAAACACAAACAAACACCATAAAAACACATATAAACTCTCACTCACCTGTGCTTCTGCACTCAGTAACCCAGGGCTAGGTCCACTCATTGGTACATCACCCAATCCCATTGCCTCCACACCTGCTGCTGTAGCTTCCACTGCACCTTCCAGTGTCGCATCCACTGTAGGATTCACAGAAGCATCCCCTGTACCTTTTACTGCTGTAGCTTCCACTGTAGCTTCCACTGCTGTAGCTTTCATTATAGCTTCCACAGAAGCATTCACTGCAGCTACCACTGTTGCTTCCAAACCACCCGCAGCTGGTGGGGGTATGGGAGTAGTGGTGGTGGTGGTTGGTGTGGGGGTATGGGATCGTGGTGGTGTTGTTGCTGCTGGTAATGTTGCTCCCGCACCACCACCAGTAGTAGCACCACCACCACCACCGAGTGTGTAGTGTGTAGGGGACCCCCCCTGCTGTACTGGGATGCCGCTGCCTGCTGTAGAAGGGGGTGCCTGGTATTGTGAGGGGCCCCCTTGTGGCTGTGACATGGATGCATGTGGGCTGAAGAGGGACCCTTGAGAGGAGATGCTGGTGTTGCCATGCAGGCCAAAGCTGCCACCTGAATGTGTGTGTGTGGTGGGGGGGGGGGGGGAGAGTGTATTGGGGGGTTTGCCTGTGTCACACCAATACACACCAATACAAATTTCTCATACAAAACCGAATTTCTCATACAAAACCATTACATTACCCCCCCCAGAAACATACCTAGGTGGCAAAATCGAAGCACATTGAGGAGTGAGTGAATATGACTTTCACTTGTGTAGTAAATGCGTGTTCGCACATGACGCAGGGGGCTATTGACATCTTGTGCATATGCGGGGCACAGGCGATGGAGCACCTGATCATCCTCACCCTCCATTTCTGTGTGTGGAGGTGTTGGGGGGGGTGGAGGTGTGTGGAGATGTGGGGGTGGGGGTGGAGGTGGAGGTGTGTGGAGGTGAAGGTGATTGTGTTTGGTATACAACACCATACAAAATACTGCGCCATCATGTACACCCACCCCCACCCATAAAAACACCAACAACAAAATAAAACAACAAAATAAAACAACACATCAGCAACACACCATACTATCCAATCTCCCTACCCAATAACACACAAACCTGCACCATTGACACCACTTGTACTTGTGTCAGACCTATGTAACGCACTCCCCTGACCATCAAGGTCCCCTGTGTCCTCCCTCAGGGGGACCCCTGCTGATATGTCCGCCAGGCCCTGCCCATCTGCTGTGGCATTGAGATTTGGGTCCTGTGAAAAACAAGGGGAGGGGGGGAGGGAGATACATGTGAAATACAAGGGGAGGGAGGAGTGACATACAAGCGGAAATACAAGGGCAAATACAACCAGTACAACACAACAAAAACAACACTACATGTTGTTGTTGTTTTTATGCGCATTCACACCATGCATACATCCTACAACACACTCAAACTCTCTCTCTCTCTCACACACACACACACACGCACACACACTAACACTGAATGCACACAGTCTCTTTCTCACACAAACACACTCACATATCACACTCTCTCTGACAAACACACTCACATATCACACTCTCTCTGACACACACACTCACACTCACTCTCACTGTCACTGTCACATTCACATTCTCTCTCCCTCACCTGATCGTTAATACCAGCTGTAGCAAGTGACTCCTCCTTCATGTTGTGCATATCAGCCAATATCTTGCCCAGTAACTGACTGCATATAGTGCTGCCAATGTGTAGGCGAGCAGCAGCAGTGAGGCCGTATTCATTGGGGATGACTGTGTCTGCTAGGAGCTTTGCTGTCTGAGT
>VFQP010003938.1_pt1 | contig 14450 bp, 17 predicted proteins | sample 3512351 | NCBI WGS metagenome assembly VFQP01 (sample SAMN10412372, study PRJNA504923) | tailings metagenome | isolation source: Relicate 1 Philex TSF1 revegetated site | place: Philippines: Tuba, Benguet | collected 2017-08-29 | reverse complement strand
CACGTTTGCCGCCTCGCCCGCCCCCGGGCTCATCACCGGCGCGCAGGGCGCCATGCTGGGGCCGTCCGGCTCGCTGGGGCCCCCCACCAGCGGCGGCGGTGGGCCGGCACTCGGCGACGGCGCGGCGGCGGGCGCCGCGGCGCAGCTTCTGCTGGACGACGCGATTTGCAGCACGTCGTCCTCCATCTCGGCGCCGCTGCTGGGCTACGGCGGCGGCGGCGGCGGCGGCAGCAACGGCGGCGCGCCGGTCCAGGCGGCGGCGGCGCAGAAGCGGGCCGGCGCCCAAGGGCCGGAGCCGGCAGGCCCTGCGCCGCCGGACGGCGCCGAGGCGGCGGGGCCGCAGCAGGCGCCGGCGCTGCCGCCGCTGCTGCTGCTCGGGTCGTCGGTGCCGTCGTCGCCGCGGGTCGCGGCGGACGGCAGCGGCGCCGGCGGCGCGGCGGCGCCGACGCAGCCGCAGCCCCCGCAGGACATTGCCAGGGCGGCAATCGCCGCCGCGGCGGCCGCCGCCGCCGCGGCAGCGGCCGCCGCCGGCAAGGCGCCGGCTGCGGCGGTGGGCGCCGCAATCCCGGCGTCGCACGAGGGCGGCGGCGGCAACGGCGACAGCCAGCCCATGTCGAGCGGCCGTCACCTGGAGCTGCTCGGGGCGCCGCACCCTAACGAGGGCTTGCCGCATGGCCTCATGGCGGGCGGCCCCGGCGGCGGCGGCGGCAGCGCTGTCGGCAGCCACTGGGCGCAGAGCCTGGAGGCGGGGTACCTTTCTTTGGACGGCACGGCAAAGCCGCCCGACGCAAACGTCAACCGCCCCATCGGCGTGGACCTTCAGCTGCTGCAGCAGCACCAGGCGCAGCAGCAGATGCACCAGGCGCAGCAGGGCGCGTGGGCGTACCCGCCGCCGCCGGCGATGCACGTGGCGCCGGGCGGGCAGCTGGTGGCGGCAGCGGCGCCGCGCGGCGCCCCCAGCCCACTGGCTCCGCCCTACCCAATGTGAGGGAGTGTGGTCGGCGTGCTGACGGCGGCGCCCTCCAGGGTCGCGCCGCCGCCGCCTAGCTGGAGGCACCAGTGAAGCACCACCTTTACGTTGCCTCAGCGCGGCCCCTGCCTGCGGGCCGCGCCCCTTTCTTTCTCGGGCGCGCGCGTATCCATCTGATCACCCGCCCGCGCGTCCGACAAAAACGCCTCGGCGCCCCCGCCCCACGGCGGGCGCGCGCCAGGCGAGCGGATCGAAACACAACCGCACGTGCGCCGCCCCCAAGCAAGCGGGCGTGCACGCGAAGACGACGACGGCCAACGCGACGACGACGGCGACGACGACGAAGGCGGGCCGCCCTCCTCCTCCTCCTCCTCGCGATGGGGGGCCGGGCGGCGGGCGCCGGGGATGCGCGAACCCTCCCCTTCTGCTGCGACGCCCCGTGTGCGCCGCGCGGACGAAACCGCGCGCGCACGCGGCGGCTCGCACGTCTGCTGCTCCCCTCTCCAGCGGGCCCCTGTCCCACGCCCTCCTGGCTGCTCCTCCTCCCTCCCTCCCTCCTGTCAGGCAGCCAAGGAAGGCTCGCGGCAGGCGGCCCTTTCGCCGCGCCGGGCCCAAATCCGCCCGCGCGTTAGGGTTTTTAGGGTTGGGGTGGGCCGGGGGGCGGTGGCGCACCCTCCAGCGGGCGCGCCTCCCCCCCCCTTCTCTTTTCCTTTCCTTTGCTCCCGCTCCCCTTCCCTATGGCTCGCACGACTGCTCCCCGGATGACGGGCCCTCTCTGATTCGCCGTAGCGCCAGGTCTTCAGCGCCCGGGTGGGTGAGAGCCTCGCGTCTCTCCGGCACGATGCGATGTCGTTCGTGCCGCCGCGCGGCCCCAAGCGTCCAAGTGTCCGTCTCAGCACCCCCTTTCGCCCCGCCGCCGCCCTCCTCGCCGCACCCAGCCGAGCACCGCGCACAGCGCAGCGCTCCAAGGCAGCCGTGCGGGGGGAGCGCGGCGTGCGCCCGCGCGCCGGGCCCTCAAGACTGTGGTGTCCACATGAGCTAGGGCTTGGGAGGGCGGAACTGGGCGCGCCTGCTGCGCCGCGCTGTGGGTGGTGGCCGCGCTGTGGAGGTGGCACTAGCGAGGCGGCCAGCTGGAGTGTGTTGTTGGTTGGGAGCCTCGCCTGGGCCTTTTGGTGGGATGAGTGGGGCGGGAAGGTTTGTCATGGGCGCGGCCTGTCCGTTGCCACTGGGTTTAGCCAGGTTGCTCGCTCCTGCTTGCTCTTCCGCTGCGGCGGCGCCGCCGGGGCGGCCGCCGGGCCGCCTGGAGAGGCGCGCTGCCTCCGACCGGCGGCGGGGCCGCCCTGCCCCGTGTCCCCCTCCCTTGCCATGGGGTGTGCCACCTTAGTCGTCTCCTCTCTCCCCGCGCGGGGCCCCTTGGTCACCTGCGCCGGCGCCCCACCCGCCCTCCCGCGCGCCTGATTTTGCCCTGCGGGCCGAGCGGCCTTCGTGGCGCCCCCGCTTCGTGTGTCGCTGCCGCGCCTTCCTGCCGGCGCGTGCGAGTTGTTTACCTGAGCCAGGGCACTGCTGATGCTGACACGTTCTTCCCTCTTGGTCACCCGCCAGCACTGTTCCTCTTCGTGTTCCCCTGTTCAGCAAAGGGGGGGGGGCCGTGGGCGGCGCGCAGCCGCGGGCGTGGCGCCGCCCCGCCCCCCTCGGATTGATGGGCGCCGCTTCTGCACGCGCCGCTTTCTTCCCGCCCAACCTCCCCCTTCTCCCCCGCCTCCTCCGCCTCCGCCTCCAGTCGCCACCGCGGACAGTAGGCAGGAGGCCTGCACGGATTTGGAAGATCTTGTTTGCTCATCTCGGAAGTGCCTGATGATCTGCACGCGCCCCCGGGCCGCCCCACAGAGCGCACTGGATAGAGCGGCGGCGAGGGAGCGAAGCGGCGATGGTCCCACTCACATGCAGGCGGCGCACACCCCACCCCGCGCGGGGGCGACGCAAGGCAGACACACGCACTCACACCAAAGAGGGGGCCTCTGCGCGCCCGTGCGCGCTCGTGCGTGGGGTGCCGCGAGTGGTGGAGACCGCGCACGCTTCCGCACCGGCCCCCGGGGGGGCCTGCACCGCCCGACGCCCAAATCTGGAACCACCAAATCCGGGGTTTAGGGCCGTCTGCACGCATTTGCGCGCCACCCACAACACGGCACCGTTGCGACGGGCTTGGCAACCCCCTCCCTGTCCCTCTACCGTGGTGCTAGTAACTCCAGCGCGCACTGTGTCGGCCGGACGTAGAAAGCAAGCTGTTCCTTTGTAGGAGGAGGAGGGTGTGCGCGAGCGCACCTTTGCGCGCCCTCGCTCCCGCGTCGCGGCACGCCACCCCGCACGCGGCCCACACTGTGACCGCCCTTCCTTGGTGCTTGGCCAACCCACCACCACTGGATGGCTCTCTCTGATTACTGCTGCTTTTCTTACATCTTCCTCATTGCACAACTCTCTTCCCCTTGTCGCTCTCCCTCTTGCGCCGCTGTGGCTAATCTTCTTTCTGAACTCTGGTCCCCGGGCCCGGCTTCCTCCCCTCCCCCTTTTCTTCCCTCGTTTCGTGGTGGTGGTGGTGGTGGTGGTGGTTGTGTGGGACGTGGTGCAAGTCGCTGCGTTCGCTCTGCCTGGCAATGTGTGAGGTGAGGTGAGGTGCTGCATTGTTGCGAAGCGAACCGGACGGGGGGTTTCTGCGGCGCACGAGGTGGGCGAGGGGCTGGCTGTCTGGCATCACGCGCTGGCAGCGCCACACCGCTAGCAGGGGCGTCAGGGGCCATTCACTGGTTCTTTCGCAGGCGCGTCTGCGCGTGGGTTGCGTCGATTCGGAGCGCGGTACACCACCCGTGCGCGACACCAGGTTTCGTCGCGTTCGGTTGTCGCAGGCGGCGCCTGCGGCCGCAGCCAGGTGTTCATCGCGTGCGTGCGTGTTGCGAGAGGCTGTGTGGCCGGCGCTGCCCCCCAGTCGCGCATGGTGGAGGTGTGGAGGTGTGTCCTGCTTCAGATGAGCCGAACTGTCAGGCAGCGGCAGGACAGGGACGTGCGGCGACGGCAAGTTTCCAGGGTGGACGCAAGCGACATCAACAAAACGCGCGAGCTGAGGGGCGGGGCTCCGCAGGTGCTCCGGTTTCATGTGGCGTTGGAGGGGGGCGTCCGCAGGGGAGGCACCACCTGTGTGCGGGCGAGCATGCACGTCACTGGTCGCACGCGCGTGGAGGGAACCCTTCGTAATGTATGTGGCGTGTTGGGCGCAAAGCGGGCGCAGCACCGCACTTTGAGGTTTGCCCCGCCACGTGCTTTTTGAGATGATGTCCGGGCGCGCATGCCGCTGCTGCCGCCGGGCTTTCCTGCCTGCCACCCGTGGACGCCCGGGGGCGGAAGCGCCACCTCCCACGAGACCTGGCGTCCTCTGCGCGCGACGCAGGAGGCGCTGCGGACGCAGCACCAGGCACCTCGGGGCTTTGGAGGCTGTGTGCAGTGTGTGCCGTGGACGCTTGTACTGCACTTTGCTGCTCTGCACGCGGTGGCGGTTAACGGCCTTTCAGCAGCACGACCTCCACGCAAGCGCGTCTCAAGGTGTCGGGCTGTGTTGGTGTGCGGTGTTGGCGGGCATCTGGGTTGGGCCGTCTCCTGTTCCGCATGAACTCTACTCTAGCTGTGACACCTGCTGCTCGTCCGCGTGCGCGTCACACTCCTGCACTCACGCAATCGATCGCTGCAACAACAGTGTGCGCACCACACGGCAAACGGCAAACGAAGAAAACCACCCCTCTCGCGCTACTCCAGCCAAATTCCGGACCTAGCAGGGCAAAAGAATCAAAACAAAGCCGAGGTGTTGAGGGTGACAGGTCACGCCGCCAGGTGGCCCGTCCCGGAAATCAAACTGAGCAAAAAGCCTGGAGCTGGCGCTGAAAAGGCGGCCTCTCAGACGGGCTCGGTGACGGGCGCCGACAGCTGCGCCAGCTTGAGCGACCTCTCCACGGCCAGCTGCCAGTGCGCGTACCGCTTCTCCGTCTCCTCTGGCGCCATGCCTGGCCTGCGCAGCACGCAGAAGATCACGCGCAAACGTGGCTGCCGCCGCCGTGCTGGCAAGTCAATGCGGTGCGCGGGCCAGCGAGAGCAGGGCCGCGCGTGCAGAGCCCTCACGTGAACTTGGTGTTGTTGTACGAGTGGCCGGCAAAGACGTGCGCCGTGTTCCAGATGCCGGCGCCGAGCCCCGCCGCCAGGCAGGCGCCCAGGCACGTCGTCTCTTGGAAGTGCGGCCGCAGCACCGGCACCTGAAGCACGTCTGCCTGCGCTCCCGCGGCGCGCATGCGGGCACGACGACGCGGTGATCCGGCATGGCGACGGCTCAGCGGCGTTGGTGGCAGGGCGCCGGGATTGGCACCACCGGGCGCAGGCGCGGGGCCTGTGAGGGCGCACCTGCATCTGCATGAGCAGGTTGTTGACCGAGGCGCCGCCGTCCACGCGCAGCAGCGCCAGCGACGTGTCGACGCCGGCGTCGCGGCGCATGGCGTCCAGCACCTCGCGCGACTGCCAGCAGATGGCCTCGAGCATGGCGCGCACCACGTGCGCCCGCGTGGTGAAGGCTGCACGCGCCGCGCACCAGACACGCAACGGCACCTCTACGTCTGCCCGCAGCCTCTGGGGACGTGGTGCGCGCGCGAGGCAATGGAGGCGCGCCTCCCGGGAGGACGCGAGGAGGCGTAGCTCACCCACCGGTGAGGCCGAGGATGGTGCCGCGCGCCGTGTTGTCCCAGTGCGGCGCCAGCAGCCCGGAAAAGGCGGGCACAAAGTAGACGCCCGCCGTGTCGTTCACCTGCGCACGCCGAGGTGCAGCGGAGGCACGCGTCAGCGCGTGGCGTTGCGACGCCGTCTGACGGGTGCCTGGAGAGTACGCCAGCGCTGGTGGTGGTGGTGGGGGGGGGGAAAGGGAAGGGCGCACCGTGCCGGCCAGCTGCTCGGCGTGCTCTGGGCTCTCCGTCACGCACAGGTTGTCCTTGAGCCAGCTGATGCCCAGGCCCGCCACTGCAATGGCGCCTGCGTGCGTGTTGTGTGCATCCACGTGCGGGCTCCGCCCCCGCATCACAAGATAGCGAGCGCCAGGTGCACTGCCGCTGCTTCGGTGGCAGAGAGAAGGTGGTCTGCTCACCTTCCAGCGCGTACTGGGTGGCCTCCTCCTGTCCCAGCTTGAAGGCGATGGTGGTGAGCAGCCCGTGGGTGGAGGGCACCAGCTGCGACATGGCCTCCAAGCACGAGGGGCGTCGTGCGGGGGGGAGGCAAGGCGCGGCACACGGCACGGCAGCGACCGGAGTAAACACAGGGACGCACACGACGGGACGCACGCGACGCGGGGCGGGACGGACTTGGGACGCGCACACGACGGGGCGGGGCACACTACTACCGACGTGGGCAGACACCCACCTTGTCGCCCGTGTTGAGCAGCATGAAGCAGCCTGTGCCGTACGTGTTTTTGGCCTCGCCCGCCTGGCACCGCTGGCCTGCGGGTGGGGCAGGCGCGCGCGGCTCAGTTCACTCTGCCAGCTGCCTGCAGACGCCACTCCTCACGGCACGGGCGGGCGGCGCACCGAGCATGGCCGCCATCTGGTCGCCCAGGCAGCCAGAGATGGGCACGCCGAGGTATGCGGGGTGGTATGGCTGGCTGACGTGCCCGTAAATCTGCGCGTGGGTGCCGCAGAGTGGTGGGGCGCCGCCTCGGCGTGAGCACTCGCGCGTCGCCCAGGAGGAGCAGGGCCACGCTGGGGCGTGCGCACCTCGGCGTTACTGCAGATGCGCGGGAGCACGCTGAGGGGCATGCTGAAGTACTCGAGGTAGGGTTCGTGCCACTGGCACGTCTGGAGCGACATGAGCATGGTCCGCGAGGCGTTGGTCACTGCGTACCAGCGCAAGGCGCGCGCAGGCGTGCAGCGTCAAACGCAGTGCGCTGCTGCGACCGCCGGGAGTGTCGAGGGCGCCCAAGGCGTTCCAAGGGCGTCGGCTCACCGTCGGTGACGTGCACGCCGTCGCGCGTGCCGCCCGTGAGCTGGTAGATGAGCCACGTGTCAATGGTGCCAAAGCAGGCGTCCCCGGCGTCCACCGCCTGCTTGACCTGCTCCACGTTGTCGTAGAGCCACCTGGGCGCGCACCGGGCAGGGAAAGCGCACCATGACTGCTGAGCGCTCCGCCGCACCTGCGCCCCATGCTGATGCTGAGGTGGCTAGGTGAGCAGGGCCAGCTGCTCACTTGAACTTGAAGGCGGAAAAGTAGGTGGAGATGGGCAGGCCGGTGACGGGCCGGAAGTAGTCCTGCATGACGTGCACACGTCACGATCTGCCGCTGCCAGGTGCCTGGTGCCGCAACAAGGCTCTCCTCAGGGCTCCCCCCACCCTCCTTCTACTCACCTTGCTGCCGAGCTCCTGCTCCATCCTCTCGCAGAGCTCCGCCGTGCGCGTGTCGAGCCACACCACGGCGTTGTACAGCGGCAGGCCCGTGGTCTTGTTCCACACCACGGTCGTCTCGCGCTGGTTGGTGATGCCCAGGGCCACCACTTTGACGGGGCCCAACTTCTGCTCAGCTTCCTGCTCGCGTGTTCAAGTGTGGAGACGCCAGGTGCCCAGCGTGGAGCTCTCCAGGCGGCTCGCCTTGTGCACCGCAGCCTTGGCGCATCCTCTCCCTTGGTGCTGCTGGCCGCAACAAAGGCGCCAAGGACTCCGCTGCTGGTGTCCACCTGGCGCCCTGATGCACGCCGCGGCGCCCCTGGGGCCGCGCACCCTGCCCGCTCGTCCCCGCACCCTTGGAGACGCTCTCGCACCTGGTGCGCCTTGAGCATGCACTCCTGCACCGTCATCCAGATCTCCATGGGGTCGTGCTCGCACCACCTGCGAGCCCAGCGCGACCGCCAGCAAGGCCAACCACCTCACCCCTCCGGCGTCCGAGCACGATTTCCGACACCGCGCGCGCTGCACCAGCAGCGCGCTGATATCGCCCTCACCCCGCCTGCGGCCGGATTTGCGTGAAGGTCGTCTGGTGCGACGCCACGGGCTGCAGCGAGTTGGGGTCGAACAGGTAGACGCGCGTCGACTGCGTGCCCTGGTCCACGGCTGCGATGAGCTCCGCCATGATGGCAGTGCTTGGTGCTGCTCTCCTTCAACTTGGTGCTGCGAGCGATTCCGATGAAATTGTGCTCTCTGTGGAGGGGGCTCGGGGAGTTTAAGTGCATCTGTCGGTGGCCCATCTCACTCGGGCGGCAACGCGTTGGAGGAGGAGGAGCGGCGTTGCACGTGCGTCCACACCAGGCACCGCGCTCGTGAGTGAACTGCTGCTCCAAGGTGGAGCCTCCTGCAGAGATGGAATCGCTTGCACAGGCGCACGCGTGCAGGCCCCAGTGCGCCTGCACCAGAATCCCCCCCCATCAACTCTAAACCTGACTCATACTTGGATTCCAGTGACGAGGGGCCACGTCACGACCGCCTGGAACACAATCACGCATCACCGGTTCAGCGGCGACACCCGGTCGGCCTTGTCCACCGCGGCCAGCATCAGCTCCCAGAACGCCGGCACGTCCACCGCCACCGCCACGCGGCAGTTGGGCGGTTTGCCGGACTGCGCCCACACGTCGCACACCGTCTGGCCGAATGACAAGGCCGACTGCGTCTCAATGTCCACCCGCAGCTCGCGCACCTGCGACGCGGGAGCCAACAAGTGAGCATGAGCGGCAACGTCCCCTTGGCGCCGCCCGCGACCCTGACGTCACCAACGCACCTTGAAGAGGTGCGGCGCAAGGACGTAGGCGACGGCGCAGGGGTCGTGCAGCGGCGGCCCCTCTGCAAAGCCAAACACGGTGCGGTACGTCTCGGCGAAGAAGAGCAGCAGCTGCTGCACCGCCTGCCGGAACGGCGTGGCCGGAGGGGCCGCCTCTGGCTGCTGCGGCGGGGACGAGGCTCCGGAGGAGGGCAGCGCCAGGCGCCGCAGGATGTCGGGCGTCACCAGCACCGTGTGCGTCACCTACACGTAGGTGACGGGGCATGTGAATGGCAAGTGTGTGTGTCGTGCGTCTGCTGTTCCGGAGTGGTGGAGAGCACATCTGGGCGTGCGCAAGCATCTCATCGTGAGCGAGCCGCCCCGACGGCAGCCCATCCCACTCGCCTCAAGGGGCACCATGGTGAGGGACACGCCAGAGTTGAAGACCACATGCGCCGCCTCTGGGTCCGTCTGGATGTTGAACTCGGCCACCGGGCCCTGCGTGGGTGTTGCGCACGGGACAGGGCGCACGACAAGCGGCGGAATGGCGCGCAGCAGCGCAGGCGCAGACACAGTCAGTTTGTTCTGCCGACCACCTTCCCCGGCGCGACCCCCCGCCATCGAAGCCAGGGCCCGACGGCGCACCGTGTTGCCTTGGCCCATGGCGCCGCCCATGATGACCACGTCCACCATGGGGACGACCTCGGGGAACAGCGTCACGAGCACGGCCGCGTTGGTCAGCGACCCCGTGCACACCAGCCTGCGCCCGCGCGTCAAGCACAGGCACGCGCGCTCTCGCGTACGCTCTGCCCTGTGCGCGGAGGAAAGGCGCACCACGGGCTGCATGCGCCCACACGATCGTCACACTCGCTTGATCTTCTGCCGGCCTCCGAGCTCGGCGTGCCGCCCGCTGATGGCCTCCCACATGGCGAGCACCGCCTTGCCGCCGGGCCGGGCGGCGCGCCGGCTGCGGGGCAGCAGGTGGCCGCCCTGCGGCCCGTCCAGCCCAGAGTCGCCGTGGATCTCGGGGCACAGGGGTGGCGCCGGCCGCAGCAACGGCTTTGCCTGCCCCGCCACCACCTCTGCGACAGGGCCACGTATGTCCAGTGTGAGCCCAGCTGCGAGCTGCTGCCGCTGGCGCCGCCCCTGAGCATCAGCAGCTGTGCGGCTCACCCACATGGCTGAGGCCGGCCGCATCGAGGACGTCCAGCGCGTTTTGCGTGACTTTGGCCAGCTCCTGGTTGCCCGCCACGGTGCTGACGCCCAGCAGCTGGCAGAGGCCGGGAGAGTGGCCCGAGAGGATGATGGCCATGGCGTCGTCGTGGCCCGGGTCGCAGTCCAGCCATACCTGGTGCACCTGGGGCGGGGCTGCAGACGCAGAGTCATGCTGCTGCTGCTCCTCCTGCGCCATCTGGGCTGCTGCTGAGCACAGAGCTGCTCCACAGATATACCACCTTAGCACGCGACGAACGCGTGCACCCGCCCAGACCCTCATGCGCGCGCTGCGCCCCAGCCGCCGCTCGGCCCTTGAGCACTTTTGCAGCTTGGCCACAGCAGGAGCGTGATGCGCATCCGTGACCACCACCATCAACAGCCTCGGAGCTGCTGAGGAGCGGGTCAACACGGAACAAGAAGAGCAGGCGGACGCGCTTGCGCGCTTGGAGATGGCGTCGTTTGGGAATGGTGGCGGCGCTGGCCACTCCTCGGAGGACAAGACGCCGCTGCTGCTGGCGGGGGATCGCAGCGAGGGCGACGGCCTCGTTGCAGACGGTCGTGCGGACTCGCAGGTCGTGCCGCCAGCGCCCAAGCGCAGCACGCTGATGACCGTGTGCCCCTACATCTTAGGTGCGCGAGCGCGACGCCGCGCGTTTGCCTTTCGCCTCACTCGCGGGCGGCGGTGGCCCGATGGCGTGCGTGCGTGACGAGCGCTTTCGGCAGTCTGCTGCGACACCAGCAGCGCACTGAACATTCATCAAGCAAGTGGGTGCTGGCAATCAGCTCAGCAGCAAGCCCACGGGGTGCAGGAACGATGCTGCGCTCAGTGCGACCGGGGCGGCGAGCACAGGTGCGGCACGGCGACGCGGGGTCCCACGTGATGATGCGCGCTGCTCTGCGCAGGCAACGAGCTGTGCGAGCGCCTCGCGTACTACGGCCTGGCGACCAACCTGGTCAGTCAGTGAGGAGGAGAGAGCCTTGAACACTTTGCGCAGCCCGTGGTGCGGCGCGGGCCCGGAGGGTGCGCCTTCCTCAGCGGCCGCGACTGTCGCTGCACCTTTCCCGCCCCCGTGCCGCACGCCGCGCAGGTCACCTACATCACGCGTGTGCTGGGCGGCGACCCCGCCTTTGCCAGCGTCGTGGTGAGCCCCCTCGTGGGCGAGTGCTCGCGGGGCGCAGGGTGCAGGCAGGCGCTCCGCACGTGCTTCGCTGGGCCGCCACCAGCCTGCTGCGCCCGGGCATCCGCAGCACCTCACGGACGCACACATCACCTGCACGCTGCGCCTGCTCCGTGGAAGCGAGCGCGTGCCGCCGAGCTCTGCCACGCGTGCAACTCGCCGGCCCGACACCTGGCGCAGGTGGCCATCTTTGAGGGCACGTGCTACAACACGCCCATCATTGGCGCGCTGCTGGCCGACTCGGTGTGGGGGCGGTACAAGACCATCCTTGTCTTTTCGGGCATCTACCTCGTGGTGAGAGAGGAGAGCCGGGAGAAGAGAAAAAGAAGGAGCCGTGTGTGCTCTGGCTGGCCGCGCTGGTGCTGAGCAGGGTGGCGGCGGTTTGGGGCAGGCAGGAGCGGCGGCGGCGGCAAAGGCAGGCGGCAGGGGCAGCGGGGGGCACAGCTACTGCAGTTGCGGCGGTTGGGGCGGGAGGCTCGGCAGGGACGGGCCCAGGTCGGGACGGCGGGAGCAGCGGTCGGGGCAGGGGGCAGGGGCAGGGGCAGGCCGGATGGGCGGCAGGAGTGGAGCAGCGGTTGGGCCAGCGGCGGCAGCAACGGCCGACGGGAGGGGCGGGAGCGGCGGTTAGGGCAGGTGTGGCGGTAGGGGCAGGCCGGAGCAACGGCACAGCGTCAACGCGGCTTGGGCAGCAGCCCCGGCGAGGGCGCAGGGACCTCGTTCTCGCCCGCCTCGCCTCGCTCTCTGCTGCCACTTGCGCCGCGTGTGCACCGACTGCGCAGGGCATCATCCTGCTGGCGGTGAGCAGCGCGCTGCCCGACCCCGACCCCGACTCTGACACGGCGCCGCCGCTGCAGTTCACGCTCATCTTCACCTCGCTGGCCATCATCAGCCTGGGCACCGGCGGCATCAAGCCCAACGTGAGCGCGTTCGGCGCCGACCAGTTCTCCGAGGCAGACCCCCAGGACCGCAAGGAGAAGGAGAGCTTCTTCAACTGGTGCGCTGGCTGCGCGCCGCGTGGGCGGTCGCGAGGCGGGCGGCCAACCGCGGGCCGTGTCGCGGCGCTTGCGTCGCGGGCTGGGGCGGGGGGGCCGCAGGAAGGCCTCGCCGCCACGGTCAGCACGCACACTCCGACGCTGGGCTGCAACGCTGGCTGTTCAAGAATCTCGAGGGAAACGTGCCCGCGCAGGTTCTACCTGGCCATCAACGTGGGCTCGCTTTTCGCCAGCACCGTCATTGTGTACATCCAGGTGTGCGATAGGGTAGGGCGGGCGCAGGACCACGGTGGGAAAGGGCGCTGCCTGGCGGGCGTGGAGCCGCTGGAGAGGGGTATGGAGAGGGGCTCAGCGTGCCAAAATGTGCGCAGGACTCGATCAGCTGGACGCTGGGCTTCTCCATCCCCGGCGGCGCCATGGCGCTGGCCATTTTCCTCTTTTGGGCGGGCCGCGCCGGCTACAGGTGCGGTTTGGGTGGGCGGAGATCTGCCGCGGCTCTGCCTTGCCTGTCGATGGGACAGCACACGAGAACTTGGGTGGCGGGGCGGAGTGGCGTGAAGCAACGCCCTCTTCGTCAATCAACGTCGCTGCACGTCGCTGCCGCAGGCACGTGATGCCGACCGAGTCTCCCATCGTGCGCGTGTTCAAGGTGGTGAGCGCCGCCGTCAAGAACAGGTGCGGGCCACGTGTGTGGCTATGTGTGTGGGGGGGGGGGGCGCGCGTGTGTGGTCCTGCGGGGAGGGGGGGGACCGCTCAGGCGCCCCATGTGGATCGCAAAACTCGCGCCACACGCCTGCCCACGTGCAGCACTTGCTTGTGCAAGCCTGCTGCGCCATCTGCTGCGGTGGCGAGTGCCCGGTGATCTGCCCGCGCTGCCGCCGCCTGTCGCGTCAGGTCCGCGAGCACGCCACGCACGTTGATGACGAGCGCACTGTGCCGCCTGTCGCCACGCTCCTCCTCCTCGTGGCCGCGCAGGTACCGCAAGCAGTCTACGCCTGACCCCTCGGTGGGCGCGCCGCGCGTGGTGGCCAACCACAACGAGTCGCCCGACGTCCGCTCCTACCACGGGGGCGCGCTCTACAACGTGCGTCGCGTCGTGTCGCGATCATTCGAGGGTGGAGCGGGAGGGAGATGGGGGGGGCGCGCGCGCTCGACTTACCGCGGGGGGCACTCCCACGCACTCCTAGGGTTCTAGAACCGTTTCCTGCGTGCGCGACGGGCCCCAGCCGCCTGTACAGCATGCTGCACAGCGCGCCGTGTGTTCTGTGTGTGTGTATTTGCCGCGCAGAGCGTGCTGGGCGAGGGCGGCAACGGCGGAATCGGAGCGACGCCGCTGGCGGGCGCCGGCGACGCGCGCGAGGACGAGCCGCTGCTCTACGGCGGCACGCGCGATGCCGCCGTGCAGCGCTCCAACTCGATGCACCAGGTGTGCGCGGGTCGTGGTGTGCGGGTGGGCTGGGCGCAGTATGGTGGCGTGAATGCTGTCGGCGCTGCGTGCTTCGCCCAGCGGGCCGGCAGGCCGGTGGTAAGCACTGCTGTGCCCGCTTGCTCGCACCATTCACGCGCATGGCATGACGCCGCCTGCGAGCAGATGCCCGTGGTGAGCAGCATGTCGTACCGCTCCGTGGCGCTCACGCTGTCGCACCTCCTCACGCTTTGTGCGCAGATGCCCGTGGTCAGCAGCATGTCGTACCGCTGGCTGGAGGACGCCGTGACCGAGTGGCAGACCTCCACGGGGCAGGTGGTGCAGACGGGAGGGCTGGCCGGCTACACGCCAAAGCAGGTGAGCGACGGGCGGCGCAGCCGTCTCGCTGAGGGGGGGGACGCCCACCAAAGCCCATGCACGCACAGGGAAGGCTGCCTGTGCGAGCGCCAACGGTTTGGCACCATCGCGTCTTCCTGTCTCATCGCACCAGCAGCCCGGCAGCAGGCGGAGTTTCGTCCGGCCGAGGCGGCCGGTTGGCCGAGCCGCGCCTCTTGACACTGCGCGCGTGCGCCACGCGTACGTGTGTGCAGGTGGAGGAGGTCAAGCTGGTGCTTCGGCTGCTGCCCGTCTTCGCCACCACGGTGGTGTTCTGGACCGTCTACACGCAGATGGGCACGCTGTTTGTGCAGCAGGGCAACCTGATGGCGCGCGACGTGACCTGGGGCAGCCAGACGCTCAAGGTGCGGGTGACGTTGGGTGCGGACGTTGGGAGTGGGGCGGCCGGGGATGGTCAAAGCAGGGTGTCGCGGGGCGCGCGACGTGAGCTGGGGCAGTCAGACGCTCAAGGTGGGTTTTGCCGCGGGCGCGGGTGCGAGGTGGGATGGCCAGGGATGCTGGAGGGAGGGCGGGGCGGG
>VFQP010003937.1_pt1 | contig 14453 bp, 18 predicted proteins | sample 3512351 | NCBI WGS metagenome assembly VFQP01 (sample SAMN10412372, study PRJNA504923) | tailings metagenome | isolation source: Relicate 1 Philex TSF1 revegetated site | place: Philippines: Tuba, Benguet | collected 2017-08-29 | reverse complement strand
GCTGCTGCTGCTGCTGCTGCTGCTGCTGCTGCTGCTGCTGCTGCTGCTGCTGCTGGCGAGCGCCCTGGGCGGCGGCAACGGCGGCGATGGCCGCCTGCGCCAGCGCCCGACCAGAATCCTGGTCCTGCTGCTGCTGCTGCGGGGCAGCGCGAACGCCTCCGCCGGCGGCGGCGACCGCCGTCATCAGGCCCGCCACGCTTCCGGTGCCGGCGGAAGGCGCGAGGAAGGTGCCGGGGTTGGTGCCGGCGGAGGGCAGCGGCGGGATGGAGGGCGGCGCGGCGCTGTTGTTGTTGGTGGCCGTGCTGTGCGTGCTGTCCTTGGTGCGCAGCGCGGCAGCCTGCTGGGTGGTGCTGGGGCTCCGGATGCGCACGGCGCCTGGACAACATGGAAGCAAGCGGCGGCGCGGCACGAGAATCAGCGCGCGGCGTGCGTGCCGCAAGGCCATGTGAGAGTGAGGGCGGCGTTCGGTCCTGAGCGTCGCTACGTGAGAAGCGTTGGAGAGAGGCGTGGCGCCGCCGCACCTGAGGAGGCGGCCTCAGCGCGCTGGGCGGACGTGCTGGCCATGAGCGCCTGCAGGCCAGGACGACGGCACAAGGACACAAGGAGCGCCCTCAGCAGTATCACGTGGAGGCACCGCGCGGAGGCGCAGACACAGGCAGGCACGTGTCACGAAAGAAGGCCACTGTGTGTGGGGGGGCCCTGGCGGCTGCGTCGGTGGTTGCGGGAGAGGTCACCTGGAACTGCTGCTTGATGTGCGGCGGCGTGGTGGTGTCGGGGATGGGCGTTCGCCGGTTGCCCATGGGCCGGGGGTTGGGCGGGCGGCAGGGAGGCCCTGCGCTGCGCCCGCCGCCCGCCGGCCGCTCCTCTGCACCCGCTCCACCGCCTGTGCACGCCACACCACCACCGCACACTCGTCACGAGATGGCTCGACCAAACGAAACCGCACACGCAGCTGGGCCGCACGCACCTGTCTTGCCGCTGCCGCCGCCGCCGCCGCCAGCAAACTGCTGCCCCGGGCTGCCCCCAGCCGCCCCTCCGCCGCCGCCGCCACCCGCGCCGCCGCTGGACTGCGCCAGGCGGCTGAGCAGCGATGATGCGGGCGGCACGGCAACGCTCACGCCGCCGCCGCCGCCAACGCCCGCTGGAGGCTCGGACAGCTGCAGCGCCGTGGTGGCTGCTCCGCCGCCGCCGCCGTTGCCGCCGCCGCCGTTCTGTGGGTTGATGGGCTCGATGAGCACGCTGCGGCCATCCGGCAGCACCCCCACCATGAGCGTGGTGGAGCCCGCGCCGCCGCCCTGGCCGCCGGCGCTGGAGGGCGCGCCTTGCAGCTGCAGCAGCTGCGCCTGCTGCTGCGGGGCCTGCTGCTGCTGCTGTTGCTGCTGCTGCGAGGGAGGAGGGGCCATGGAGGCAAGCGCGAAGTGGCTGGCTTGCTGCTGCTGCTGCTGAGGCTGGTGGGTGGTGTGGATGGGCTGGGCGGCGCGCGACAGCGCCTGACGCAGCTGCACCTGCTGCAGCTGGGCACCGCCGCCGCCGCCAATGTTGCCGGCGTTGTTGCTGTTGGCGTGGCCGCCGGCGGTTGGGCCGGCGTTGATGGGCTCCAGCAGTAGCCGCACCTGCGCCCCCCCACGGCACGAGAGCACACACCCGAGGACTGCTCCTAACCGCTTGTCGCACCTGGAGCCTCCAGGGTGCTGCCTCCACTGTGCGAACGCCAGCAGGGAGCGGCGCTGCGCTCACCTGCGTGCCGTCGGGGCGCGTGGCCATGGCCGTGACAAACTTGCCGCCCGCACCGCCACCGCCGCCGACAGTGGTGAAGTGCAGCTCCTGCCCGCCCGTGCCGCTGCTGCTGGGCGGCACGTTGACGGCGGGCAGACGCTTGGCTTGGGGCTGGTGCTGCTGCTGCTCCAGCGCGTGGTGGCGCAAGAGTTCCAGGCCGTGCGGCGCCTCCTGCTGCCACTGCACCTGCGCACCCACTCACTCAAGAGCGTGCGCCCTTGTCTCCCTGTGCATGCGTCTTGTTTGTCAAGCAGCGAGGCAAGGAGGGCGCGGGCAGCGCACCTGCACGGGGTGCTCGCTGCCCGCCAGCTGCAGGGCCATGGTGGCGTGCGAGCGCTTGCCCAGCAGCTGCGAGCTGTTGCTGACGGCCGACAGCTGCTGCGGGTGCTGCTGCTGCTGCGTCTGCTGCTGCTGCTGCTGCGGAGCGCCGCTGCTGCCGCCCGACGCAGATCTCGAAATGAGCACCGTCTGCGGCTGGTGCTGCTGTTGGTGATGTTGAGACTGCGCTGGGATGGTCACGTAGGTGGCGCCGCCTGGCCCCTGGATGTACTCGATGACTTGCGGCTGCTGCTGCTGGCGCTGCGGCGGAGGAGGTGGAGCGGCGCGTGCCAAGGTGACCCAGCGCATGCTGCCGTCGGCGGCCTGCAGCAGCACCTGGTGCTGCTGCGCGTGGTGCTGCTGCTGGTCGCCATCTGCGCAGCGTCGTGCACAGCGGTGCAGCGTTGCGCCCAGTCAACCGCTGGCTGCGCGCACAAGCCGGGGGTCGCATGGACGACGTTGACGCGCTGCCAGAGCTCGCCAGGGCTGCAGGGCTGGCAGAGAGTGGAGCGCCTGCTCACCAGCAGCGACCACGACCTGCAGCTGTGCGCCGTGCTGCTCGTCCATCGGCACTTCTTCGGCTGCTGCACGAAGTGCCGCGCCTTCCGAGCCTGCGCCAAGCGTTCAAGCGACGCGCAGGCCAGCACAGGCCGCCATCGCGCCACGCGGCGTGCTGACACGCTGCTTCGTGAGTGCTCGGTGCTCGCTGCGGTGTGCATCCGCGTGCCACTTCCACCTGCCCGGCGGGGTCCGAAGGCACGTGAGAAAGTTTGCGCGGGAGAACAAGCGCCCCGTGTCACGACGGCGCACCTGATGGCGGTGTTGGTGCTGATGCTGTCCTTGCTGCAGCCCGCCGCCCGCGCCCAGGCTCCGCAGCTCTCCGGCGCCCAGCAGTCGAACCGTCTGCTCAAGCCTCGCTCGAGCCTCTCACGAACGTGAAGCTGCGATCACTGCACCGATGAAGCACTGGCGCCGCTGCGGGTGCGGCGTCCACTCGCGCCCGCGGCTGCCTTGTGCTCCTTCCGCGCCTTCATCCGGCCTTCCGCGCAGGCACAGGGGCGGAGTCCGCACACCCGCGCACTGCCATAGCGTGTGTGTGCGCGCTGCGAAGGACGCTGTTGGAGAGATGCGTGCGTTGTTGTTCCTGACGGTGTGGCCGCCGGTCCGACTGAAGAACGATGTTGCCGAGTTAGGACCATCTCGTTGGGGGTGCGGAGTAGAAGATTTGCTCTCCAGCACGCACAGCAATAGATTAGAGACAAGCCAGAGCTGCTTCACCACCGTCACGGGGCGCCGGTGATGGACGTGGAGGGCGGCCGCTCGTTGTCGGGGAGTTCATCGCCACCCGCATCAGGGTCCGCCGCCGCCGCGCCCGGCGGGACCAGGTCAAAGGACGCGGCCTGCTGCTTGGCCCAGAGCTCCGCGTACAGGCCGCCCTGCGCCAGCAGCTCGGCGTGCGGCCCTGCAAACACGTCAGCAAGAGCAAGCAGCCACTGGTCTTTGTGCCGGGCGCTGTGCGTGCCGCCGCGTCCACCCCTCTCGCGTGACTCACCCGCCTCGACCACGCGCCCCCGGTCCAGCACCACGATCTGGTCGCACTGCGCCGCCGTGGAGAGGCGGTGCGCGACAAAGATGCTGGTGCGGCCCTGCAGTGACGGCAGAGCAGAGCGATGCGCACGGGGCGTGAAGGCACGTGACAGCCGCGGCCCCGTGCCTGGCCGGCCCCACGCGAGGCGCACCTGTGCCAGCTGCCGCAGCGCGTCGAGGATGTGCCGCTCGGTGCCGCTGTCGAGCGCGCTGGTGGCCTCGTCGAACAGCAGGATCTGCGGCGCCTTGAGGAACGCCCTGAGACCAGGACACACGCACACGCGGCACGCGGCCCGCACCAGGGGACGAGCGCCGGTGAACGCTGTGCGTGCTGCTGCCGCCGAGGGGCCCCGCCATGCGACGGGCGCACACGCAATCACTGTGGAGGAGCGCTGCCGCATGCCATGCAAGTAGAGAACCCCACACCTGGCGATGGCCACGCGCTGCTTCTCCCCGCCGCTGAGCTTGAGCCCTCGCTCGCCCACGCGCGTGCTGTAGCCCTCAGGCAGAGCCAGCACGGCGTCGTGCACGCGCGCCGCCCGCGCCGCTGCATACACCTGCACGCGCGCATGCAGATCCACACCCTGTGAGCTGTCCTCAGCAGCTCAGAGCAGGCACAGCACGGATGGGCATCAATATGCCGCGCTCTGAGACGCACGGCCAGTCAGAGGCCTCCTGCGCGCACCTGCTCCGTGGTGGCGTGCAGGTTGCCGTAGTGGATGTTGTACAGGATGGTGTCGTTGAACAGGACCATGTCCTGCATCCGCAGCGGCAAACGGTTTCCCCTCGCACGCGCCACTTCGCCGCCCACCCGACATGTTTGCTGGGCGCGCGAAAGAGACGCAGCTGCCTTCAGGGCTTGGCGCCACCAATGCCAGCAGCCCACCTGAGGCACGGCGCCGATGGCGGCCCGGAGGCTCCGCAGCGTCAGCGTCCGCACCTCGTGGCCGCCCACCAGCACCGAGCCCTGAACCAGGGCATCGTGGCAGGGACATGGTGGGAACGCAGAGGTCACCAGTGGTGAGAGAGAAGCTGTTGAGCGGATGATGCAGAGCAAAGCAAGCAAAGAGGTTCACCTTGGAGGGCTCGAAGAAGCGGAAGAGTAGCCTCAGGATGGTGCTCTTGCCACTGCCGCTGGGCCCCACCACGGCGCACGACGTGCCTGCAGGCGCGCATCGCATCGCCTCCCCGCCGTCATCGCGCCGCTGCGGGTCACCGCAGCCAGGCACTGGCACAACAGCGCTTGAGCAGCACAGGTGCTGGCAGGGGGCGCGCGAGACCGCCGGCCCCACCACGGCGCACAGCATGCCCTGGCACCGCACCGCCACCAGGCGCCACTGCCGGCCATCGGCCATTCCCACAGCTGGGTGGTGGCGTGCTAGCGACGCGTTGCCAGGCCCCTCTCCGCCACCACCACCTCCACTCACCGGCAGGCACCTTGAAGGAGACGCCCTCCAGCACCGACGCCCAGTACCCAACCCACATGTGCCAACGGCCCCTGCCCACCACCACTACCTCCACTCACCGGCGGGCACCTTGAAGGAGACGCCCTGAAGCACCGGCGCGCCGTCCCGGTACCCAAACGACACGTCCCGGAACTCAACGTCAAACCCCTGCTCTCCCCCCTCCCCTGCTCCCTCTTGGACACCACCCGGCTTCTCCGTAGTGGCCGGGGAGGAGGAGGAGGAGGTGGAGGAGGGGGGCGTGAGGGTGATGGCTCCCGGCGCGTCCTTGATGGTGGGCTGCATGGCCAGCAGGGAGAACATGGCGCCCATGTCCACCAGCGACTGCTTGGTCTCGCGGTAGACGGTGCCCAGGAAGTTGAGCGGCATGGACAGCTGTGCGGAGGGGGGCGCACACATGGGCTCACGGGAGCGTGGAGCAGGGTGAGGATGGGACCTGGTGTGAGAGCACGCGCCCCTTTCAGTGCATGGCTAGGGCTAGGCGCCCCAGTGGAGGCCTGCTTTCCCACCTGGAAGAGCAGCCCGTTGACCATGACCAGGTCCCCCACGGTGGCCACGCCCGACTGGACCGCCTGCGACACGGACAGGCCGCGCATGGCAACTCGCCTGTGCGCTGGCTAGCGGTTCTCGCCCCACAAGTGCCCCGGCAACCAGGCGTGCAGCGCGGCTGCAGACCAAGGCTGAGACGCCGAGAAGGCGAGGCATCGCTGGCCGGCTGGCCGCTGCACGCACCGCGGCGGTGCTGAGCATGGCGGCGGTCAGCGCCACGGTGACGATCCACGACTGGCCCAGGTTGAGCGCCGCCAGCGACTCGGCAGTGCGCACGGCGCTCGACTCATACGCTGCCATGCACGCGTCGTACCGCCGCGCCTGTTGTGGGGCAAGCACGTGCCACCGCGTGGGGCAGCATTCGCTGCCATGCACGCGTCGTGCCGCCGCGCCTGATGTTGCGCGCCACAGAGAACAGCAGCAGCATCCGCAAGCGGCGCACCTGTCCCGTGGTCATCAAGCCCCGTCACCTGCCCCGATGCTCGCATGTGTGAGCATCCCCGCGCGCTCTGTGTTGTACGCCAAGGCCTCTAGGCGCGCACCTCGTGCTCCTCGTTGCCAAAGTACTTGACCGTCTCGTAGTTGATGAGCGAGTCCACCACCCGCCCGCCCGCCTCGTTCTGCACCCACACACGCACACGCCGAGCAAGCATGGACGCACGCACTGCTTGCCAGGCACGTTTCAGCAGCAGCGTGTGCAGGCCCTAGGAAGGGAAGACTGCCTCCCGGACACACGCAGCAAGGAGCAGGACACTCGCCTCGGCCTTGTTCATGGCCTTGCGGAAGCTGGTGCGCCAGGACGTGACGCTGAACGTGAACGCCATGTAGCCTGCACATGTTGAGTGGGTGACACGACCCGCAACCGCATCAACGATCACCGCAGTGGCCCAGCGGGCTGCCCGCGTCAACGCCCCAGCAGCTGCACGGCCCACGCGGCATCATTGCACGACACCCCAAAGGATCTGCGCACCCGCCAGCGTGCCCAGCGTGAGCGCGCCCATGCCCAGCCCGCACTTGATGCTCAGGATGCTCGTGACGGCCACCACCTCGAACAGCGTGGGCGCCACGTTGAACACCATGGCCGACAGGAGGAAGTTGATGGCGCGCGTGCCGCGGTCCAGCACGCGCGACAGCGCGCCTGCGCAGGCGCGTCAAGGCACGTGGCTGCTGACACTGACACGTCGCACAAACCTGCTGCACAGGGGAATCTTCCTCCCTGCTGATCCTTCTTGCCTGACGCGGGCGGTGGCCCGTTCCGTTGATGCAAGCCGCACACACACACAGGGGCACCGGTTCAGGCACGACACGCTGCTGTTGCCCCTGGCACGCCCTGCGCTATCGTTCCCGGGCAAACACGCGATGCGGAGCGGCGTCCAAGGCGCTGAACCAGAAAGCACCGGGGGCGCAAGCTGCGGCGCATTGCGGCGCACCCGTCTGGCGGTTGAGGTGGAACTGCAGCTCCAGGCTGTGCAGGTGCCGGAACACCTCGCCCGCCACGCGCCGGATGGCGCCCTGCGTCACCTGCGCGCACACGCACAGTGCGCCAACCGCCGACCTTGTTGGAAAACGCCAGATGCAAGACCTTGCATCTCCGCGGCCATCCAAACGACTCGAGTGAGTGGATCTGTCTGTAGCTGCGGCGGGACCTGGCAGGTGCACGAGTGGACGAGTGTGGCTGCAGCGGGCCGTGGCAGGTCGCGCCACCCAGCGCACCTTGGCAAACACCATGTTGCGCCCCTCGTTGAAGAGCGTGGTGCCCGCCCGCGCCGCGCCGTAGGCGGCGATGAGCGTGAGCGGCGCGACCACCCACCCGCCCGCCGCGCCGCCGGGCACCAGGTCCTGCAGCGGCACTGGGCTGCCTGCACGCGGGGCGAGGTGGCGCGCATACCCGGCCATCGTGCCACGGGCCATCAATCCCCTTTGGCGAGCCTGCACAGGTGCCTTGCCATGGCGGTGAACCGCCCCGTCATGCAAGTACCACACACACAGCGCCGTGTCCCGCCGCGCTGCCCTGTGCTGACATTCCCGGAGAGCGTGGCACGTGTGAGCAGTCGCTCGTGCCGCGTGGTTTGAGTGTACGCGGGTGCGGGCAGTGAGTCCTGGTGTTGACGGACGTGGGGCGTGCGCAAGCATGCGGCCCATCTCCTATTCCACCGGGGCAAAAATGGCGAACCGCCATCGGTCACACGTCTGGGGGTCACACACTCTGGAGTTGGGTGGGAACGCGTCCCTGCACCTGTGAGTATGCTCTGGCTCGCTTGCCTTTGTGCTGCGAGACATCTGATACGCCCGGTAGCTGGGCTCCGGCCCCGCCGAGGTGTCCAAACAGATGCAAAATCACACACACACACACAGGTGCTGCAGCAGCAGCAGGCGCGCGGTGCAGCGAAACCTCGCCAGCGCCAGCGCCACCACGCACCGGTGAGTGAGTCCACAGCCAGCTTGAGCAGCAGCGGCACGCTGATGTTGAGCAGCTTGGCGCCCACCAGCAGCACCAGGGAGCCCACCACGCGCTGGCGGAACTCGGGGTTGTCTGCGCAGCAGCGGCAACAGGGCCAACAGAGTCCTTTGACGCCATGAACGAGTGCCCACCACGCGCTGGCCTGGCCCTGGGCTGTCTGCGCATGGGCGGCCCAGTCACTGAGTGCACCCACCACCTGATGCACCGACGCACCGTGCCACGCTACCGCCCAGATATGCGTTCCCCACGGGCGCCTCTGTACCGCTCACCTGCCGGCCACAAATACGTCGACAGCTTGGCCAGGATCTGCCTCTCGCTCATCCGCTCGCCGTCCAGCGTTGCCACCGCCGAGCCGCCACCGTCGCCGCCACCGCTGCTCTTGCCGCCCGCCGCCAGCGCCCCGCCCGGCCCGCCCCGCCGCGGCTTCCCTGCAGAGGCGCCGCTGCCATATTGCTGCCCTGTGGGGCTGCTGCCCTGGCGTTGCTGAGGTTCCTCGCCTGGCCCTCCGGCAGGCGCGCTGGAGGTGAGCGTGCGGAGGTGGTGCCACGCACATGGCAGCTGCGGCTGCAGCGATGGCCAGGCGTTGTTGAGGAGCAGGTGCTGCTGGTGTTGCTGCTGCAGCAAGTGTGGCAAGCGTTGCGGCAGCGCCTGCGCCTGCGCGGCATCACGTGAGCGCGCCGCGTCATCCCAAAGCCCCCCCAAAGCAACACAATCATGCGCAGCTGCTGTTAGTGAAGGTGCGAGAGCTCTGGAACGCATGCGATCGACGAGCATCGCGCGGGAGGTGGAGGCACCTGTTGCTGCAGTGAGTCGGCATTGCTCGTGGCGAGCTCGCGCCATGAAGCGGAGAGCAGCGCGCTGCAGCGTCGCTGAAACTCCTGCCCGCCTGCGCGCCACGCCTGCAGCAGCGCGCGAACGAGCACGCGCTCGCGGCGGCCCGCCATCCTCGCCTCCGTGATCTGCAGGCACGAAGCCCCTTTCTTTCCTCTGCTTCTCAGCGCTCTCCTTCTTGCATTCTGTACAGCGCCGCACAGGCACTTGTCCACCACACCACACCTCGCGGCGCGCACGGCACGCCGCGGTCAAACAAGTCAAATGACGACGTCGGCATCAACAAAGAGCTTCCTCTGCGTGCCCTCTCGCATGACGGGCTCGTCGGAGGTCTTGTGCAGCACGCACCTGCGCCACGACGGCGCAAGGGCGCACGATGGCGGTGAGTGCGCCAGTGGAGTTCGCCCAGCGCGCTGAGCAAGCGCATCCGCCCGGTTGAGCCACCCCACCATTCCTCTCGCACCTGTAGCTCATCATGGTCGAGTTGCACACCACGTCCCGCAGCAGGTCGCCCTGGCGGCACGGTCCGTACACGGCGCCCACAGGCTCCACCACGCTCTGCGCGCACCCGTGCCATGACAGAGGCGCCGGCCCAGCTTGGGCTGGCAACCTACAGACTCTGCTTCTCACCGCTGATAAGGTACCATCCCCGGCTGCTCTGTGCAAGCCGGGGCTGACGTGCGCTTTCCCTGTGGGGCCCGCGTAATCCTCCCCAGCACAGCGCTCAGGCCAGACTCACCAGCAGGCCCTCCTCGTGGTAGACGGTGGCTTCGCCCAACTGCAAATGTCATGGGCGCGGGCATGACGTTGTCTTTTCATTTTGTCTCCCCACGAAGACACCCAGGTGCACGCGTTCCGCGCTCCATGTGTCCAGAACCACTCGAGCCTTGCCTTGTACATGGCGGCCCTCATGGTGCCAAGGCGGCCGTCGTCCTGCTTGAAGTCCATGCACAGGCTCCGCAGCAGGTGGCCATTGGGCGCCGGGCGGGCGTCCAGCAGCTCCCTGCGCCGGCACCGCAGCACCTTGCCGCACACGATTATTTGGTGGGCGCGCAGGCGCAAATGCGCCCATCCTCAAGGGCGACTGGCTCACGCGTTGGCGACGATGGGGATGATCCACATGTCGGGCTTGGTCTGCTCCATGGGCACGGTGCCCGGCGCCGTCCACACGGCGTCGCCCACAAAGCTGTAGAGCATCTTCCTGGTCCCCCTGTCCACGTCCCACGTCAGGACGGCGGGCACCGTCATCACGCGCCCCTGCGGTGTGGCGGGGGCAGAGGCGTGGGATCTCGTCGCCGTGACTAAGGGCGCGCTGAGCGGGACGAGACCTGCTTCCCAAGACGCCCCAACAAGGAGCCAGGCACGCGTGCCAGTCACACGTCTAAGCGCGTGCCTTGAGGCACTGCGTCTCCCAGACGTCTGCAGAGTCCGTGACCTTGATGCCCAGGGGGTAGACGCAACTCCCCTCGTACGTGCCCCTCCACGCTGCGTTCAGGACAGAGTCAGCAGGTGTTGTCGCGCTGGGTTGCGTGGCTTCCGTGCCGGAGACCGCAGGTGGAGCAGCGGGAGGCGCACCTGGGCCGAGGGGCAGCGGAACGACTCCGTGGCCCTGGTGGCCAGCACCGTGGCCCTTGGCCACCGGCATGGCCAGCACAAGCAGCAACAGTGTCAGGAGCATCATCCCTGTTTGCTTGTTTCGTTGCGCTCTTTCTTTGCGAATCGACAATCGAGGTGTCGTGGATCTCGCCCGAACATGGCGCAGGGCCCAGGGCGCGCGAGACGCACGCCGAGCAGTCGAGCAGCGCTACAATCTGCGTTCGTGGCTCTCGCTGCCCTGTGCTCTCATTCTCCTCCTTTCGCGCAATCTTTTCAAGCCAGGCGCCCACCATGTGCAGCGCATCGCCCACCTTTCAGTGGTTGCCGTCCGAGCGCAAAAATGAAGGCAGCAATCAGGTGCTCAGGCGGAGGCTGGCAGTACGTTGGCCAGCACCACCTTGTCGTCGCGCGCGTTACCCTTTGGCGAGAAGAGGCACACCTGAACCGAGCACACGCCGTAGTACTCGTCGATGCCCCGGTTGGTGGCGCAGCCCACGCGCTTGGTGCCCTTCCACACGAGCTGCGAGAAGCTGCTGATGGGGCTGGCAGGCCAGCGCCAGTTGTCGGTGAACGGCGTCGTCGTGTTGAACACGTAGTCCTCCACCTGCGCACGAGGTAAGCCAGGTGTGGGCCATGGCGCGTGTGCGACTTGCACTAATGCAACGGGCCACTCCCGACAGCAGTGTGCCCTGGGGTGCTCAAGCAACTGCGGTGCCGGAAGGTCCCGCAGACAGGTGCAACAGGAGCACCATGCACCTTCCTCCCTGCTCACCTCGCTGTACCAGGCGTCTGCCGCGTCCGCCAGCCTGGTGCCCCGGAGCACATCGGCGTCGTTCGTGCCGCCGTCAAAGCAGCGCGCATACGCGGTGACACCGTATGGCCACGCGTTGAACCAGTTCAACAGGATGACGTTGTACGATTCGATGTACGGCGACGCTAGCTCTGCCAGCTTTGCGTCCCAGGAGAGCGGTGGGGCGCCGTGCGCGGCACGGTACTGGTTGATGCGAGGCAGGCCGACCTGGCGGATGCCGTCAGTGTAATCTGCGGGGCAGCAAACAGCAGGGCGCTGGCTACTTGTTGGTTCACCGGGTGCCATGTCCACAGCGCGCAAGGGACGACGCTGCTGCACAAGACTCACTCTTCGTCCAGACTGTCCAGAACAGGGTTTCCTCCCGGGGCTTGGCCGCCGCGGCCGGCTTGACGTTGGCATTGAACGCGGCGTCCGTCTGCGGCGTGTTGCCGGCGGGGCTGTACTGGCACACCACCACGCTGCACGTGTCGCCGTTCGTGAGCAGGCCCTTGGCGCCGCTGCACCCGACGTGCGTGGACGCCTGCCACACCAGCTGCGTGAAGCCCCGCAGGTTTGTGAAGTTGGCGCGGTTGGCGGCCCACTGTCGGGCGCCAACCTTGAAGCTGACGGCCTGCTTCACGCGCACGCCAACACAGGATCCACGGATTAATGCGGGCCGCGGGCGCTACGCACGTCTGCGGATCGTGACGGGATGCGGCGTGGCACCCACCTGGGCAACCCATGCTTGTGACGCATCGCGCAGGGACGGGGGCAAACGAGCCTCAAACGAGTCCTTCTTGTAGGTGAAGATTGCCGCGCTCTCCCCTGGGCCGGCAGCGAACTTCTTGGCGTCGCAGCCGCCGCTGACGATGGCGGCGGCCCGGGTGAGCGTGCTGCGGCGCAGGCGCCCGCTCCACAGCAGGGGCGGCGCCTGGTGGCGCAGGCGGTACTTGTTGATCTGGATTAGGCCCTGCTGGAAGTCCTCCAAGCCTGCGCGCGCACACAGTTATCCTCAGCACAGTGTCACCCGTCTGTCGCAACGTCACAGGTCTTCCAGAGCGCCCAGGCCACTGGGAGACGCACCCGAGTAGGGCAAGGCGGCCTTGCTGGGCGTGCCATAGTCGGGCAGCACGTTCTCACGGAAGATCTGGTCCACTGCGGGGTCGACGGGCCCGTAGCCCACCGGCAGGTTCGTAGTCTGGTAGAAGCACACGACGGCGGCGCAGCGCGGCCCAATGCCCTGCCGGCCGCTGGCGGCGGCGCATCCGAGCGCCGTGGCGTTGCGCCAGACGATCTGGACGAAGCCTGCAGCGCGCAGCCTGTTGCCGCCGTTGTCTGACCACGGACTGGGGGAGAACTGGTAGCCCTCCACCTGCGGTGCAGCAGCAGAGGGTGGGCCGGCAAGCTAGGGGCAGGGTCTTGCGCACGTGGGGCGCGCGGGACACCGTGTGACGCAGCAAACCCGGACGCACGTAGAGCGTCCTGCGCTGAACTCGCAGCGACTTCGCACCTGGCTGTACCAGGCGTCAGTGGCCTCCACTAGCGAGGGAGGCGGCACGTCGTCCGTCGTGTCGTTGACGCCAAAGGAGGCCGTGATGCTGAGGGTGACGGTGGTGGGGAACCCGTCGGTCGTGCCGCGCAGGGTGCCGCCGCAGCCGTTGGCGGACCGCCCCTGCACGTAGATGGTCGCGTACCAAGCCAGCTCCTGCGTGCAGAAGTGTTCCACGCGGGCAAGCATCCGGGCAGGTGAGGTGCGAGGCACGAGCTGCCTCCTCACGTGACAGAGCAGTGCTCGTCAGCTAGCGAGACCCTGACCTCGCTCCACTTGAGAGGTGGGGCCTTGTGGCGGGCCCGGAGGCGGTTGTGGCGCGCCAGGCCCTGCCTGATGTCCTTGATCGCTGCGTGTGGGCGTGGGTCACGAGGCCACCCTGAGTGCCCAAAGCAACCCAGCCACGACCGTGATCTGCCTGATGAGACAGTGAAGCAGCGCTGCAGCACTCACGAATGTCCTTGGTGCTGAAGTCCACCTCCTGGAGTTGCCGCGCGCCGTTTTGCGGGTGGCTGTCGCGTGGCCCAGGGACCTGCTCCCCTGCTGACTGGCCCACGGCAGCCACTGTGCTCGCCAATGTCCGGCCTGCGCAGGGCGTGCAAGCGTGCACGCGTGTGGGCGCGATGTGGAGTTTGCCAGGGTACGGCGGGCCGGCGGCTCCTTGCGCCACTCGCACCGTGCGCGAGGCCGGGCAGCGCCAGCAGGCACGCCACCGCTGCGATCAGCAGCTTGGCGACGCCCATCGCCGCTGCTGGGAAGGGCCTCTCGCTGCGCGGATCGCGGCTGGAAAAAGGCTTCTTCGAGTCGGATGTTCCTGCAGCGGTTCCTGCAGCTGGACGCGCGCAGACAGAATGGTGCGATGCTGAGTTGCCGTCGCGCTTAAGGCGTGGGGTCGACTCAGTCGTTTCCTCGGAGCGGTGCGGCGTTACGGGCGGATGCCGCGGCAACGGCCCGCCAAACGGCAGGCCTGCCGGATCTGAGGCGAATCTTGCGTAGAGGCGCCTGGCCACCTGCAGCCTGGCGTGGGCAGCTGAACGTGATACCTGGATCTTTTTGTAGAGTTTCCTGTGGCACGCTGTTTCGTCGCTCACCGCCGCCCCTCACTTCCAGCACGCACTTCAGTAGCAAGTTGCGGCTTGCTGACGCCTGCTGTGGCATCGGGGGGCCTGCCCTTCAGCTGAGTCCCGGGCGGTGAATGCCGTGGCATTGCGGTGGGCCATTCCTGTGCGCACTTCACTGGATCAAGAGGAGCATACGCGGGGTGGAGCGCTTTGGCCTTGCAAGTGAGTGCGCCAACGCAACGTCACAGTAGGATACAGGTTTTACAGGTTGACATCAGGTCTTCAGAAGACCCAGCACACAGACCCACAGCCGTGCGGCAGAGTGAAAGGCCCAAAACACGTGCGGTCAGCGCTCATCCGTCGCGCCACTGCCTTTGGTGTCCCGTACGAGCGACGGGCGCACGTTGCTCCAGAACGTGTCGTCGTCCTTGGGCGTGTTGCCGGCGGGGCTGTACTGGCACACCACCACGCT
>VFQP010003936.1_pt1 | contig 14456 bp, 14 predicted proteins | sample 3512351 | NCBI WGS metagenome assembly VFQP01 (sample SAMN10412372, study PRJNA504923) | tailings metagenome | isolation source: Relicate 1 Philex TSF1 revegetated site | place: Philippines: Tuba, Benguet | collected 2017-08-29 | reverse complement strand
AGGATCGACGAGGGTGTAAAGATCGCGCTTTTGCCCGGCATTGTACCACCGTTATCGGGCTACCCTTATAGTTGCCAACGACAACTATGCTGAGGCACGTCTCGCTGCTTAATGCAGCGCGATAGTCTCGATCAAAGCCCTGGGAGGTAGCACTTTCAGGCGGGGTTCGGAGGCACCTGGCAACAGAAGCCTCCACTTCTCTTTCTCGGATCTCTCGCGACTGACGCAAGGGCACGGCAACTTCGTCGGCCGTTGCGCATTTCTGCGCCGCACCAAGCCATAAACGCAGGAGAACAAGCATGGAGATGGAGCGCAAATTGCCGGAGGCGATCGCGATGCGCCCGGAGGACCTGCGGATGCTCGAGCGGACGCTGGAAAGTGTATTGCCGCCGGGTTCGACGGCGGCTGAGCGGGAGTTCCGGGCTGCGACGCTGGTCAACCTGTTCCGCAGCGGTCTGCGATCCGAGATTGCGCTCGTGCGAGCTGTCAACGGAGATGCACCCGACGAGGACTGAACCAATCGGTAACGCTGTGGCTATACGCCGTTTACGTGTGACGCCGCCTTCATTACAGCTAGGCGGCCCGATTCAAGGTTCGCCATGGCCGAAGACCTGATCCGTTACGACATTCTCTGCCAGGAGGCGCTGCGCGGCGTCATGCGCAAGGTGCTGGCCGAGGTGGCGCGCACCGGCCTGCCCGGCAACCATCACTTCTTCATCACCTTTGTCACCGGCGCGCCGGGCGTTCGCATCTCCAGCCGGCTGCGAGAGCGTTATCCCGAGCAGATGACCATCGTTCTCCAGTTCCAGTACTGGGACATGAAGGTAACGGACACCGGCTTCGAGGTCGGTCTTTCGTTCTCGGACGTCCCCGAGAAGCTGGAGATCCCCTATTCGGCGGTGCGCGGATTCTACGACCCGTCGGTGAACTTCGAGCTCGAATTCGACGTCAAGACCGAGGTGGCCAACGCGCCGCCGCCGGCCATATTGTCGACCCGCTCCGAGGTCACGCCCGCCAAGCCTGCGAAGAAGTCGGAGGCGAAGTCGAAGGGTGCCGCGCCCGCCGCGCCGGAAGAGCCCAAGACGGAAGACGCCGACCAGCCGGCGGCCAAGGGCGCGGACGTCGTGTCGCTCGACGCTTTCCGGAAGAAATAGCTCCGCCGATGGGCGACATCGTGAACCTGCGCATGGCGCGAAAGCGCATCGCCCGCGAAAAGCAGCAGGACGAGGCAGCCCGCAATCGGGTGCTGCATGGCCGCACAAAAGCCGAGCGTGGATCTGAGCGTCAGCGCGCCGAGCGAGAGGCCGCGCTTCTCGACGGCCACCGCCGCGACGGCAAGGACGAGTGAGCACCGTCGCGAAGAGGTCTGTCACGATCCGAGGCCACAGGACGAGTTTTTCGGTCGAACAGCCCTTCTTTGACCAATTGACGGCGATATCGGCTGAGCGCGGCATGTCGCTGGCCGCGCTCGTGGCCGAAATCGACGAGACGCGCGGTCGCGATAGCAATCTGTCCTCGGCGATCCGGCTCTATGTGCTGGAAGCGATCCGGGGCCGGCCGATCTGACGTTCAGTCGATCCGAAGCGTCTTGAGAAAACTGTCGATCGCGCCCGAGCCGAAAGTCGCCTCGCCCGCCGAGGCACTGGGGGCCGGCGCTTCCCCCGCCGGCCGATCTACTGGCAGCGGCGAACGCTCGACCGGGGTAACAGCCGCCCCGGTCGTCGTGCCGCCGGCTGCGTCGATCCGGTCGCCTGCCGGCAAGCGCGTCTGCTCCTCGGCTTTCCGGCGCTCCGCGTCCTGCCGCTGCTGCTCGATACGCTGGTCTTCGCGAGCCTTCGCCTCGGCCCTTGCGCGTGCGTCTGCATCGGCCCTGGCGGCATCTTCCGCACGGGCGCGGGCTTCGGCCTCCGCCTTGGCGCTCGCTTCGGCCTCGGCCTTTGCCTTCGCATCGGCTTCTGCCCGCGCTCGGGCAGCCTCTTCGGCTTTGCGCAGCGCGTCGGCTGTCCGTTCGCGTTCGGTCTGTAGCGCGGCGTAGTAGCGGACCTCGCGCCGAAGCCGCTGCTTCTCGAGCAGGACCGACTGCATCGCCTCGACACGCGCCTGCTCGATCTCGAGGGCGCGCTGCGTGAGGAACTGCGCGAGTGGCTCCGTGTCCAGCGATGCGACGAGGGTGTCGGGCGTGCCTTCGACGCTGAACCCCACGGACGGCTCGGAACCGACCAACGCTTCGTCGCCGGCGTCGAACGCCATCTCGCCGGACGCGGCGACCGCGCCGCCCACCGCATCGGCGCGCAGTTCAGTCGTCAGTGATGCGCCCGCGGCAGCCAGCGTTACAGGCGGCGCCCGAAGGGTACCATTCGCCACGGCGAACGCGATCTCTGCCGACGACGCATCGAACCTGCCGGCAGCGACAAGCGCCGGTGCGAACGCCGCGACCCTGGCGGCATCGATGTCGCGACCTGCCGCATCGGCGGCCTTGATGAGGGCCGGCAGCGCGGATGGATCGAGGCCGGGAACGGACAGGTCGGCGAGCAGCGCGGTCCCTGAACCGGAAAGGCTGGTCACCATCGCCTCGACCGATTTGCCGCTCGATGTCAGGTTGGCGGTGATGCTGGCGCGGCCCTTGATGTCGGCGCCAGGAACAAGGAGCGCCAGGTCGGCGCCGTCCAGGCGCGCCTGCGCCGAGAACAGCGCGGTACCAGCGGTATTCTTCAGTTCGAACAGGCCAGAGAGTTCACCGTCATGGGCCCTCGCCTTCAGATCGGCGATATTGAAGCCGTCGGCATCCAGCCTTACCGACATCGACGCATCGTGAACGGATCCGAACAGTCCCGTCTCCACCGAACCCGCCGAAATCGACAGTTCCGCCGTGAAAGGCGTGATCACCTTGGCGGCGAAGGGCGTCTGCGGCCAGTCGCCTTCGACGTCCACCAGCGATGCCTCACCAACCACCGCCGCGACAGGCGTCGCCAGGTCGAGCGCGTCGAGCGAAAGCGAACCGGTCAAATGCGGAATGCCTTTCACGAGCGTAGCCGTGATCTCGCCGCCGACCGTGCCTTCCTCCACCGTCCCTGCCAGATTTCGCAGGACGACAGTCCCGTTCGCCGCGCTGATGTCAGCCGTCAGCGACACCGGCGAGCCGACGCCCATGCCGGGAAGACTGACACCGGTCATCATCAGCCAGGGCTCGATATCCGTTGCTGCAATCCGGCCTGCCCCTTCTGCCGCGAAGCCGCCGCCGGCCCAGCGCACCGTCCCGCCGAAAGTCGCCGACGCGGTGTCCTCGGCCAGCGAAAACTGCGTCTTCAAACCATCGGCAAGCGTCCCATCGAGTTCCAGCGTCGTGGTTGCAGCACCGAGCAGGCCAAGCGGCAGCGTCGGCAGGCCGTACAGGGCGGCAAGCTGCTCGGCGCTGCCGCTCTCCCCCGAGAACCGGAGACTGAATGGGCGGGTTGCCGCGAGTACAGGTTCGGCCGTACCTGACGCGTCCAACGAGAAGGTCATGCCGCCGCTGACGCCGCCCGCCTTCACCACCACCTGTGACTGGTGCTCGCCCTCGGGCGCAATCGTTGCCAGCACGTTGAAGCTCGAATCCGCGAAAAGTCCCGGATACCCGGCAGAACGCCTGGCCAGTTCGGCGACGACCGGGTTGCCCGGCGCCGCCTCCGCAAGGCGGGCGACGAGGGGGGCAAGATCGACGGCGACGACGCCGACATCGAGCTTGCCCGCGGGCCGCGACGCAAAATCGGTCAGGCGACCGGTCGCGGCGATGTTGGCGTCCTCGATGTCTTCCAGCTTCAGCCGCTCGATCTCGAGCGTGCCGCCCCGGATACGCAAGGCGGTGTCGATCCGGCCAGCCTCGAAGCCGGCCGCGGCTACCGGCCCTGCCTTGAGATCGAGATCCACATCGGTTTCGGCGGCCCGGTTGACGCCCGTGTCGCTGACGAACAGGGAGGCGAAGGCAGTCAGACCGTCGATGTCGAGCGCTCCGCCTTCGAGGCGCAGGACCACCGACGGACGCTGGCCGCTGGACTGGGACCGGTCGATGGTACCCGCGAACTTCGCAGCGCCGAGCGCCAGTTCCAGTTCGTCGAACCGCTGGCGATCGCGCGACAGGTCGACCTTCGCGTGGAAGCCCGCCGACGGCAGACGCCGGATCGCCTCGTCGACGTCGGCCGACACCCACGCGGCGAAGCCGGACGGCTGGCCGACCGCGACCAGCAGATCACCCTTGAAGGCGATAGCCTCGTCCGCAACCAGCAGGCCGGAACCTTCGAGCTTGGTGCGGCCGGGGAGCGTGGCGGCGAGTGTACGGATGTTCCAGCCGAGTTCTGCAGGCTCCGCGGAAATCTGGACGTCACGGATCGTGGTGTCGCCGGCCACGACAGCCGGCAGCTTGATCTCGACCGTGCCGGGCATTGTGGGGCGCGGCAGGTCGATGAGCACTGCCTCGAGCGCCGCGATCCGCTCGGCCAGCGTCAGGCCACCCTTCTCGCTCGCCTCGGCGATCGTCTGGTCGAACCGCACCTGCGCACCATCCGCCGTCACTTCGAAGCGAGGCATCGTCCCAAGATCGAAGACCGCCTTGCCGTCGGCCGTGTAGGGATCGTCGAGCGGGCCGGTCTCGAGCCGGAACTCGTCGATGGCCAGTCTCGCAGGCTCAAGCGCAAACTTGCCCTTCAGCCGGTAGGGTGGCGGCAACGGCTTGCCCTTGCCATCGTCGTTCAGCGCAAAGGTCTGGCCACCCGTACCGCGAAGATCGTCGCGACTGACGCTGCGGGCATCGAGCTTGAACGTTCCCGCGTAGGTCACGGCACCGTCCTTGATGCGCACGTCGCCGTCCATTTCGGTGGCAAACGGGTAGACGGCCGGATCGGCACGCAGGCGCACACGCATCGCACCTGCCTCATCGACCTTCCCGGTCGAGACACTGACGGCCGCCCGGGCGCCGTCGACCCGGAGCGTTCCCTCGACCCGCCAGGGACCGTTCAGCGCCCGCGCCGAAATGGCCGTGTTGATCTCGGACAACACATGGCTTCGCCCGCTCGGACCGTGCTGCAGGACGATCTGGCCTTCGGTGATCGTCAGGCTCTCCAGCGTGATGTGGCCGATGTCGAATGGAACCGACGGCCGCACGGCCCAGTCCACCGCACCGTCTTCGGCGACCGCGATGATGGCCTTCGGACGGACGAGCCGCATGTCGAAGATGCGCACTTCGCCACTCATGAACGGCGCCAGTTCGGCATCCATCGAAAATGTTTCGATGGTGACCGCCGGCTGGCCGTCAGGCCCGCCGGCGACTGCGACGTCCGAGAACGTGAGAGACGGGAAAGGCAGCAGCCTGGCTGTCGCAACGCCCTCGACGGTGACCGTGCGCCCGAGGATCGCGGTCGCCTCGCGTTCGAACTCGGCACGGTAGCTTGTCCAGTCGACAAAATACGGCCCGACCAGCGCCGCGGTCAGGACCAGGACAATCAGGCCACCTATGGCGACGAAGAGCCGTGCCAGATTCGCACTCCCGCGCGTTTCGATCCAGGGAAACTCACTCTATCCGCATCAGCGTGTCGATAAAGTGGCAATCGCCGGGGCCTGCTCCACCAGGTTCAGATTGGCACGATCTTTCCCGGATTCATGATGTTGAGCGGGTCGAGCGCCTTCTTGATCGTCCGCATGATCTCGACGCCGTGCCCGTGTTCAAGGCTGAGGTAAGGCATCTTGCCCTGCCCCACCCCATGCTCGCCGGTGCATGTCCCGTCCATGCCGATCGCCCGCATGTTGAGGCGCGAGACGAACCCCTCGGCACGCTCGATCTCACCCGGATCGGCCATGTCCATCAGCACTAGAACGTGGAAATTGCCGTCGCCGACATGACCGACGATCGGCGCGATCAGCCCGTTCTCCTCGATATCGGCTTCCGTCTCGGCGATGCATTCAGCAAGCCGCGAGATCGGCACGCAGACGTCGGTAGACAGGCCTCTTGCCCCGGGCCTCAGCGTGAGTGCCGACCAGTAGGCGTCGTGCCGCGCCTTCCAGAGCTTTGTGCGTTCCTCGGCCACGGCGGTCCAGTTGAATGGTCCGCCGCCATGGTCGGTCGCGATCTCGCCGAACATGGCCGCCTGTTCCGCGACGCCGGCATCCGAACCGTGGAACTCGACGAACAGGCAGGGGCTCTCGGGATAGCCGAGCTTCGAGTAGTTGTTCATGCCGCGCATGCTGAGCGCGTTGACCAGTTCGATGCGCGCGACCGGAATGCCTGTCTGGATCGTGGCGATGACCGCGTTGCAGGCGGCCTCGACGCTGGGGAACGGGCAGACGCCGCCCGAGATCGCCTGCGGGATGCCGTAGAGTTTCAGGGTCAGGGACGTGATCACGCCAAGCGTGCCTTCGGACCCGACGATGAGCCGTGTCAGGTCGTAGCCGGCGGACGTCTTCTTGGCCCGACGCGCCGTCCGGACCGAGGTTCCGTCCGCCATGACGGCGGTCAGCGACAGCACGTTTTCACGCATCGTGCCGTAGCGCACGGCATTCGTGCCGGACGCCCGGGTCGCCGCCATGCCGCCGAGGCTCGCATTCGCGCCGGGGTCGATCGGGAAGAACAGGCCGGTATCGCGCAGGTAGGTGTTGAGCGCCTCACGAGTCACGCCGGGCTCGACCGTGCAGTCCAGGTCCTCGGCATTGACGGCCAGGACGCGGTTCATCCGTGAGGTGTCGACTGAGATTCCGCCGCCAGGCGCGTTGACGTGGCCCTCGAGTGACGTGCCGGTGCCGAAGGCGATCACCGGTACCCGGTGGGCTGCACATGCGCCGACGATCGCCTCCACCTCGGCGGCCGTTTCCGGAAAGGCGACGCCGTCCGGCGCCTGCAGCGGGATATACGTGGTCGTGTGGGCGTGCTGCTCCCTGATCGACTGGCCAGTCTGGAAGCGCTCGCCGAGTTGCTGCTTCAGGATGCCCAGCACGGCGGAGATGCCCGCCTCGTTCCGCGGCACCGCCTTGAGGTCGCTCAGAGCCATGGTTCCTCCGCCGATGGACCAGTGCCGGCCCTTGTTTCCGTGTTTTGCTAGTGTCTATTGCGCAGTCGACAACCCCGCAAGCGACCCGTTGTCCGAGGACCCTCAATGACCCTTCCTGCTCCCTTCGTCTCCCGCGTCATGGCCGTCGAGAAGGACTGGATCGACTATAACGGCCACATGAACATGGCCTACTACAACGTCCTGTTCGACCGCTGCGCCGACGACGCCTTCGAGTTGATGGGACTGGGGCCGGACTATGCGAAGACGAGAAGGCTGACGATTTACACGGCGGAGGTGCATGTCTGCTACGTGCAGGAACTCCACCTCGGCGATGAGGTGACGGTCTCCTTCCAGTTGCTCGACCACGACGAAAAGCGGCTCAGGGCCTATCAGGAGATCCGCCACAAGGATGGGTGGCTGGCGGCCACTTCGGAAGCGCTGTCGCTCCACATCGACATGAGCGGCCCGAAGGTTGCTGCATTTCCCGCCGATATCCAGGAAAAAGTCGAGGCGCTTCGTTCCGCGCATGCAACGCTGCCCACACCTGAACGTGCGGGCCGCTCGATTGGAATCAGGCGCAAGCCCGCCTGAAATCCGCTTTAACTGTCCGTGATTGAACCATCACACCCGCCCGGCCGTTTCAGGAGGACTGAAATCAGGACGGTGGGCACCGTATGAACGACAGACACGGCAAGGGCCGCGTTGACGATTGGCATATGACGGATGATCTGCACACGCCGCAGGGCAAGGCAGATCCGTTCGCTGCGGCCATGCGTGCGACACGCATGTCCATGATTATCACCGATCCCGCGCAACCCGACAATCCGATCGTGTTCGCCAATGACGCGTTCCTCAAACTCACCGGCTACGGTCGCGACGAAGTGGTTGGCAGCAACTGCCGGTTCCTTCAGGGACCGCAGACCGACAAGGCTGCCATCCAGGACGTTCGCAACGCGATCGAGGCTGGCGAGGACATCAACATCGACCTCCTCAACTACCGCAAGGACGGCACGACGTTCTGGAACGCGCTCTATCTCAGCCCTGTCTCGGATGAGCAGGGAAAGCTGCGCTACTTCTTCGGCTCGCAGCTCGATGTGTCCGACCGCAAGGCGTCAGAGAGCCGCGTCCGCAGGGAAAAGGACCGGTTCGAGCGCGCCGTTCAGGAGCGCACACGCGAGCTGCAGGCGGCCCTGGAGGCCAAGACGACGCTGCTTCACGAGGTCGATCACCGCGTGAAGAACAATCTGCAGATGGTGTCGTCGCTGATCCTCATGCAGAGCCGCAACATTCCCGATGAAGGGATCCGGAAATCCCTGAAAACCATGCTGACTCGCGTCGAGGCGCTGAGCACCGTGCATCGCCGGCTCTACCAGTCGGACGACGTGAGCCGTTTCGACGTCGCCGATTTCGTGCGCGATCTGGTGAGCGACCTGATCGCAGCCTCCGGCCGAGACGGGATCGAAGCGAAGCTCGATCTGACCCCTGTCGACGTGCCTGCACACAAGGCGGCTCCACTCGCCCTGATCGTCAACGAGCTCGTCACGAATGCCATAAAGCACGGGTTTGCCGGACGAAATACCGGAACCATTGCCGTTTCGGTCCGTTCGGAGGGCGACCGCTTCGTGATCGACGTCCGTGACGATGGCAACGGCATGCCGGCCGGCAAGGACGGTTCGTCGTTCGGGACGAACCTTGTAAAGGCTCTTTCCCGCCAGTTGCAGGCGACGATCAGCTGGGAGCCGCGTACTCCCGGCACATCGGTCAGAGTAATCCTGCCGCATGAAGGAGCCGGAGCCTGAACATGCAAAGCCCGAACCCATTGAAGGTCATCATCGTCGAGGACGAGGCTCTGCTCGCGATGGAACTCGAAAGCCTTGTCGAAGAGGCCGGTCACCAGGTCGTAGGCTGGGCAACCTCGTCCGCCGAGGCATCGAAGCTGATCGGCGAGGTGGAGCCGGACCTCGCCTTTGTCGATGTCCATCTCGCCGACGGCCCGACGGGCGTCGGCGTCGCAGCATATTTCCGTGAAGTCAGGCCGACGATCGTCGTGTTCCTGACCGCCAACCCGAAACGGATACCTGATGATTTCGCCGGTGCCTGCGGGGTTATCTCCAAGCCATATACGGCCAGCGGCCTCGCCGGCTGCCTCCGCTATCTCGAGGAAGGCATACGCCGCCCGCCGCCGAAGGCAGCGCGTCCGCGCGGATTCGACCTGTCTCCTAGCTTCAGCGCAACATGGTCGGCCGCCTGACCTTCAGGCGAGCTTCTCTTTCAGGAACGAGACCGTGCGGCTCCACGCGAGATCGGCTGCCGTTTTGTTATAGCGAGCCTCCGACGTGTCGTTGTTGAAGGCATGTTGGGCTCCATCATAGATGTGAATGGCGAATTCCTTCCCCGCAGCCTCGAGCGCGGTCCGATACGCTTCGATCCCGGCGTTGATCCGCTCATCCTGCCCGGCATAATGAAGCATCAGAGGCGCTGAGATTTTCGGAACGTCCTCGAGCTTCGCTTGGCGGCCATAATAGGCGACGCCGGCGGCGAGCGTCGGAGCCGCAACCGCGAGGTCGTTGACCGTACCTCCACCCCAGCAGAAGCCGATCGCGCCGACCTTGCCATTGGTAGAGGGGTGGTATTCGAGGAAGCTGATCGTCGCGACACCATTGGCGGCCGTCTTCGCGGGATCAAGTTGCTGGAACAGCGCCCTCGCCTGCTCCTCGTCGGCCGGCGTGCCGCCGAGCGGCGACAGGTAATCGACGCCGAGCGCGACGAACCCTTCCAGTGCCATGCGCCGCGTCACGTCGCGAATGTGGGAGTTGAGGCCGCGATTCTCGTGAATCACGATGACCGCGCCAAGCTTCGCAGACCCATCCGCGGGCTGGACGAGATAGCCCCTCATCTCTCCCTCCGCGCCCGGCCAGACAATTTCCGCCGCTTTCAGGCGTGCATCATCCTCAGCGACGACCGCAGCCCTCGCCGGGTTCGCTGCCAGCATCGGCGCAATCGCCGCTGCCGCCGCGCCGGAACCTGCCAGCCGAGACAGCTTTTCCATGAACCCGCGCCGGTCCAGCGTCAGGTGGGTGTATTCGTCGTAGGCGTCGATCATCGCCTGGTTGATGGGTGGTGTCTTTTCCATCTCTCGTTCCCTTGCTGGACAGCCGCCAAGCTAGGGCGGCCTCCGCGCCGGTCCACTCAAGGATGCGTGAGCGCTGGCTGAGAAAAAATCGTTCGATCCCGGTGAACCTTTCCCCGGTTGCCCGCGACCCATGTCCGAACGCCGCGGAATACGGGCGGCGGATCAGGCAACCGCAACGGAAAGGATACTTCGATGACCTCGCTTCGCACCGCCCTCGCCGCCGCTCTCGTCGCAGCCGGCACACTCGTTTCCAGCTTCTCGCCCGCCCAGGCCGGCGATCCTTCCTTCGGCATCTATTTCGACGGCCACGGCGGCGGCGGAGCGGTGCTCGGAGTCGACGGCATCGAGGTGGGCATCGGTTTCGGCCATGGCGGCGGTGGCGGCATCGTGATCGACGGCGCCAAGTGTTCCAGGTTCGAGGCGCTGGACAAGGCGGCGTCGCTCGGCGTGTACAACCGCTACGTCAAATCGGTCGGATCCAAGCACATCGTGGTGCGCGGCAAGCTCGCTGGCGACAAGGTCGAGGTGGTGATGAAGCGCAAGAGCGCCCACTGCACGGTCAAGGATGTCTATTACATCTGAGGACCTGCCCGCTCGAAAGGACCAACGGAGGGAAACGAGGCGGCGCGCCGGGCGCCGCCCATTTCCGTCGGTTCAGCTTGCGAGTGAGACCACGAACCTCGCACCGCCGCCCGCCGGCGTCTCGATGGTCACGTCGCCTCCATGGTGTCGGGCGATCTGGCGCACCAGCGCCAGCCCAAGGCCCCAACCGCCCGACGCCTCGGCGCGTCCGGTCGGACGATAGAACGGTTCGAACACGCGCTCCTTTTCGGCATCCGGAATGCCCGGGCCATGGTCCCTTACCGAGACCGTCACGACGCCGCCGGCAATGTCGACCGAGACCTCGACCGGCGGCGCCCCGTGGCGCAGCGCGTTGAGAATCAGATTGCGCACCATGCGCGTCAGGAGCCGCGCGTCGCCCCGAACGATCGCCGCCTTGCCATTCACGTCGACGCCGTGGCGCGCCGCTTCCTCCGCCGCAAGCGCCAGCAGGTCAACCACCGCATTTTCCTTGCCGGGACCGACGTGATCGAGCCGGCTCGCCAGAAGTATTTCCTCGACAAGCTGGTCGAGTTCGCCGAGGCTTTCCAGCATCTCCTGCCGTCGCTGTGCGCTCGGGTTCTCGGCGTTGAGTTCCGCCGCCATCCTCAGCCGCGCCAGGGGCGAGCGCAGTTCGTGGCTGGCATTGGCGAGCAGCGACCGGTGCGCGCCGACGAGCTTGCCGATGCGGTCGGCTGCGGCGTTGAAACTTGCCGCGACCGCAGCGACTTCGTCGCGTCCTCCGGCCGGTACGCGGGTCGTCAGGTCGCCCGCCCCGAACTTGTCGACCGCGTGCCGGAGCGTCTCAAGGCGGCGCGTCAGGTGGCGCACGACGGGATAGGCGGCAGCGCCGATGACCGCCGCGATCAGCAGCAGGAAGCCCGGCTGGCCGCCGCCTGGGCCGCCAAACGGTCCATCGACACGTGCCACGACGGTTCGCCCGTCAGCCAGTTGCGCTGCGAAGCGGTGCGGCCTGTCGCGTGGGCCCCGCTCCTCGCCGTCCGGCAGGGGCAGGACCTTGCCAGCCGAAGCGATGAGCAGGCCTGCGGGATCGTAGAGAGAGATGTCGGCGTCAAAAGCCTTGGCGAGTCGATCGACCATCGCCTGCGCCTCGGTCTTCGCGTCCTCGGCCGGAAGTATTGCCGCGAGGAAACGGTCGCGGCGCGCCATCCAGCCGCTTTCCTCGCGGTCGGTGGTGATGCGCCAGAACAGGCCAGTCGCCACCGATACCGCCACGAGGCTGGCCAGCAGCGTCAGGTAGACCTTGAGGAACAGCCGGCTGCGCATGGCTACAGATCGTCCTGCTGTCGCGCGAAGACGTAGCCCGCGCCGCGCACGGTGATGATGCGGCGGGGATGCTTGGGATCGGCTTCGATCGCGGCCCGTATCCGCGAGATGTGGACGTCGATCGAGCGGTCGAAGGCTTCGAGCTCCACGCCCTTCACCATATCCATCAGCTGCTCCCGCGACAGCACCCTGCCCGCGTTCTGCGCGAATGCCGCGAGCAGGTCGAACTGGTAGCTGGTCAGGACCTTATCGGTCCCATCGAGCCGAACCGCGCGCGAGCCCGGATCGATTTCCAGGCGTCCGAACCGCCACGCACGATCCTGCGTGGGCGGACCGCCGCCGCGCCGCAGTATGGCTTTCAGGCGCGCCAGCAGTTCACGCGGATTGAAGGGCTTCGGCAGGTAATCGTCGGCACCGAGCTCGAGCCCGACGATACGGTCGGTGTCCTCGCCCTTTGCGGTCAGCATGAGCACCGGGACCTGCGAGAACGCGCGGATGCGCCGGCAGGTCTCGAACCCGTCGATGCCGGGCATCATGACGTCCAGCACAACGACGTCGGCGGGCTGGCGCTTCAGTTGCGCCAGGCCCGCCTCGCCATTCGGTGCGCGGTGCACGGCATAGCCGTTGCCGCTCAGATAGTCTGCCAGCATGGCGGAGAGCCGTTCGTCGTCGTCGACGATGAGGACCGTTTCCGCCATGCCCGCCCCGCAGCCGCTACCAGCGGCCGCGGCCCTCCTCCAGGCGCAGCGCCAGCTTGGCCCGCTGCTCCGGCGTGAACACCTCGGCGGCGCTCACCAATGCCGTGGAGACCTTCTGCGAAGCCGCATCGACCGCCGCGATGCGCTCGGCGCGCAGCTTCTCGACCGCGGCGCGGTCGATGGTGGGCGATGCGAGGATTTCCGCAAGCTGCTCGCGAGCGTCGCGGAATTCGCGCATCGTCGGGCGGACCTCGCCGCGAACGCCGTCGATGATCGCCCAGAGCTGCTTTTCCTGCTCGGCGGTCGCGTCGACCTCGTCGAGCATGCGCTCGAAGCGACCCATGCCGCCCATGCCGAAACCTGGGCCGCCGTGCCGCCAGCCGCCGCCGTGGCCCCATCCGCCCTGGGCAATCGCCGCGCCTGTGCCGGCCACGGCGACCAGGGCCAGGCCGCCGACCAGCGCGCGCCGGCCCCAGCCTGTCCATGCGTTCGACTTGGGGGGAACCGCCGTCTCGTTGGCGTCGTGTTCGATGGTCTTGCCGGTTTCGTCGGTCATCTCGTGCTCCTTCGTTGAAGCGCGGTCTCATGCGAACCGCGACTGGTGGCACGATACGGTCACGACATTTCCGTCGATCCGGGCGAATGTAAAGAAGTGTGAAGCACGGTGTGAAGACGCGTCTTCATACCGAAGCCGATACGCCGGGCGAGCTTGCCTTGCCCATGCGTTGCTCCTCCCACCCGCCGGGCGATATGTGCCGCACGGTACAAAACGGCAACGCTTCTGGCCTTTCCGCCCCGAATCACTACATTCGGACCGATGGCCGGCCTTCCCGACGATATGCCCTTCTTCGGCGACGACGCGCCGCCGCGTCCTGCAGGCGGCATAGCTGCGCGCGCCATGGCGGCGCGGCAGGGTGGCGCAGCGCCGGATTACCTGAAAGGCCTGAATCCCGAGCAACGCCTTGCCGTCGAGACGACCGAGGGACCGGTTCTGGTGTTGGCCGGCGCGGGCACGGGCAAGACGCGCGTACTCACGACCCGCATCGCGCACATCCTGGCGACGGGCCGCGCCTTCCCCTCGCAGATTCTGGCAGTGACCTTCACCAACAAGGCCGCGCGCGAGATGAAGCACCGCATCGGCCATCTCGTCGGCGAGGCGGTCGAGGGGATGCCGTGGCTCGGCACGTTCCACTCGATCGGCGTGAAGCTCCTGCGCCGCCATGCCGAGCTTGCTGGCTTGAAGTCCGACTTCACCATCCTCGACACCGACGACCAGATCCGGCTGATACGTCAGTTGATCCAGGCCGAGAACCTGGACGACAAGCGCTGGCCTCCGCGGCAGTTCGCGCAGATCGTCGACGGCTGGAAGAACAAGGGGCTCGGCCCCGATGACATCCCGGAAGGCGACGCCCGCGCCTTCGCGAACGGCAAGGGCCGCGAACTTTACCGCGCCTACCAGGACCGCCTGAAGACGCTGAACGCCTGCGATTTCGGAGACCTGCTCTGCCACCCGATCCGCATCTTCCGCGCAAACCCGGACGTGCTGAAGGAATACCACCGCAAGTTCAAATACATACTGGTCGACGAGTACCAGGACACCAACACGGCCCAGTACATGTGGCTGAGGCTCATCGCGCAGAGGCCGGACGCAGGACGTTCGACGCTCAACATCTGCTGCGTCGGCGACGACGACCAGTCGATCTATGGCTGGCGCGGCGCCGAGGT
>VFQP010003935.1_pt1 | contig 14457 bp, 9 predicted proteins | sample 3512351 | NCBI WGS metagenome assembly VFQP01 (sample SAMN10412372, study PRJNA504923) | tailings metagenome | isolation source: Relicate 1 Philex TSF1 revegetated site | place: Philippines: Tuba, Benguet | collected 2017-08-29 | reverse complement strand
CGCATACGACCTCAACATCCGCGATGCCGGGCCCGTACAGCTTGAACGGCCTGTCTCAACGCGCTGTAAGAAAACTTATCCTTATAGTGCTTGAATTTCGCCAGTTTTCGGAGATATGTGACCGGCGCCAAGTCGCGGTATTTGGAATCCCGCTGTAGTTGGCGCCCGGCCCCGTTCGTCTGACGCCAGCCTTTACCCCTTCGCAGCGACGATCTTCTTGTAGGCCAACGCAGAAAGCGCGACATCGACAAGACCGACGCCGACCGACTTGTAAACCCGAATGCCCTGCGCCGCGCCATCGGCGGCGGCACCGGTCAGGACATCGCCGATCTCCACGACCCGATCCCAGTCCACGATGCCGTCCTTCGCCATGACCAGGTCGCCAGCTTCCTTCCGGGCCTGCTCCTTGTGCTCGACGATGATCCGCGCCGCGCGTTGCAGCGTGACATCGTCGATCTCCCGCGTCTGAGGCTTGCTCGATCCGATGGCCGCGACGATGGCGTCGGACTTCAGCAAGTTGCCATCGAACAGCGGCGTAGCGCTGCGCGTGCAGGTGATGATGACGTCCGCCTCGGGCACCGCCGCGGCCGCGTCGACGGCCTGGAACTCGACCTCCGGATGCGATTTGGCGAAACTACTAGCCATCGCCGCACCCTCGCCCCGGCTGACGATGAACACCCGCCGGAAAACGCCGAGTTCGAGCATGGTGGCCAGATGCGCCCTGGCCTGAACACCCGTCCCGAAAACTGCCAGCGTCGAGCCCTTCTGCGGCGATAACGCTTCGATCGCCACCCGCGTCGTGGCGGCAGTCCGGAATTCCGTCAACGCGTTGCCCTGCACCGTCGCCAGATAGTGCCCGTCCTTTCCGTCGAACAGGACGATGACAAAATCGAACTGGCCCGCGTTCGTCGAATACACCTTCGCGCCACACATGCCGGCCGGCGCCACGATCCCGCCCATCACGCTGAGCGTCAGATGATCGAGGTTCGTGCGCGAGCGCGGCAACGTCACCGCCTGCCCGCGCGCGGCCGCGACAAACGCAGCGCGCACCACATCGCTGCTCTCGCGCAGGGTGAGAACGTTGCGAACCTGCTTATCGGTAATCAGTGTCATAGCGTGTTTCCAGGTTTCCAGTCGGCTAGAGGGGTTGCGTCTGCAATGAAGACACCGATTGTTTCCGGATCGCGGCGCTGCGTCTAATGACTAGATGTCGGCAGGTATGTCCTGGAGGTATGGCGCCAAGAGACGCCGCCTGGCCCGACACCACGCCCGCCGTCAGCCGTTCGTCTGCCGGCCGACGCTGCGGATCAGATGCGTGACGCGGGTCATATAGCTATCGAACGCCTGGTTCGCCTGGGCCTGCGAGCTGATCGGCGACTCGACCTTGCGGCCTTCGGCCTCCAGCTTCGCGCGAATCTCCGGATTGACCAGTGCCTCGCCGATCGCCTTGCGCAGCACGGCCACGCGATCGTCGGGGGTGCCGCGCTTGACGAAGTATCCGCCGCTGATCGCATACTCGAAGTCCGGCACCTGTCGGCTTTGAGAAATCAGCGGAATGTGCTTGAGTTGCGCAGGCACCGACTTTGAGAAGCAGGTCAGGATCTTGAGCCGTCCCTGTCCTGCCATGGCGTCAAAGCTCGTCTGATACGGCAGGATCGCAAAATCCACCTCGCCTCCCGCAAGGCCTTGCAGTGCCGGTGCACCGCCCTTGTAGGGAACGTGCAAAAACGGCGCGCCAATACGGGTGCCCAGCGCATCGCCCATCAGGTGATACATCGAATCGACACCCACGGTGGCATAGGTCATCGGCTTGCCCTTGTTCTGTTTGGCCAGATCCAGGAACTTGTCGAAGGTGTCGGCGGGCAGGCCATTTCGCACCATCAGGACAATCAGGGTTTCGCTGATCGGCGCGGCGAGCGAGAAATCCTGCGGCTTGTAGCGGGCGGCAGGATTCAGCATCGGTGCCAGGAACACCTCGTTGATCGAGCCGTGAAAAAACGTGTAGCCATCCGCCGGTGCGGATAGCACCTTGTTCGCACCGATCAGGCCAGTGCCGCCGCCATAGTTCTCCACCACTACCTGCTGCTTCACGCTGCGGCCGATCGATTCCCCGAAGATCCGGGCGGACGTGTCGCTAGCACCCCCGGCCGGATACGGCACCACCAGTGCCAGCGGACGACTCGGGAACGCCTCGGCTGCCCAGGCGGGCAAGCCGGCAAGCATTGATGCGCCGGCCGTCAGGCCTGCGTGTTGAAGGAAGCGGCGGCGTGGCTGCGACGTCATGATGGTCTCCTTGTTGTCGTTGGGTCAGGCGAGGTAGCGCGTGGCCAGTGCGGCCCAGAATGCCGCGCCGATTGGCAAGGCGCGGTCATTGAAGTCGTAAAGCGGGTTATGGACCATGCAGCCGCCGTCTTCTCCGAGGCCATTCCCCAACCGTACGTAGGCCCCGGGCCGGTGCTCCAGCATGTAGGCAAAGTCCTCGCTTCCCATCACCGGGCCGCGCGCCACGACGTTAGCCTCGCCGAGCAGCTGGATCGCTACGTCCCGCGCCCGCTCTGTCTGGGCTTCGTGATTGACCAGCACCGGATACTTGCGCTCGTAGTGCACGTCCGCCTTGAGCTGGAAGCTCTGCGCCTGCGCCTGGATGAACTCGCGCAGGCGGCGCTCCACATGGTCGCGCACCTGGGGGTCGAGGGTTCTTACGCCAATCTTGATCGTCGCGCTCTCGGGCACCACGTTGTAGGTGGCGCCTGCCTGGATCGAACCGACCGTGATGACGGCGGACTTGAGCGCGTCAACCTCCCGGCTCACAATCGATTGCAGGCCGAGCACCATGCTTGCAGCGCCCTGCATCACGTCGATGCCATGGTGCGGCATGGCGCCGTGGGCGGAGCGGCCGGTCAGCGTGACCGTTGCGCGATCGAAGGACGCCATCGCCGGGCCGGCGATCATGCCGATCTGGCCGACGGGCAGGCCGGGGGCGTTATGCAGAGCATAGATTTCATCGCACGGAAAAAGGTCGAAGAGCCCCTCCTCCACCATGCGCAGCGCCCCGCCCTCGTTCTCTTCGGCAGGCTGGAAGATCAGGTTCAGCGTCCCGTTGAAATCCGCCGATTCCGCCAGGTAACGTGCAGCACACAGCAAGATGGCCGTGTGCCCATCGTGACCACACGCGTGCATCTTGCCAGGCAGCGTGCTGGCGTACTCCAGACCGGTCTTCTCCTGGATCGGCAGTGCATCCATGTCCGCACGAATGCCCAGGGACTTGCTGCCACGCCCTTTCGTGAGCGTACCGACCACACCCGTCGTGCCCAGTCCGCGATGGACCTTGTAGCCCCACGCGGACAACTGCTCCGCCACGAGGTCGCTGGTGCGACGTTCCTCAAAAGCCAGTTCGGGATGGGCGTGGATCTGGTGGCGGATCGCCACGAATTCGGGCGCAAGCGTCTGAATGGACGTCTGCAATGCGGCGCTGGAGTCTTGTCTCATGGTGTTGTGGGCGTCGGCGGAATGAAAGCATTATCTGCAGACTCAACCGTTGTATCCATGACAACTCACGTTCATGATTGTTGTAAAATTCGCAACGGTTGAACAGCCCTCAACAACGCCGACAAACCATGGAAGACGTACTGGATCGCAAGCGCGCCCTTTGCCTGCTACAGATCATCGAGACGGGGTCAGTACGCGCCGCAGCGGACGCGCTGTCCGTGGATCCGTCCATGGTGAGCCGCGCCGTGGCGAGACTCGAACAGGACATCGGACTTACCCTACTGGAGCGCCGGGGACGGGGTGTGGTGGTGACTGACGCGGGCCGAATGCTGGCCCTGTTCGCGCGTCGCCAGCAGGATCTGCATGAGACCTTCCAGGCGGAGATAGACAGCCTGAAGAATGCGCAGCAAGGTCACATCGAGCTGGTGTTCGGCGAAGGCTTTGTCGACATGGTGCTGCAACCGGTCCTGAGCGATTTCCTGAGCGGCCGGCCCGGTGTCACCTATAGCCTGCGCGTCGCGGGGACGGAGGAATCGGTACGTTTGCTGCTGGAGGACATGGCGCATATCGGCCTGGTGTTCCAGCCGCCCAACGATGACCGGCTACGGTCTCACTATTCGAAGCTGTCGCCGATACGCGTCTATGTCCGCAAGGATCACCCGCTCGCGAAGCGCCGCAAGGCCCTGAGTCTGGCGGAACTGATACCGCATCAGGGCGCGGCGCTTGTCGGATCGTTCGGGGTGCGCAAACACGTCCAGGCGGCCGAGCTGGACGAGCAAGTCACCCTGAAGCCCATGGTGGAAACGAATTCGTTCCGCGTGCTGTGGGAGTTTGCGGCGCAGGGCCTTGGCTACATCATGACCCCGCGCTCCCTGCCGTTGAAGGGCACGCAGTTTGCTGATCTCGTGCCGATTCCGCTGGCAAATCCCATCCTGAACAACAGCCGCCTCCACGTGGTGACGCGCGCCGGGCGCCCGCTTTCTCCGATTGCGCAGAGCATGCTCGCGCACGTGGTAAAGCGATTGCCGGCTGCGTTGGGCACGGGGCCCTGACCGGCGCAGGATCAGGCGGATGTTATCCGCCCCCTTGGCTTCGTCTGGAAGTCCGGCGACAGTCGACTGGACGCGTTTGACTTTCATCCCTGACGGCTCTTGTGGGTTGCGCAAACAGCGCGGCATCGGCATAATGCGATCCATTCTCATTTGCATTTTCTGCGACGCCGGCCTGGCCGATGCACGTGGAATCCAAATTCGTCGTCGCGCGAAACGGCATGCGTGTCGGCTGCCGCCTTGCCGCTGGAAAACCGTCTTTTGCTCGCGCGTTACTACTCGGAACTGGTCAACTTCTTCTCACGTTCGCTGAGCGACCGCGAGTCTGCCAGCGATCTGGTCCAGGATGCCTACGCCCGCGTGCTGGCCATGACAGCACGCGGCACGGAGATCATCGACCAGCGCGCCTTGCTCTACCGCACTGGCAAGAACCTGATGATCGACGCGGCGCGCCGGCGCGATGCCGAAGCGCGCATGCTTGATACGCTGGCATTGGTCAGCCCTCCATTTGCGCCCTCTGTCGAACAGCAGGTTGGCGCGCGGCAGGCGCTTGAACGACTGATGGCTCGCCTCTCGGCCATGCCGCGCCGCCGCCGCGAAGCATTCATCCTGGTACGTATCTACGGGTACAGCTACGCGGAAGCCGCCGTCTACATGCAGGTGACGGTGGCTGCCGTGGACAAACATGTAGTCCGCGCGGTGATGGACTGCGTGGGTCATCGCCTCAACTGAGCCGCCAGTGTCCGCCACCGTGCCTACCCCCACCGATACCAGGCTGCCCCGGCGGCTAGTAGAGTATGCGTTGTCGCTCATCGGCCGCTACCATCACGGGGAATCGGCCGACGCGAACGCCGCCGCCCGGGAACTCGAAGACTGGCGCCGCATTGATGCCGCGCACGAGGCAGCCTGCGTGGTGGCCGAACAATACTGGGCGGCCACAGATGCCAGCGCGCTACAGGATGACGTGCCGCTGCCGCCCACGCAGCAGGAACGCGATCGCCGCGCGCGCCAGAATCGGCGCCGGGTGCTAGGCATGCTGGGCACTGGCGGCCTGACCGCCCTGCTTGCGGCCGGCGGGCGCTGGGCGTGGGTCCAGCCACTCGAACAGCTTGCGCTACGCACTGGCCACGGAGAGCGCCAGACCCACCGCCTGTCGGACGGCACCGTGCTGGCGTTGGCCGCCCATACCTCGATCAGCATTGCGCTATATCGCGATCGTCGCGAAGTACGGCTCGATAGCGGCGAGGTCCGGTTTGAGGTGCAGCGCAACCCTGCCCGGCCGTTCACCGTCGCCACCGCGTGGGGGCACGTCGAAGTGCTGGGCACCGTTTTCAGTGTCTCCGTCCATGAAGCTCGCATGCGCGTAGCCGTGGCCGAAGGCCGGGTAGCCGTCTGGGCAGCACGGCGCGGCAGCGCGCCGTTGGACGCCGCCCTCGCCCCCGACATCGTGCTGGAAGGTGGCCAGGGCGTGAACGCCGACACGCACGGGATCGGCGCCCGCACGCCGGTGTTGCCCGACAGCGTCGGCGCCTGGCGCGATGGATGGCTGGTCTTCAACGCCACGCCGTTGCCCGAAGCCATCGCCCGGTGGAACGACTATCTGCCCCAACCTGTCCGGCTGGGCCCTGACACGACACTGCGCGGCCTACGGCTGACCGGCACCTATCCGATCAGCGACGGCGACGCATTCCTACAGAGCCTACCCCGCATCCTGCCCATACGCATCGTACGAGAGAACGGCACGGTCACGCTTGTCGGCCGGCCCTGACCCGCACAACGAAGCTGCCGCATCCCGCCGCGATTCTCCCGCAATCCGCAGCAGATTCTTTCTGCAAAATTTTTTGTCCGTGTTTGCCCGTCGAGTGCGTCTTCACAGGGAAACCTCACCCCGAACCCGCTTCGACATGACACGAACAATGTTTGGCGCTCGCGCGCGACTCCACCCTCAACCCCTGCGCCCGGCCGCCCTGGCGCTGGCCTGCGCGGCAGCGCTGGCTACGCTGGCCGTTCCGGCCGCCGCCATCGCGCAGACCCAGCAGGCAGTCATTGCGCGCCAGCTCAATCTCGCCCTGCCTGCGCAGCCGCTGGCCCTGACTATCGACGCGCTCGCCCGTCAGGCAGGCGTGGGAATTGGCTTCGATGCCAACCTGGCCGCCGGCAAGACGGCGCCCGCGCTGCAAGGCGAGATGACGCTGGGCCAGGCACTCGACCGCGCGCTGGCCGGCACGGGGCTCAAGGCTTCCGCGACGGGTGGCGCCGTGTCGATCCAGCACCAGGGTGACGAAACTGGTGCAATGCTGCCCGAGGTCAAGGTAACGGCGGGCGCCAGCGGCCCCACCACGGAAGGCACTGGTTCGTATACGACGCGGGCCACCGGCGCCGCCACGCGCATGGAGCTGTCTTTGCGGGAGACACCGCAGTCCGTCAGCGTCATCGGGCGCCAGCAGATCGAAGACCAGAACCTGTTTTCGCTGACCGATGTGCTACGCCAGACGCCGGGCATCGTGGTCGACAAGCTCGATGAGCGCAGCAATTTTTCGTCGCGTGGCTTCGACCTGAGCACGATGATCGACGGCGTGCCGACGCTCTCCTTCGACACCATAGCAGGCGCGCGCAACATGCTGACCACGGCCATCTACGACCGCGTGGAAGTCATCCGCGGCGCTGCCGGCCTGTTGAACGGCGTGGGCTCGCCGGGCGGATCGATCAACCTCGTACGCAAGCGGCCTACGAAGGAATTCTCAGGATATGTCACAGCGGGCGGCGGATCGTGGGACCGCTACAGCCTGGAAGCCGATGTGGGCGGAAGCCTGAACAAGGCCGGAACCGTACGCGGGCGCGTGGTGGCCGCCCACTCGGACGGCCACAGCTTCATCGACAGCCGCAGCCAGCGTGACGACACCTTCTACGGCATTGTGGAGGCCGATCTCGCCCCCGGCACGCTGCTGGCCGCCGGCTACGAGTACCAGAAGACGGCCATCGACGGCGCGAACTTCGGGCAAAGCCCGCTGTTTTTCACGGATGGCTCGCGCACCAGCCTGCCGCGCTCCTTCAACTCCAGCGCACCCTGGAGCGTCTGGAACATGACTACCCAGCGCGCGTTCGTGAACCTCGAGCAAAAGTTCGACAGCGGCTGGATCGTCAAGGCCGACGCGTCGTACACCAAGAACGAGCGCCAGCGCTATAGCGCCGATATCTGGCTCTATCCGGCAAACATCAACGCCACCACCGGGAACGGCGGCGTGGCGCAGGTGGCCAACAATCCGGCGCTGGGCTACAACCAGGCCATCGACATCTACGCCACGGGACCATTCAAGCTGTTCGGCCAGATCCACCAGGCGATGGTCGGTGCCAATCTGAACCGGTATCGCTACGACTACGGCAACTCCAGCCCGATCCCGAATGCGTTCTATCGGCCGGCCGTGAACCTGTACAACCTCGCAGCCGTTCCCGAACCCGACCAGTTCGACTATCCACTGAATCAGCTCACCGGGAAGACCGAGCAGAAGGCGATCTATGGCGCGTTGCAGATCAACCCGGTGGATTCGCTGCACTTACTGGCTGGCGGCCGACTGACCTGGTACAAGAGCGACACGTACAGCCGATCGTGGACCAACGGCACCAACGGGGCGCTGGTCACTAACCAGCCCCTGCGCGAGAACGCCGTATTCACGCCATACGCGGGCATCGTCTACGACGTGACGAGACAGTTCTCTGTTTACGCCAGCTACACCGACATCTTCTCGCCCAACTCCGCGCGCGACAGCAGCAACAACATGCTGGACCCGAAACGTGGGAAGAGCTATGAAGCCGGCATCAAGGGCGAACACTTCGGTGGCCGGCTCAACACCAGCGCCGCCGTATTCCAGGCGCGTGAAACCAATGTGGCCGTGCTGGACTCCGGCGCCGCTCCCTTGCCCGACGGAAGCACGCCGTACCGCGCCGTGGATGGCGCCCGCACGCGCGGCTACGAATTCACGGTGTCGGGCGAGGTGCTCCCCGGGTGGCAAGTCATGGGCGGCTATACCTACAGTGCCAAGCACGACGCCAGCGGGACGCTGCTGAATACCACCTATCCGAATCGCCTGCTGCGGATTGCCACCAGCTACCGCCTGCCCGGCAGCTTCAACAAGCTGGTGGTGGGCGGCAGCCTGAGCTACCAGAGCAGCATCTATTTTGACGAACCGTACAGCGGCAAGCGTGCGACACAGGGCGGCGTTACTGTCCTGGGCCTGATGGCCCGCTACGAATTCACGCGGCAGATGAGCGTCTCGCTGAATATCGACAACCTGACTGACAAGTACTACTACAGCGGACTGGGTGCCTACAACGGCTACAGCTACGGCACGCCGCGCAACTTCTGGGCCAAGGCGACCTACCGGTTCTAGGATCGAAAAGCGCGTTGCAGCCTGTGGAGAGCCGGTGCAGTTGGGCCGCTCTGCGAAGCCGGAACCTGCCGAAGTGGTTGCGCAGTTTGCCGCGTAGCACTGTAGGAATCCACTTCCTTTCCGCCAACAGGTGGCGACCGAAGGTCGAGGGCGCGGAGGATGTCAAATATTAGGGCACAATCCGAGCTGAGAAGCCCGACGGGGCTGGGGACAAAGCGGTCTACGCCCGGCTTGTGCCCCGGATTTCAGATCGCACGGGCCTGTGTGCCCGGTCAGTTATCCGGCACAGCAAGGGAGACAGCTCCTCCTTCAACAGAGCACACAGGAACATTTCCATGACTGACTCGAACCTATCTTTTTTCGGCAGCGTCAAGCTTGCCGTGGGCACCTTCTTTGCCATCCTTGGTAATAGCGAATTCGCAGCCGACGTAAACCGCCTGCGTAATGGCGAGGGGTTTGCCCCAGCGGCCCCGGCACCGGGGTCGGCACCTGCCCCGGTCGAGGAACCTGTCCCACATGCGCTGAAGGAAGCGAGCCCGGTGGCGGCCCTTCAGTTGCTAGGACTGCTCCAGCGCGACGCACGCTTTGTCGACTTCGTCGAGGAAGACATCGCGCGTTATTCCGACTCGGAGATCGGTGCCGCTGCCCGCCTTGTACACGATGGCTGCCGCGCGGTGCTGCGCGAACATTTCACCATCCGGCCGGTGCGCGAGGAAGCCGAGGGCAGCCGCGTGACGCTCGCCGACGGCTTCGACGCGAGCGCCATTCGCCTGACCGGCAACGTGGTAGGCAGCGCGCCGTTCCATGGCAGCATCAGCCACCGCGGCTGGAAGGTCGGGGAAGTTCGCCTGCCCCGCCTGGCCGAACGCCATGACGCCACCGTGATTGCCCCGGCCGAGGTAGAGCTATGAGCGAAGCACGTTTTTCCATCGGCATTGACCTGGGCACCACCCATAGCGCCGTTTCTTACGTCGACCTGACGGCCAGCGATGGCGAGAAGACCAGCCAGGGTGTCCTGCCCATCACGCAGCTCACCGCGCCGGGAGCCATCGAAGACCTCGATCTGCTGCCCTCCTTCCTGTACCTGCCGCACGCCAGTGAACTCGCCCCGGGCGACCTGGGCCTGCCGTGGAGCGCCGAGCGCGACTTCGCGGTGGGCGAGTTGGCGCGCAGCCGTGGCGCGGCCACGCCGATCCGCCTGGTGTCGAGCGCGAAGAGCTGGCTTTGCCATCCCGGCGTCGACCGCCGCTCGCCGATCCTGCCCAACGACGCGCCGCCTGAAGTCCCGCGCGTCTCGCCGCTTGAAGCTTCCGTGCGCTATCTCACGCATCTGCGTGAAGCGTGGGACCAGGCCCATCCCGAAGCGCCGTTTGGCGAGCAGGACATCACGGTGACGATTCCTGCATCGTTCGACCCGGCCGCACGGGAGCTGACGGCCGAGGCCGCCGCTGCGGCCGGGTATTCCCGCATGACCCTGCTCGAGGAACCCCAGGCAGCGCTCTATAGCTGGATCCAAAAAAGCGACGGCCACTGGCGCAAGCAGGTAAAGGTTGGTGACATCATCCTGGTCGTGGATGTCGGTGGCGGCACCACCGACCTGTCGCTGATCGCCGTCATCGAGCGCGAAGGCAATCTTGAGCTGCACCGTGTTGCGGTAGGCGAGCATATCCTGCTCGGTGGCGACAACATGGACCTTGCGCTTGCCCACGTGGTAGCGCGCAAGTTGGCGGCCCAGGGCACGCAGGCCGATCCATGGCAACTGCGCGCGCTGACCTACGCCTGCCGCGCGGCCAAGGAAACGCTGCTCACCGACCCGGATACCGATACCGTGCCCCTGGTCGTACCGAGCCGGGGCTCCAAGCTCATTGGCGGCTCGATCCGTACGGACCTGACCCGTGCCGAGCTGACCCAGATCATCCTGGAGGGGTTTTTCCCACAAGTGGAGGCGTCGGCCCGTCCGGTGAGCCGGGCACGCGGCGGCCTCACGCAGCTCGGCCTGCCGTATGCGCAGGACGCAGCCATCACGCGGCATCTTGCCGCCTTCCTGGGCCGCCAGGTGGCGGCGCTGGCCGAACTCGAAGGCCTGCAAGGCGCACAGCCGGAAGGCGCGACTTTCCTCTACCCTACCGCCGTCCTCTTCAATGGCGGCGTGTTCAAGTCGGGCTTGCTGGTGGACCGCATTCTGCAGACGCTCAACGGCTGGCTCGCCGCGGAAGGCGCGGCGCCAGCGCGCCTGCTTGACGGCGCAGAGCTGGACCTGGCAGTGGCACGCGGCGCCGCCTATTACGGCTACGTGCGGCGCGGCCAGGGGGTGCGGATCCGTGGCGGCACGGCGCGCTCCTACTATATTGCCGTGGAGTCGTCGATGCCTGCGGTGCCTGGCTTCGAGCCACCCGTGCAGGCGCTGTGCGTGGCGCCGTTCGGCATGGAGGAAGGGACAGAGGCCGCGCTGCCGCCACAGGAATTCGGACTGGTGGTGGGCGAGCCCGTACACTTCCGCTTCTTCGGCTCGTCGGTACGCCGCCAGGACCTGGTCGGCACCCAGCTCGATTATTGGGCGCCGGAGGAATTGCAGGAGCTCGAGGAAATCCAGGCGACCCTGCCATCCGAAGGGCGAACGGCAGGCGAAGTGGTACCGGTCCGGCTGCATGCGCGGGTGACCGAAGCCGGGACCCTGGAACTCGAGGCCCTGCCCCGCGACAGCGGCGAGCGCTGGAAGGTCGAGTTCGATGTGCGCGGCAACGCCAATGCCTGAACCAGCGACCCGGCCGACGATGAAGCAGTTCGTCGTCGGCATTGACCTCGGTACCAGCAATACGGTTGTCGCCTATGCGAAGGCTGGATCCGACGATATCCGCGTCTTCGATATCGATCAGCTGGTCGGCCTGGGTGAGGTTGCGGCCCGTCCCCTGCTGCCCTCGGTGCGTTACCACACTGCGCCGGGCGAGGTTAGCGGCGCAGACCTGCAGTTGCCCTGGCAATCCGTCGCGAGCGCTGCCGCGCGCCAGACCGTGTTCGGCCGACTTGCGGCCACGCTAGGCGCACAGGTGCCCGGCAGGCTAGTGACCAGCGCGAAAAGCTGGCTGTCGCACGCTTCGGTCGACCGCACCGCGGCAATCCTGCCATGGGGCGGGGACGACGAGCTCGACAAGATCTCGCCGGTCGTCGCCAGCGCGAGCTACCTGGGCTACGTGTGCGCGGCATGGAACCACCGGTTTCCCGATGCCCGGCTCGAGGACCAGGACGTGGTGCTCACCGTGCCTGCGTCGTTCGACGAAGGCGCACGCGCGCTGACGCTGGAGGCGGCGCGCTTGGCCGGGCTGCCCGCCCTGCGCCTGCTCGAAGAGCCGCAAGCCGCGCTCTACGACTGGCTGTTCCACCATCGCCAAACCCTGGACGAGGACCTGGCGCAGACGCGCCTGGTCCTGATCTGCGACGTGGGCGGCGGCACGACCGACCTTACCCTCATCCGGGTGGAAATGCAGGACGGGCAGCCGCAACTGACGCGCATCGGCGTGGGCAACCACCTGATGCTCGGCGGCGACAATATGGATCTCGCCCTCGCGCATCTTGTCGAAGCACGGTTCGTGGAAGCGCACGGCCCCGCCCAGGCGCGGCTGTCGGCGGCCAGCCTGACCCAACTCGTCGCACGCTGCCGCGTCGCCAAGGAACAGTTGCTCAGCGCGCAGGCACCTGACTCAGTCACGGTGACGCTGCTGGGCGCGGGCTCCCGACTGATTGGCGGTTCACGCTCGGCGGAGGTGACGCGGCAGGAGATCGAACAGCTCATCGTCGAGGGCTTCTTCCCCAAGGTGTCATCCAGCGCAAGGCCGGGGCGCGCACGGGGCGCCATTGTGGAGTTTGGTCTGCCGTATGCGTCGGACCCGGCCGTCACCCGGCACGTCGCATCGTTCCTGAGCCAGCACGCTGCGCACTCACGGGAAGCACTTGGCGCTCCACAGATGCAGGATGATGCGTTGCCGGTGCCCGACACCCTGCTGCTCAACGGTGGCGTGTTCCGGGCCGAGGCGCTGGCCGGCCGCATTGCTGACACCCTTGGCACGTGGCGCGGGGCGCCGCTACATGTGCTGCACAACGACGATCCTGACGTCGCTGTCGCGCGCGGCGCGGTGGCGTACGCGCGGGCGCGTACCGGCCAGGCCCCGCGCATTGGCGGCGGCTCGCCACGCAGCTACTTTCTCGTCCTCGATGACGGGACGTCGGGGCGGCAAGCGATCTGTCTGCTGCCACGAGGCACGGAAGAAGGCCACGAGATCCATCTCAAGGATCATGCATTCGCATTGCGGCTCGGACATCCGGTGCAATTCCACTTGATCTCCTCGGTCGCCGACACGGCCTATCAGCCGGGTGAACTGACCGGGCTGTCGACAGGTGACTTCATTCGCTTGCCCCCGCTCGCGACTGTCGTGCAGCCGCGCCGCGCCGGCGGCCCAAGGGAAACGCCAGTACAACTCACCACGTGGCTGACCGAGGTCGGCACGCTCGAGGTCCACTGCGTCGAGATCGCGGACGCCTCACAACGCTGGCGGCTCGAGTTCCAGTTGCGCGGCAATGACGCTCAGGTGGCAACCGCCTCAGATACGGCACATGCATCCTTTCCACAAGCCATCGAGGCCATAGACCGCACCTTTGGTGCTCGCTCGCAAGATGTCGACCCCAAGGAAGTCAAGCGGCTGCGTGCGCAACTGGAGCAGTTGCTGGGTGCGCGCGAGCAGTGGGACAGTGCCCTGCTGCGCGAACTGTTCGGCGCGTTCAGCGAGCGAGCGCGACGCAGACGGCGCACGGCCAACCATGAACGCCTGTGGCTGAACCTGGCCGGTTATTGCGTGCGCCCGGGATTCGGCTACCCGCTCGACGACTGGCGCGTTGAGCAACTCTGGGCGTTGTACGACCAGGGGATCCAGTACGTCAGCGAGAGCCAGAACTGGTCGGAATGGTGGACGCTCTGGCGGCGCGCGGCCGGCGGCTTGGATGAGAGTGCGCAGTTGCGCCTGCTCGACGACATGGCCTTTTATCTGCAGCCGCCCGGCAGCACTCGCTACAAAAAGCCCGCCGGACCCGCAAGGGCCGGTTATGCCGACATGGTGCGCCTTGCAGGATCCCTGGAGCACATCCCCATCGAACGCAAGATGGAGCTCGCCGAATGGCTGCTGGAGCGGCTACGCAAGCCGTCAGAGAACACTCAGGGCTGGTGGGCCGTGGGCCGCATCGGGGCACGCAGGCCCTTCTATGGCAGCGCACACGGCGTCGTGCCCGTTGAGCTCGCCTCGCAATGGGTGGAAACGATCCTCGCGCTCGACTGGAAAAAAGTCGAGCCGGCCGCGTTCGCCGCAGTACAGATCGCTCGCATGACCGGCGATCGCAGCAGGGACCTGCCTGACGAGCACCGTGCGGCTGTCGTGCGCCGACTCGAAACCGCACACGCGCCGCAAAGCTGGACCGCCATGGTGCGCGAGGCCGTGGAACTCGATGCAGCCGACGAGGGCCGGGTATTCGGGGAAGCGCTGCCC
>VFQP010003933.1_pt1 | contig 14468 bp, 15 predicted proteins | sample 3512351 | NCBI WGS metagenome assembly VFQP01 (sample SAMN10412372, study PRJNA504923) | tailings metagenome | isolation source: Relicate 1 Philex TSF1 revegetated site | place: Philippines: Tuba, Benguet | collected 2017-08-29 | reverse complement strand
GGGGGGGGGGGGGGGGGGGGGGGGGGGGGGGGGGGGGGGGGGGGGCGGGCGGGGGCGGCCAACGTGCTGGGCATCTGGAACGGGCTGTGGGAGGGCGCGTAGTGTGCGGCGTCCTGCCATTTTGCTTGCAGCCGGAGAGACAGATTCATGAATCGGAGCGCGAAGGGAGAGGTCATTCATGCCGTGTGTGCGCAGTCTCATTGATTCTTGCGTGCTCTTTGAGCGTGCGTGCGATCGTCCTGCAAATCCACCTGGGCGCCAACGCTCCGGGCACACCCACCGCGTGCCGGTGGCGCCGCTGACACCGCTCAGCCCCGCGACGGCGCAGTGACCACCACGTCAGCGTCCTTGACGAAGACGCGCACGCGCGACTCGCGGTAGTCCATCGTCACCATGGACCCCTCGGGCACCTTGATGACCTGCACGTCCGGCGCCTCGGCCTGGATCACCTGCGGCCGCAGGTGGCAGGGGCGCAGGTCGTGCGTGATGTTGTCGTGCGCCCCAGGCGCTTGGCACTGCAGCTCCTGGCATGACACTAGCTGGTGCGCGCCCGCACCCCTGCCGCCCGCGTGGCTGGGCTGCCAGTTGGCGTGCGCTCCCCTGGAGGGGGAGGAGACCACCGGCACCACTTTGCTCACCGCCTTGGCTTCCTCGAACCGCTTGCCCTCAAGCTCCGGCCAGGACCTCTTTGCGTCGTCCGGCACCCGCGGGAGCTCCTCCTCGATCACGCCTCCGGGCGTGAACGAGACGACCTCGTCATTGTTGCGCTGGCAGTTCGCGTCCGCCATCCTCAGCGAGTGGAGCGCTGCCACGGCGAGCAGCACGAGGGAGAGGACGCGCATTAGGGCAGATCTGGATCGAAGCTGGCGCCCGCCGGATCGTCCAGGCCTCCAGCACAGCGCTTGTGTGTTCTTGCACAATGTGTTCACGCGGGCCCTGCATACGCCCCTGGGTCTCTCGGACGCTCGGGTCTTGGAGCTGCTCAACCGCGTGTAATCGTACAACGCTCACGAAAAGAATCCGCCTGCGGCCGCTCCTCAGCACACCCTCTGCTTGATCACCGCCTCAATCCATCACGCCAGGGCCGCCTCTGCCGCCGGCTCCGCCGCCGTCGCAGCCACCGCGTCCGTCGGGTGCTCCACCTCTGCCGCCGCCGCACCACCCCCACCACCACCCTCCACCAGCCCGCTCGCCACGTCCTCCACCACCAGGGCCGGATCCACCACCACCACGCTCGACGCCTGGCTGGACGTCTGCTGCTCCTCGCCCGTGCCGCCGCCTGCTGCGCCGCCGCCCGCCTTGCCCCCCGCCCGCCCGCCCGCCACCCAGCTCACCAGCCCCCAGGCGCTGGACAGCGCGCCCGTCTTGCCGTCGCCGCCAGCGGAGGGCGGCGCCGTGACGTAGCTGTGCAGCGCCTGCGCCGCGCGGGTCTGCTGCGCCGCGATGCGGTGCGTGACCTCCGAGACGGCCGACACCAGCATGTGGATGCCCTGCGGATGAGGGCGCAGTGGGGGGCGGGCACAGAGCAGGCGGTGCCTCAGGCCGGCGGGCCGGCGTTTGGGCGCGCGTGTGCTCGTGCCGTAAACCTCAGAGCGAGTGTGAGTGGACGAGCTTCCGACGGGCACACGCGCCGCACCTGGTTGGCCGCCCCCCCCACACACGCGGTCCTCCTCGCGTGGGCAGCCGCGCACACCGCCTCTCCCTCCGCACCCGCCCCTCCCCAGCCTCACGTGCACCACACACCTGGTTGGCCGCCTCCACGCCGCGGTGCACCGCCTGCAGCCGCGTGTCCATCTGCTCCACGCGCCCCCCCAGATGGTCGGCCTTGGCGTCAAGCTGCTGCGTGGTGTCGTCCACCTGGAGGCACACGCGTGCGTGTGCGTGTGCAGGGGAGAGTCGAGCGAGCTCTCGCGCTGCAGCCTGGGAGCCGTGGCCAGCGCTCGGAGCCTTGCCGCTGCTGCGCCCCTGCCCTAGCTCCGCTCCATGGCCCCGGCCCTCCCCCCCTTCTCTCCTGCTGCGTCAGTAGCAGCGCGCACCCACGCGCACGCCCTCTGCCGCGCACGACGCACGAGCGCACGCGCCCTGCCGCCTGCCGCCGGCAACGCGTCCCCCCTCCAGTTAGGCGCCCACGCATGGCAAGCCCCTGCTCCCCCTCCTCTTCACGCCCGCTGCAGCTGCCCCACCGCTCTGCTTGCTTGCCCCAAAACGAGCGCCGCACCAGCCAGCCTGTCGCGCCCACGCACCCGCTGCAGCGTGCGGTCCATTTGGTCCTGCCTGGCCCGCAGGCCCTTCTGGTTCTCACTCAGCCCGTCCTGCTTGCTGCCCAGCGACGCAACCAGCTTGTACACCTGCCCAAGCACACGCACCCACGCACGCACGCGTCACACCACAGTTCGAGCGTCTCTGGTCGCAGTCACACACAATCACGCCTGTTGGGAGACGCTCCGACGCTCCGACGCTCCGACGCTCAAAAGCGACGCCACCTGGCCTCAACGCAACCATGCAGCTGCAGTGCTGAACTACAGCCAGCGGCCTGCGGCCCCCAGGCTTCTTGCCCCGCTGCGTTCCTCTCCGCTCCGGCACTGTCGCGGCAGTCGCCCTCAACGCCCGTCCCCTGGTCCCCACCACCTCCCGCCCCTCAACCCGCGCTCCCACGTCCCCTCCTCACCTCCTCGCCGTGCTTCTGCGCCTCCTCCCACAGCTTGGCCATGCCCTCCTGCACCTGCGCCTGCACCTGCGGGTGCGCGGTTGGGCGCGTCGTCCGCCTGTCTAGCGACCTGCTTGAACGAGTCTGATGGCTCGGCGGCTGCTGCATGCGAGCGTGCTCTGTGCGTGGCCGTGTACCTCGACTTGCAAGCGCGCTCTCTCCCTCACCTGCTCGAGCGACCGCTTGGAAGCGAAGAAGAGGTCCCAGGCGCTGGTGCCCGTCACGTGGCAGTAGGCGTAGACGCCTCCGCCGAGCGCCAGCGGCACCAGCAGCAGCACCCAGCCGCGCCCGCCGCCGCCCACGCGCACGACGGTGGGCCGGCCCTGCCGCGCAGCCAGGTCGCCCACGCTGCCCGAGAGGCTGCGCATCTCGGCCTGCAGCGCGTCCACCTGCGCTCGTGCACACGTGTGCCGAGCAGATGAGGTGCGATGGTTTGCGCAAAATCATCGGCCGTGCGAGGTCGGAACCCCGCGTGCGCCAGATGGTCCCCATCCGTGCTGATGCACTGCGCACCTGGCCCCCATCCTTGTTGATGCGGCTGCTGAGGCTGGCCAGAGCGTCCTTGAGCTGCTGAGGCAAGGTGTCGAGGTTCGAGGGCAGAAGCGAGCTCCAGGACGAGGTGGGCACGAAGGCCGCGAGTCCGGACTCCTTGTACTTGTCCATAGCCCAGGCGCCGGCCGCGCCGGCACCGAGCACGGTGGGGAGCCCGAACTTCATCTCGAAGTCGCCCGCCTCTGCTCCACCACCTCCTTCTCTGCTCGGGCCCAACAGCGCTCCTGGGGGACGGCGATGCGATGCGCACCACGCTTATGAGCTGCTCCTCAGGAGGCCTTTGCTTGGGGCCACGGCGCGCAAACCCCAGGGCGTGGTGCGACAGCTGTACAACTCTGGAGCAGAGTTCAGAGGTCTAGCAGTACGCAGTGCGACCAGGTGCCCGCAGCGTGGTGGCAGCAGCCACATGAGGGTCTTCTTCCCGCACGACGTGTCGCAGGGCCACGCGCTCCACCATGCGTCCACCTGGGCGCTGGAGGCGCTCGCCTGGGTCGGCCTTCTCGCGCTGCTCGCGCACGGCGTGCTCTGGGCGTGGCGGCTGCTGACCCGGCGGGATTCGTGCACGTTCGTGCCCTGGCGCCAGGCGCAGCTGAGCGCGGGCAACGTGCTGGTGACGGGCGCGGCGCTGCCGGCCGTCAAGAACGTCCCCACCATCAGCAACCTCAAGGTGGGCGTTGTGTGTGGGTCGCCACCAGGAGCAGCTGCCTCCACAGCGCCAGGATGATCCTGCGTGCGGCGCACCCAGCGCCAGCAGTGGCGGCGCGGCGGTGCAGCAACGCCGCGACACCCAGTGGCCCCCAGCCCCTCCGCAGCTGGCGGCGGCGGACGGCCGAATGCAGCGCCCACCCGGGCGTGCGTCTCGGCACAGGCTCCCACCCGCCCACCCGCCGACATGCCCCGCCCCGTCCTCATGACGCAACGCTCTGCCACCCTGGCCCTGGCAGCCCCCGCAATCTTCGTCCGCCATCTCCCACTATGTGCCGCTCTCTGGCGCGTGGGCCGTGGCCCCCTCCTCACACGTCGCACGCAGGGCTCCCACAACCCCTCGCACCTGCCCACCTTCACCGGCGACACGTGCACGGCCCTCATGCTCAACGCCATCAAGGTGCCTCTGACACGCTTACGTGCTGTTTTTGCCGGGGGGGTGGGGGACTGGGGGGCCACCAGAGGGATGGCGCGCTGGCGGACAGGAGGGCTCAAAGGGCCGTGCAACGGCGCCGTTGTGTGGCGGCGGCCAGGGGTGCCCGCTGGCCGCCGGGGCGCTGCTGTGCGGCACGGTGCAGCCGCCTGGGTGACGGCACAGATGCCGAGGGCGTCACCACGCCTCAGCAGGGCCGAAGCCCAGCCGCTGCCGCGCGCGCCACCCCGCCGCCCGCCCTCTCTGGCGGGCCGCGCAGAGCTCCCGCTTCGGGCTGGGCGGAGCAGAGGTGCACCGCTACTGCCAGCTGCCCTACGTGACGGCGCAGCGCTTTGACGTTGACGGCTTTGTCGCCGTGTGGTGCTGCTGCAACCGCCAGCTGGCGCTCACCTACGAGCCAGGTGGGGGTGTGCGTTACGCGGGCCACGCAGCCACGCACTGCGCACACCTTGCATCGAAAGCACGCGCCTGGTCGTGTGACCTGCTGTGAGGGCATCATGCAACGGTTGGCCGCACGCTGGGCACGGGGAACGGGCCTCTGGTCCTTGCCGGGACTTCCCGCACCAGGTCTCTACTACTGTGTGGGCCAGCCTCTCACTGTTGCCATGGCGCCGCGCACCGCTGTGCGCTCACGGTGGCGCTGGCGCCCTGACCTGACCTGACCTGTCCTGCCTCCACACTCCGCCGCACGCTTGTGCAGTGCTGCGCCACATGTCGCGCATCGGCCTGTGCCAGGAGGCCTTCCTGAGCCCCGAGCTGGTGGCCGCGTTTGGCGCCGAGGACTTCGTCACCAACATCAGGTATGTGTGCGCGTGACGAGCGTCAGGTCAGGACCTGCGCACCACCGCTGGGTGCGCGCGCCTCGCCCACGCCCAGCGAGCCGCATCCAGCCAGAGCGCGCATCGCTCCCCGCACGAGCGGGCCGGACCGACGGCTGCGTGCATCGGCGGCTGGCGCTGTTTGCGCGGCGCAGCAGGCTCGGCGCAGGCTCGCTTGGCAGCCACGGCGGGCGGCGAAGCGCTGCCCTTTGCTCGCTCACCCTCCCGGACCCCGCAGGGAGGCGTACACGGCGCTCAAGCTGGTGTGCTGGATCAGCACGCTGGAGCGGCGCCTCTTTGCGCTGCCGCCCGCCGAGCAAGTGAGCGGGGCGGGCGCGGCGGCTTCCCTGCCGTGCGGCGCGCGGGGTGCAGGAGCACGTCGCCTGCCGTGGTGCATGGCTCTCCGCCCGCTGAGCACGTGACCGGGGCGGGCGCAGCTTTCGTGTTGGGCGCGGTGCGGGGCGGAGCGCTCGCTGCCTTGGTGCATGCCTCTCCACTCTGGGGGCGGTCCGCCGCTCTGGAGGAAAGGCAAGGCGACGGCCCAGCCGCCGCCCGTTGCGTTCCAGAGCGGCGCACACGGCGAGCTGGCCCTGCCGAGGTGGCCACCAGGCAGGAAAGGGCCGACCTGGCTACTCGTTTTTCGTTGTGCGCAGGAGGGCGAGGGCGAGGGGCAGGTGGACGGCGACGCGGCCAAGTTCGAGTACTTCTTGCCCCGGTTCGCCGCCGTGCTGCAGGGTGCGTCAGTCAGCCGCGTGCGCAATGATGAGCACCGCCCAACCCCTGCCTTGACGTGCGCTCCCTGGCCGGAGCCCGCGCGCCTGCTGCGGTTCAGCCGTGGGGTCGCTCAAGGGCGGCGTCCCGCGCGACAATCAGCACCTCCTCTTCCTCTCCATGAGGCATCGTGCGTCGCGTGATGCACCACCCGGCACACCTGTTTCCTGTGCGCTTGCGCGCAGACCCGGAGAGCGTGTGGATGGACTGGCAGGACGAGTACACGCAGGTGCGGCCAACTGGCCTTGGCCATGCGCCGCCCCTCGTCATCACACCGTCGGGCAGGCAGGACGCAGGCAGCTGCGCGCGCCGACGCGCCCCGGCCACCTCAACACAGGAGCGCTCTGCTGTCCCCTGGGCGGTGCTGTGGCCTGTGTGGTGCAGGTGGTGGGTGGCTTCGACCTGCTCGCTCAGAACGACGAGTGCGTTGAGCTGCTGCCAAAGGTGCGCCACCCCTCAGGAAGCAAGGGCGGGGGGCGGCCTGCGTGGCGTCATGCTGCCGCCTCGTCACACCTGTGCGCTCAAACGCGTGCGGGTGTGTGTGTTGAGCTTTACATCTGGTGGAGCCATCTCTGGCAAGCAGATGATGCCCACGTGCCCACGTGCGTCGCTCCGCAACCGCGTGCGCGCAGCTGGGCCTGGCGGTGGTGCAGGCGCCAGAGCCGCTGCACCCCTGCTCCATCTTCTCGCACACGCACGGCGCCGACGTCGTCCTCTGCATGTTTGAAAACAACAGGTGCGCGCTCTGTCGGTTGGGGGCGCCCCGCGCGCGACACCTCAGCGCCGCCCCTCCCGCCGCTGCCTCGACGTGCTTCGCCGTCAGCGTCAGATGCCCTCAGCACCGCACCGCTATGGGAGCGGGCCGCCAGCTGCTTCGCAGCGCTGCCACACGCTGAACTGTCGAGGCGTGTGCCACACGGCAGAACGCACGCGTGTCACGCGTCCCGCGGCGTCGGTTGGTGCAGGTATGAGCTGGTGTGCAAGCCGACCCAGTACGTGCAGCTTTGGAGCCGGGGCGTGTGGCCGCGCGTGGACATGGCGCCGCTGGCGCGCGTGCTGGCGGCGGTGGAGGCGCCAGGCGCGCTGCCCGGCGGGGTGGCGTGGGTGGCCGACCCCTACACAGACCGCAGTGCGTGGCTGCGGGGCGGGGAGCAGGGGCGAGGGAGGAGGGCGGAGTGCGTACGCCTGACCTTGGCCCAGGGACGGGCTTGCGGGCCACGCAGCGTCTCTGGCCCTCTCCTCATTTCCCACCCCGGTTGCCGGGGGAGGCCAGTTTCCGCGCGCGGCCCAAGTCGCCACAAAGCGCTGCAAACTGCATGGCTGTGCGCTCACACAACCCGCAGGCCCCACCCTCAGGCTGCGGGACCAGGGCGCCTCCGCGTCCGGCGCGCCGGGCCCCGCCACCGCGGGGGAGCAGCGGCCGCCGCTGCTGCCCTCCAGCCTGCCGCCCGCGGCCATGCAGGCCGTGGTGCAGAGCTTCCTCGAGTTCGGGCTCCAGGTGCGCGTTTCGTCGTCTCGAGTCGTCGCCTGATCAGGGAAGTTGCCTGATTGGGACAGGGGGGGCTCCCTGCGATGCGTGCACCTTGAGCGATGTCCTCCTCCTCTTCGCCCCTGGCTGGTGCCGCAGGGGCTGCGGCCGGTGCGCGGCGGCTGGTCGTGGCAGCAGCTGCGCGGCGTCAGCGAGGGGACGCACTGGAAGGCGTGGTGAGCAGTTTGGACCGTGGCGATGCGTGGGGCGCGGGGGAAAGCAGGCGCCGGCTACAACTCACGCAGCAGCAGCAGCAGCCGGCCAGCACTCGCAGCAATCCTTGCTGCTGCCCAAAGGGCGAGGTGCTCCTGCTCCCTGCTGTGACTCGCTAGCGGGGCGTGGAGCTCCGAACGCAGTTCAGGTGCGGGGCACCGTGGCAAGGCTCGCCGGCGCCCTCGCAGAGGTGACACCCAACCGCCCCAACCGCCCGCAGGACGGACGCCGTCATGACGCAGCGGGACAACGGCGAGCTGGGCGGCGATTGGTGGTCGGGGGGTGCAGCAAAGGGCGCCGGCGGCGGAGGAGGAGGGGCGTTGAACACGCCGCACCTCTCGCTGCACCGGCCAGGCAGCGCGGCGGCGGCGGCGGCGGCGGCGCGGCGGGGTGGCGCGGCGGCGCCGCTGCCGCCGCCGGCGGAGGGGCGGGGGAGCGAGATGGGCGGGGACCTGGGGCTGGTGGTGGGCGCGGGGCCCGAGGGGGAGGAGGAGGCGGGCGAGGAAGGGCAGCCGCTGGCGCCCCCGCCTGGGCCGCTGCACCCGCACATGTGAGTTGTGCGTGCGTGCGTGTGTGGGAGGCCGTGCGCGCTTGTGAACCGCAGTGCGCAGTGCCTGCTCGCTGGCTTCGCTCTGCAAGCACAAATGGAGCAAGTGTCGAGGCTGCCGTGGGCGCAGCAGTGGGGTCGACGCGTGCGCCCTGGTGCTCCGTGGGTCGCGTTCAGGCCGTGGATGAGCGACGGCGGCAGCGGCATCCTGTCCAAGGAGGACGTGGTGGCGCTGGCGGTGGGCGGCGCGCTGCCCGCACGGCACAGGTCCAGCAGGTGGGTGGGTTGGGTGGGTGGGTGGGTACAGTGGGTGTGCTTGGGCGGCACGCCTCCGCACGCAGTGCAGGTGGGCACGGCAAGGCGGCGCGTGAGGCCTCGCCGCAACAGACTTCACCTGCTGCTCCAGTGGGAAAGCAAACGCCGGGAGTGCAGCAGGGGCTCAGAGGAGCGCCTCAGGGCGCCCCCCATGGCGCTGCACCGCGCGCCACTGCTCTGCCCGCAGGTGGGAGCTGGCGTACTCGACTCAGCGGGACGGCATCTCGCTGCACACGCTCTTCCGCAAGGGCGCCGGGCGGGCGCCCACCGTCCTCATCATCAAGGACGCAGGTGCGTGCAGGCGTACTGAGGCGTGCGCGATTTGTGCTTCTGGCACGGGTACGGCCCTGAGGTTCTTTTTTGCTTTAGCGATGAGCAGTGGTGCACGCAGCACAACCCGGCGCGCCGCACGGGCCTGCCTGCACTAGGTCGCTCTGCTCATCCTTACCGTCTCGCCACGGCGGCGGAAGTTGTCTCTTGAGCACGCCAGGCGCACGCAGACGCGTCCACCCACCCGCGCGCACGGTGGTGGCGCGCAGGCGGGCACGTGTTCGGCGCGTTTGCCACTGAGGCTTGGCACGTGGGCCCCAGGTTTTACGGCAGCGGTGAGGTTTGCGTGTTCAAGCTGCACCCCACGTGAGTCGCGCGAGTGCGGCTTTGCTGGCCACGCGCGGGCCAAAGCGCGCGCGTTGAGCCTTGCATCTGGTGCGGCTGAGCTCCGGCGAAAACGGGGTGGGGTGAGGGCGTGTGCTTGTGTGCGTGTCGGGTCGCAGGCGGCGGCTCTTCACGTGGCAGCGGCCCAAGGCGGGCGGGGACGTCAACGACTTTTTCCAGTTTTCCACGCATGAGGGGCTGGGCGTGGGCGGCGTGGGCAGCTTTGCCATCTGGGTGCGCGCTGGCCCTGACGCCACCTCTCATTTACGGCAGGATTTGTTCGCCAGGGCCGGCTGCCTCACACCCGCTTGAGACGCGTGGCCCGCCTTGTGCGTGCGCCCTCACAGGTGGACAACGACCTGTACGAGGGGTGAGGCCAAGGGGGGAAAGGGCACCAGTCTTCAGGCTTGCGACTGTCGCTCTGCAGCTGTAACCCTAGCTTTAACCCTAACCCTAGTGTGTGGCGAGCACAGACCTCGCCCACCCGCCGCACGCGGGCAACGCTGCTGCAGGTCGAGCAGCCGCTGCGGCACGTTCGGGTCGCCGTGCCTGGCCTCTGGCCCGGAGTTCAAGGTGCTGGCGCTGGAACTCTGGGCGCTGCGGTGACGCCGTTTCTTGACGACGCTTGACGTGTGCACGGTTCTGCGGATGCGCGCTGGCAAATCAACCCGTTGCAACTGCTGCTAAAGGTCCTGCTAGAGGGGAAGAAAGCAGCTGTGCCAGAAAGCCCCAACCTCGCCAGCGCGGTTTGTCAAACCCTCGAGTCAAGCCTGCCTCCCTCCCGTCCAGAGCAACCGTCCAACGGCTGGCGCCAAGGCATTTTGGTGGGCGCGCGCGCGCCAAAGCAGCGGCGGCGGCGGCAGCGCCCGTGCACGATGCATGAGATGAACATGTGGCGCCAACGGGGGGTTGAGCGTCAAGTGCGTGCGTGCCAATCGGGGGCGAAACCGAGGTATGGGACTTTATCTCTGAGGAGGATCTGGGATGCCCAGGGTCCGCTCAGGGCGCCCAGGCAGCCGCAAACGCCGCACAGCAGCACCCAGCCGGCGCAGCAGAGCAAAGTGCGCAAAGTTGGGGATAAACCGGGTGTTGGCAAGTCAGCGTGCGTCAACAGGGGGTTAAGGTTGGGGCGGGGCTCACGCCAGCGTTGCCACGGCAAAACGGCACGACAACGCCACCCACCACACCAGGCCGGGCAGAAGCCCCGCCCCACAGAGCAGCACCAGTGTGGACCTGCGAAGACTACATCGTTAACCTTCTTCGTGCACCACCCTCCTACAGAAAGCACCAGCAGCACCACCAGCGCCGCGACAGCGCCTGCACACACCACGAGGCTCTCGTCCACGTCTCTCTGTCTCTCCTCACTCCGCCCCGAAACCTGTCACTCTCTCTCTACCCTCTCACACGCCTAAACGCGTGCTCCCCCCTCCCTCTGGGACGGCGCCAGGCCACGCAACCCACACGTGCGAGCGCCCACGGCCCTGCAAATCTGCTGCTGCCGGTGCAAACCGGAGCTCCTCACAGCCAGCGTGCACAAAGATCCCAGCCGAGCGGCCCCTCAAAAGAGGAGGGGGGAGGGGAAAGAGCGCTGAGGTGCACCGAGGGTTGCGCGTCGGCACTGGCGTTGACACAGGTCCTGCGGGGGGCAGGCGGGGGGCAGGGCTGCAGAGCCGCTGCGGGTGGTTGCTGCCAGCGGCCGGGTGAAGGGCACAAATTCACGCCAACTCCGGGAACGACTCGCGGCGGGCGCGCGCGTCCCCCCGATTTGATGAAGGGCTGGATGCAGGAGCGCGAAGGGAAGGGGGCGCCAAGACGGGGGATGGGGGTGAGGGCACAGTGGCGTTGGGGGCAGGATCAGGGCCGTGCTCTACTCGAGTGCATGGAGTCAACCACGATTCGGCGGCTCACGCAGACACGCAGACAAGACATCAATGTGTGCTCACGCCCGACGCGTCCATTGCGCGGCAGGGGAGCGGCCAGTGGGCGCAGGGACGGGCGCTGGGAGCAAGAGGCGGACGAGGACGGTGCATTTTGGTGTGTGTGCAGAATGGCGGGTGCAGAGGGGGAGCAGCAGTTTGTCCGTGGTGATGCGCCTCCGTGCCTGGAGCCCCCAGGGGCGGCGCTTGCTCGCGTGCGTGCGTGCGTGCGTGCGTGCGTGCATCGCAAGGCACGGTGGTGAGCGAGCGCCGGCGCCAGTGGTGCGTCAAGGGGAGTCCGGCGAGCGCTCCGCTCTGGCAATCGACGGGGCACGCACATGGTGATCGTCCTGGGTTCCAGAGGTGAGATCCCATCCAAACTCGCGGGGCCGGGGAAACGGCAAGGAGACGACGTGCGACGCAGACGGCCAAGCGCCGCGAGCGCGCCCGCCCTAGCGACACCCACACAGGCACGCGTGCGGCGCAAAGCTGCAGGGTGCAAGCAAAAGCGAAAGGGCGAGCTCCTAGGACCACCTCTTCCGTGCCACGTGTGCCAAGCACCTGCCTGCCTGCCTGCCCTGCCGTGCCTGCCTCCAACAAGCTTGTCCTCCCATTCACAAAAACGCGGCGCACGGCCCAGCCGCCTGCATGCTGCGTGCCTGCCACCCGCCTGGCGGCCAAACGGGAGCCGCTGGCCGCCGCAAGTTGGCGCAACAAGCTGGCGCCCCAGAGCGGCGCCGGGCGCCTGCCAGGCCGCTGCGCGCCGCACGAGTCGCCCTGTCCTGACTGATCAGCAGGTTCAGCTCGCCGCCACCGGAGCTCCGTGTGTGGCGCGTGGCGTCCTGGAGCTCCTCCGGCGGCATGTACCGCACGTGTACCTCAAAGCAGCATCAGTGTGAGCGCCAGGCCAGCGGCCGCGAGCACCAGCGCGATCGAGGCCTTGACGACGCGCGCCGAGCCACCTGCGCAGGCCAGAGCGAGCCGTGCGCGCAATCGTGGGCCGCAAGTGGAGGTGCTGTGGGTCCGTGGGCGCCAAAGCGAGGACGCACCGGGCGCGTTGCAGTTCGACGTGGTGCAGCACTGGTCGAGCGTGAAGTTCTGGATCTGCGCCACCGCCTGGCACGCCGGCAGGCTGTGGAAGCAGCTGTAGATGGTTGTGCTGGCCCCGCTGAGCACCTGCACGCCAGGGAAAAGGCGGGCCACGCGATCCGATCACGCCCCCACGCCAGAGCAGCGCACGCACGCGGCGATGCGAGGCCACTAGGTGGGCTGCAGCTGCCCCTGGCGCTGCTGCTGCCTCCCAGGCCTGCGCGAAAAGCCGCACAGGCGGCATAAACCACCTGCGCAGTGGTGCAGCCCGTGGTGGTGCTGTTGTTGCAGGGGCGCGTGTACGCCCCGCACGCCGCCGCCGCGTCGTCGCACTGGTAGGACTGGACCACCTGGAGCTCTCCTTGCGTGGTGAGGACCGTGGCGTAGCACTTGAGGGCGTCGGCGCCCGGCGGGGCCAGCAGCAGCAGCGCCCCCGCCGCCAGGAGCGCCACGCCCAGCGCTGCTCGGCTGCGCGAACCGCTGCTGCGTCGCGTGGGTTCCATGTGCACGGCTGCTGCCAGGATGGGCACCTCCTGGATCGGCGGATGTCTCCTGGCTTCCCGTGCCTCCGCCAGCAAAGCCGTCGCTCGCGCGCGGGCAGGGCTGGCTGCGCACGGCACTGCTGGTGCGGGTGCCCCGCGCTCTGGAGCGGCCTGGCCCGCTGGGCAGGCGCTGCAGTTGCCCCAGGAAACTCCCACAGGGGTGCTGGCCTGCTCAAGGGGGCCTGCGCCGCGGGCCGTGTGCTGTGCTACGCTGTGCTCGTCGAGCCGCTGCGCTTCACTGTGTGCGCCTTCGCGTGCACTGCCAGGCTGATTCTGCCGGTGATTTTTCAAGGTGGTGCCCCATTTGGACACTTCCCTCACATGCTGAAACGTCGGGGAAGCTGGTGCGCCTCAACGCATGAGCAGCAGGGAAAGGGTGTGAGCTCATGGCCCTGCTCCTGCTGCTGCTGCTGGTCCGCGGGTGAGCACGGCGCAGTCGCCCAGGGGCACCTTGAGCCGGGTGGTGCCCGCCCGGCCCCGCTTGGAGGTGCCGCCCAGCGTCAGCAGGTGCAGCCCCGCGCCCAGCGAGCCGTCGGGCAGCAGAGTCGCCACGCCGCCTGCGCGATTCCGCAGCAGCAGCGCAAGCACCAGGAAGAATCGCGTGCGAGTCGCGGATGACACCGTGCGCGCATCGCACGCGGCGATCGACGGTCAAGTCGCACCTGACACGGACTCAACGATGAAGGTGGTGGCCTCGCCGAAGCGCGAGGGCACGACCACACGGTCCCCCGCGCTGGCCTGCGATGCGCGGGAGGGAGTGGATGTGGACGAGATCACAGGGTGGGGAGGGGGAGGGCGCGCAGAGGGGTATTGTGGCGAAGCGGCCGCAGCAGGCGCGAGCGCCTCACCTTGGCGACGGCGCTGGGCGCCCCCGCCTTGGCTGCGCCGCTCACGATGCCGCGGCTGTTGTGCTGCGCCACCTTGTCGGCGATCTGCCCTTCGAGCTCCCTGCGCGCGAGCACGCCGCGTCCGACAGCGCGGTGAGCAGCCAGCACGACCAGGGTCAGGTGCGCCCCGCCGCCCGGACCCAAGCGCCATGCAGCGCGGTGCGCTGCGGCGCGTGGGGCGAAACATTGTGCGCCAGCCGTCCTCGCCGCCGCCGCCACGCACTCTAGGATGGCGTCGACGTCTGACCGCGCGCCCCGCCCCGCCTCGTACGCCGCCACGGCGTCCTGCAGCGACGCGCGGATCTTGTCGCGGCGCTTGATGATGAGCCTGGGCGACGCCTGCGCCAGGAGAAACGCAAGGAAGCGAGGCAAGGCCGCACGTGTCGCGCTGCACGGGCTCCAAGCGCGAGAGGGCTGCTTCCCGGGCCCAGGGCCAGCGCCCTGGCGCGCGCTGGCCGCTTGTGCCCACCATGAGTTGGTTGTTGGTCTGGTTGAGCTCGGCGGCGCGCGCACGCAGCGCCTGCAGCTGCCGCTCCAGCGCCGCGCGGCGGCCCTTGGCGTCCTCCAGCTCCGCTTGCGCGTCCTGCGCGACGCCACACGCGCGCGTGTGTCCGGCCCGCGCCATCACCCACGCAACACGCGCACGGCTGCACCCTGTGCAGCCGCGCAGGCACTCGCGCTTTCTTGGCCCTCGCCGCTGCCAGGGCATCCAGTCGTACAAGCACCCCCGCACACCGAGCGCACGCACACCGAACGCACGCACACCGAACGACCGAAATCAACCGAACGCA
>VFQP010003932.1_pt1 | contig 14468 bp, 16 predicted proteins | sample 3512351 | NCBI WGS metagenome assembly VFQP01 (sample SAMN10412372, study PRJNA504923) | tailings metagenome | isolation source: Relicate 1 Philex TSF1 revegetated site | place: Philippines: Tuba, Benguet | collected 2017-08-29 | reverse complement strand
CGCAGCTCCAGGAGCGGCTGCGGCCGGCCGCGCCGCCGCCGGTGCTCCCCGTGGTCGTCGCCGCTGGTGTGCTGCTCGCCCTCGTCGCCGTCGTCGTCCTCCTCCTCCTCGCCGTCAGGCAAAGGTGGGCTGCGAGCGGCGGCCAGGGCGGCTGTGCTCCAGACGCGAACGCCGTGGTCCGACGCACCCGTCGCCACCAGCGCGCCGTCCGGCGACACACAGCAGCACAGCACCTGCGCATGGCGCGGGCGAGTGTGTGCTTGCGCATGAGGACTCAAGAACGCCTTGCCAAGCACGCAAAGTCAGGCGCACATTGTTTCCAGAGCTCACCTTGCATCCCTTGGGGTGCGCCATGTGGGCCAGCTGCTGCTGCCCCGACAGCGCGTCGGTGATTGCCAGGACGTTGCCCGCCGGGAGGCGCTGCACGGCAGCCACGCCGCCGCCCGCGCCGGCGCCGGCGGCCCCGCACTGCGACGCCAGGCCGCTGCGCCTGCGCGCCCGCTGCGTCACCGACAGCCGCCCAGGTTCAGGCGAGTTGTGCCTGCCATCCGCACGCCGCGCCGGCTCCTCGCTGCCCGTGGCGTTTCCCTTGGCGGCCGAGCCCACGCCGCCATTGGTGGCCCAGGTGACTGACGCATGCGGCAACGCCGCCGCCGTCTCTGCCGCCGCAGGGCCTCGCTCTCCGCCCTCGGCAGCTGCGCTGCTGCTGGGCTCAGCGGCTGGACCGGGAGTGGCGGCTGGAGCAGCCGTTGACGCTGCGTCCTGCGGGGCCTTGCCGTCCTGTTGTTGCTGCTGCTGTTGCTGCTGCGTCAGGCTGAGGAAGTTGGCCACGGGGAGGAAGCTGCAGAGCGAGAGGATGGCAGGCGGCCCCCCAGTGGGCTGCACTGCCAGGTGGTCCATCTGCAGCCGCAGCACGGCAGACACGGTCGGGCTTCTGGCGGCACGAGGGGGCAGGGAGGCCAGCACTGCCCGACGGTGTCCGCCGCACCTTTTGCGCGAGCTCCGCCAGGCGCGCGCCGTCCCACAGCTGCAGCAAGGGGCCGCAGCTGGTGGCCACCACCGCCTCGTCGACGCTGACGCTCGCGACGTCGCAGCGCCGCAGCGTCTGCGCCTCGACTGCCCTCTGAAGGCGCCGGTGCGTGCTTGGGGCCGGCGACGCCCTGCCGGTGGAACTCAGGCTTGCCTTGGCGCGAACCAACTGCGGACGAAGGTAGAGACGACCGCGCAGGGCGTCAGATGGCGATTGGACGCGCTCAGTGCTCGGCGCGCTCTTCCACAGCACGACTCACGTGGGCGATGGCGTGGGTGGGCGCCGCCACGTCCGCCTGCTCGGCGTCGGCGGACGCCTTGCCCGTCTTGCCGTGCGCCTGCTGCGGCTCCACCTCGCGGAGCTCGAGGTCGGCGGTGGCGAACACGCGCACGACGAACCGCCTGTGGCTGGTCGGGAGGTCGATGTGGCCGGCCGCCTGCAGCGCGGTTGCCGCGTTCTTGGCGCGCGAGGGGATGGCGTCCACGCACGCGACCTCGCACCAGGTGCGGGCGCACCACACGCGCAACGCGTCCTCCGAGTACGTGGCCAGCAGCAGCTCGCCCTCCTCCGTGGTGGCGCCGCAGACGGCGACGGCCTCGGTCGAGTGCTCGTGCCCCTTGAGCAGGGCCAGCTGCCTGCATGCAGCATGCATGTCATGCGAGCCGCAGCGTCATCAACAGCCGGAGCATGGCCAAACCTTCCCTGCATGCCTAGAGCGGCGGGACATGCGCGTGGCCCCACCTGTTGCTGCCCAGGTCCCACACCGACACCTCTCCGCCCTGCAGGCCCACGACCAAGAGCCGGGCGGCGCCGTCCGCGACGGTGTGCAGCGCCACGCTGGTCACGGCCCTCGGCGCAAAGGTCATCTGCGGTGTCAGCCGTGTCCACGCAGCATACCCCCAGCGCAGGGTGGCCCACGCTTGCACAGGATGAAGGTGCTGGTCTGCGGGGCGTCAAGACGGGGGTTCGCACCGCGAGCAGCAGTGGCGGATCTTGGTCCGGGCGGTTCTGCAGGCTGGCGTGGCTCTTGTCGGTGCAGGTCCAGCCGCCGCGGCCCTCCTCAGCCGTGCTGCCTGCTGCTTTGCGTGCAGAAGGGTGCACACAGGACCAAGGGTGGCGGCTGCGATCCACAGCAGAGCAGAGCGCGCCCTGCGAGCACCGTGGCGGCCGTGCGCAGCCCTCACCTGGTCGCGCCGCGCACGCCTGCGCGGTGTGCGCCGCATGCCTGGCCACGCCGCCGCTGCGGGGCGCGTCGTGCGCCAGCTGCCAGACGGCCTCGGGGTGCATGAGCAGCGCCGGCTGCACCTGGCCCAGCCAGCGCGCCACGTCCACCAGGGCCGGGCAGTCGGCGTGCCGGTGCGCCATGGCCTGCAGAGCAGGAGCACATCGGTTCACATAAGCGTGCCACCGCACGTTGCCTCTCTGCACGGCTCCACCATCTCCTCACCCGCACGAGCGGCGCCAGGTCCAGCCCATGGCCGCTGCGGTACACCTTCTCCCAGAACGACAGGTTCTGCGACGTGCAGCACGCACACAACGCTGAGCGCGTTTGGGCGGCGCCCACCCAGGGCCCAGCACAGCGGCGCGGCGCGGGTGGCGGCGGGCGCACCTGCACGAGCGCCTGGAGCTGCGCGATGTCGCCGAGGTGCATCAGGTGAGGCAGCGCGTGGCGGATGGCGTACCGGCGCGTGTCGGTGCAGTCCCTGCGGCCAGACGGCTCGCCCACCACGCGTGATGTTACATTGTACCGAGCGGCAGGCGGCACACCACTTGCTGCAGCCAAGCGCACGCACATGGCCAGCGGCACCATGGCGCGCGCCAGGGCTCTGTGCCCCTCCATGGCGTCCACGTGGAACGGCCCAGCCTCCCCGGCGTCCACCAGCCAGTCCAGCACGCCCTGGTGGCAGGCGTGCAGCCGGTCGGCGTCCAGGAAGAAGAGCGTGCCGAACCCCGGCAGCGCGCGCACGTGCGCCGACAGGCCCAGGGCGCGCAGGTCGCCCGTGGTCAGCGGCAGCGCGCAGGTCGCCCGGGTCAGCGCCTTGCCGCGCGCGGGCGCCGCCGCTGGCTGCGACGCTGCCGCCGCTGCGGGTGCGCCGGCACCACCGGCAGGCCGGGCGGCGAGGCCGGGCGCGGCGGTACGCAGGCTGCCCTTCCTGCCCAGCGAGCTGCCGCTGCCGCCCGCCGGGCCCACGCTGTCCGGCCCGCCGCGGCTGGCGGCGCTCGCCGCGTGCGCGTTGAGCTCGGACTGCAGGGCCTCCAGGGGCCGGGCCAGGAGCAGGTCCACGGCGGCCTCCACCGTGCCGGCGGCCCACACGCTGCGGCCACGCGCACGCGCCACGCCGCCTCACACGTCGTTCAAGGGCTTGGAGAGCGGGTGGGCTGATGAGCACGAAGCGCCTGCTGGGCGCCAACTGCTTGGCTCACCGTTTGGGTCCGAGGTCGAGCGTGAGGTGCCGGGCAAAGGCCGGGCAGGCGACGGCCAGCTGGTACGCGATGGACTTGACGATCCTGCGGCCGGGGGACGTGCGCGGTTCGCATGTGGTGCAAGCAGGAGTGCCAGCTCCAGCTCCAAGCTCCAGCTCCAGCTCCAAGGAAAGCACAACTGCCAGGGACCGCCGTCACCTGATGGGGTTGCAGGTGTGGGGCTGGCCCTTGCGGCAAAAGACGGCGGCGGCGGGCGGGTGCGAGCTGAAGCAGAGCGACGCCGCCACCGCCGACTTGCCTGCGATGTGTGCGCAGAAGCACGGGTTTACGCCGCGCCCGAGCAGTTTGCTCAGTCGGAGGCCCGCGGCGCCATCCCCCCCCCCTGTCGAGGCCGTGTGCCACGTGCGCTCACTCACCCGTGCCCTGCACCCCGGAGACGACAAAGTGCCTCGCGCCCCTGGCCGCCGCCGCCCCGGCCGGCAGCGCCAGCCACTGCAGGTAGCGCAGCGGCGGCGACGGCTTCCTAGGGTCCGCCGCCCACCCGTCCCCTCCAGGCCCCGCCACCAGCCCCGGCACGCCTCCGCCGGGGACAAAGCCCGCCGCGGGCAGGTGCACGCCCCACCCGTCCAGGCTGGGGCTGGGCGCGCGCTCGTCGTTGGTGCTGGCGGCGGTGACGGGCACGGGCCGCGCGCACGTGGTGCTGTTGCCCAGCGCGTGCAGGCGGTGCGCCATCATGGCCTGCTGCGTCTTGGCCAGGTGGCTGTCGTCGGCGTCGAGCAGCAGCAGCAGCCGCAGCTGCTGCGTGGCCAGCTCCATGGCATCTGGGCCGTAGTGCGTGAACATCCTGCGTGCGCCGGTGGAAGTTGGTGGACGCAAGGAGGGCCTTGCCTGGCAGACAGCGATACCTTCGTGCGGGCGTGTAGGAACTTGTACAGAGGGCACGCACCACTCCTTGAGCCGGACCGTGTCGTCGGCCTCGTAGCAGGCGGCCGTGCCCAGGTGCAGCTGCCCGGCGCGCTCGGCCAGGTCCCGAAGGGCGAAGCCGGGCGTGAGGAAGGCGAGCGCCTCGCGGCCGCGCAGCGACGCCTGCCACGCCTCCCAGAGCATCCAGGCGCGGCCCAGGCACTCGCCCTCCCGGTCCAGCACCACCAGCACGCCTGCCAGAACGCATGGCAAGGACGGGGTCGGGCGAGATGGCGGTGAGCACGTACACGCGTGGTGGCGTGCCACGGCGAGCTGAGGAATGGCCGCGACCGAACGACGCACCCTGGACTGCGGCTATGGTGGCCGCTGCCACGGTGAAGCTGCTGACCAGGTTGTCTCGGACGGCGGGCGGTTGGAGGCACTCCATCCTGCGCGCACGACGTGTTGCGATGCGCAGTGCGACACGCGAGGACCACTGCCGCGCTCGGAGTGCACGCCCCTGGCTCCTGGTAGGTGGACACGCACCACAGGTAAACCTCCTCCTCAGGGGTGTCCTCCTCTGTGCCCAGTGGTCCGGCGTCGCCGCGCCGCGGCACGTGCAGGTGCGCGGCGACGGCGTCCACCACGTCGCAGAAGCAGCTCGTGCTCCTGCGACGGTGTCAAGCAAATGTGAGGCGCAGATTGAGGCGCAGGCCCCATCTACGGCTTCTGCATCACGGTCAAAGTCTGGTCTTGCCGTGCGGACACGACGAAGTCCGCGGCATCGAAAAGCCTCGTGGGGCGCTTGACGGGTGACCTCGAAGGTGCTGCGGCTTGCGCCTGCGCTGCCTGGGCCAGGCGAGCCTGCACCTCCCTGCACGACAGCCTCCCGGCGCCATCGGCGAGCAGCTGCGCCCTGAGGCTCAGGATGACCGAGAGGGCCACGCCGCCCTGGGCCATCGGGTGCGCACTGCTGCTCATTCCTGCGCTGCCGCTTTTCCACGCAAAGCCCTCATGCACAGCAAGAGAGCAGCAAGAGAGGAGGGGAGACGGACCTTGCTGCAGCATGGCCTACAAGGGCGGCAGGCAGGGCGGCCCGGGTGGACCGGGGGCCGGCGCGCGCTCCCTCCTGCTTCAGCCCACCACCATTCTGCTCGGCGTGGCCGGCTTCGTGATCGGCTTCGCTCTCTTCACCAGCGTGCACCAGCGGCAACGGGTGCAGCAGGCGCTGCACCATCAGACAGGCACGCCACGGCCTCGGGGGACGCCGGCCCGACGAGCGCACGGGTGTCCGGTGCTGTGTCGCCCCTTCTGCACGCTCTTGAGCGGGCGCTTGAGATGCACACACCAATCGCGCGTGGCGTGCCGCAGGGCAAGTGACTGGCCAGCAGCAGCACGGGCAGCAGCAGGAGCAGCAGCGCCAGCTCGAATCGGCGCAGGCGGCCGACCCGTGCACCGGGGACGCCGTCATGGCCAACACAGAGCTCTGGGGCGACGTGGTCAAGGCAGGCCGTGACGCCGGCACCGGCAAGGGGCTGGCGGCAGGCAGCGCGCTCGAGTGCTGCAGGTCCGCACGTAGCAGGACGCACGCGTGCTGCAGCTCACACCTCCCCGCCTGGCTTCACGCGCGCTGCGTGCGGCGGTGGCGCGCCCCCCGGGTCGATCCTCGTGCGCCCGCAGGCTGTGCGAGAAGCAGCGCGGCTGCAACCGCTGGGTGTGGTGCCACAACGCCGCCACGTGCGGCCAGGCGTGCTGGCTCAAGCGCACAGGCGACGCCGGGGGCGACAAGAACGTGCACAAGGGCGGGTCCATCCTCTGGACGTCGGGCATGGTGCCCAAGGACTTTGACATCAACCCAGGTGCGCTCTTGCTTGGGCTTTGGACGGGGCAAGCTAGCAAGCGCAGGGCCCGTGCAGCGACCCCTGCCTCGGCCCTGGAGACGGTGGTGATGTCGCGGGCTGCAAACGCCCCACACCGCACCGCAGACACGCTGCCTCCGGTCAACACGAGCATCAGCCGGCTGCTCATCAAGACCAAGTACGGCACCATCCGCATCACGCTCAAGCCCGACTGGAGCGCCGGCAGCGTCGCCTACGTGCGCCGGCTGGCTGCCATGCCCGAGCTGTGCGGCGCGCAGTGCCAGTTCTACCGCGCAGAGCCCGGCTTCCTCTTGCAGGTGCGCGCCTGGCCCCAGCAGTGCCACGGGGCGCGCTTAGCGGGCGGGCGTGTTTGGTCGTAGGGAGGCTCAAGTGCACGCGGCCGCTGGTCGAGCATGTCTTGTACAGCTCTGCTTCAACACGCAGGGGTCGCTACGCGGGTTCATCCCGCCCAACAACGAGCTGCGAGAGGGGCCCAAGTTCATGGAGCGCGGCGAGATTGGCTGGGGTGCGTGCGGCCCCTTGACGCTCGGGGGGCGGGGAGGCGCAGGCAGGAGAGCGGCAGGCACCTCATCAACAGCATTGGCGTGGAGGGTCTTGCGGTGAGAATGCCACGTGCCACGCTGCGCTCTCGCTCGCAGCCGGCGGGAGTTCAGGCCCCGACTGGTTCATCTACCTCGGTGAGTTTGAGGTAGCGCTGCCGCCTGGGTGCGAGCGTGCGCACACAGGCCACTCCAGGCGCCTCCAACGCTGGCAGCTTGTGCGCGTGTGCCCTGCTGGCTGCAGGCGAGAAGCCGGCCACGCACTTCGGCCGCACGCACACGGTGTGGGGCATCGTGGACACGAACGAGTCGCTGGCGGTGGTGGAGAAGATTGTCAAGCTGCCGGCCACCGCGCCGCAGCCGGGCGGCATGCACATGCTCAATGACTTTGTGGACTTTCAGACCGGCGCCGAGTGAAGGCGTGCTGCGTGCTGAGCTTGCACCAAGACGCCGTGCAAGCGGGCGCCTCCACACGCCGTGGCTCCAGCTGCACTGATGAGCATCTGCCCTGCAGCAACAGCACGGAGCCACACGGCGTGCCGCGGTGATCGCGCCACAGGGCAGGGTTGGGTGCCCCATGCGGCGGCACCGCGCCCCACACGTCACTCAAAAGTCAGGAGTGCACAGGTCCCAGGATGGCGGAAGAGGAGAGCGGCGGCAAGAGCAACGCGCCCGTGCTGGCGCTGGACAACAAGGAGGTGCAGGGGTTCGTGCAGTGGTTCAAGTCGCTGCCGCAGGTGCGCAGCGCGGCTTCTGCGTGAGGGCAGCAGCAGCAGCAGCGCCTGCAGCGTCGCAACCGTGATCCTGGTGTTGCGCTTCTCGCTCGTTCCTCAAGTGCCAGCTGCGCCCCTCGAACAACACGCACGCTCCTGGGCTCGTCCACGCACCGCGCTGCCCACACGCGCAGGCGGAGCAGACGATCCGCTTCTTCGACCGCAAGGTGCGCAGCTCTCTACGTGGATGGGGACCTCGTGCCGTGCCTGCTGTGAGCAGCTCAAGCGCAACGATCCCTGGCCCGCTGCTGCTCGCAGGGCTTCTGGTCCGTGCACGGCGATGACGCGCTCTTCGTGGCGCGGCAGTTCTACAAGACGACGGCGGTGGTCAAGCACCTGGGCGCAGCGGCGGGCGGCGGCCTGCCCAGCGTCACGCTCAACCGCAACCTGTTCGAGACGGTGCTCAGGGAGCTGCTGCTCGAGGCGGCGGACAGGAACGTGGAGCTCTGGGAGGGCACGGGCGCCTCGTGGCGCGTGACCAGGTGCGGCGCCGGCGCGCTTTCGAATCCCACCGCCGGGATGGGAGAAGCTCAGCACCGCACAGGGGGACTGCAGCCAGCGCGATCTCTGCCTCAGCTTCCCTGGAGGAGGCCTTCCAGCTGCTGCGTGTGGGTGCGGGCGCATCCCTGCACGTGCACAGGACGGCGAGCCCTGGGCGGCTGGGCGCCTTTGAGGAGGAGCTCTTCAGGTCTGGCAACGAGCTGGCGGACTCGCCCATCGTGGTGGCAGGTGGGTGGGTGGGGATGCGGCAGCAGCTCGCCGCAGCAGCTCGCATCCGCACAGCCAGCGCGGCCCCTTGCAGCGAGCGCCAGCCTCGGTGCACAGTGAAGCATCGAGCCTGTGTGGGCGGCGTGTGGGTGGCGGGCCCACCGCTTGCCGCAAGCACCACGCGGGCCTGCCACCTGCCAGCCCGGCGCATGCGTGCGGGGCAGTGCCCAACCCCACCCGTGGGCGCCTGCGCGCGCAAAACACCTTGCGCAGTGAGCACGGCTCTGCGCGAGGGCCAGCGCGAGGTGGGCGTGGCGTACGCCGACGCGGTGGGCCGCCGGCTGGGCGTGGCGCAGTTTGTCGACGACGAGGCGTTCTGCGAGCTGGAGGCGCTGCTGGTGCAGCTGGGTGCCAAGGAGGCCGTGCTGCCAAAGGTGCATGATTGTGCGCTTGGCTCTGGCGTGCCATCTTGGGGAAGGGGAGGGGGGGCGGGGGTTAGCTACTGCTTCGCTGCGCGTGCGTTGAGCTCACGGGGCCATCTGGTGCGGTTGACAGCCACCACCCAGAGGGACGGCGAACGAAGCAGCGGGTACGCGAGCAAGGGAGGGAGGGAGGGGCTAGGGGGAGCACAAGCGAGTGCGGAATGAGCTGCCCGCTGCCCGCGTGTGTGCCGCGCGTGTGCGTGCTGCAGGACGACAAGGCAGCGGCCGCCGCCGCGGCCAGCGCCGCGCTCGACGGCGGCGGCGCCGCGCCCTCGGGGTCTGCGTCCATGTCCCCGTCGTCGCGGCGGCTGATGGACGTGCTGGAGCGGTGCGGCGCCATGTGCAGCGTGCGGCCGCGCGGCTTCTTCGCCACCAAGCACCTCGAGTCCGACCTGGCAAAGCTCCTCAAGGTGAGAAGGGAGTGGGAAAGGGAAGGGAAAGGCAGGGTCCTGCGCGGAGGACGGGAGGGAACGCGCCCGCTTGCCTCCAGAGAGGTGCTGGGGGAAGTGGCGGGAGCGCCGGCGCACGCCGTGGCCGGCGAGCGGAGCCACCGGGCTGTGTGCGCCTGGCGCGTTGCGGCGCGTGTGCGCTTTCGCAGGGCGGTTCGGTGGAGCAGCACCAAGTCATCCTGGAGCGGCAGGTGCGGGCGTGAGCCTGTTTGCATCTAGACTGACGAGTCGGGCGCAGCCGGAGCCCTTCTGCCGCGCGTCATGTTGCCACCTCGGCTGCCTTCCCCAGTGCCGCGAGAGCCTTGGACACGCGTCGTCCTGACGGTGGCGGATGAGGCGGCGTGCGGCGGGGCCGTGGTGCGCAGGTGGCATGCGGCGCGCTGGCGGCGGTGCTGGGCTTCTGCGAGCTGCTGGGCGACACGGCGGGGCACGGGCGGTGGGAGCTGGGGCTGCACGACTCACACCGCTACATGCGCCTGGTGCGTGCGGCCTAGGTGGCGCGCGGGACGACGTGCCACACAGCACTGGCTTTGCTCTGTTTCTTTGCTGTCCATCCGGCGCAGTGTGCACGCTGAGCTCGTATTCCTCATCCCGCCACCCTCGCCTCCCGCGGTGCTGCTGGCAGCACGCTGCGGCCCAACACGCTGCTGTCCCTCTGCACCGTGTGTGCCCTGCCTCTCAGGACTCGGCGGCTCAGCGCGCGCTCAACGTTTTCCCCGCCCGCCAGGACGCCAACACGGCCTTCAGCCTCTACGGCCTGCTCAACCGCTCGCGCACGGCCATGGGCAAGCGGCGGCTCCGCTCGTGGCTCAAGCAGCCGCTGGTGGACGTGGCGGCCATCGACGCGCGGCTGGACGTGGTGGAGAGCCTGGTGACGGACGCCGAGCTGCGCGAGCGCCTGCGCGACTCGCACCTGAGGGGTGAGATGAGGGGACGGGGCGTGAGGCGGGAGCAAGGGGGGTCAGGAGGCGTTCGCTTGCCTGGCTGGCTGGGGCCGTGTGCGGCTCACGTGGGACGACCCGGATTGGAAGCGAAGATGTGTGTGCGGCGTGCGCGGGCGCGTGTGTGTCGGTTGCCGGCAGGGCTGCCGGACGTGGAGCGGCTGACGCGCAAGCTGGACGCGCGCAAGGGCGTGTCGCTGGGCGACCTGTGCGCGCTGTACCGCTGCTCGGCGCGCCTGCCGCTGGTGGAGGACGCGCTGAGGGCGCACGAGGGGCCGCACGCGCAGCAGCTCGTCGACAGGTGTGGGGCGGGAGGGAGGGAGGTGCGCTGAGCGCGCACTGGGGGCCGCAGCGAGGGTGTGCGGGAGGGAGCCCCGCGCTCGGTGAGGGCGCACGACTGTGCGGGGGCCGACGGGCCATATGCCGAGGCCGCAGGAGGCGCGGCGTTGCGCGCGAAAGCGTCGACAGCCCGCCGGCCGTTGCGCTGCGCTACCCTCCCCCGCCGGACGCGCAGGTTTGCCGTGCCGCTGTCCCAGGCGCACGACGCCGAGCACCTGGTCAAGTTCGAGGAGCTGGTCGAGGCGGCGGTGGACCTCGACCGCGTGCCCGACGAGTACTTGATCGCGCCCTCGTACGACCCGCGCCTCGAGGTGCGGCGTGATTCCTTGGTGCTGCTGTGTTGCCTGAGCACCCCATCGCGCCCTCGTACGACCCGCGCCTCGAGGTGCGGTGGGCGGCTCTCCTGTGTGGGTGGGAGTGGGCGTCGTGGCGGCGCTGCTGCACCCTTCGGCGTTGCCGCGCACACTCTGCCCTCAGCGCTGGGGGCGGCGCTGCTCGTTGCGTTCGCCGCGCTCGGCGCGCCCCTCGCTCCCCACGCAGCCAACGCGCCACGGTTGCGTTTCGTTTGGCCGCCTGCGCCCCGGCGCCCGCAGAAGCTGCGCGACGCCAAGGTGGCGGCGGAGCAGGCGATTGAGCGGCTGGCGGGCCAGGCGGCGTCGGACCTGGGCCTGGAGCTGCACAAGCAGCTCAAGCTCGAGTGGCACAAGGCGGCCAACCAGCGCACACGCTGCCTGCGCATCACACAAAAGGAGGAGAAGGCCGTGCGCTCCAAGCTGCAGGCCAGGTAACTGGGCCACCAGGGGCGGGATGAAGGAGGAGAAGGAGGGGGAGCGCGTCACGCAGAAGGAGGAGAAGGCCGTGCGCTCCAAGCTGCAGGCCAGGTGACTTGCGGGCGAGCGTGCGGGCGGGCGCTGTGCGCCGGCGCATGCAGGGGCTGCAAACGCATCCGGCCTGTGGCTTGATGCGGGCCGGGGACGGCGTAAGCCAGAGCACGCACCTCGCCGCGCAACTGCCCCCTGGGGCGCGCTGCCTATGCGTCCTCTTTCCCTTTATGTGCCTGAGCAGGTACAAGACGCTGCAGACCAACAAGGACGGCGTGCGCTTCACCACCAAGGCCTTGGAGGCAGAGGCGGCCAAGCTGCAGGACGCCTCGCATCAGTATGAGGAGGTGCAGCGCGAGCTGGTGGAGCAGGTGCGCTAGCACTGCCGCCCCCCTTGCTGCTGCTTCCGCCTCTTTGCGCCTGTCCTGGGGAGGGGCGGCACCAGGACGAGGAGGTGCAGCGCGAGCTGGTGGAGCAGGCGCGCCATCACCCCCCCTTTCCCCCTTGCTTCCACCTGCCTGCCTGGGGAGGGGCCCCACCAGGGCTAAGCAGCTAGTGCTGCAGGTTTGCTGGCAGGCTCACTTTCCATCCCGCCGCTCTCGGGATTGCCGCTTTCGGCAGGAGCAGCAGCAGCGACGCCACCAATCACGCAGCGGGGCGCACGGGTGGTGCGGCAGGGAACCGCGCTCGCCGCAACAGCGCCGCACACGACCCTCCCGCCGCCGCACCAAGCGGCTGCCGTACGGATGGCTCAAGCAAGGCAAAGCGGCTCACGCCAAGAGGGAGAGCGCCTGCTCCCCATCCTCCTCCTCCTCGTGCTGCTCCTGCTCCCCTGCGCAGGTGGTGGCGGTGGCACACACGTTTGTCGAGGTGTGGGACAGCGTGGCGGGGCTGCTGGCCGAGCTGGACGTGCTGGCGGCCTTTGCCGACCTGGCGGCGGCGGCGCCCGCGCCCTACGTGCGGCCCACGCTGCTGCCCGCCGACCAGGGGGAGCTGGTGCTAGAGGTGCGACGGGGTCGTGGGTGGGTGGGTTGGTGGGTGGGCAGGGCATGAACTGCGAACGGCGCCAACATGAGGGCTGTTCGCGCAGGCTTCTGCCACCCAACCAGTCGGGCTTGGCGTTGCCAGGTCGGCGCATCAAGCAGACGGAGGCGAGTGCAGGGCATGGGGCCGGGGCCAGACTGTGCGGGGCGCGCTTTCCCCGTGTGCGTGTCGCTGCGCGCGCTGGCCTGCGCAGGGGTGCCGTCACCCGTGCGTGGAGGCGCAGGAGGGCGTGGACTTCATCAAGAACGACTGCCGCATGGAGCGGGGCAAGTCGTGGTTCCAAATCATCACGGGGCCCAACATGGGAGGCAAGAGCACCTACATCCGCCAGGTGCGCGCCCTGTTGACTTTCCCTCTGTCTCTCTTTCTCTTTGGACTTTCTGGGTGCGACGCTCCTCTCTGCGGCGCTGTGGGCGCGCGTGTGAAGCAGCCCTCTCCACGTGATCACAGCGACGGCGCGCCCCCGGCTGTGCTTCTTCCCTCGCATGCCCTGCACCCCTCGAGCCTCGTCCCGCGCCCCTCACCTCGAAGGAATAACTCGCCTCTGCGCCTCGCGCGCCGCCCAGCCTCCCGCTGGCGCTGTCCCCGTCGCCATCCCCTCCTCCGCCCGCAGGTGGGCGTGGCCGTGCTCATGGCTCAGGTGGGCTGCTACGTGCCCGCCGACGCCGCGCGCCTGGCCGTGCGCGACGCCGTGTTTGCGCGCGTGGGCGCCGGCGACTGCCAGCAGCGCGGCGTGTCCACCTTCATGGCCGAGATGCTCGAGACGGCAGCCATCCTCAAGGTGAGCGGCCAGCGCTTGCCCCTTTTGCTGTCTGTGTGCTGGGATGCTCGAGACGGCAGCCATCCTCAAGGTGAGCGGCCAGCGCTTGCCCTCCTTGCTGCGATCCCGCCCACCCCTCTACAGCTGGTGCGGTGCCCTCCCCGCCACGCTCTGCGCCCGCCCCCCCGTGGCGCACCACGGCGGGGCGGTGGGACCGCTTCCATCCCTGATGTGCGGCGTGCACAGCGCCCACTGCGAGCGCCCCATGGTGCGCGGTGGGCCCTGCAGGGTGCCACGAGCAGCAGCCTGGTGATCATCGACGAGCTGGGGCGCGGCACGAGCACGTACGACGGGTTTGGGCTGGCGTGGGCCATCAGCGAGCACCTGGTGCAGGAGGTGGGCGCGCCCACGCTCTTCGCCACGCACTTCCACGAGCTCACCGAGCTGCAGAGCTGCGTGCCAGGTGCGCGTGCTGTGCGCGCTGTGGCGGTGGCGGTGGTTGGAAGGGGAGGGGCACACAGGATTCTTGCTCTCCTTGCGACGCCCCAGGGCTGCGTGGCAGCTGGGGAGGCTCAGGAGGCACCTGGCCTCCTCCAGGGCCTGATGACATGTGTGGTGGTGGCGCAGGCGTGTGCAATCAGCACGTGTCTGCCGTGGTGGACCCCGACAGCGGGCGCCTCACCATGCTCTACCAGATTGTGGCCGGCGCCTGCGACCAGTCCTTTGGCATCCAGGTAGGTGCGCGCTGCTGCGCCGTTCACGCACAGTGGCTGCCGTTCGCGGCGGTCCCGCGTGCATGGTGTGCGCGGCGCGGCAGGGGCGCGGCCCCGGCCGCTCGCCGCTGTGGCCCACACAATGTCTTGCAGCGCAACGGCACGCGAGCCAAACACGTGGCGGGTGCATGAGCACGTCCTCCACCCGCAACGTATGTGTGCATGCCCGCGTGTGCTGTGGGTCAGGTGGCTGAGTCGGCCAACTTCCCCCCCGAGGTGGTGGCGCTGGCCAAGCACAAGCTGGCGCAGCTCGAGGGCACCGAGGCCACCGGCCTCAAGGTGCGGCCTGGGGGGCGGCGGCGCCGCTGGAACGCTCACTTTGGCCTTCTCGCTCTCCTCCTCGCTCTACATGCCCCTCGCCCTGTTTCGCCTGTCGACGGTGCCGGTGCCGGAGCGCATTTTGGGTGGCGTGCAACGGACGTTGGGTGGTGGTGCGACCGCACGCATGGGCGGCCGCAGGAGGCGGCGGCGTCCAAGACGCGCAAGCGCCGCCGCGTCGAGGGCGAGGCGGAGGGGCAGGAGGAGGGCGGCGGCGGCGGCGGGGAGGCGGCCGAGGAGGACGCGGCCAACAACGCCGGGCAGCTGGCCGTGGCGGCCGAGCG
>VFQP010003931.1_pt1 | contig 14471 bp, 26 predicted proteins | sample 3512351 | NCBI WGS metagenome assembly VFQP01 (sample SAMN10412372, study PRJNA504923) | tailings metagenome | isolation source: Relicate 1 Philex TSF1 revegetated site | place: Philippines: Tuba, Benguet | collected 2017-08-29 | reverse complement strand
GTGTGTGTGTGTGTGTGTGTGTGTGTGTGTGTGTGTGTGTGTGTGTGTGTGTGTTTTGTGTGTAATGCTGTATGTACAATCATGCACACACACACTCAACACACACACGCACACACGCACACACACACGCACGCACACACCTTTATACCCCTTCAAACACCTACACACAGCGCAAGGAGGAGGAGTATGGTGTGATGCTAGGTAAACACAGGGCATTGATGAAAACAATACGCAATGCTGGTCAAACCAAAGCCACAGAGGGACACGTGGCACCCCCACTGGATGTGCAAGTCGAGGTAGGGGTAGGTGTGTTGTTGGTGTGAGAAATGTGATTGGTGTCATCTATAGGGGGAAATGTGATTGGTGCCATGTATTTGTGTGTAATATACGCACGCACCGCACCTGCAACTCATATGCACACCACCTACATACCGTGTCGTATATATATACATACCAACACACCTAGGTGGTAGTGGACCCGGAATCTTCCATAGAAGCACCTCAACCCCTGTTGTGTATACAAATAACAGGTCATGGTGGGCAATGCAACACCCTTGCCCTGCATACCACATGCCCACCACCACTGGTGCTTGCTGGGGTATGTGTGGAACACCTGTTGATGAGAAAAAAAACCAAAAGGAAAAAAAAAACGAAAGAAAACAAAACCACCCTCTCGATCATACCTTCCCAACACCCCCCCCACCTCCACCCTCACCGTTCCCTTCCCCACCCCCCACATCAGGCACCGCCAGCAATCCCCCCACTCCCACCTGGAGGTGTATTCAAGTGCAAGATCCCTCTCACATGGGCATCAGATCTCCCAGTGGCACCCACAGGCAATACAATCACAGTGACACTACAGTACATGGGGGGCAATGAGACACCTGGGTGTATACAATATCATGCACGGGTATGTAGTGGATTGTATGATATACGTATATGGTGTGTGTGTATGTGTGTGTGTGTGGGTGGGTGGGTGGGTGTGTGGGTGGGTATCAGTCCCACAAAAACACTCTACAAAAATACCTACAACCCAATAAAACACATGCAATACCACCAAACCCTTACACAACACCTACACACCAACACAACCCCACACAAAAACAGGTCCCCCTCGCTGCCTATGGTAAACTGACCCCCCCCGCAGCCCGGGGCGATTTCAAACTCACCATTGACGTAGGGGGCCCCAGTGGGGCCCTCCCACTGACAGAGGTATTTGCTGACCTGGCAGCGAGAGCACCTTCTGGAACATGTGCGGCAAATATTCTCACCTTTCAATTGCCACACTCGGGAGATGTGGTAGGGGGGGTTGTGAGTGTGTTGTGAGTGTGTGTGTGTGTGTTTTGTGAGATTGTTGTGTTGTAACGCTGTGTGTGTTGTGAGGTTGTGTGTGCAACACGCAACCCACCCACCAATCATCATCAACCACCGCTGACTAATAATTACCTCACCAGTGTATCACTTCATCAGCGTATTCCTTCATCAGTGTGTTACTTCATGAATGTATTACTTTCTTGTCAAAATCACAGGTCAGCCTGCTTCTCTCTGTACAAACTGGTCGCTATCGCCTCCATGCAGACACCTTTTCCCCCATGTGGCTCCTATTAGATGAACTTCTGTATCGTAGACGTACCCATAGTGGTGGTGGTGGTGGTGGTAGTGGTCGTGGTGGTGGTGCATGGCATGATACACATGGTCAACACAATGTACAACCTGGTCAACACGGTGTACAATCTGGTCAACACGGTGTACAACCCGGTCAACACGGTGTACAATCTGGTGTACAAAAGATACGTCTTCATCAAGAGGGGTTGGTGGAACCACTTCCATTAGGGGATGTGCTAGCTGCAGCAGAGCATCACCTGCAGCTGCTTACTGGGTTGGAACATGCACATGATGCACTTGAACGACAGTATGTGGTGACTTGGGGTGGTGGTGTGTGGTGTGTGTGGTGGTGTGTGTGGGGGTGTATATGCTTGCACTGTGCATGGTTGTGTATGCTGCTGATGCTGTTTTCACCTCCATGATGTTTTTCTAATGCATGCATCACATCCATCAATGTCCATCTATCAATGTTGTTCATTACCACACACACCCACACCCTCACGTTCACCCTCTCACACAAACATACACTCCCTCACCTTCACCCTCACACACATACACCCTCTCTCGCACACACAGTGCAACATTGTATAGGGTCACACAGCAGCGACTCATTACTACATACAAGGACGTCACCCCCTGTCCCCTGCATCACCTAGACATGCTGCTTGATGAAACATACAGTGCCATAATAAAGCATGGTATGAGGGAGTATGTGATTGGCTGAGAGGGTATGTGATTGAGAGGGTATGTGATTGAGAGAGTATGTGATTGGTAGAGAGAGTATGCTTGCTACCATGTCTACACGTTGTCATTGTACACTCTTACCTACACACTCTCACACCCCTGTACACACAATACCCCTTTACACACAAAACCCCTGCCATCACACAGCGGATGAAGCAATGGTTCTGGAGAAGCAGTTGCACATGTCGAGCTGTACCTTGACAACATGTTTGCGCATGCTGTGCACGCTGTGTCAAATCAAGTACAAGCTGGATCACAGGTATGCAGAGACACCATGCATATAATACACACATATATATGCACACAAGTACACATGCACACAAGTACCCATATACACAAGTACACATGCACACAAGTACACATGTACAGTAGCTATGTAGCTATGTGACACACCATATATACAAATACACATGGACACAAGTATCCACAGCCACCATGTACACAAGTACCCAATAACAACACACACGAGGTGTACCAACACCACCAGACACAACCCCTCCACACTAGGTCTGCAGAGGAGCTTCACCGTGCACTGGTTCCATGTCTTGCTGGCCCCACAGATACACTCCCAAGCTGCCTACAGCGGGTGCATGATGCCGCCCATGCCCTTGTGCATGGCACACCCCCAGCGGTGCAGGAGGTGGATCTCGACAAGGATACACCACCGCTGACAAAGGATACCAGTGGATTGCAGGCAGCACTGGTTGCTCTGGCGGATAGGCTGCAGGCTGGGCAGGGGCTTGCACACACAAGTAGTGAAGGTGTTGTGGGTGAACAGGAGCGAGGTGATGTTTAGTATGTGTTGTGCACACGTTTTTCTCTCAGTTTTTCTTCTTCTGTTACTAACTGTAAATACTATGAATTGCAACCACGTCACTCTCAGTGAGCAAACGGTTTAGCATGTATTGAGCAAACTTGTACTTGCGATTGTACCATGGAGGGTGATTCAAAAGAGCCCAAGAGCAGTGTTCGCACACGCTTGTGCACTGTATTGTATACTACATTATTGTCGAGGCCACATGCACACCTGAAAAAGCACAAAGCAGGAGCTGCCATCGTGCTGCGGTATGGTAGGGAATGCCACACAGCCTGCACAAGACACGACCACCACACCTGTGCCACCACAGCACTTCCATCATGATGCTCTTGGGCACAATCATTGCTATTATTGGCACCAAGGCACTGGGGGATGAGTCACAGTTGGGGTTGCAGGTGAACAATGCCGCCCGTGTACGTGGGTGATCACAAGGTCACATGGTCATATGGTATATGTCACATGTAGGAACAATGATGTTTCTGGATCCATTGCATGGATGGCATATTTTTTCCACAAGCTTTCATTACTCATTGTAGCAGTACACCACATCCACACACATCCACACACACATCCACACACACCCAATACACATCCAATACACGTTGCATCACCCAATACACAGTGGGGTGCAGTCACTGGTATTATTGCTGGTGCAAGTTCTCCTCTGGTTGGACTTGCAGTGCAGGTTGCAGTGGAAAGAGCAATTGGTACCATTGCTGCTGCATGGCTGGCGTATGGTGTCCTTGTGGTATGTTGTATACTTGTTGGTATGGTGTATGCTTGTTGATGTGGTGTATGCTTGTACTTGTGGGTACATGTGCTACCATGCCTTTCTGCAACATGTGCATATGCACACACAAGATGTGTACGAACACTACAATTCACCATATACATACATTACAAATCAGCACACACGCAATTCCACACACACAATTTTACCACAGGCTGGCCTATCATCTGCTGCGATGGCAACATTAGCATGCATTGTAGGATTTTTTGGTTGCCTCTTATTTGCATGCATCTACACGTGGCACGCTTCCAAACTCTTTCTCCTGTCACTTTTTGTTGGTAAGTACACCTCAAGGGGGCGAGACTGTACATAATGTGTTGATACTGCATTACATAATGTGTTGATACAGCATGTATGCAAATAGCGTTGACTGTCATACTTTTCAATAACAATCCTTCTCTTGCAAACCCCACCAACATCATCCACCATCACCAACATCATTCTCCTTCTTATCCCTCCTCTTTTCCCTCATTCCCCTTTTCCCTCACTCTCCTTTTCCTTCATTCTCCTTTCCCCTCATTCGCCTTCCCAGTTATATTCGGTTCATATGGAGTGGACCCAACCCTCCCAACAGCCAGCCCTGTGTACGTAGCAGCTGCTCGAACAGCAGGCTTCACAGCTGGTGCCATAGTGCTTGCAGTGCTGTGGGTGGTGCTCCTGCCCACTTCCTCTACAGGGCAGGTGGTGGCTGCTTTTCACACTGCACTGCAGAAGCTCACGGCCTTGCAGGTGGTTTTGTGTGTGTGTGTGTGTGTGTGTGTGAAAGGGAGTGATTGGGAGTGAGAATGAGTTATAATGAGTGATTGGGAGTGAGAATGAGTGGAAAGGAGTGAAAAGGGCTGCATGGCATACCGTAACATGTGGGGAATCTATACTCGTACTGTATGTTTTATCCAACTATGCCATTCTATTGTCCAACCACATTACTATTGGAAATATTGGATTCCACATATTTTCACAGGCTGATGTATTTGGTATCATTGGTGTGCACATGACAGAGGACACCCCCACCCTGCCCAAGCATGTGGCTGTGTCCCTGGAAACCAATGAAAGCACCACAAAATCCCGCACCATGTTTGCTGCGGCAGGTGAAATGGCAGCACATGTACAACACGACGCATTTGAACTATACGGTGGTTTGCTGGCAAAGCTGCATGGCCTGCAATCCATGCGGCATGAACGATATGCAGGCACTATACCTTGGGTGGGCACTCGGCTGATTCTCCCCTGGCGGCCAGTGCACTTGATATTCCTGCCACCACCAAGACCACTCATTCCCAAACACAAGGTGCAGGATGCATGTGCATTGTTGTTTTGCATGTGCATTGTTGTGGCTTTTGTACAAGATGTGGTGCTTGTTTGTGTTGTGCATGTGTGAATTGTGCATATCCTTTTGCAACCGATGCCAACCCACACCAATAATGCCAATTCACATCAAGTCCCCATTCACACAAACACCAATTCACATCGGTTCTCACACAGGTTGACAATTTGGCTTCCAACATTGGCACCATGGTCAAAGTCATGGAGATCCATTCCTCATTTGTGTGCAGCATTGCTTCTGTACCTGGCTATGAGAGTGCATGGATGCGACACCCACGTCATGTGCAATTGGAAGAGTGGGTGCGCACTTCGTGTATGTTTATGGAGGCACTGTGTGGCCATTTTCCCAAGGCATGTTTTTTGTCTTTTTCTACAGGGACCACATGGGGTTGTATTGTCCCCCCAGGTGCATGCTACAACACCACCGATCAAACAGTCATCCCCCTCTCAATCACCCCCTCAATCACCCCCTCTCCCTGTCAACAGCACAGGCAGACTTGGTTGTGAAAGACTACGTCCCACCAGACGCAGCACTTGAGCTACAACACGCTGCAGCACAAGTGGTCCACCCCAACAACGAAACGGCTGCATTGTGTGTGCGCTTGAGGCCATTTTTTGTGCGGGGTATGGCACCCACTGCGTTATATGACGTGTTGAGAAGCACCCAGGAGGAGGGACCTGAAGCATCATGGGAGAGGGCAACGGTATGATAGGGGTGGGTGGATAGTGGTGGGTGGATAGTGGTGGGTGGATAGTGGTCCCTGTGTGGTCCCTATGCTGTCCATGTACATGGCCCATGACCTGTATATCCCATGCCCAACCAACACAACCTTGTGAGTTCTCACAGCACAACCTCATGTCCAGTACAACAGCATGAGTGCAGGGGCACACAGCAAAGAGATATTGTGTGCATGACCCTCCCAATCTACAATGACCCTCCCAATCTTACTGTGCACCACTTCACAGGTGTACATAACCGTCATCAAGTTGCTGGTGGAGTATGTTACAGAGCATTTACTTGACCTGTATGAGGCGGTCAATGATTTTTTGGAAAGTGTGCCGGGGAGTGGATGTGTGGTGGGGCAACGGCCAGTGGGCATCAAGGCACGGTGGCTGGAGGAGGTGCAGCACATGGCAGCTCTTCGTTGAAACAACAGTTGTTTGTCGAAAGCAAAGAGAGTTGGCAAAGAGAGTTGAGCAAAGAGATTTTTTAATTCTTTTTGGGGTGATTATTACCCAGCAGTATTCTTTCAACTGGGTTCAATTGGGCCCGTCTGATGTGAAAATATTGCAAATTTTCATTGTTTTTTTTTTTCTACTTGTGGCTTGCAATACAATGCAACAACAATGGGTTGCCTAAACGCACGAGCAACTAGAGAAAATCCTTATGTAGATAATACTCTCCTGTTAGATAATCTCACGTATCATTGTTATAACCCACGCAACAAATCCCTAAAAGCTTCTCTCACTCTTTGTACTTGGTGATATACCCAACAATCCCCGTCCCTTGACAATCTGGACACCCCACAATGCATCCATTGCGCCCCTGGCACAAAAAGCACGGCCCACCCTTCATCAAGTTCCACCGCACTTCCTGAATCCCATTGCGTGGGATGATGTCCTCCATCTTGCTCCCCATAATCTCCTCCACACCCTTGGTGTTTTTCCCCTTGCCATCACACCAAAAACACGTCAGCATGCCTGTATTGTTTGTGAGTATGGTGCATATCGTCATGCATGTTTATTCTACGACATTCCATCATCACCAACACCCCCACATCTCCGACACACAGCATACCGACACCCTGACAGCGTTGGCAGTTGGATGATTCTGGGATCAATGGACCCTCCCCTCGCAGTGCTCGCTCCTTGCGTTGTAAAAACACCCTCTGTTCCTCTGTGCAGGTGGAGGGGTCCACTTGGTAGTCACAGGGGCCCTTGTCCTGGTGTGTGTGGTGGGTGGGGGGGGGTACTGCTGACAATCACCACTATCAAGAGTACACGACTGCACAGAGATACAAAACATATATACATGTCACAGAAACCACATCATGGACTTGTAGGACTCATGTCAGCACTCACACATGTCGTATTGATGTTCTCATCACGCACATTGTTTGATCCAACAACACAACACCAACACACACACACACGTCCTGTACACCCTACATCTCAATAAACATTACATCACAAACACCCCCCACCTACCTGCTTTTCAAACGCCTTTTGTCGTGCAGATCTCGTCAATGCCAATCGCATCGCCATCAACCGAGCCATGGCACTATCAACCACATACTGCGCCTCTCTCTTGACTGTCTCCCTCAATTGTCCGACACCCCCTGCTGCATCTGATGACGCACCACCATCAATACCACCACCAATACCACCAATCCCTCCCATGGCACCATTGCTGCTTCTGTTTGTGTACCCGTACCCGATTGCCCCCCCGTTGGTACTACCCAATCCCACCCCATTTCCAGCACCTCCCCCCGGTGGTGCGCTGTTCTCCCCCCCATTTGCTGTTGCAGACCCACCAGACAGGGGGGATCCGGGATCTGTACCAAACGCCTCCCGGTCCCGCTGCCACCAATTGGGATCGTCTTTGATGGCATCTGTCTTCCACCATTCCTCCTTGGCCACTGCTTGCCATTGTGCAGCGGGGGAGAGGGGTTGGGTGGGGGGGTCGGTGTTTGTGGAGGGGTCAGTGGTGAGCGTGTCGTTGTCACTGTGGTTTTTTGTGGGGGTGGTGGCGGTTGGGGTGTGTGTGGGATGGGATTGGAGGGGTTTGACCAGCGATTCACTTTTCATACACAGACAAACACACAATATATATACACACAATACATATTTATACCTGCCATACCCATTACTCGACCAGCAATCCACTTTCCACACTACACACACACACAACAAACACACCTGCCACTGCTGCTGCTTGACCAAAAGTCCAAAGACGCCTCCTCCTCCTCCCTCTGCCTCAACTTGTCCTTCCACCACTCCTCCCCCGCACTTGCCTCCCACTCGGCCCTTGCTGCTTGCATGGTGGGGGACACCACCCCATCCTCCTCATGGTCATTAGGAGAGGAGGGTGGCACGCGACGCTCGAGCATACGTTGGCGTGCAGCAGATTGGGAGATGGCACGCATGGCACCCAATGCCACCGCAAGGGCAGCTGCTGCTGCAAGTACTTTGAGTGGGGTATGTGGATCAAAGGGTGTGGTGGGCGTGGTGGGTGCGGTGGGAATGGTGGGTGTGCTAGGTTGTGGTGATGTGGGAGAAGCAGGATGGGTTGATGATGATGCTTCGCCAATGTCTGCCATGGGAGTGTTGGTATACATCATGGTTGCTGTACCCACATCAGTAGCAGTGTATGGTGTGATACAGTGGTGCTGCATGGATGCCATGTTGTGGGTGTGCATGATCAACATGTGGCGTGTGGTGAGCGCCATGTGGTGGTGGCGGTACATGTGGTTGATGGCATGGCGTTGATCACGAGCACAAGTGGCGACCCACGCTGACACTGGCGGTGCATTGTGTGTGGATGTGGATGCCATGGTGTGCGCCACAGCTGCAGCAACGCCAACCTGAGAGGCATCGATGTTGGGTGTTGCATGATGTTGATGTTGGGTGCGTGATGATGGTCATCCTTCTTGCGATGGAAATTTGCTACCCATACCGTGCACAACACCAGCCCATGATCAAACATCCATGCAATGGATGGGTCATTCTGTGGTAGTGTGGATTGGTATGGTTAAGGTTGGCAAGAGCGTGCATGGATACCATACTGTGTTGATTTCACACCTTGCTTGCACAGCATATTGCATGGGATGCACGTGTCCCAGGTTGGGTGTTTTGACTGCCAGCGCGCGTGCATTGCAGCCGATGCATAGCAAAGACGGCACTACGAGTGCCTGCAAGCGTATGTAACTTGTTTGTTACTTATATAATACACCAAGTGCCCCCATCAACACGTTGGGGTTGATCGATGTGTGCTTGCAAAACATTGCCTTGCTCAAAAAAATGTTTGACCAAACTGTCCTCACTCAACCAGACTCTGATACCAATCAACGAATGCCATTTATTTAATATATCCACATTCCACATTCCCAACATTCCCAGTACCAGCAGCACAGCCGTCAACACATCTGCGCAACCAATCAACAACTGCCGGCTTGTGCCGTGTTCTACACACGTCGCTCCCATGAACACAGCAGCAACATAAGCGCACTACAACCACGCACCGGAAAGCATGGTGGACGACGCTGTGCCAGTGCCCAAGGCCCATCAAAAGCGGAAATCCGGCCGCAAAGCAAGCAAGAAGAAGACAAAAAAGCAGGGCGATGCAGCCACCGCTGCCGATGCCAAGCGCAACCCCAAGGCATTTGTATATGCCAGCAAGGGCAAGGCTGCTGTGCAGCGCATGCGCACAGCCGACCGGGACCAAAAGCGCCTGCATGGTATGAGCATCCACCCATTGAATCCCATGGAACATGTGGGTGGTGGTGGAGCATTTGACATTGGTGCAATAGACAGCATGGTGCAATAAGTAGCAGCAGCATGCGCACGTACATGGTTTTATACACTCTCCCACATATGCACAACCCCCAATGTGCATGTACCCTCTCCCCACTCCACCTGCCGAACACATGTTGACCATGTTGACCAGCACATCTTCAATCTTCAACATCCCCACCCCCCCACCCACAGCACCGGTGGTGGAAAAGCCCCTAGAGGAGCCCCCCCCCTACGTCGTTCTGGTACAGGGACCCCCTGGTGTAGGCAAATCATTACTGATCAAATGTCTTGTGAAGCATTTCACCAGGCAAACCATTGTAGACATGAGGGGCCCAGTGACAGTGGTGGCTGGTAAGGCACGTCGAGTGACGTTTATCGAGTGTCCACAGGTATGTACTCGGTTTTTGGTTTGTGTGTGTGGGAGGGGCTTGTGTGTTGGTGCTTGTGTGTTGGATGGTTGGTGTGTCACACACTGAATGGTACACACACACACACACTGAATGATTCACACGCACACCCATTGCTTCACATACACATATGCACCACACAAACCTCCCTCCCCCCTTGTCTATACACAGGATTTGAGTTCAATGATTGATGCAGCCAAATACTGTGACCTAGTGCTCCTCCTCATTGATGGCTCATTTGGATTTGAAATGGAGACGTTTGAATTTTTAAATCTCCTCCAGGTACATGGCTTCCCCAAGGTCATGGGGGTGCTGACACACCTGGATGGGTTTCGGGATAATAAGTCGCTGAAAACGACAAAGAAGAATTTGAAGCATCGTTTCTGGGCGGAAATATATCAAGGTGTGGGTGTTGGTGGGTGGGTGTATGGGTGGGCTTGTGTTGGGAGGTGTAGGCTGTCATTATTTGTGCATGATTTGACAAGAACAAACCATCTCGAAAACATACGCACCTGGTTGTTTCACCTCAATATGTTTCCCAACCATCCCTTGTTCTCCCCCAAACCAATCCTCACCCACCCCCACTCACCCTACACCACCTTCAGGCGCCAAGCTCTTCTACCTCAGTGGCATTAAAAACGGCCGCTACCTCAACCGGGAGATCCTCAACCTCGCCCGTTTCATCTCTGTCATGAAATTCCGCCCCCTCTCATGGCGCACCTCCCACCCCTACCTCGTGGTCGACCGTTTTGAGGAACTCACCCCTGTGGAGGATATACGCAGCAACCCCAAGTGTGACCGAAGTGTAGCCCTGTATGGGTTTATGAGGGGGACAAACTGGCGGCCCCAACAGGCTGCCCACATAGCAGGTGTGGGGGACGTGACGCCTGAGGACATAGAGGCGCTACCAGACCCATGCCCCACCCCCTCGGTGGCCAAAAAACGCACGTTGAATGAGCGGGAGCGGTTGTTGTATGCGCCGATGAGTGATGTGGGGGCATTGTCGTTTGACAAGGATGGGATGTATATCGATATACCTGACTGGAAGGTGAGTTTGTAGGAGGAGGGGGGGGGGTGTTGGGGTGGTGTTGGGGTGGTGTCGGGGTTGTGTAGGATTAATGTAGGTGTGTACTAGTGGGTGACCCACATCAATTCCAACTACAATGGTGAATCAAACACACACCACACCACCACCACACAGGTACAATACACCAAACAGCAACATGCCACAGACACCCAACAACAACAGCAACCACCAGAGGGGGAGCAGATGGTGATGCACTTGCAAGACACTCGAGTTGGTGTTGATGAAAAACTGGGTGCAGCAGAGATACAGCTGTTTGCTGATGGGCCCGTCCTCAAGGGGGGGGACCTGGGGGGCCGGGGTGGGGTTGGTGTTCACGCCACACCGAGCAGTGAGGAGGAGGAGGAGGAGGGGAGTGAGGAGGAGGGGAGCGGTGGTGTATTGGGGGGGCGGGCATCTGTGGAGCGGGTTATGGACGGTGGGTCTGGTCGTTTGCGAAGGAGGGTGGTGTTTGAGAATGCTGTAGTGGATGACGTGGGTGAGGATGAGAGTGATGATGATGAAGACGGTGATGATGTGGAGGTAGATGATGAAGGAGAGGAGGAGGAGGAGGGTATGGGTGCTGCTGCAAAGTGGAAGACAGGTGTGTGATTGGGTGATTGTGTGCAATAGTGTTGTTGAAAAACATGGTTGCATGTGGTATGTATATGTATTGTATCCTTACAATCACATGCGTATGCCTGGGTATCCCAATCATGTGAACAATACACACCCACCCACCCACATACACACAACACAGATCTCCTTGGCAAGGCAGCAGCCACACTCAAGGGGTGGGGACGCAACCTGCAGGAACTTGTGTATGGTGATGCCCACCCCAGTGGTCAACATGATGGTCAACGCAATGGTCAACACCAAGGAGAAAGTAGTGATGATGAGGAGTTCTTCAAGCCTAGGGGCCACAATGCAGGAGGTGCACATACACCGGTATGTTTGCTTTTGTAGTTGATTGTTTGTGTTGCTGATAGTCTGTGTTATTTATATTTATTACTGCAGTATTGTCAATAGCTGCCTTGACTATGTAGGATTGATTATGGGCATTTCATACATATCTCCCATGTTTCTCCCAACACTCCCCTCTCATTCCTTGTTACTTGCCATGCCCCCTCTCCTTTTCACTCCCCTTTCCTTTCATGCCCCCTTCAGCTGGACGCCCTTGATGCACCAGACACACTGGACACCAACATCATGCCTTTGGATAAATCATCAATAGAAGAGTGGTTTGTGTCTGATGCGAGGCAAACACTGCGCAACCGCTTTGTGACAGGTAGGTGGTGTGTGTGGTGGATGGGGTGTGTGGTGGATGGGGTGTGTGGTGGATTGTGTGTATATGTAGGATGATTATGTGCAGTATATGAAGTATGTGTAGTATGCACAGTATAGAATAATGTAGAGTAATGTATAATAATGTACAACAATAGAGTAATGTAGAATGATGTAGAATAATATGAACTATTACTCACTTATACACTATTATATACAATAATACACTATGATATATAATAATACACTATGGCACCATGGTGATGACATGTGTCTATCACTACAGCAGCACCTCCTGTAGTGGTCTCATCCCCTGTGTGCTACAATGTATAGCTTGGTTGTAAAAACCTTGTGCAGCTCTTGCATCTGTATTTGGTTCGTTTGCCAAGCAACATGTTGGTTTTTTTCTGTGTATTTTCTGCATGCTGTATGCGCCAACACACAAAAAATGCTCGAGTACCTTTCCCCCACACAAAACACCTCCTTCCCTCACCCAGGGGATTGGGCTGCAGGCAAACGCCGCAGCACTGCCCGTCCCTCTACAGCAGACGATGACGAAGACGCCCATGATGATGTGGCTCATGATGGTGGGTATAGGGATGGTGGGTATGATAGCAATGAGGAGGATGCGGTGTATGGTGATTTTGAAGACATGGAAACCGGCATGAAATACACTGGTGGGGATGCTGTGACTGATGCTGCTTTGAAAGCTATCCGTGCAGCAGAGGCAGAGGGGGGTGGGGAGGAGGAGGAGGAGGGGGGGGGGGTGAGTGCTGAGCAGTTGAGGTTGAAAAAATTGGCAAAAAAGGTGTGCATTTGTGTGTGTGCGTGTGTGGTGTGGTGTGTGGTGTGCGTGTGTGGTGTGCTTGTGTGGTGTGCGTGTTACTTGCATGTGCCCTCATGGGCATGTATGTCTCTCCGTCTTTCTCTCTCCCCTTTCCCCTCTCTCTCTCTTTCACCTACACACGCTCATTCACTCACACACCCCTATGCACCACTCCCTCAGGCAACGTTTGATGCGCAGTATGATCAAGGTGATGATGCAGCCGCTGACGAAGAGGGGGGCCCTGCTTCTAAGGGGGGCCCTGCGGGGCCTGGTGATGAAGAAACCTACTATGATGCTTTGAAACGAGAAATGGGTATGTGTGGGTGTTGGGGGGGTGGGGGGGGTGGGAGGGTATTGAAGTGGATGTGTACCACACACACGCACACTCTAAAATACAAAAGCTCAGCTGCTCTACCGACACACAACACTCCCACCCTCACAAACCCACCAACACACCCCCTCACCCTCACTCACCAACACAGCTGAGCGTGCTGCACAAACACGTGCGGCACTGGATGCACTGGAACCTTCCGCCCGCCTTGCTATGGAGGGGCATAGGCCTGGCGCATATGTGCGGGTGTTGTTTCATGGGCTGCCGTGTGAGCTTGTGGAAAATTTTGATCCCAAAACACCCATACTGGTATGAAGTGGATTATGAGGATGATATGGTGATGATGATGATTGTTTGTATGTGTATGCAGTTTCATTGCATGTTGTTTCAACGTAGACATACTCACATACCCCAGCACACACCCACAACACACCCACAACACACACACAACACCCACAACCCACCCACAACACCCACAACACCCACAACACCCACAACACCCACACACCCCCACACAACACACACACAAACACCAGGTGGGAGGTATCAATCAAGGTGAGGACCGCATGGGGCTCATGCAGTTGCGCATCAAACGGCATAGATGGTTTCGCAAGTTGCTAAAGAACAGAGACCCCTTGGTGTTTTCTATAGGTATGCTGTAGGGGTGGTGGTGTGTTATGGTTGACCATTGTGTTTTGTGCAACGGTTGCGTTGTTTTCACCTGTGGTTTTTCCCCCTTTTGTTTCCCCCCCCTTGTCCCGCCCCG
>VFQP010003930.1_pt1 | contig 14480 bp, 13 predicted proteins | sample 3512351 | NCBI WGS metagenome assembly VFQP01 (sample SAMN10412372, study PRJNA504923) | tailings metagenome | isolation source: Relicate 1 Philex TSF1 revegetated site | place: Philippines: Tuba, Benguet | collected 2017-08-29 | reverse complement strand
AGTGCGCGGACGCGGGAGGGGCGATGTCGTTCATGCCTTTGACGGCGCTCAGTTTCTCTGCCATGGGCTGTGGGGTCCGTTCACGCAGGCGTGCCGAACCGCTTCTCGATGTAGTTTTCGACGATGGTCTGGAATTCCTGCGCGATGCCTGCGCCGCGCAGCGTCATGACCTTCTGCCCGTCGATGAAGATCGGCGCGGCCGGCGCTTCGCCGGTTCCGGGCAGGCTGATGCCGATGTCGGCGTGCTTGCTCTCGCCCGGACCGTTGACGATGCAACCCATCACCGCGACCTTGAGACCTTCGACGCCAGGATAGCGAGCGCGCCACACCGGCATGGAGGCTCGCAGGTAGTCGTCGATCTGCTTGGCCAGTTCCTGGAAAGTGGTGCTGGTGGTGCGGCCACAGCCCGGGCAGGCGGTGACCGACGGCACGAAAGCGCGCATGCCCAGGGCCTGCAGGATCTCCAGCGCAACCACCACCTCCTGCGTGCGAGCCTCGCCGGGCTGCGGCGTCAGCGAGACGCGGATGGTGTCGCCAATGCCCTGCTGCAGCAGCACGGCGAGCGCGGCGGTCGAGGCCACGGCGCCCTTGGTCCCCATGCCGGCCTCGGTCAGGCCCAGGTGCAGTGCGTAGTCGCAACGCTGCGCCAGCGCCTGGTAGACCGCAATCAGGTCCTGCACCGCGCTGACCTTGCAGGAGAGCACGATGTTGTTGCCATGAAGGCCGAGGCTCTCAGCCCGCTTCGCCGACTCGATGGCCGAGGTGATCAGCGCCTCGTACATCACCTGGCGCGCGTCCCAGGGCTGCACGCGCCCCGCGTTCTCATCCATCAGGCGCGCGAGCAGGTCCTGGTCCAGGCTGCCCCAGTTCACGCCGATGCGCACGGCCTTGTCGTGGCGCGCAGCGATCTCGACCATCTGCGCGAACTGGCGATCGCCCTTCTCGCCCCGCCCCACGTTGCCGGGATTGATGCGGTACTTGGACAGTGCCTCGGCACAGGCCGGATGGTCGGTCAGCAGACGGTGGCCGTTGTAGTGGAAATCGCCGATCAGGGGGACGTCCACGCCCATGCGATCAAGCTGTTCGCGGATGTACGGAACGGCCTTGGCGGCTTCGTCGTTGTTGACGGTGATGCGCACCAGTTCGGAACCGGCGAGCGCCAGTTCCTTGACCTGGATCGCGGTGCCCACGGCATCCGCCGTGTCGGTGTTGGTCATGGACTGCACGCGCACCGGCGCATCACCGCCCACCGTCACCCGCCGGCTGCCCCAGGCCACCACCCCTTGACGCGTGCGACGCGGCCGCGCCTGGGACAACGGAATCGGCTCGCAGGAACCGGCAGCCGATCGAACGACATCGTCCATGGTCACTTCACCTCGAATCGCGCGACGTTGTTGCGGGCGATGGCCGTCACATCGAAAGGCCGACCGCGCACGGTCACCTGAGCCGACTCGGCGCGACCCAGCACCACGGTGTACGGCGGTGCGCTGGAGAAATCGACGGCATCGCCGGCTTTGAGCATGCGCTGAACGACCACGCTGCCAGCCCCGTTGGTCACTTCGACCCAGGAGTCCCCGGTCGCCGCGATGGTCAGCAGGCTGCCGGCGGCAACCGGCGTCCTGGGCGCAACCGTGGCTGGCGCCGAGGCCGCCGGCGCCGCTTCGGGAACCGGCGCCACGAGCGTCACGGCGGCCGGCATGCCGGAGGCAGATGCTGCGGCCGACTCCACCGGCTCGGCGGCGACACCCGGCTCTTCAGCCGCCACGGGTTCCACCGGTGTGACCACGGTGTCGACTCCCGCATCGGCGGCCTGCGGGTCTTGCGCACGGGGCAGGAACACGATGACCAGGGCGCCCAGCAGCAGCACGATGGCCGCCAGCATGGCCGGGCGCGAGAGCCACGACAGGGGGTTGGCCGGTGCGGGGTCGCTGGCCGGTTTGAAGGGCGCGTTGATGGCATGGCGGGAATGGCCCAGTTGCGGCGCCACGCCCTGGGGAATCTGCTCGAGGATGGGCGCGGGGTCGACCTTGAGGTGGCGACAGGCGCTGGAAGCCAGCGCGCGCGCAAACGTGAGGTCGGGCAACTCGTTGTAGCGCCCTGCTTCCAGCGCCTCCAGCTTGCGCACCGGCACCTTCAGTGCGGCCGCGAGCGCCGCGATGTGCAGGCCCGCCGATTCGCGGGCAGCGCGCAGCAGCACAGGGCGGCTGACCGTCTCCGCCACGTTCTGGGCGTCACTCATCGAAAGCCCCCCGCTGGTAGGACGCCCACTCGCGCGAATCGGGATAGCGGCGACCCAGTTGCTGAGCCAACTGGCGCATCGCCTCGGTGTTGCCCACCCTGCGCTCAATCTTGATGCCCAGCCAGAGCGTCTCGGCGTTGGCCAGATCGGAGTTGTTCAGCCGGCGAATGGTGAACTGCGCCTTCTCGTTTTCACCCCGCCGGTACTGCAACGCAGCCAGGTTGTACGCCGTGATGGGATTGCCCGCTTCCAGTTCATAGGCCCGTGCGAGACTGCCTTCGGCCTCGGCAAACTGGCCGGCGCGCACCTGGCATACGCCCTTGGCCATCAGCGTCTTCGCCTGTCCGCCATACACGGGGCTGCTCAAGGCTTGCTGGAACAGATCGATGGCCTGGACGTAACGCCCCTGGTCGCACGCGAAGAGACCGTAGTGGTGCAGAACGTCCGGGTCGCGCGGATTGAGTTGCTGGGCACGGCGGAAGCTCTCCTCCGCCAGCGGAATCTGGTTCATGCGGGAGTACACCAGGCCGCGCAAGGTGTAGGCGGCAGCGTAGGTCGGGTCGGCGGCCAGCGAGAGCTTGATCTCGTCCAGCGCCACCGTGGTCTGTCCTTGTCCGAAGTAGCCGGCAGCCAGTTCCAGCCGGATCCGCGCCCGCTTGCGAGCCTCCGGCTCGTCGGATTCGGTGATCGGCTCGACCGTCCGGCCAGCGCTCACACCGGGCGCCGCACCCGGGGTCTGCGCGCAACCCGTGAACAGGACGGTGGAGGCCAGCGCCAGCAGCAGCGCAAACGGCCACCGCCGGAGACTCGTGTCGGAGATGCGGAGCGCTTGGGTCATGCCTGCCTTTCCTTGCGGACGATGCGAATCGGTCTTGCCGTGGCTTGTCGGCGCTGCGCCAGCCGGCTGGCCGCGTTGGTGCGATCCAGCACATCGCCAGCCAGTTGCCCGCAAGCGGCGTCGATGTCGTCGCCACGGGTCTTGCGCACGGTGGTCACCACACCGCCCTCGTTGAGGATCTGCCCGAAGCGCAGCACCACGGGGCGCGACGAACAGGTCAGACCCGAATCGGGAAACGGGTTGAAGGGAATCAGATTGATTTTGCACGGAACACCGCGCCCGCCATGCCCCTTGAGCAGCGTGAGCAACTGCCTCGCATGTTCCGGCTGGTCGTTCACGCCGTCGAGCATGCAGTACTCGAAGGTGATGAAGTCGCGTGGCGCGGCGGGCAGGTAACGCAGGCAGGCGTCGAGCAATTCCGCGATGGGGTACTTGCGGTTGAGCGGCACCAGGTCGTCGCGCAGGGCGTCGTTGGGGGCGTGCAGCGAGACCGCCAGCGCCACTGGGCAATCCTGGGCCAGGCGCTCGATCATGGGCACCACGCCGGACGTGGAGACCGTCACGCGTCGGCGCGAGAGGCCATAGCCATGGTCATCGAGCATGACGCGCAGCGCGGGCACGAGGGCGTTGTAGTTCTGCAAAGGTTCACCCATGCCCATCATGACCACGTTGGTGATCACGCGTTCCCCGGGCTGCTTCAGCTGCCGGCGCAGGAAATGCTCGGCATGCCAGAGCTGCGCGACGATTTCACCCGTGGTGAGGTTGCGCGAGAAGCCCTGGTGGCCGGTGGAGCAGAAGCGGCAACCCACGGCGCAGCCGGCCTGGGACGAGATGCACAGCGTGCCACGGTCGTCTTCGGGTATGAACACGGTCTCGACCGCGTTGCCGTCACCGACGTCGAACAGCCATTTGATGGTGCCGTCAGTGGAATCCTGGCGGGAGAGGACCGGCAGGTCCGCGATGGTGCAGACGCCGGGCAGCTTCTCGCGCAGGCTGCGGGCGAGATCGCTCATGTCGGCGAAGTCGGCCGCGCCCTTCTGATGAATCCAGCGAAACAGCTGCACGGCGCGAAAGCGCTTCTCGCCCAGCTGCTCGCAAAAGGCGGCCAAACCCTCGAGATCGAAGTCGAGCAGGTTGGCCGTCATACCATGATCAACGCGAGTAGACGTTGAGGCCGGCGAAGAAGAAAGCCACTTCGGCAGCGGCGGTCTCGGGAGCGTCCGAACCGTGCACGGCGTTGGCGTCGATGCTGTCGGCGAAGTCGGCGCGGATGGTGCCGGCAGCGGCCTTCTTGGGGTCGGTCGCGCCCATCAGGTCGCGGTTCTTGGCAATGGCGCCTTCGCCTTCGAGCACCTGGATCATCACCGGGCCGGAGATCATGAAGTCGACCAGATCCTTGAAGAAAGGACGGGCCTTGTGCACCGCGTAGAAAGCCTCGGCTTCGCCGCGCGCGAGGTGGGCCATGCGGGCGGCCACGACCTTCAGGCCAGCGGCTTCGAAACGGGCATAAATCTGGCCGATGACGTTCTTGGCGACGGCGTCGGGCTTGATGATCGAGAGGGTGCGTTCGATGGCCATGAGAATCCTGAAGTTGTTGGGTCAATCAACCGAGGCTTTGAGACACCTCGCAAAGCCTACGATTCTACATCGGTCGAGTGAAACCGCCTTGTCCGGCGCGGGCTTCAGCGCGACCCGGAACGACCGCCCCCACTGCCGCCGCGGCGGCGCCCCCCGGGCGGCGGGCCACCCCGGCCGGCGTTCTGCTCGCGGCGGCGCTGCAAGGCGTCCTGGCCGATGTAGCCGAAGGAGGTCTTCATGGGATCGGGCTGGGCCTGGCCGGTTCCCGGCACTTTGCCCCCGCCTTTGCCGCCACGCCCTTTGCCCTTGCCCCCGGGACCCGAGGCTGCGCCACCCAGGCCGTAGCCACCGGCTCGCCGGTCATCGAAACCGGGGCCGTCGGCGCGGCTGCCCGGCGGGTTGCCCTGGCCGCGTGCCGCCTGCCCCCTGCGCATGGGTTGCTGGCTGGGATGGCGCCCGGGCACCCGCTGTCGACCGGTGGTGCCTTCCTCGCCGCCCACCGGCATGCCGGCTGCGGCGGTCAATCGACCGATGTCCCGCTCGTCGAGCTCGATCCAGGCGCCGCGCTTGAGGCCTCGCGGCAGCATCATGGCGCCGTAACGGATGCGGATCAGCCGACTGACCGCGTGACCCACCGCCTCGAACATGCGACGCACCTCGCGGTTGCGGCCTTCGCCGATCGTGACCCGGTACCAGCAATTGGCGCCCTCGCCACCACCGTCCTCGATGGAGGCGAACTGGGCCATGCCGTCGTCGAGGCGCACGCCATCCAGCAGGCGCTGCTTTTCCTCGTTGGAAAGGGCACCGAGCACGCGCACGGCGTACTCGCGTTGCAGGCCGAAGCGGGGGTGCATCAGCCGGTTGGCCAGCTCGCCCGAACTCGTCAGCAGCAACAGGCCTTCGGTGTTGAGGTCCAGCCGACCGACCGACTGCCATTTGCCCTGCATGAGGCGCGGCAGCCGCCGGAACACCGTGGGCCGGTTCTGGGGGTCGTCGTGCGAGACCACTTCGCCCGCGGGCTTGTGGTACGCCAGCACGCGTGGCGGCGGTGGCGTCATGCGCACCCGCACCGGCTTGCCATTGACCTTGATCGTGTCGCCGAGCTGGATGCGCTGGCCAATGTGGGCCGGCTCGCCGTTGACCGAGATGCGCCCCTCCAGGATGAGTTGTTCCATCTCCAGGCGCGAACCCATGCCGGCCTGAGCCAGCACCTTGTGCAGCTTGGGCGATTCGGGTTGGGCGCTCAGCACACGCTTGGCCGGCAGCGGCAGGTCCTGCGCCTGCTCGGCGTCGTAGGCGCCGCTGACCACGTCGTCGAAGCGCAAGGCTTCGGATTCGGCGTGCTCAGCCGGGATGGGAGGTGGGGTCGCCGGGTTCATGAGGTTCCTGTGAGGAGGTGTCCAGCGCCAGCGCATCGTCCGGGCTGGCATCGGCTGCGGACGCAAGGTCTGCGGCCTCGGGCACTTCGGCGGATTCGGGCTGCAGGCTGGCCGACAGCGAGTCGAAATCCAGCCGGTCCAGCGCCGACTCCTGCACGTCGCTGCCTTCCAGCGGGGGCAACTGGTCCAGCGACGAGAGGCCGAGATCGTCGAGGAACTGGCGCGTGGTGGCGAACAGCGCCGGCCGGCCGACGGTCTCCCGGTGGCCGATCACCTCGATCCAGCCTCGGTCCTCAAGCTGCTTGATGATCAGGGAATTGATGGTCACGCCCCGGATGTCTTCCATGTCGCCGCGCGTGACGGGCTGGCGGTAGGCAATGATGGCCAGCGTCTCCATGGTGGCGCGGCTGTAGCGCGGTGGCTTCTCGGGATGCAGGCGGTCGAGGAACGGGCGCAGCTCGGGTCGGCTCTGGAAGCGCCAGCCCGTGGCCACCTTGACGAGTTCCACGCCGCGTCCGGTCCATTCGAGTTGCAGATCGGCCAGCAGCGACTTGAGCGTGTCGGCGGAGACTTCGTCGTCGAACAGCGTGCCGAGTTCGCGCACCGACAGCGGCTGGGGTGCGCAGATCAAGGCCGTCTCGAGGACGCGCTTGGCATCCGTGGTGTTCATGGTGTCGATCGGTCCAAATTCCGGCTTGCAGCCGGGGCGGTCAGAAAGGCATCGGGCCCGCCGCGTCCCTGCCGGCCGCGTTGACCGTGAAAGGAATCGAAGGGGTTCAACCGGTTGCCGTGGCGGGCAACGTCAAGGGATTTGTGGGTCCAGAAAGCCGCTGGCCACACGGGCGTGATTGTAGCGGAGGCCGCAGGCGGCCATGGCCGCCTGCATGTCGGCCGGCGGTTCGCTCTCGAAGTCGAGCGCCTGGCCGGTGGTCGGGTGCCGAAGGCGCAATCGGGTCGCGTGCAGGGCCTGCCGGGCCATGCCCCACTGGACACGCCCTCCATACAGCACGTCACCCACCAGCGGATGGCCCAGCCAGGCCATGTGCACGCGGATCTGGTGCGTGCGGCCGGTGTGAAGCTTGCACGCCAGCAGGCAGGCCTGGTCCGTGCCGTCGATCCAGCGCACCCGGGTCTGCGCCGGCTTTCCGCTGCCGGTGTCCGGACGCACCACCGCCATGCGCAACCGGTTGTGCACGTCGCGACCGATGGGCTGGTCGACGCCCTGCTCTGGCGCGCCCTGCCAGCGACCGTGCGCGAGGGCCAGGTACTGGCGGTTCACCTCGCGCGCGGCGATGGCACGCACCAGCGCCTCCACGGCCTGCCGGCTCTTGCCCACCAGCATGAGCCCCGAGGTGTCCTTGTCCAGCCGGTGCACGATGCCCGCGCGCGGCAGGCTGGCCGCAGCGGCGTGGTGGGCGAGCAGGCCATTGAGCAGGGTGCCGGTCCAGTTGCCGGCGGCGGGATGCACCACGAGGCCCGCTGGCTTGTGGATGACCAGCAGGTCGGCGTCCTCGAAGACCACCTCCAGCGCCATCGGCTGGGGCACGAAGGCCTGCGCCTGCAGCGTGGGCCGCAGCTCGACCGTCAACCGGTCGCCCGCTGCCGTGCGCGCCGCCGGTTTGCGCAGCGCCGTGCCCCGGAGCACCACGGCCCCGTCGGTCATGAGCTGCTGGAGGTAGGAACGGGAGAACTCCGGAATCAGGGCCGCCAGGGCACGGTCGATGCGCCAGCCGTGCATGTGGACGGGCACTTCGCAGACACGGGTCTCGGCCTCCGGCGCGAGCTCGTCCGGGAGCCCCTGCGGTGAACCTTCTGACACATCCCCCGTCGATATAATTTGCGCTGCCAAACCCATTGTCCCGTTGTAAAGGTGCATCCTTGATGCTTAGTTTCAGATTATCGGCCGTGTCCTCCTGTGTGTTGGCGACCGCGCTGGTGTTGACCGCCTGCAGCACCAAGCCCGTGGACGAAACGGCTGGCTGGAGCCCGAACCGCATCTACACCGAGGCCACCGAGGAGCGTTCGGCGGGCAATTTCGAGAAAGCCGTGACGCTGCTTGAAAAGCTGGAAGGCCGCGCAGCGGGCACGCCACTGGCACAGCAGGCCCAGCTCGACAAGGCGTACACCCACTACAAGGCCAACGAACAGGCTCAGGCGCTGGCCGCCATCGACCGCTTCCAGAAGCTGCACCCGGCCAGCCCGGCGATGGACTACGCGCTCTACCTCAAGGGCCTGATCAACTTCAACGACAACCTCGGCCTGTTCGGTTCGCTGGCCCGGCAGGATCTGTCGGAGCGCGACCAGAAGGCGGCCAAGGAGTCTTTCGAATCCTTCCGGGAGCTGGTGAGCCGTTTCCCCGACTCGCGTTACAGCCCGGATGCGCGCCTGCGCATGACCTACATCGTCAACTCCCTGGCGCAGTACGAAGTGCATGTGGCGCGCTACTACCACAGCCGTGGCGCCTATGTGGCGGCCATCAACCGCGCGCAGTCGGCCTTGACCGACTACACCGACGCGCCAGCGCTGGAAGAAGCGCTGTTCATCATGGTGCAGTCGTACGATGCCCTGGGCATGACCCAGTTGCGCGACGACGCCCGACGCGTGATGCAGGCCAGCTATCCCCGCAGCGAGTACCTCAGCAAGGGATTCAAGTCGGTGGACAGCCCCTGGTGGAAGATCTGGTAAGCACCAGCGCATCCAGGGCCGAGGCCATCTCGACCTCGTCCTCCAGCCGGCGCATGGCCGGCAGAGCCTCCAGCAGCCGGTGGCCGTAGGAACGGCTGATCAGCCGGCGGTCGCCAATCACCAGCACGCCGCGGTCCGACTCCGACCGGATCAACCGACCCGCGCCCTGCTTGAGCGCCAGCGCGGCCTCCGGCAGCAGGCCGTCGCTGAAGGCGTTCAGTCCCTGGGATTCGAGCTGGCGCGCACGCGCCTCCATCAAAGGATCGTCGGGCGGCGGGAATGGCAGCTTGTCGATCACCAGCAGTTGCAGCGTGTCGCCGGGCAGGTCCACGCCCTCCCAGAACGAGGCGGATGCCACCAGCACCGACGCCTCGCTCGCGGTGCGGAAACGCGCCAGCAAGGCACGACGGGAACCGCGCCCCTGAGCGAGCACCTGCAGCGGCGGGCAGCCGCCCTGCGCCATCCGTTCAGTCAGGTGCGCGGCCAGGCGGTCTGCCGCGCGCAGTGTGGTGGTGAGCACCAGGGTGCGCCCGCCGAGGCGCGAGGCCCAGCGCGCCACCGCCTCGGCGAGTGCCGGCGTGTGTGCCTCATCGCCAGGATCCGGCAAGTCCTCGGGCACGTACAGTGAAGCCTGCGCGGCGTGATCGAACGCGCTGGGCACCTGCATCGTGCGCAGGCCGGGCTGGTCGACCAGGCCGACGCCCCGCGTGAACCAGCGCAAGCTCGCTTCGCTGCCCAACGTGGCGGACGAGAAGATCCAGCTGCGGTCGCGGGGCGCATCGGGGCTCAGCAATGCGCGAAACAGCGCGGAGCTGTCGGTCGGAGAACGCACCACGCGCCACGAACGCCCATCGCCCCACTCCACCCATCGCACGCCTTGGGCGTCGGCCTGGCCACCAACGAGTTCGCGCCAGAGCTGGCGCATCGCCTGGGTGCGCTGGAAAAGCCGCTCCAGCTCGGCACTGGCCTGGGCCGTGGCGTGCAGCGCTTGTGCCGCCGCCGCCAGGGCTCGATCCAGCCCAACCACCGCCTCCGTCCAGCGCGCCGGCTCCACACCCTGGGGTGCGGCGTCGGGCCAGCGGGCGCGCGCCGAGACGGCGCGCGGCAAGGTCAGAAACGCCTTGCCCGCCTGCTCCAGACCCAGGGCGAGATGCGCCCAGGGCTGCTGCCCCCGGGCCCACTGGGGCCCCTGTTGGGCGAGTTCGGTCGCCAGCTCGCGCAGGGAACCGAAGCCGATGGACCGACCGAGAAAGCCAATGCCGGTGTCGTTGAGCTGGTGCGCCTCGTCGAACACGACCACCCCGGATGCGGGCAGCAGAGCGGCCACGCCGGTCTCGCGCAGGAGCTGGTCGGCGAAGAAGAGGTGGTGGTTGATCACCACCCAGTCGGCTTGCAAGGCGTCTTCACGCGCGCGCACCACATGGCAATCGGCGTGGCGCGGGCAGGTGCTTCCCAGGCAGTTCTCGCGCGTCGAGGTGATCAGCGGCCGCAGGGGCGAGCGTTCGTCCAGTCCATCGAGCTCGGCGAGGTCGCCCCGGCGCGAACGCTGGGCCCAATGCAGCAGGCGCGTCAGGCTCGCCGACACGGCGGGGTCGCGAAGGCCTCTGGAGGCCGGGCCGTGCAGGGCCTGTTCGAGGCGATGCAGGCACACGTAGCTGGCGCGCCCCTTGAGCAAGGCCACGCGCACCGGCACTCCCAGCGCGGCCAACACGGCCGGGATGTCGCGGGCGAACAGCTGATCCTGCAGGGCCTGCGTTGCTGTGGAGAGCAGTGCCCGCTGCCCGCTCAGCAGCAAGGGCACGAGGTAAGCGAAGGTCTTGCCCACGCCGGTGCCCGCCTCCACCGCCAGGCTTTCGCCCGCCTCGATGGCGCGGGCCACGGCGAGCGCCATGTCGCGCTGGCCAGGCCGCTCGCGCATGCCCGGCCTGGCGCGTGACAGGGGGCCGTCGGCAGCGAACGCCGCGGCGACCCCGGATTCCAGAGGGTTCAGAGTGGTGGACAAAGTCACAAGCGGCGCTTTGGCGCCGTTGAGCGGCGCAAGATATCTCGTGTTTGATGATAGGCTGGACGAGCTTGGCCCATCCACGGGTCCCATCGCCTTCTTCGCACGAATCGCTCCACGGCTTCCACCCATCCATGTCCAAAGGCTACCGCATCCAGGCATCGACCGGCATACACCGGGGCGACCGCGACTACCAGCAAGATCAGGTCTGCCTGCTGCACCATCCGCGCCACGGCAGTTGCATGCTGGCCGTGCTCGCGGACGGGATGGGGGGACGCAGCGGTGGGCGCAAGGCGTCGGACCAGGTGATGCTCACCGCGCGCCAGTTGTTCGAGCGGTACGACCCCGACACCGACGACGCCGGCTCCCTGCTGCGCCAGATCGTTGAAGAATCGCACCTGGTGATCAAGCTCACGGCCGTGTCCGCCGAGCAGGAACCGCACAGCACGATCGCCGCCTTCCTCATCAACCCCGGCGGCGACAGCCACTGGGTGCATGCGGGCGACTCGCGCATCTACCATTTCCGCAACGGCAAGATGATCTTCCGCACCATGGACCATTCCTATGTGCAGACGCTGGTGAACCAGGGCGAGATCAGCGAGGAAGAGGCGCTGGACCACCCGCACGCCAACATCCTCATGGGCTGCCTGGGCACCGAGAACGATCCGCCGGTGGACATCCATGTGGTTCCCCAGTTGCACCCGGGCGACGCGCTGATGGCCTGCAGCGATGGCATCTGGCACTACTTCACCCCGGAAGAACTCTCCAGCACCATCGCCATGCTGTCGCCCCGCGAGGCCTGCGAGTTCCTGATCCAGAAGGCCCGCACGCGCGCCAAGGGCATGGGCGACAACCTGTCCCTGACGATCGTCAAGCTCGAACCCCTCGGCTGAGCCGGGGCCGTTTAGGTCAGCCCGGTGTCCACCAGCCGGTGCTCCAGCGCCAGGAATTCCGCCGACTGCATCTCACCCAGACGGGAGACCGTGCGCGGAAACTCGTGCGACATCGGACCTTCCAGGTAGAGCTGTTCCGGCGGCACAGCGGCCGACATCACGAACTTGACGCGCCGGTCGTAGAGAACGTCCACCAGCCAGGTGAAGCGGCGCGCCTCGGAGGCCTGGCGCACCGACATCTGCGGCACGTTGGACAGCATCAGCGTGTGGAACTGCGTGGCGATCTCCAGGTAGTCGTTCTGTGAGCGCGGTCCGCCACACAGGGTGCGGAAGTCGAACCAGATCACGCCGCCGGCGCGTCGCAGCGCATGGATCTGGCGCGCCTCGATGTGCATGACCGGGTCCTGGTCACCCACTTCGGCCAGCTGCGCAAAGGTGGCTTCCATCGCCGCGTCGGCCTCGGCACCCAGCGGGCAGTGATAGAGCTGGATGTGCGTGAGGGTGCGCTGGCGGTAGTCGGTGCCGTTGTCCACGCTGATGACTTCCAGACGATCCTTGAGCAGCGCAATCGCGGGCAGGATGCGTTCTCGGTGCAGCCCGTCGGGATAGAGATCGTCCGGATGAAAGTTGGACGTGGTGACAAAGCCCACGCCGGCCTTGAACAGCGCGTCCAGCAGCCGGTGCAGGATCATGGCGTCGGTGACGTCGGCGACATGGAACTCGTCGAAGCAGATCAGCTTGTAGCGCTTGGCGATGCGCGCACCCAGCTCGTCCAGCGGGTTGACGGTGCCCTGCAGTTCGCGCAGCTCGCGATGCACCTCGCGCATGAACTCATGGAAGTGCAGGCGCGTCTTGCGCCGCAGCGGCACGGCCTCGAAGAAGCATTCCATCAGGAAGCTCTTGCCGCGCCCCACCCCGCCGTGCATGTAGACGCCGCGCGGAATCTCCGGATTGATGAACAGCTTCTTGAGCGAGTTGGAGCGTCGCTGCTTGTAGGCCGCCCACTCGTCCGCGCAACGCTCCAGCGCGTCCACCGCGCGCTCCTGCGCCGGGTCGGACGTGTAGCCGCGCTCCTTGAGCGCGGCCTCGTAGATGCGGCGGACGCTCAAGATCGCCGAATCAGAAGTTCAGCGTGCGCTTGTCCACCGCCAGCGCGGCCTCCTTGGTGGCCTCCGAGAGCGAGGGGTGGGCGTGGCAGATGCGCGCGATGTCTTCGGCGCTGGCCTTGAACTCCATGGCGACCACGGCTTCAGCGATCAGCTCGGAAGCCATGGGGCCGACGATGTGCACACCCAGGATTTCGTCGGTGGTGGCATCGGCCAGAAACTTCACCATGCCGGTGGTGTCGCCCAGCGCGCGTGCCCGGCCATTCGCCAGGAACGGGAACGTGCCCGCCTTGTAGGCGACGCCATCGGTCTTGAGTTGCTGTTCGGTCCGGCCCACCCAGGCGATCTCGGGGCTGGTGTAGATCACCCAGGGAATGGTGTTGAAGTTGACATGCCCGTGCTGGCCGGCGATGCGCTCGGCCACGGCCACGCCCTCCTCCTCGGCTTTGTGCGCCAACATGGGGCCGCGCACCACATCACCGATGGCCCACACGCCCTTGAGGCTGGTGCGGCATTCTTCATCCACCACGATGGCGCCGCGCTCGTCGAGCTGCAGGCCCACGGCCTCGGCGCTGAGGCCGATGGTGTTGGGCACACGGCCGATGGAGACGATGAGCTTGTCGGCATCGAGGGACTGCTCTTCGCCCTTGGTGTTGGTGTAGGCCACGCTCACGCCCTTCTTGCCGGTCTTGACTTCGCCCACCTTCACGCCGAGCTCGATCTTCAGGCCCTGCTTGTCGAATGCCTTCTTGGCTTCCTTGGCGATCTGCTGGTCCACCGCGCCCAGGAACGTCGGCAGGCCCTCCAGGATGGTCACGTCTGCACCGAGGCGCCGCCACACCGAACCCATTTCCAGGCCGATCACGCCCGAGCCGATCAGCACCAGCTTCTTCGGCACGGCACCGACACGCAGTGCGCCGTCGTTGGAGAGCACGGTCTCTTCATCGAACGGCACACCCGGCAGGGCGCGCGCGTTGGAGCCGGTGGCCACGATCACCTGCTGGCCCGTGATCAGCTCTTCGCTGGCACCCTTCACCTGGATCTCGTAGCCCGCCTCCACCGCCTTCACGAAAGAGCCACGGCCGTGGAAGAACGTCACCTTGTTCTTCTTGAACAGGTAGAGGATGCCGTCGTTGTTCTGTTTGACCACCGTGTCCTTGCGCGCCAGCATCTTCGCGACGTCGATCTTGACGTTGGTCGCGCTGATGCCGTGGTCGGCAAAGTGGTGGTTGGCGTGGTCGAAGTGCTCCGACGACTGCAGCAAGGCCTTGCTGGGAATGCACCCCACGTTGGTGCAGGTGCCGCCCGGTGCGGGGCCGCCCGTGGCGTTCTTCCATTCGTCGATGCAGGCCACCTTGAAACCGAGCTGGGCGGCGCGAATGGCGGCAATGTAGCCGCCGGGACCGCCACCGATCACGACGACGTCAAATGCTTGGGACATAGGATTCTTTCAGTTCAGTGACACCGCGGAACCGGCTTTGCCGGGCCGCAGGTGTCGCCCCCTGAAGGGGGGATTCGGCTACACGCAGTGAGCAAGAAACGGGGGTGGGTCAAATATCGAAGAGGATGCGTGCCGGGTCTTCCAGCGCCTCTTTCATGGCCACCAGGCCCAGCACGGCTTCGCGGCCGTCGATGATGCGGTGGTCGTACGACATAGCCAGGTAGTTGATCGGGCGGATCACGATCTGGCCATTCTCCACCACCGGACGGTCCTTGGTCGCATGCACGCCCAGGATGGCCGACTGCGGCGGGTTGATGAT
>VFQP010003928.1_pt1 | contig 14482 bp, 16 predicted proteins | sample 3512351 | NCBI WGS metagenome assembly VFQP01 (sample SAMN10412372, study PRJNA504923) | tailings metagenome | isolation source: Relicate 1 Philex TSF1 revegetated site | place: Philippines: Tuba, Benguet | collected 2017-08-29 | reverse complement strand
AGGAGGGTCCGGAAGCAGTGCACCGAGGAGAGAGTTGAGTGCCTTTTGTGACGTGCCGCAGGGCGTGGCGCCTCCTTTTCTGCTCCCGGAACCAGGGCTCGCATGGCGTGCGGTCCACCTCATCACTCTACGGGAGCGCGCCAGCGAGCGCCGGCAGCGGCATAAGGGTGGGCCATTGGCGACGAACATCAGGCGCGACTCCCCCGCGACCCCTGCGCCCCTGGCCAGCGCTGGCGCCGCCTCCCTATCCCGCTAGACCTTCCCCCCAACTGCGCTCTGGTGGGCGATCCTCGCGCAAGCGGGCTGCCAGCACACCACCTGCCGTGCAGCCTCCTTGGGGCGCGCAAACGTGACTCATGGGTGTGATGGCCAGTTGCACTCCAAAGCAAGCAACCGTGCGCACAACGCCTCGAGCGCGCCAACGTCAGCACCAGCAACGCCTCGGGACGCCTCTCCGCATCGTCTCGCAGGTGCTGCGAAGCCGCCAGCGCTGCTGAGCCCAGCGCCCTCAGTACGGGTCCGGCAGGCCACCCGCCAGCGACACCTCGCGCTCCAGGCCGCCGCCGCCGCCGCCGCCGCCACCTGCTTGCGTGCGCAGAGCCAGCACGCTCGAGAGACCGTGGGTCCTGACGTAAAGCTGCTGCATACCAAACCATCGCCGGCACCCTCAGGCGCGCGCACCAGGAGACACAGGCTCCTCCTCTTCCACGTCCCCCGGCGCGTCAGGCACTTTGAGGCGCATGGCGCTCACGTCGTCCAGCAACCCGCCCGTGGCCGCCGCCCCCGCCTCAATCGTGCCCAGGCCCAACTCCCCCAGCGAGTGTGCCCCCTCGGACTCCTCCTTCCCGTCCTCCTGGCCCTGGCCCTGGCCCTGGCCGCCGCCCCGCATGGCCCGCCGCATGCCCTCCTCCTCCCCGCGCTCCTGCTGCTCCACCAGCGCCCGCTGCCTGGCGATGTGCCCCTGCTCCAGGTCGGGCTGCGTGAGGCGCGGGCCCAGGTCCGGGCGCACCTCCACCACGCCAGGAAGCGACGCCCCCGCTGGCGCCCCCACGGCCCCGCTGCGCACCGCGCCGCCCGCCTCGCGCGCGCGCTCACCCGCCTCGCGCTCGCCGGCAGGCGCCTCGGCCCCCGCCGTCGCGCCACCGGCACCGCCCTTGCCCGCGCCTGCAAACGCGAGGTTGCGTTGTCGTGCGCGATGTGTTCGGCGCTCGCCAGCGCAGCACGAGGGGTCGTTCGCAAGCGAGGCACTTCCTCGCTGTCGCTTGGCGACGCACCTGGGATGACGGAGGCGACCGCGCCCTTGATCTTGCCGCCCGCCTGCGCGGCGCCCTGCGCCACAGCGCCCGCCGCCTCCTTGACGCGCTCCGTCGCCGCCTGCGCGCTACCGGCCACCGCGCCGCCCGCCTCCACGACCGCGTCCTTGGCGCCCTCGGCGGCGCCAGCGACGGCGCGCCCCGCCGCCTGCGCGCCTCCCACCACCGCGTCCTTTGCGCCCCTGGCCGCGCCCGCCACCGCCCCTCCCACCGCCTGCACGCCACCCGCCGCTCCCACAGCCGCGTCCCTCACGGCGACCGCCGCCGCCACCGGCGGCGCCACCGCCGCCAGGGCGGCGCGGCCCACTGCGCCCGCCATGGCCTCCGCGCCCGCCTGCAGTGCGCCGGGCACGCCCTGCGCCGCATGCTTGGCCGCCTCCGCCGCGCTAGCCGCGCCCGCCTGCAGCGCGCCGGGCACGGCCTGCGCCGCCTGCTTGGCCACCTCAGCCGCCTGCGCCGCCGCGCCGCGCGCCTTGTCCACCGCCGCGGAGGCCACCGACGGCGCCGCCTCCGCCGCACGCGCCGCGGCGTCACCTGTACGTCGACGGTTCCGTTCCACGGCAATGACAGCAGCAGCAATTCAGCGTGCTGCGACTTGCTGCACCACGGGGCGCAAGCCTTGCGCGTGCTTGAGAGAACGAGCGCACCTGCGGCCCGCGCCACCTGGCCAGCCACAGGCTCGGCCCTGGCCACCAGCTCATCCCCGGCACGCAGCAGCCCCGCCCCCAGCGCGTCCACCGCCGGCGCCACCGCCACGGCCGCCTCTCTGGCCGCGCCCGCCGCCGCCCCGCCCATGGCGCCCACGGCTCCCGCCGCCTCGCGCACGCCCGGCGCCGCCCCCGCCGCCGCCGCCGCCGCTGCCTGCCCCGCGCGCCTGGCCTCCCGCGCCAGCACGCCCGCCTCGGGCCCCGCCCGCTCCGCCACGCGCTGCACCAGCGCGGCGCCGGCGTCCACCACGCCCCGCACGCCGCCCACCACCGCCTCCACGCCCCCGGCCACCGTCCGCACCGCCCTCCCCGCCGGCGTGTCCGCCGCCACCTCCCCCACGCCCCCGACCGCCTCCCGTGCGCCCTGCGCCGCCTCGGCCACCGCCGCCGCCGCCCGCCCCACCGGCGTGTCGGCCGCCACGTCGCCGGCGCCCCGCACCGCCGCCCGCACGCCCTGCGCCGTGCCCAAGGCGCCCTGGGCCACCACGGGCACCACGCGCCGCACCGCCGCCTGCACAGCGCCGGCCGCCGACGTCACGGGGCCAGCCTCAGCGCCGCCGCCGCCGCCGCCGCCCTCCTGGACCGCCGTGCCGCCGCCGCCGGCCGCTGCCGTGGCCAGGAGCTGCTGCAGCTGCTGCCCGCCACGCTGCAGCGCGCCGCCCACGGTGGCCTGTGCCGCGCCCGCCACGCCCAGCATCCTCTCCACCGCCGGCCGCTCCATCAGCGGCTGCGCCGCCGCCGCCGGCGCGTGGTGGTGGTGCTGCTGCTGCAGCTGCTGCAGCTGCTGCTGCGCGGCCTGCAGCTGCCGGCGCTGCCACTCGATGAAGCCGTAGGCTGTGCCCAGCACCAGGCCCAGCGCGTCGGCAAACAGGCCCTGCTGCTGCTGCCGCTCGCCCGGTGGGGCTGCCGCGGGGGCCGGAGCGGCAGCCGGGGCCGGAGCGGCCGCGGCGGGCGGCGGCGCCTCCGCGTCCATTGCGGTGGGGGCGCCGGGGGCAGGCTTGGCGTGCGCGGCGGGCGTGGTGGGTGGCGGGGCGGCGGGCTCCGCTGGCGCGCCCTCATCGTGCTCCTCGTGCTGCTGCTCCTCCTCGTGGTGCGACGGCTGCTTCTTGGCGGGGCTGCTGCGCTTCTTGCGCTTGGTGGAGAAGGTGGAGCGGCGGCGCCGCTTCTTGGGCGTGGGCTTCTTGCCGGCGGGCGCGGCGGGCTCCTCCTCCTCTGCGTGCTCGTGCTCCTCCCCCTCGTGTTGCTCGCCCTCGCCCTCCGTCTCGTCCTCCTCCTCGCTGCCCTCCAGCTCGCCAGAGACCTCGCCCTCCGCCGCGGCGTGCGATCTCGTCGTCATGACGCGGTGGCCGCTCGTGGCCGGCTTTTTCTTGCGCGCCTCGTGCTGCTCCAGCAGCTCCTGGCGCGTGGAAGTCTCGCTGCGCTTGCGCCCGCTCGCCGTCGGCGAAGGCGCGCTGCTCTTGCCTCGCGGCTTGGCGCCCTTCTTCGCCGGCGACACGACGCGCGTGGAGCCCTGCTCCTCGCCCTGCTCCTCCTCCTCGCCCTCCGCCTCCTCCACGCCTCCAGGCTCAGCTGCCGGCGGCGCTGCTTCTCCCTCCTCGCGCATCGGGTGGTCCGCTCCCTCCGGCACATCGACCCCGTAGTCGCCGTGGCGCGTGGTGATGGGCGGCATGATGGTGTGGCGCGACGATGACGGTTGCTGGTGCTTGTGTGCTGCTCGCAAGTGAGCTCTTCTGCTGTGTTGCTGGCTGTGTCCTGCTGCCCGCGTGCTTTCTCGCGAATGGTTGAACTGACAGGCTGTCGGTGCAGGGAGACGCGTTGCAGGGAGCGGGGCTGCACCAAGCACACAGGGCCGCACACATGCACGCTGACAAAGAAAAAGAAGGACGGGCCGAGGGGTCCGCGCTCACGGTCGACGACTGCAACAAACAACGCGCACACCCACACACGCCACACAAGAGAGGGGAAGAAGCAGACCAGGATCAGCTCCGCAATGCGCACTGCATGTGAGGACCACGCCTGGAGCGCCTGGAATACGACTCTGCGCGTGCGTGCGTGAGAGTGAGGCGCACGCCACGCACACCGGTCCGACGCTGCTCCAACAAGCACGAGGGCACGCACAACGGCACGCCGACCCGCGCAAACGCCTTCAGCCGGCTTTACCTGCGTCCTGCTCTGCGTCCTTCTCTGCGGCCGCCTGCCCACACACGCGGAGAAGGGCGGCGCGTCAATCAAAGCCGCGCCGCACCGCGCTGCGGGCGACAGCAGGAAACCCCTGGACACCGCCCAGACGCCACCACCGCACACAAATCGGGGGGTGGGCGTGGCAGAGCCAAGCACGCCATCACCGCCGCTCACGGGGCCTTCAAACGGCGAGGGACGACAGGTCCAACAGTCGCTGTTGCCGTCGCCGCCGCCACACCATGCGTGCTGTCCCACCGCGAGAACTTCAAAGGGAGAAGGGGGAAAGAAAAGCTGCGGCGGGAGATCTGCGCCGCCCCCCGCGACGACCAACGCGGCCGGATATGCACAGGGAGGGCGGCGCAGGTCCGTCCAAATGGGGTTTGGTTGTTCGGGTCGCTCTCTCTCCGAGGCAGACGCGCCCAGGCGCCCTGGACCTGAGACGTGCGGGACGCGCAGAGCGAGCGCGTGGAGCAAGGCGGCGCCGCTGTGGCGCAGCTTCTCCCACTCACGCACCGCCGCTCACTGCTGTCTCCCTCTCTCTCTCACACTCTCTCTGTGGCACCAAAGAGCATCAGGTCAGGAACCCACCCTCACGTGCGTTCTTCCCAGTCTCCCAGCAACACAGACCTGACAGCTGACTACCGAACGGCGAGCGCCAACCCACCACCGCCGCCCAGGCCCTGACAGCAGCAACGCCGCCGCCACACCGCGCCCCGCACCAATCAAGGGCCAATCAAGGGGCGCCCGCAGGCACACAGCCAAACCAGTGCCTCCTCCTCAGGACGTCGGGTCACGTCGTGCTGTGCCAGAGCGAGACCGCAAGTGCCACCACCCGCCTCCGCGACAACCAAGTGTGCCCCCAGCCCAGGGCCGCAAGGTCCGCGCCCGCCTCCTGCTCCCATTTCCTAGCTCGCCGCCATTCTGCTCTAATCATGACGATGGTAGTGGTGACGATCCTCTACCAAGACGCGCGGACCGGCACAGCGCCTGCCCGTGCAAGCAGGAGGGCGCCGACGCCCTGGGCCCTGCTCCGCGCCGCCCTTGCACGTGCACACGCACGCGCCAGCTCGGCGGCGGCACCGCCCTCCGTCCTCACGCCGCCTCTCCCGCAGCAGCAGCCGCAGCGCCATCCCTGGCCTCCACGCCGCCCTCGCGCGCAAGCACGCCTCCTCGTCCGCTGCGGCAGCGGCGCTGCTGCGGCTCCTCTCCTCTCCGCTCCACGCCGCCAGAGCGTGGACGGACGCCTGGTCCGTGCGCGCTGCCCGCGCAGGCGAGGGCGCCGCTGCGCCCAGCGGCCGCCTCCTCCTTGCCGCCCTTGCGCGCGCGCTGTACGCCAGCGCGCCTCCTCCTCTGTGCCAGCGGCGGCGCCTCCGCCGCTCCGCTCCTCGCGCCGACACGTGCCTCCTCCTCGCCCGCTTTGACGGCGGCTGCACTGCCACGCCAAGCGGCCGCCTACTCCTTGCCGCCCTTGCGCGCGTTGTAGGCCAGCGCGCCGTGCGCCACCAGCCTCATCTCGTCCATGTAGGTGTCGTACCTGCGTGTGTGTGGGCGAACGCACACGCAACACACGCGCAAGAGTGGGGGGCGTCGAGAGTGAGATGCGCCTCACCACCCACCAGGTGACGCCTCCCGCTGCACCGCCCCACATGCACTCACTGGCACCTCTGCCGCACGTCGCAACGCCTCCTTCCCTCACGCGCAGGGTGTTGGCCCTCCCGCCACACACCGAATTCACTCACCGGTACCTCAGCCTGAGGTTGGGCACGTTGGTCTTGTGGATGTCGTTGCCGTCGGGCCCCGGGCGCCAGTACTCTGCCGCCACCCAGTGCTTCTTGCACGCGTGCGGGAAGCCCGAGTGCAGCACGCCGTTGCGCGCGACCTCGCACAGGTCGGCGCTGCTCAGCTTCCACACCTGCCGCACAGCACGCGCACAGCGCAGGCACAGCACGCGCACAGCACGGTGACGAGGGCGCCGGGTGCACATCGGAGCAGCACGCGTGAGGCGGGCGCAAGGACAGAGCCGCAGTGAGTGCAGCGGGATGCGGGTCGCGGTAGCAATTTGTCCTGTCGCAAGCCCCAACCTCCATGCACGCGCACCTGCGCCGCCACCGAGTACTCCTCCACGAGCGGCTCCTTGGTGAGGTGGATCTGCGCAGAGGGAGGAGGAGCGGCAGAGGCGTGCATGTGTGCACACGCAGCACGTTGGCCTCACGCGCCGCACGCGCCGGCGCAGTTGCGGCCCGCCCTGACGGGTGACTGGCCTCACTGCCCACACACGCCTGCCAGGCGCTCGCTCACTCACCCACCCACTCACAAGCCTGGCCCACACACGCCCTCCCACACACACACCTGCAGCGGGTCGTCGGTGGAGAGTGAGACGCTGAGCCCTCGCGCGAAGAAGGTGGGGAAGGGGTTGCGGTGGTAGTCGAGGAAGAGCGAGTTGTTGGAGAGCGGCGACATGCACAGCCCAATCTGCGCCAGGTAGAAGAGGTACTGCGAGAGGGAAGGAGCGAGCAGAGGCCAGAGGATTAACAAGGGCACAGATTGGTGCGCGGCGAAGCCGCCAGCGCCACACAGCCTCACGCCTCCATCGCGGCAGAACGGCAATGCGTCCCTCCTGCGCTGGCCCTCTTCCGTCTTCCGACGTCACTCTTCCGTCGAGGGAGCTCCGCGCCCGCCTGCTGTTGTTCCCCAAATTCCTTTCCTCTCCTTTCCCTGCACCTTCCTTTTCCTTTCCCTTTCCTTTCAGGCCTCACCTGCAGCAGCGGGCTCTTGCGCAGGTTGATGCCGTGCGCAATGTTCTCGCACAGCATGAAGGCGCTGGCCAGGTGGTCCACGTCGCCCGCCTCGCCGCTGTGCGGCCGGAAGCTGAACGTGTTGAGCCCCCGCGACTCCCTGCAACCAGCACACAGCACGCACAGCATGCACAGCACGCGCCGTCAACCACGGCTCCCCCCCAGCGTTAAGCCCCAACGTCCGCACTTGCCCCGCGCGCCACGCCCTCCCCCCGGCGACGACGACGGCCCCCAGAACGCAGGCCTGCCGCCGCAGCCCTGCCAGCTCGACGCCACGAGAGCCTTGCTGGCGCCCACACGGCCCCCAGAACCGAAGCAACAGGAAAAAGCTGGACAGGACTCGCCTGAACATGGAGAGGTGCTGGCGCCCCGCCCGCTACCAAGAAAGCAGCAAAAGGAAACGCAAGACAGGACTCGCACGAACACAGAGAGGTGCTGGCGCCCCACCCGACCCCCAATTCTTCTCCCCCAACAGCAGCCAACACACAATAATCCTCACCTGAACTTGTTGAGCACATAGAGGTTGGCGTACATGTAGTAGGCGTAGTACGAGTAGGCGCAGTTGTGCTTGGTGGACCACTCGGCCGGCGCGGGGCTGTGCTTGGTGGGCCGCCGCTCGGGCTTGCTCTCGTCGTCCACCATGTCAAAGCCCACCACCTGCACCACCGGCATGCAGGGCTTGCGGTGAGGCCTGCTGCGTAGAGTGTGGCCGCTCTGCCCTGCTCGCGCCGAATCGTGCGTGCGTGCGGTCCCGGCGAGGGCATGTGGCGCATGGTGGTCGGGGCGCAGAGCCCTAAAGCCCTGGGCGGCGCAGCGCACCTGCTGCAGCAGCACGTGGAGCTGCGGGTGCGAGGCGGGGTTGCGCGTCACCTCGAACAGCGGCTCAAAGATGTTGTCCAGCATCTGCGTTGGCATGGCGGCGCCGACCAGGGCTTAGGGCTTAGCATGGGGAGGCGCGAGTTGAAACGCCCGCCAAGCGCTTGGCGTCGGCCCCGCCGGGGCGTCAGATGCACAGTCCCACAACAGCCAAAACGCACCTGCTGGAAGTTCTCGATCACGCCCGTCTCCTTGTAGATGTTGTACAGCCGCGGAACCTGCGAACCAAGGGTGCGACGCCAGCGTCTGCCCTTGACGCAGGCGACCCTCCTCGCAGTCATGCACAACCACGGCCCTCCTCTACACGCCCTGCCCTTCCTGTGCCTGGACCTGCCCTCTCTCTGGCTGCACACCTCACAGCGCACCTGGATGAGCCACACGTTGTTGTCGCTGTAGAGGTTGTTGGCCACCACCCACGACGCCAGGATGTCCTGCGGCACACGGCATGCGGCACACGGCACGACAGCACTCATCGCCCGCTGTGTGCGGCAAGCCCATGCCGGCCCCCCCCTTTGGCACTTGGCCCAGCACTGCTTTCCACGCCGAGCAACGCTGTCTTCGGCGGCCCCAACGAGACAATGTCTGCCTCTGTCCCCTCCTTTCCCTCCCCTTCCCCCAAGCACACCCCGCCCCCACTCACCCACTCCATGGCCTTGCGCCCGTAGATGCTGATGCGCCTCCCTCCCCGCTCTGGCCCTCCCCTCCCTCGCCTCCCTGCCAACCACTCACCCACTCCATGGCCTTGCGCCCGTAGATGCTGATGCGCATCTCGGCGTGCTGGTACTTGGAGGCCTCCAGGTCGGCCAGCACCTCCTTGGTCAGCTCGGCCAGGAAGCGCCCGTGCAGCAGGTTGTCCTGCTTGATGAAGATCTCGCGCAGCCGCGACTGCCCGCACGGGTTGTACCTGCGCCCCCGCCACGCGCAGCAGGGCAGCGCTCGCAGGAGGAGCGCTGGCGGCTCTCTCTCCCAGCTCGCGGCGGGGAGCCGTGGCACCGTCACCACCCGCCGCGCGGCGAGCGCGGGACGACGGCTCGCTGCGATGACCAGCAGCAGGCCTGGCGGGCCGCCGCAAGCGCTCTCTCGCGCCGGCGCCGCAGGCCCGCGTGCCCCGCTGCCCCAAAACACTCGTGCCCTCACGCGCAGTGAAGTGAGCCGAGCTCGCCGCTCACTTGAGGTTGAAGCGGTCGAAGCGGTGGAAGAGCGACTTGTCGGCGTGCATGTCCAAGGTGTCCACGTTGAGGTCGTACCCCGTCAGGTTGAGCGACTCAAACACCTGCACGCAACAGCACCCAGGCCACCACCGCAAGCACAAGAATCCATGAAGCGCTCGCTCCCTATGAGCCACAGCACCTGCCGTCGCGGGCGTGCCACGTCGCAGGCCGGCATGCACCGTGTCCACGGCCGCGCCGCCGTACCCGCACGCGCCCAAAGCAGGCGAACGCACCTCCTTGAGCGTCAGGTACTTGCCGTCCCTGAAGATGACCACCTCGTCGGGCTCCTTGCGCAGCTTGCTCTTGATGAAGCGCAGCAGGTGCTTCTGGTGCATGCACGCGCTGTGGTGGATGTGCGTGTCCACCTGCCACCCACACACCACGCACGCGCCAAAGCACACGCAAGGCTGTATGCAGAGCCGTGAGTCCGGCTTCCCTCTGCTCGCAAACTCGAGCTGCTCGGCGCGCCAGGGATAGCCTCCTGGCCCGTGCGAGGCTGGCCCGTGGCGAGGTGTGCGCCTCGAGCCTCGCGTCTGGTGGAGCTGGCGCGCCGCCGCACCTTGCGGACGTTGTAGAAGTCGCGGTGCGGCGCCGCCTTTTGCGCCAGGAACTCCTTGTCGGCGTTGAGCATCACGTGCAGGTTGAACTTCTGCTCCAGCAGCATCAGCCTGCCCAGGGCACGGGAGGCAGGCGGAGCAGCAGCGGAGAGCGTGACGAGGGAGCGAGCGGCGTGACGAGGGCGAGCTGCCTTTCCGCCCTGGGTCGCGCGCGTGCGAGTTAAGAGCTCCCGACAACGGGCTCTGTGCTTGCTAGATTGGGAGCGGGAGCGCCGCGTGCGGTCCTGCACCCGCCTACCTGTGGTGGCAGAAGGACTTGACGGGCCCCAGCGCGGCGTAGCGCAGGATGCGGTGCATGCTGGTGAAGAACTCGGCCGCCGTGCCGGGCACCTGAGCACACGTACACACGCACACGGACGCACGCACGCGCGCACGTGTGAGTGGGACGCCATGCCCGGCACCTGAGCACATGCATGCACGCAGGTCGGCATCAACAACCCCTCGCCAAGCTCTCAAAAGGCAGCCGCCCAAAGAGAGCCAAGAGCAGCAGCCGGCGAGCGAGCACGTGGCCGCGCTCGCTCGCACGCCCAAGGCAGCCTGCTCCCCGCCTGGCGCCTGCAGCCAGCGCACGGCGGCGCGCCGGCGACAGCCGCCCCGCCGGTCCTTTCGCAAGCCCCCCCCCCGCCGCTCCGCTCACCGGGAAGATGTTTTCCATGCTGGTGTCGTCGGCGTAGACCTGCGCGTGGTGAGCGGCGGTTTCTCCCTTGAGGGCTTTAGGGCTTTGGGGGCCCGACGACGGCAGGGCAGCCGTCCAGCGGCAAGCAAGGTGCTGGCCGGCGCGGTCAGGAGGACTGACCTGCATCACGCCGTCCACCATTTCGTACGTGTGCGGCGTCTCCTCCATCTCCACGTACTGCATGGGCAGAGGGTTGACGTCCTTGGGCGCCGCCGCCTCGGCCTCGTGCTTGCGCATCTCGGGCGGCACGGCTGGCTGCGGGGCGACGCAGGGCACGGGGAGCGAAGGGCAGGGCGGTGGGTCAGGAGGTTGGTGCTGGTGGGGGGAAAGCATAGCCGGCTGCGTTCTCCCCCAACCGCCCACCCCCAACGGGAAGAGCCACATCCCGTGCCCTGCACTTCTGCACTTGGCCCTGACCTTCGCCTCCTTTCCCCCTCGCCAACACCCACCTGGAAGAGCCACTTCTTGCGCAGCTCGATGCACTCGACCAGCATGGCGCACGCCTCCTCCATCTCCTCCGTCATGGCCATCTCCTGCGCGGCACGCCAGGCCACGTCCCAACTTTGCGGCAGCCCTCGCGACAGAGGGCTGTCGCTAAACACATGGCTACACGGGCATGCCGCCGCCGCCGCCATCGCAGCGGCGGCGGCGGTGACGTGCCAGAGAGAGGCAGCCCCCGCCCGTGGCCCGCTGTGATGACGCACCGGCGTGATGACGCGGCAGTACTCGTCGTTGGTGGCAATGGCCACGTCGCCGAACTTGCTCTGGGGCGGCTGCAGGGCCCGGCACACAGCACGAGCAGCACGCAAGGCACGCAGCGCAAGTTTGGTGTGGCAGGACAGGCTCAAAGCTGCTGCGTCGCAGCACCGCACGCTGCCGCCGCGGCCCACGCGCCGCTCCTGCTTGCGTCACCGCCATGCAAAGCCCTGAGGCGCGCACCTTTTCCACCAGCGGCGGGCCCGTGGGCAGCGGCACCGGCACCGTCGCCGCCGCGCCGCCGCCGCCCGCCGTGACGGCCGCCGCCGTGGCCTGCGCCGCCGCCGCCGCCGCCGCCCGCGCCTCGGCCACCGCCACCATGGCCTGCAGGTTGCCGCTGCTCACGTTCTGCGGCAGGTGAGCCACCGCCTTGTTTTGCTGCTTGACCAGCTCCAGCGCCGCCTGCACGTGGTTGCAAGGGGCCACCGAAACCTGCCTGAGCCCCCTTGCTCAGCGCTCGCACTCACGCGTTGGTGCCGTGGGCTGCACCTCGCCGCGTGCGCCGCGGCCCGCGCACACAGTGCTTGGCACCTTGGCCACCTGACCCTGGGTTGATCACCCGTACCGGCCGCTGGCCTCCCCGCTGTCCCCACCACAGTGCTGCTGGGGCTGGTCCACGATGTGCTGCCCTGGCCCCTCCTCGCGCTACCTTGTTGGCCCGGTCGGCTGCCGGCGTGGAGGCGAAGAAGGGCACGGCGCCGGGCGAGCCCGCCGCCGCCGCCAGCTGCTGCGTGGCCGACGCGCCGGCCACGGGCGCCGGCGCCAGGCCCGCCACCACGGCGGCGCCCGCCAGGCCCGACGCAGTGATGTGAGGGTGCAAGTCCTGCCGTGAGTGGGAGCAGTGGATCAAGGGAGGGCAGGCGTCAGTTCAAGGGCAGCACGGTGTGCGAATGCTCGCTGCTGCTGGCGTGTGCCCACGGGCGGCTGCTGTGGCCAGCAGGACAGCACCCCGCTGGACCGGAGGGCGGAGAGAGCGCACCTCCATCTGCGGCTCGGTCTCGCGCCTGCCATCGCCGCTGATGCGGTCGTCCGCGTCCAGCGTGTCGCGCTGCGTGCATGAATGAGAGAGCGGCACCCACCCGTCGGTCGGTAACAGCTGATCGTCCTGCGACGCCCGCCGCACGCCACAGCGGAGCCGGCACGCACCCTGAGCATTGCGGCGTTGCGTGGCGATGCAAGCATGGGGTCCACGCGCGGCAGGCCGGGCTTGATGCTGAGTGCCGGCCGGATGCCGGGGGCATCGGCGTCGTGGCCAGGCGCGGCGCCGCCCCCCGTGCCATTTGGCACGTGCTGGCCATTGAGCTCCTGCACGCGTGTGCGTCAGGTGGCTGTGGCGGTGTGCTTTTGGCCAGCGCTGGCAGCGACGGTGCTGGCACGCAGGCGCCGTGGACGCACCCTGCCTTGCGGCCCGTCGAAGCGCGAGCTCGCGCGCGAGAGCGCGTAGTCCTCCGTGTGCCTGCGCTGCTTGCTGGGGCTCGTGTGCCTGCGACGTCGTGTTGTTGGGTGCGCGCGATCGCATCTGGCTGCCTCCCGCACAAACGAGAGCTTCTGGGGTGGCACTCGTGAACACAGCGCAGCGCACCTGGGCGAGCCGCTGCCTCCCACAGCGCGACGCGAAGACGAGTGCCGCTTCTCCTCGTAGCGCTCCAGCATCACGCGCGTGGCAGCGAGCGCCGCTGCGCACGCGACGGCACTGCCCAAGACGACGCCCGTGCCGAACACCACCGCCGTCTTGGAGGAAATCCCCCCGAACAGCGACGACGACGACGACGAAGACGACGCCGCCGAAGACATGCTGCGAGCTGCTGCTGAGGCTTCTGCTGTGCTCTGGGGTGCTGCTTCTTCGCTTGGAACGAGTAGAGAAAGGAAAAGGCTGAGAGGCGACGCAGCAGCTGGCTAGGACTGCTGTGTGTGGTCGTGGTGGTGGTACTGCTGCTGCTGAATATGATGGAGTTCTCGCTGTGCTCTCGCTCTGATCGACGAAGGGTTTGCGGCGATGCCACGCGATTCTCGTGGGAGCAGCGTTGCGCCACACGCACGTGTGCCCTCTCTCTCGCTGCAGGCAGCGCCGGGCGCAACATCGTCCATCGCGTTGGCCTGCACCACGACGTGCCCGCCGCATCCGTCGAGCGGAGCGGCCGCACACGGGGCGCAACCACAGTGCCTCACGGTGCTGGGCGCGTGTGGGGCGTTGGCGTCTGGTCCTCTGCTCCCACGGGCTTGAATCACAGGCTGCAGCGAGCGTCCCGCCCTCTACGTGCAGCGCGGCTCTGGGGCGAGTGCTGTGGCATGGTGCAGCACGCAGCCAGCGCACCGGCCATCCTGCGCTTGAGGCGGGGTGGAACGCGCTGCCCTGAGCGGGGGCCACACTGGCGCGGGTGCACACATGGATTGAGGACGGACAGGCGGGTGCGGCGCCTGCTGAGAGCAACCGCCACGCACGGTCGAGCAGAAGCCGCACTGTGCATGGCCCACGCACTGGGGCAGTGCTGAAGTCCCGCTCGAGCACCAGCAACGTCGACACACCGAACGCATGTGCATGCACATGCTCTGACGCAAGGGTAACCCTTCAGTCGCTGGCTCAGCACGAACTCTGACCGCTGCCGTCCCCTGCTGCACCCGACCGTCCCAACCACTCCTGCGTTGAACAAGGAGCCAGATTTCGGCCCCAGTGGCAAGTGTCGAGCTGCTTGGAGCTGGCCATGCGCGGGCGTGCGGGCAGGAGAGGACGAACTCTGAGCCCGGATCTGTGCTGCTCGCACCGCTCTACAGGTACCCAGGCATGCACAAATTGTGGGCATGGGTTGCGCTGCGCCTTCTCTGCTGCTCTGTGTGTTGCTTGGCCTCTCGCTTTGAGAGGCATGGAGAGAAGGAGCTGACACGACGGCCTGCTGCTGCCCTTGCAGTTGTTCAGTGCCACCAGCAAGGGCAACTGCAAGCCTTGGATTGGCTGGCGATTCAGCAGGCAGAAGTGCGGCAGATGTGCGGCAGACGTGCGGCAGATGTGCGGCAGACCAGTGGTGGCGATTCAGCACGCAACAGCAGAAGTGCGGCGTTCAGCAGGCAGAAGACTCAGCATGCCGCAAATGGAGCAGTGGGCGCGGCACCACATGAACGTGGCTTTAGTGCAGTGCATACAATGTGCAAGGCTGTGCAGCTAGCTGCACTGCCCGGTTGGAGCAGACAAGTGAGCTCAGCGGCAGAGTGAAGGGCGTGCCAGCATGCGGCAGGACAGGAGGACGGCATCACCACCACTGCAGCGTCTTGCGGCCCGTCGCCAGCATCATGCGCCGCTTCTTGTCGTCATCGTCGTCGTCGTCATCGTCGTCGCGGCGCTTGGTGGGCGGGCT
>VFQP010003927.1_pt1 | contig 14482 bp, 15 predicted proteins | sample 3512351 | NCBI WGS metagenome assembly VFQP01 (sample SAMN10412372, study PRJNA504923) | tailings metagenome | isolation source: Relicate 1 Philex TSF1 revegetated site | place: Philippines: Tuba, Benguet | collected 2017-08-29 | reverse complement strand
CCCGCCCCCGCCCCCCTCGCCCGCCCCTCCCCCTCCCCCTCCCCCGCCCCCGCCCCCTCCCCCTCCTCCTCCCTCCCCGCCTCCGCCCCTGCTGCCCGCCGCCAAGCCCCCGCAGCCACCTCCCCCCTGCGGCTCGCCCCCGCCTCCCCCATGCGGCTCGCCGCCGCCTCCCCCGTGCGGCTCGCCGCCACCCCCGCCCCTGCTGCCCGCCGCCAGGCCGCCCACGCCTCCGCCCTCGCCGCCCCCGCCCGCATTCCCGCGCTGCCAGTGCTCCCAGCAGCCCGACAGCCTGCCGTGGCGCGTCTCGCTGGTGTCGCGCGCGGCGCTGCTCGGCGCCGAGCGCGTCACGCTGCTCATCTCAGAGGCCGGCGGCTACGTCTCGCCCCTGCCCGTCATCAAGATTGAGTTCCTGGCCGGTGCGTGCCTCCACTCCGACGTTGGGCGGGCTTCTCGCGCGCGCGAGGCCTCCACATCACGTGCGTTGCTTGTGCCCTCTGCCGCGCAGACGTGTTTGCGTGCCGCCAGACCATCAGCAACGCGCAGCTCAACGGCGCGCCCATCACGGCCATCTGGGGCGACGCCGAGCGGCCCGTGGTCAAGTTCTCGCCCGTCAGCCTGCTGCCCGGCACCTCGTACACGCTGGCGTTCGACCTCAAGACCACGTGCACGTGAGTGATGATGGGGCCGACGAGTACTGGTACACTCCAACTCTATTAATTTGCCGTGTGACCGAGGTAGCTGTGGGGCGCAACGTGTGCTCTGCGTGCGCAGGCTGGAGCAGTTTGCCAACGGCACGCGGCTCTGGTACTCGCTCTTCACCGGCCTGGGCAAGTCGGCGCTGTGCCCCATCAACTCGCTGCCCATCACCAACGGAACGCTGCTGGGAAAGCCGAAGCGCGCCAGCCGCGGCTGACCCGGGCACGAGTTTGACCGCCCGCGCGGCATGCGTGCCGCGCCAGTGATTGATTGTGGACCTGGCCCGCCTGCACATACTCAAGACACATACATACTCTGTCCCTGCAAGCGAGAAATTCGTGTCGGCTCCTGCGCACGGTCTACTTGGTGTGCCTCCGGGCCACACACCTGCGGCCGGTCGAGAGATGCAGCGCCACGCGCAGGCGCCTCAGCAGCAGCAGCAGCGCAGCCTACACCATGTGCAGCACCGTGGCGTCGTCGCGCGGCTCGCTTCGCGTGCGGTCCCCACCACTGGCGGCCGCCAGGCAGTGGTCGGGAGCGCAACAGCAGCGCCAGCAGCACCAGCGCCGGCAGCACCAGCGCCGTCAGCAGCGGGCCCGGAGCGCAAGACAGTGTCCTTCGTGAGCTTGGGCTGCCCCAAGAACACCGTCGACGGTGAGCGCGGCATGGCGCGTGGGCGTCGCAGCCGGTGCCAGGTGCACCCTCAGTCAGTGCGGCAGCACGTCCGTCGTGGGGCCACGTCCACGCCACCGGCGCCAAGCGCAACCTGCACCAGCGTCCCTCCCCACACCTGACCACCGTGCAGGCGAGGTCATCTTAGGCGACCTGCAGCGCGCGGGGTTCCAAATCACCGAGGAGCACGAGGCCGCCGACGCCATCGTCATCAACACGTGCGCCTTTGTCGAGGACGCCAAGACCGAGTCCCTCGAGGTGCGCCCCCCAGGCACCCCATCCGACCTGCCTCCCGCACACCTTGCGGATTGCGCAGTGGTGGCGCTCACAGCAGCACCCTGGGGTGGGTGGGCCACGCACACACCGCACGCACGCACGTGCCCGCCGGGTGGGCCCCGGCCCCGCTGAGGTGCCCAAGCAGATGCAAGACTCCACCACGCGCACGCGCACGCGCAGGCCATCATGGACGCCGCGTCGCTGAACGAGGACGGCAAGCGCCGCAAGATCGTCGTGACGGGCTGCCTGGCGCAGCGCTACGCGGGGCAGCTGGCCGCCGACCTCCCAGAGGCAGACATGGTGAGGCCCAGCCCCAGGGTGGCGGGCGCCCGGTGGCCACCTGCCGCCTCCGCTGCACGGGGGGGCAAGCGTGCCATTTGGCGTGGGCGTGCCACAGGGCAGCCGCTCCGTCGGTCGAGGGCAGCGTGCCATGGGGTGGGCGTGCGACAGGGCAGCCGCTTCGCCCGACAAGGGCAGCGTACCCGGTGTGACGCGGGCGCTCGGCACACCCAAACCGCCGGGTGGCGCGCGGTGTTGCACGTGGTGGCCGCAGGTGGTGGGCTTTGAGAGGTACGGGGAGCTGGCCAGCAACCTGCGGCAGGCCATGGGCCTGCCGGCGCTGCCGCCGGCGCCCGCCGGCTCCGGCCCACAGCAGGGCGCGGCGGCGCACGCGGCGCAGGGGGCGGTGGCGGCGCCGGAGCGCGTGCAGGTGTGCGCGCGCCCTGCCTGCTTCGCCGGGGCCCGCTCGCTTGCGGGCGCTCGCCTCACCTCACTGGCGCGGCGGGCGCGGGCGCGGCGTGCGTGTGTGTGTGTGCGTGCGAGCAGGTGGGCGAGGCCACCGTGCCGTTCCGCGCCGAGTGGGACCGCGTGCGCCTGACGCCCCGCCACTCGGCCTACCTGCGCGTGGCCGAGGGGTGCAACCACGCCTGCACCTTCTGCGCCATCCCAGGCTTCCGGTGCGCCGCGCGCCTCTCCACATGCAGCAGGGGGGGCGGGGGACGCGTTGACCAGGCGCCCCTGCCGCAAGTCACGCAGCGCCCGCCGTCCGCCAAACGCGCAGGGGCAAGTTCCGCAGCAAGCCCTGGGCGTCTGTGCTGGAGGAGGCCAAGCGCCTGGTCGAGTCGGGTGGGTGCCGCCCCCGTGCGCGCGCTGGGCGTCGGTGCGCTCAGCGCTGGGCGGCCGTGTTGGTAGTGTGATGCGGGAGCCTCGAGGCGAGCTGAGTGTGACCGTGTGCGTGTGGCCGTGTGTGTGTGACCGTGTGCGTGTGACCGTGTGCGTGGTGCGTGTGCAGGCGTGGTGGAGCTCAACCTCATTGCCGAGGACACCAACCAGGTGCGCGTTTGGCACGCGAGGGGCGCTAGCCACGGTGCAGTGTTGTGTGATACGCAGGGCGGAACGCAGCCACGGTCGGCGCGGGGCCCAGGTGCTGATTGCGGAGTCGCGGGCACCAACCCCAACAAGGTGCCTGACGGGGGTGCATGTGCCCCTGTGGCCCTGGCCACGCGCTGCCGCAGTACGGCATGGACCGGCGGGACGGCAAGGGTTTGGCGGAGCTCATGCGGGAGCTGTCCAAGCTCGAGGGGCTCCGGTGGATGCGCATCCTGTACGCCTACCCCTCCTACTTCACCGAGGAGTGAGTGGTGGGCACGTGGGCACGCGCGGGCAGCCGTGACGGCTGGGGCTCGGGGCGCGCTCACAGCCGGGCAGCGGGGCTGGGTGGGAGGGCATGGCGGCGCTGGTGCTTGGTGGTGCAGCAAGTGTGCGCGCGTGCTGCCGCGCCCGCACTGGTGCAGGCTGATTGACGAGATCGCCACCAACCCCAAGGTGCGCTGGCGGGGAGCGCTTCCATGGGAGCAACTTGCAGAGGGTGGCACGCGGCATGTCGGGCACACGAGCACCAAGGGCGCACACACGCGCCGTGCGCTGCCATGGCATTCCTCTGAGCGCGTGGGGTTGCCGGGGCCGCTTGTGCCGCGTCGCCTGCAGGTCTGCAAGTACATTGACATGCCGCTGCAGCACATCAACAACCTGGTGCTGCTGGCCATGAACCGGCCGGCCCAGGACCACACCACCAAGCTGCTGGCCAAGCTGCGCGCGCGCATCCCCGGCCTGGCGCTGCGCACCACCTTTATCAGCGGCTTCCCCGGCGAGACGCAGGAGCAGCACCAGGAGCTCGTCAACTTCTGCAAGCAGGTGTGTGAGGCGCAGCACGCTGTGAGCGCTGGCGTCAGCAGGGGTGAGCAGGGAGGAACTCAGGACGAGCACGTTGGTGCTGCTGCCGTGGTTGGTTGTGGTGCCGTTTGCAGTTCAAGTTTGAGCGCATGGGCTGCTTTGCCTTCAGCGAGGAGGACGGCACGCCGGCCGCCGGCTTCCCTGAGCAGGTGGGTGACCGGGCGTGGGCTGCTCGGGGGCAGAGAGCTGCCGGCAAGGGCGGCCAGGCGCGGCGGCCCGGCGACGCAGTGCGAGGGACCTGCACAGGGTGTCCGTTGTTGACCCGGCGCCGCGGCGGTGCTTGTTGTTTGTGTGCAGGTGCCGGCCAAGACGCGGGAGCGGCGGCGGGACGAGCTCATCTCGCTGCAGCAGCGCATCGGCGAGCAGTTTGCCGCGTCGCTGGTGGGCAAGGAGGTGGACGTGCTTGTGGTGCGTGGCTGGCTCTTGCTGTGGTGGGCGAGCCGACGCGTCATCACGTGATGACGCCTTGATGGCCGCGCCCCCCCCACACACACACACACACGTTGCGGCGCTCTGCCGTGCAGGAGGGCTACAACGACGACGGGTGGCTGATCGGCCGGACGCAGTGGGACGCGCCCGACGTGGACCCGCTTGTGTTCCTCACGGAGGCTTCGGACCCCAAGGTCCCGCGGCTCGAGGTGGGACAGATCCGGCGCTGCATCGTGGACAGCAACTCGCTGTTCGACCTGGAGGCGCACCCCGTCTGCTGAGGGCAGGCAGGCTGTCGTTTTGGCGTCTTGAATTCGTGGACGATGGCGTGCGCGCTGCGCCGGTGATGGTGAACCTGAGCTTGCCTCCCTGAGCCTAAAACTGCAAAATGCGCCCCGAGGAGTTCTTGGCGCACCTGGATGAGCTGCCGGAGCGCAGCCACAACGCCGAGCTGCTTCGGCGGGGGCTGGCGCAGACGCAGGCCGCCATCCAGCAGATGAAGGACGGGGTCAGCGAGAGGGATGATGCACTCCTGCTGTTCGCTCGCACCGTCTCCGCGAGCTTCAACTATGCCAGCGCGCTCCCTGGGGCCACGGATCGCTTTGGCGGCGTGCTGGAGCCCAGTCTGGCGCACGCGGGTGCGTCAAGTTTGCGCAGCCGCGGGTGATGAGGAGGTCATGCTGGTGCCGTGGGAGAGCAAAGCTGCGCACCGGGACGGGTGTGGTGAGGTGGCGGTCGGGCCACTCCACGCCGCCTGCACGCGCAGGCATCCTGGCGCCCTTTGTGTCGGGCCTGGACAGGACGGGGCGCATTGACATCCGGCTCCCTGCTGAGCAGGGAGGCCTGGCGTCCTTGGCGATGCTCGACACGCTGCCCGAGGTTCTGCTGGCGCTCTGCTCGGCGCTGGCGTGCTTCTGGGTGAGTCTGCTGGGTCACGAGGCGAGCGGCCGCTGCTCAGCGCAAGCGTGCCTCTTCACCGAGTGCTCCTGTGTGCGCTGCGCAGCACTACATGAACGTGCGGCACGTGGAGGGCACCACGCCTAGCGACGACGGCGTGCTGTGAGTTCCGCCTCCGGTCCACATCGAGCGATTTGGGGTGCACGACAGGAATGCATCCCCTCACCCTGAGCTGCTCGTGTCCACCTGCAGGGTGCTGACGACCATGGTGATCCGCAGCCTGGCCGCCAGCGAGGAGCTGCGCAAGGCCGTGGACGAGGGGCTGGCCGCCATGCCCGGCATCGAGGGCGTGGGCGCCAGCGAGTGCACCTGGCTGGCGCTGATGCTGCGCCAGTCCGTGTTTGGCTGGACGGCGGCCGTGCAGGTGAGGCGCCGCAGCACGTGCAACCTTCCCCCCACCCTCATCCATCCACCCAAACACGCACAAACGCGCCGCGCTCCTCGCAGAGGCTGGTGGAGGACGAGCGCAGCCAGCAGAGCCTGCAGCAGCAGCAGCAGGAGCGCCTGCAGCTGCTCAAGGCCTGCCCCGACAACGCGCACGGCTGGCTGCTCTACGCCACCTCGTGCCTCCAGTTCCAGCAGGCAAGGAGAGGAGCATCCACCGCCACGCTTTCGGCCCGCATCGCCCACCGCACCTTTCCCTCGCCTTTCCCTGCCTGCAGGCCAAGCTCGCGTACGTCTTCAGCGACCGGGCGCTCAAGGTGACGGAAAAGACGGGCGACCAAATCTGGAGGCCGCAGCTGCTGCTGGTGCGCGCGCTGGCGGCGGCGCTGGGCGGCGCGGGCCCCACCTACGTGCCACGCGACGCCGCAGCGGCGCTGCTGGACGCCCGCGCCGCGCTGCGCGCCGTGGCCACCACCTGGCTGCCCGAGCCCTTCCACAGCTCTTTAACGCTGGGCGGCTTTGACGTGGTGCTGGCGGAGCTGGTGCTGGGCGTGGAGCCCCCGCCGGCCCGCGGGCAGGACGCGCCGGAGGAGGCGGCGGAGGGGCAGGCGTCGTCCCAGGGCGAGCCGTCCCAGCCAGGCGAGGCAGAGGCGTCTGCGCCCTCCTCATCCGCTGGGAGGCGGCGGTGCTGGGAGACGACCGAGGAGGAGCAGCAGCTGGCGGCGGCGGCGTCGGACGAGCCGCAGCCCTGCAAGCTGGACGCGCTGTTCACCACGCCCGTGCCCAAGGGCGTGCCGCCCGGGGCCGTGTCGATGGCGGCCGAGCCGCCCGGGGACGCCGCGCCTCCACCGCTGCCGGCGGTGCCCGAGGACGCGCCCCCGCCTCCTCCGGCCGGCGGCGACGGCAAGCCGAGGGCTGGAGGCAAGGCCGCAGGCGCGCAGCGGCCAGCCGCCGGGGCGCGCGGGACGGTCAGGAAGCGGTAGTGGGACTACCGCCTGGGCCCCCTGCTGTCCTGCCCTTCTTCCCTTGGCCACGCGCATGGCCAAACACTCTCATCGTGGGCATGAGCGCACAACAGCGCAGCGACCAATAGCCCCTCGCCACCCCATCGTCGTATGCTCGACAGCGTGCTGAGCCTCTTCTTCGCGTCTCCTCGTGCGGCGATGGAGAGGCGGAACGCACGGGGCAGCGAGGCGCTCAACGCGGTGCTCGACGCAGCGGCAGCGGCGGGGACGCAGCAGCAGCAGGCGCAAGCAGCAGACGGCGCCGCTGCCGATGTGGCCGGGGCGGGCCAAGCGCTGGCGCTGCAGCTGCAAGGTGAGCACACTGCGAGCACCAGGTTCAAGTTGCCGCCGCGCGCTCACGGCCCGTCTGCAGCGCGTCACGACGGCGACATCACGACGGCGAGGGCGTGCTCGCAATCTCGCAGCCGCGCGCGGCCTGCTCGCGTGCGTGCGCGAGGCACGGCTCTCCATCATCTTGGTCGATGGGCGCAGAGGAGCAGACGGCGCGGCAGCGCGCAGAGGCGCTGGCGCAGCACAACGCCTCCAAGCTGAGAGTGGCGCAAGAGCAGCTGGCCGAGTGGGCCGTGGAGAAGGACCGCGACGCGCAGCACGTGCTGCAGCAGGCGCAGCAGCTCGAGCAGGCGCTGCGTGCGGCGACGGCGGGCCCCTCAGCGAGCAGCGACGACGTGCTCAAGAGCCTTGCCGCCCTGCGCTCCCTGCTCCAAGACAACGCCGCCTCGGCGCAGGCCTTTGCCGCGCAGATGCGCACCGACGTGGACCGCAGCAAGCGCTCCTCGCAGCAGGTTTGTGTTGCAGCCAGCACTGCGGCTGGTGACGCTGTGCTCTTCATCCAGAGGTCTTGGACGGCGGACCCGGAGGGGGACGCGGGCGGTGGGCGCGTCGCGACCTCGCGGCTGCGATCGTGTGGGTGGCGGCCGCACGTGCACGCGCACCGCAGGCTGGCTTCACGCCCGACGAGGACACGGACATGAAGAGGCAGAAGGAGCAGGGGCCCGCAGACACCGAGTCCGCAGAGGTGCGCCGCCGCGGTGGACGGGTGGGGTGCGAGAGGTCGCTTCCCTCCGCCGCCCGCAGGGCAACACGGCGCCCGCAACATTGCGCCCGCCTCGCAGGGCGGCAGCACCGCCCGCGCCGCCGCCGGCGACGAGGAGGACGTCGAGGGCGCCGCGCAGGGGCCCGCCGGCGCCGCCAACGGCGCGCTCGACGAGGACGAGGACATGGCGGGCGGCGACGACCCGCAGGGCACGCCCAACGGGCACGGGGGGGCGGGAGCGGCGGCGGCGCCCCCGCGGCGGCTTGCGGGCTCGGCGGCGGCGGCGGCGGCCGGCGAGGGCGCGTCGACGTGGGCAGAGCGGGCCAAGTACATCCCCATGCGCCTGGAGCAGCCGGAGCGGCGGCTGCTGCGCCTGCTGGAGGCGGCGCTCAACGTCAGCGAGTACACAGACAAGGTGCGGGTGCGCGCGGGGGAGGGGTTTTGCAGGTGGGGGAGCGCTGTGCGGCTGTGATGATCCTGGCATGGGATGGTGGCGGCCGGCCGCCTGTGCGTGCAATGCAGGTGGACATCCTGGTGTGGCGCAACAAGACGCAGCGCGTGCACCAGCAGATCAAGGACATTTGGTGAGGCCCCGCGAGAGGAGCGAAGGGCGCGTTGAACCTCTTCAACCGCTCACGGCGCGACCCCGCCTGCCGGAGTGGGTGCGTGCGTGCCTTGTGTGCGGTTGCGCAGCGCCATCCTGTCGGGCCTGGTGGTGGCGCAGGACTACCGGCTGGGCCAGCAGCTGGTCAAGGACCGCACCTTCGCCGACAACGAGGCCTTCTTCCAGGTGCAGTGCAGTGCGCGCACCGCTCCACGCACTCTGCGCGGTCAGGCAGAGAGAGCGTGCACGCGGAGGGCGGCAGCGCGTGCCCCTGGCGCCTGCAGCCCGCACGACTTGCTGGCCCTCGCGGTGGGGGGCAGATGGGCCACGCGGCGGCCCGGCCGCGGCGTACCCACGCGTGTGTGCCACATGACCCTTGGCGCCTCTCCCTCTCTCTCTCTTACCGCGCGCAGGCGGTGTTTGAGATTGGCCGGCGGTACAAGATCATGAACCCCGACAAGATGCGCACCGAGTACGGTGAGCCCCGGCAGGCGCGCTCTGACCTCCTGCCCTGTCAACTCGCGCTCCCTCTCGCGCCACGCACACCCCCACCCGCCCGTCTGCCTGCCAGCGCCGCGCCGGCGTCACGGCGTGCGTGTGCGTGGCGCGCGTGGCCCTCTTCTCTTGCGTGCGCGCCGGCAGGCCAGCTCACCTTGTCGCCTGTCTATCTCTCTCCCCCTGCTCGCCCCCGCAGGCCAGCCATCTCATCACCTGCCTGCCTCTCTTCCCGTGTGCCACGCGCGCGCGCAGGCAAGCTCATGTACCTGCTCATGGACAGCGCCGACCCCTCGGTGCAGGAGCTGCTCGAGTTCCGCTGCGTGCGGCCGCTGCAGACCGTGGCCAAGGTGCTCGAGGAGAAGGGCGCCGCCGGCCTGCTGCAGGACCCGCTGCTGCCGCTCGCCACGCAGGAGATCGTCGCGGGTGAGCCCCCGCCGCCCCCCCCCCCCCCGCCTGCGCGCACGCCGCAACGCACGGGAAGCTCGGAATCGCGTGCCGCCGCTGCAGTTCGTGGCTGACGGGGTGCGCGCGGTGTGCGGCGACGCCGCTTTGCGCGTGCGCGGCGCAGGCGACCGGCCCCGCTTCGAGATCCAGCGAGACATCAAGGTGAGTGGGATGGGGGGCGAGGATGGGTGGGCGAGGGCGAGGATGGCCACGGGAGCGGCCCAGCGCGGTGCGCGGACGGTTGCTGCGCCGCCCCCTCGTCGCTGCTTGGCGTCGCCGCGCAGGCCAAGGAGCGGGCGCGGGACGTGCTGGCGCGGCGCTACGCCAACGCGCAGCTCACGCAGGAGCAGGTGCTGCAGGCCATCTACTCGCTGTCGGACAACAACACCTACCTGCTCTTCAACAGGCGAGCGAGCAAGGCGCACCCGCCCTCCCTTGGCCCGCTTGCTTGCTGGCGTCCTGACGCTCGGCGCGCCCCCCGGGGCAAAAGGCAGCAACCTGCCCGCACAGCGCTGCTCATGCGCACGCTGCTGTTTTTTGCTCGTCGTCGTGTGTGGCGTGTTGTGTTGGCGCTGCAGGGACCCCATTGACCGCATGCTTCAGTACTTCCACGCCTTTTTCCGGCCCGACTCGATCGACGGGGAGTTCTCGCTGGCCATCCAGGGCGGCAGGGGCGGCGCGCGCCTCACGCACAACCACGAGCGGTGCGCGCGCGCCGAGTGGAGAGAGGAGGCGCCGACGCATGCACGCACGCACTGGGCGTCCTGGCTCCGTGAGCGTGCCTCTGGACGCCGCCCCACGTGTCGTGTGTGTGCCCTGCACGCGCCCCTCATCACCGCAGGCAGTACCACTACGTGCTGCAGTCGCTCACGCTGTGGCGCGAGATCAGCACCGAGATGTTCAAGGTGCGCCCTTTGCAGCGAGCTGGCACGCCACGCCACGCCTCACCTTGGCCCTCTAGCTTCCTCCTGGCACTCACTCACTCACTTGGCCGCCTCTTGCGTGTGGTCGTGGTTGCTGGTGGCGCAGCTGTGGTACCTGGCGGAGCAGGACATGCTGCGCGAGGGCAACTCGTACCGCCTGTGCGACACGGGGCAGGGGCTCAACCGCGTGCAGGCGGCGCCGGCCGTGGGGCGCGCCATGCAGGCCATCCTCGCGAGGTGCGCTTAGCCACGGGCCCTCTCCCTCTTACGCGTCGCCGCAATCGGCCTGCGCGCGCGCCACGGTGGGGGCGGGCGAACAGGTCAGCCGCGTCGCGCGGGGCGGGCGCGTGACACGAGCGCGCCGCGGAGCGCCTGCTGGTGCGCGCTGCCCGCCCGCAGGTGCCAGTCGCGCATCGGCGGCTGGGTCGGCTCGTCCGTGGTGCACCTCGGCGACCACAACGTCCCCAACGCCTTCCACTTCATAGACAAGTACTCCCAGGTATTCGTAGTCGGCCCCAACCCCTCACCAACGGTTTACCCGCCGGCAGCTCGGGCGTGCTGCAGTGCACGCGGGCGCGAGCGGGCGTCACGGGTCACGGCCCGTTCGGCGTCCGTCGCTCACCTGTGTGTGTGTGTGCGTGTGGCCTACTATGTATGTGTGCCCAGGTGCCGCGCATCCTCAACCCGGTGGTCATGGTGCTGGACGAGCTGCCAAAGCTGGTGCGCGACCCCGAGATCCGCACCTACCTCGACTCGGCCTTTGGCGGCGTCGACCGCTGCCGCAAGCTCATCCTCACCGACTTTTGCCGGCACGCCTTTGACGGCAGCGGTGCGTGTTGTGGGTGCGTGCGTGGGTGTGTGCGTGTGTTTGGTGCGAGGGGCGCCCGCCCACCGCCGTCGTCGTCGTGCTGTGCGCGCCGCGTGGGACGGTCGGTGCGCAGGCGCCGACAACTTCTTTGACGCCGGCAGCTGCATCGACGGGCGGCTCACGTCGGCGTGGAACTGGTGCGGGCGGCTGGAGAAGAAGGCCTACTTCCCCGTGTTCCGGCTGGCGGGCTTCACCAGCTTTGACGGAGGTAAAGGCCTACTGAGCCCAAGGGCTGGCCGCAGGGTCAGTGGAGGCGCTGGCACCCACTGGCGCCAGTGCGTGTGGTGTGCCGCTGCGTGCGTGCGTGCGCAGACTGGAAGGCGTGATGGCCCTCCGCCACCTAGCACGCAGGACGGCTCGCGGCTTCCCCTTCCCCAAGACCCAGACAGACAGATGCAGAGCGTGTGGTCTTATTGCAGGCGCACCCGCAGAGGGTGTGCTTTCCCTGGCTTGCTCGGCCTGCCATGAACCCTGGAACTCGCCCAGCAGGAGCAGAAGCGTGGGAGCAGCAGCAGAAGCGGCAGAGAGCGAGAGAGAGCAAGGGGCGCAGCTGCAGCTCAGCGTGCGCGCAGAGGACTTCGGGAGCCCAGAGGTGAGCCACGCCCGCTCACCCGTTCATCACGACTCGCCCCAGGCCCACACGGCCAGCAGCAGCAGTGCTCGCGCCGCGGCACTGCTGGCCAGCAGCTTGCGCCTCACGTCAATCGGGGGCCGCGCGTGCCCAGTGGCGCTTCCACTGTGGGGGTGGCACCTCTCGCTCAGTGTGCGCCTCTCCGAGTGCCCGCGAGCAGACGAGCGCGAGCGACGCCCGGCTCCGCTCCTTCTTGTGCAGCGCGCACTGGCGAGGGCGACGCGACCGCGACCGCGCTGCAGCGTTGCTAGAGGGGGCGTGCGCGCGTGCGTGCGTGCCGTCGGCTGGCCGCAGGTGCACCTGCAGGCGCGTGAGGAAAGCGGACCACACCCTCACTGACCGAGAGAGCAGCAGCGGGCGGAGATGCAGACGAAGCAGCAGCAGAGGCTGCTCCAGCAGCAGCGCCAGACGAGCACGCCGCTCGTCATGAGGTGCGCTCCTCCCGGCACCGCAGCTGCAGTTCCTGTGAGCGCGCCACCTGGCCTGGCTGGGCTGCCGGGCGCTGCAGCAGCTCCACGCGACGCGCTCGCGACGACTCTCCCTCACAGCGCCGCACTGCAACCACGCGCAGGCGCCCGGCGCGCGGCACGTGCCAGCCCCGCAACGCGCTGGCGACGGACCCCACCGCCTTCCTCAAGAGCCTCTTCAAGTCGGCGCCGCCCAAGCACGACGCCTCGTACGCCAAGCAGGTCATGGAGGAGGAGGCGCAGTACGTGCTGCAGGTGCGCAGGCCGCGGCCGTGATGGGGGGCCACGAGGCAGTGGCGAGGCGCCAGGCGCGCAGGCGCAGCGCAGGGACCCCTGGCAGCGATGGCAGCACGTGCCGCTCTGCTCGGCAGCAGCGCCGCGGCCTGGGAGCGACGCAGTTGGGCTAGGAGGGGGCTGCCGCAAGGCGCACCTCACGGGGGCCCAGCACCCCGTGCATGCGCCCTCTGGAAGCCGCCGCACACGCACTCCACTCGCGTCGCTCCACCAGCGCCGGCACGGCGGCCGAGCAGACCCGTACGTGCCGCCCCTGCCTCACAGCGCAGCCTCGGGAGCAGGCGGCCACCCACCCGCACACGCGCCAAGGCCGCCGCCCACTCCCCTGCCGCCCCTGCCGCGTGCGCTTGCGCCCGCGCAGACGTACGGGCGCGCGCCCGTGGTGCTGTCGCACGGGCAGGGCGCCAAGGTGTACGACGTGCAGGGGCGCGAGTACGTGGACTTTGCCGCCGGCATCGCCGTCAACGCGCTCGGCCACAGCGACCCAAGGTGGCTGGCCTCGCTCACTGAGCAGGCGGGCAAGCTCTCGCACACCAGCAACCTCTACCACACCACGCCCCAGGTGCGCAGCCACCGGATGGGGGGCCCAGGGCGGCCCAGGGGCAGGGGGGGGCGCCTCGTCACCCGCCCGTCGTGTGCTTGCGGATACGCATGACCTGGTCAGCTCTTGCACGTGCCTCGCGTCCTTCACCTGGCACCCCAGGCCGCTCTGCGCCGCGCCTTGGTGCCGTGTGCTTCAGCCGCGTGAAAGGGTAAGTGGGTTGGTGGCCGCGTGGCACCCGTGGGCCCACGCACCCACCCACCCACGCGCGTGTGGCGTGTGCAGGTGGAGCTGGCCAAGCGGCTGGTCAAGAGCTCCTTTGCCGACAAGGTGTTCTTCTGCAACACGGGCACCGAGGCCAACGAGGGCGCCATCAAGTTTGCGCGCAAGTGGGCGCGCGTCAAGGTGCGACGAGGGTGGGACCCGGGGCACCCTAGGCGGGGCGCACTGACCTCATGCGCTGCTACCCCCCCGGGAAAAACCCTCTTGACTCGCCCCTCCTTGCGGCGGCGCAGGCGGGCATTGACCCGTACGACGCCAGCGCCACGGCGCCGCACGAGCTCGTCTCCTTCACCTCGTGCTTCCACGGGCGCACCATGGGCGCGCTGGCGCTCACGTACAAGGAGCAGTACAAGAGCCCCTTCCTGCCCGTCATGCCCGGCCACCAGCTGGCCACCTACAACGACCTCGAGTCGGCGGCAAAGGTGCGGCGCTGCGCCCTCATGCAGGGCCCGGCGCCGGCCCCGGCGCAGGCGGCAGGGCGGGGCAGGGCGGCCGCGCTGGAGAGGAAGAGAGAGAGAGAGAGAGAGAGCGGCGTGCGTCGCCTGACGTGCCTGGCGCTCACGCGCGCGTGCCGTGTGGCGTTTGCCCGCCCCCCGCAGGTTATTGTCAAGGGCAAGACGGCGGCCGTGTTTGTCGAGCCGGTGCAGGGCGAGGGCGGCGTGACGCCCTCCACCAAGGCCTTTTTGGCCGGCCTGCGCAAGCTGTGCGACGAGGCAGGCGCGCTGCTCGTGTTTGACGAGGTGCAGTGCGGCCTCGGCCGGACGGGTGAGTGAGCGAGCCACACAGCGCCTCCCGCCTCACCTGCAAACAACCGACCCCGCCGCGACTCCATGGCCCCCCCCCCGTGTGACCAGGACGCCACGCGCTGCGGCGGCACACCGTCTTGCTGCACCGCTGCTGCAGGCAAGCTGTGGGGCCACGAGCTGTACGGCGTGGAGCCCGACATGATGACGCTGGCCAAGCCGCTGGCGGGCGGCCTGCCCATCGGCGCCGTGCTGCTCAAGCAGCACGTGGCGGACGTGATGAAGCCGGGCGACCACGGGTCGACCTTCGCCGGCAACCCGCTGGTGTGCCACGCCGCCTGCACCGTGTTTGACATCATCGCCGACCCGGCGTTCCTGGCGTCGGTGGAGGCCAAGGGCGAGCGCCTGCGCTCCGGTGAGGGGTGGTTGCGGGGGGGGGGGGAAGTGGGGGGGGCGGGGGGGCTGCAACGTCGGCAGGGGACG